>Ga0247758_1000102_pt1 | contig 64348 bp, 50 predicted proteins | sample UWRJL156409C4_FD_180950 | JGI IMG/M metagenome (GOLD analysis project Ga0247758, IMG submission 180950) | Plant litter microbial communities from Arlington Agricultural Research Station in Wisconsin, United States - UWRJ-L156-409C-4 | ecosystem: Environmental > Terrestrial > Plant litter >... | reverse complement strand
AGCACTTCAATGTTAGTGTGTCGGCTATAAAATGCCCGTGCGCACTAACACCACTAGTGGTTCGCTTCCAGGGGTGGTTCTGATCTAGGGGGTTCATCTTACGAAACTTAGGGAGAATCCCTATCCTGCGGCAGGGTCAAGCTTTTAGAGCTGGCAATAGATTCACCATGCTGAGATGGTACGAAATACGTTGTCCCTGCTCTTATTCTGCGCTGACATTAAGCTTCAATCAGGTACCAGCACAAGCTGACAACGCGCCCGATCTTGACGCAGGGCATTACCATAGCCGTTCTCTTTGCCGTTGGGGATGTTATAGCTCAGCAATATGTTGAGAAGAAAGGACCCCCGAATCACGAGTTTGCCAGGACTGCGCGAATGGCATTTTATGGTACAGGTAAGTAGCTAGCTCCTTGTATCTAGTGATTCCTTGTCTTATTACCTAACGGCCCTTTTATCTCAACAGCGATCTGGCGTCCTGCCGTCTCGACGTGGTTCAAGTTTCTTCAACACAAAGTTGTCTTCCGGAACAAAAATGTCGAGATGTTTGCGCGCGTCGCGGTGGATCAATCTCTCTTCGCTCCCACGAGTCTATTTGTGTTCTTAAGCTCCATGTCAATAATGGAGGGAACAAGTCCATCAGACAAGCTAGAGAAGTCGTACACAACGGCTCTGCTGAGGAATTGGATGGTTTGGCCGTTTGTTCAGCTTATCAACTTCCGGTTTGTGCCGTTGGAACAGCGAGTGATTGTCGTCAACACAATTCTACTCGGCTGGAATTGCTATCTCAGCTACATCAACAATCTTGGAGCCAGCTCTTCTGGTCTATCTGTGTGATGCTGCTTGAGCGGGGTACTCTCTTTACGGCGATGAAGATACTCGGGACACTGAGGGGCAAGCATAGCGCCCAGGGTTACTGCTAGTAGAATCGAATAGGAAGTTGAACACCTATTAAAATAGATATCTCACTTCAGCGTCCATTTCCTGTATAAATAGCTTGCAAGATGAAAAGTGCGGGGTTTTACCACCGTGTTCGATGACCGCATGCAAGATTGGCTGGTTCGGCAAGTTCTGGCCGATCCACTCCACAAGGTTAGCAGCTCAATACACCTTCCAACTTTTTCCAGCCGTGCTGGTCCAACTTTGGAAGTGCCGGCGCGAATCGTCACAATACGTTACCAAGACTTCTCCTCGGCGCAAAAGGGCTGAGATACCGACAATATGGCCATAGCTCAACGATCGTACGCAGCAGTGCGTGGCGCACACCCGTGACTTAGCCCTTGCAGTACGATATTCTCACCGGGGCTACGGGCTCAGTGGTAAGCTCGAAACCCTGGGTCTCTTCAGTCACCGGCACCGAACAAGAATGGCCGGAGCCATTGTGTCAAACCATGGCCTGAAGACCAGCAGCTGTGCCAGCACGAGCATACGTCTTGCTAAACGCAATGGAAAATTTGAACCTGCCAGAATTTAGGCTACCCGATTTAGTCACCTAAATACGTAAAATCCTGCACTTCATCCTGGAGTTAATTATACAGCGTTTTAATCACTATAGTTTCCTAGCTAAATAAAGAAGACTAAACGAGCAACTATCTAGACTCTAGTAATCCTTCAGATGGCACATTAGCACCCATTTTGAACGCTGCCAAAGAAAACTGCTCCTTAAAAAAAGGTTTTTAATATCATAGTATAAGCAGAGAATTCTCTACAGAAGTCTAAAGCAAACATGCCTCGGCCTTGCTCTCTCGCTCCTTTGACGGAGTGAATCCCTCGAAGGCGACTTTAAGTGCTGTGGCCTTAGTGTTAATATAGCTTCTAAGCTGATCTATTATATACTAGTACATAATACTAATATACTTTAAGCTAAGACATTATGTACAGGTATATTTTATAGTAGTATATTATGTACTCGTATATTCTAAGCTAATATTCCATATACTAGTATATTTTAAGTATTGATATACTGTACATTATGTTAAATCATGTATTGGCATATTTAATAACATCTTAGTTTTAGAACTAGAATACTATATACTAATTACAGATTAAACTATAATGTTATCTACTGTCTCACTACATATTCCGGTATGCCCGTAACTTCCAGCTTGCTAGAATTTAAGCTTATTTATAAATATTGTTGGTTTCTAGCCCCAGTGGGTCCACTGGGTCGGCGCACTGCGCCGAACCCTCTGGAACTCCCTGGAATCAGGGGGTTTCACCCCCTGAATTCCACTAGTTTCCACTTGATTCCAGTTGCCACAGCTCCGCTGTGGAAGCCTCTGGAACCCAGGGAGTCATACAAGCACTTACGTGGCCTACGGCCACTATTCTAATCCTGTATAGTAGATAGAAGGCTTTGGAAGCCGACCATAGCCTACAAAAGGCCCTCTCCTCTCCTGTATTTAGCCTTTTAAAGTAAGCAATTAACACTACTTATTTAGTTATATATAGAGGCACTGCCTCTGTACCTCAAGCCTTCTTTTGCTTCCTACAGCGCTTCCAGCGCTGTAATTGGCTTAGAACAGTACTGCTTTACTTCCTTTAAGTAACAGGCCTGTACTACAGGCCTGTGGAACCCTACTATATAACAGTAATAATAAGACTTTTAAGTAAGAAGGTTAATAAAAGGTATCTGTAAGTATAAGTACTCTTTAAAAGACTTCTTAAAGTACTTACAGGAGTATAGTAAAGAATATTATATATACTTAAATTATAATAAAACTAGTTATTAGTAAAGACAGCTATTAAAAGGTGTAAATAGTACGTTTAAATTAAGAGCAAAGCTTTAATATTAAGAGAAACCGTATATTCACAATCTGGATAAACGGAAGGAATACGTTTAATAAGTTTATAAATCCTAACTCGGGAGATATATAAGCTAAGCTAAAACTCTTACGGAGGCCTAACAGGCGTATGCCTTCCCTAGAATGAAAAAGCTAGTTAAGGAAGTAATTAATAATTATAATATCTATTACTAAAAGTAAAACTAACGTTATAAATCTTATAAGCTTCTTAAACTACTCCCTATACTATAAGCATTATAAAGCTCTATCTCACTGTGACGACCCTGCAGGCCGTCACTTAAGCCGGAGCGGCCTGACGAATCCCCCGCAGAAGGAACAGTGCAGGAAGACAGTACGCACGGTACTACGCACTGGGCCAGGGGTGTAAAGACCTGAAGCCCCACGACTAATGAGGAGGTGCTTGTAACATGCCAAGTGCTTGTATCACGAGCAGGAGAAGTCTCGCAAGCGGAGCGTTTGCGCGGTGCAGATTGCTTGCTTTACGAGCACTTGCAACACCACGAGTAAGGTACAGAGGTACCTATTACAACCTGTACCTGACACAGGCCTTAAGAGGACTGGCGTGGGTTAAGATAGAATGTATAGTAGGACGCTAATAGGTAAGGGGTGTTCCGAAGACGGCTTGTTGAGCTAGCACTCCTAGACGGGGGTTTAATGTCACTGTAAGTTGCTGTCACTATAATATATAAAGGTGAGTCTGAACAGTAAGATATAAATAAATAATTAAATATTAGTGTAAGGAATTAAAGTCCCTTACGGTAATTATGGGTATAACTATAACTATCTATACTAACTAGCTAAAGGTACCTTATACTTTATTTAATAGCCTGTTACTTAATTAGAAACTAAATATCTTATTATTAAGCACCTTCTACTTAAAGGTCTTATAAATGCTTAATAGGTAAACACTCCTGCTAAGACTAAGCAGATGCTAATTAGTTATAAGGGCTTTAAGTCTTTACACCCCTGGCCTAGTATGTAATACTGTGTGTATTATCTTCCTACACTGTTCTTTCTATGGGGAATCTGTCAGGCCACTCCGGCCTAAGTGACGGCTTATAAAGTCGTTACATAATTCCCCCTCTTTAACATTCTTTTCCTATAAAGAATCCTAGTAAGAGTGCTCCTTCTTTCTTAACGTAATTATACTTATTAACTATATGTAAAAGTATATTTTAAAAAACAGCACCTTTTATTACTGTAACTTTACAGACTTTATTTCGACTTTTAGATTGTAAATATCGCCTTATAGTCGTTATTTTTTAAAATTACTTTCCTATCTCGTTACTATATAATCAGACAGTTACTTTAAATACTTACTAATAGGGGCTTTATCTTTATGTGACATATTTAGTTACAGTGACGTTTTCCTTTAACGGCTCTTTTTTAAGAAACGTTACCTTAACGCTAAGTACGACGTTACTACGTGGAACTTAAAGCTGAAAACTTAAAAACTCTATAAAGCTGTTACTTACCTTAACTGGATTGAAGTCCAGCGTTACAGGATGGAAGAGTAAGCTTTCTCTACATTTAGCTAAGAGGTGGAGGTCCTCCGTTTCCAGGAGTAGGAGGAGATTTATTTAACTACTTCTCTTAAAGTTAGCAAGTCCTTTAACTAGGGAGGCTTTTTAACAGGAACGCCTGCTAGTTTTTTCTTTAGGGGGTTACCTTAACCGATAACCTCTTCCTAACTTAGTTTATAGCTCTTTTTTATAAAGGTCTTTTATCGCCCTAGATCCTTACTCCTTTAAGGCTAGAGGGTCTAGACTAATGACTTTTTTATTAACTTCTTTCTTCGACAGCACTTATCTTCCATATAAGGCTTATCAGGAGCTCTAGAGGCCCGGCCTCCTTACTAGGTCTAAGGTCCTTACAACCCTAGCTAAAGGTCTTAATAAATATCCTCCCGTACCTATTAAGGAGTTTCCTGCCGCTTTAGGCTTTAAGTCCCACAGTGGTCTTACTTTTTAATATGGTAGTTTAAATATCAGATCTTATCTTATTCCAGGTTTATGTTATTGGCTTTAGTTAGTCTGGATTCTTTTAGTAGAACTTTGTAATTAGGTCTAGGCACTTAAGGTTTTTAACTAGTTCCTATAAGTTACTTTTAAGGCTGTAGTTTAGCCATTTAATAAGATACTTAAACGTGTTCTTTCTCTTTTATAAATTTATAACTTCCTTAATGTTATATTTATCCTTATTAGTGTTAATCTTAATCTTCTTTTCTAAAGGAACTCCCTTTAAGGCAGGTTTTAAAAGTAAGATATAAAAAACCTTAGTCTATACCTTTATACTAGTGGGTAAGTTTAGTTTATAATTAGAGGTAGTGACCTTTTTCTTAATTTAAAACGGTCTGTGCCTTTTAAAGTTAAGTTTCTTACTAGGTTGTTTCGAATGCAGGTTTTATGAAAAAAGGTAAACGTGGTCCCCCTCCTGAAAAGTCGGTCCCTTAACTTATTCGCTATTATAATAAAGTCCTTTTTTAAGTATTAGTTACTTAGTTTAGTGTTTATTAATAAACTTTTTTATTCATTTACATATAAACTTAAGTTCGGCTTATAAATAGTTATACAGCTTTTACATCTGGTTTATATAAACTGCAGTTTAAGGGGTGTTAGTAGGCGGGCTTTAATAAAGCTTAGGCTCCTTACTGTAGTTAGTGAAGAATGGTGACATACCTGTTAATTTAATTAATGTTATGTTATAAGTTATTTACACTGTTAGTAGCAGTTTAAGTTAATTATCTTATTTAAAGTTAATATAAGTTTAAAGATATATTATAAGTATCTAGTTAACTTACTTTATTTAGCTATCTGTCTATAAGTGGAATATTATTAAAAGTTTACTTTTCACACCTATTCTTTACATTAGTCTTTACTAGAACTTTAATATAATTAGCTTATCTTAATCTGTAACGATATTATTTAATTAAAGGTGTTGTGAAATTACCTTTTTCTTAAAGATATAAGCGAGTTACTCCACTGTTATGTCCTTTAAGGTTAGTAAAAAGTAAGCCTATTTTATTAATCTGTTAACCATTATAAGGATCTGGTTATAAGTGACCTTTATAGTAGGGTCCTTAGACTTTAGGATCCTAGTGATAAAGTTAAGTAAGATTGAACTTTATGGCGCTTATAGTATAGGGAGTGGTTTAAGAAGTTTATAAGGCTTATAATACTAGTTTTACTTATAGTGGCAGACGTTATAATTATTAACTACTTCCTTAACCAGTTTCTTTATTCCTGGGAAGGTGTACGTTTACTAGGCCTGTATAAGAGTCTTAACCTGGCCTATATATCCTTTAAATTAAGATTTGTAAACCTATTAAACGTACTCTTTTTATTTACCCAGTTTATAAATATACGGTTTCTCTTAATATTAAAGCCTTACTTTTAATTTAGGCGTACTATTTACACCTTTTAACAGCTATTCCAGTTAATAACTAGTTTTATTATAATTTAGATACTTTAGGCACTCTTTATTATAATTTAGATACTTTAGGCACTCTTTATTATAATTTTACATATACCTTAAAAAGTCTCTTAAGGGGCACTTATACTTATAAGTACCTTCCACTTACCTTTTTACCTAAAAGTCCTGTTATTATTAATAGATATTATACTTTATTTATAAGTTTATACAGATGTTAATAGTTTATTCTAGTGTTTAGTTATCTAACACTTATAATATGTGTTTTAATATGCCGTTCTTTACTTTATTAAATATAATAATAAGGATTAGGACTAAATTAATATTTTTATAATCCTATCTTTAATTAAAAGTATTAACTTACTTATTATCTTTTCCTTTAACGTGGTGAATTTAAAAGTGGAACGGGGTTATTAACTCTACCCATTATATTTATTATAAATTAAATTCTTTTATTAGGAAATATTAAAGGTTATTATAGTTTAAAAAGACCTAAACCGGTTCTTTTATACCACTTAAATACAGTGCCTACTTAGTAAAACACTAAATAATTACTATTAGTTCCTTATTATAGATTAAATATTATAAGGTTAGGCTGTGGATTCCTTTTAATAAAAAGGTAACTAGGTGGCATTTCCTATTATCTTAGACTTAGTTAAGTTCTCCGCTAATTACGAACTTTAAGGAGTCTATTTTAACTTAAAAGGGCTTTAAGAAATCGGGGAGAGTTAGGACTGGTGTTATAATAAAGGTGTGCTTAAGGTCTTTAAACACCTTTTATTATCTGTTAATCCACTTAAACAGCTTACCTTCTCTTATAAGCTTATATAATAGTTTTATAACCTTTATAAAGTACTTAATAAAGTATTAATAGAAGTTTATAAAATTAATAAAGGTTTGTAACTCTTTTTAGTTCTTTAAAGTAGGCTAGTCCCTAATTGCCTTTACCTTCTCTACTTACATTTTAAGCTTTTTAGGGGTTATTTAAAACCCTAGATAGTTTAGTTCTTAAACGTAAAAGTGGTTTTTTTTTAAGTTTACTGTCAGCTTTACTTTTTTAAAAGCTGTTAAAACCTGTCACATATGCTTTTAATATTCTTTTAAAGTTTTAAAATAGATTAAAATGTCGTTTAAATATATAAAGATAAACTTATTAAGGAAGGGGTGGAGAATACTGTTAATAAGGCCTTAAAAGGTTATAAGGGTGTTTATTAATCTTATTAACATAATATAATACTGGTAATACCTGTTATAAGTCTGAAAGGCCGTCTTATACTTATCCTTTTCTTTCACTCTAATATGGTTAAATCTTATAGGGAAATTAAGATTAGAGAACTAGTTTGCCTTAATAATCTGTTTTTACATTTCCGTAATAAGTGGTAATAGGTAACGGTTTTTAATTATATTTTTATTTAACATTTAGTAATTAATAACTATACGTAACTTACTATCTCCCTTCCTTAAAACAAACAGTATTAAGTACTTTACTAGGGACCGGGACTTTATAATAAACCTACTTTTTAAGTTTTCCTTAATATACTCCTATAAGGCCTTAACCTGCTAGGGGTTTAAATGGTAAGGTTAAAAGCTGCAGAGCTTCACTCCTGGTTTTAACTTAATTTCGTGGTCTTATAGTTTATAGTCTGGTAGTTATAATATCTTTTTTTAAAACAGGGTGAACTTCTTATATTTAATAAGTACTTTAAATAAGTTAACTTTTTCACTTACCTATAAATTAGCTTTTTACTTTCCTCTACCTTTTAAATCGTTATTTAGGTAATGTAATAGACCTTCTGGTCCTTTAACCGTTTTAATAAATCTAACTTAAACTGTATTTAGTTTTAAGGGTTTAATATGCTTTTAAATACTTTATGTAACTCTAAGGTGGTTTAGTACTTTCTTAGCTTTTTTTAAACAGTGATTACAGTTAAGGGACTTATTAAAGGTAAAATGGCCACTCCTTTAATTAATTACAGGGTTATACTTTTCTAATTAGGGTAGACTTAAGATTATGTTATACCCTGTTACTAATGTAATGTTAAAGTCTACTTATTATTTGTCCTTATCCACTTTAATTAGGAGTGGTAAATGGTGGGTAACTTTACTATTATTATATTAGTATAAGCCTCCTTCTCCATTCTAAATGGGAATAGCCTCTTTATACTCTTTATTAAGGAGTTTCCTTTAATTAATTAGTAAGGGGTGTATTAGGTTAAAGGCACTTTTATTATTAATTACTGCTTTTACCTTAAATGGCCTCCCTTTTCCGTCTATTATATTAATATTAATAGAATAATGTTTATACTCCTTTAATATCTAAGTTATAGTAACTATTTATCTTTAAGGTCTTATCTGGCCTAACTTTTAAGTACCTCTCCTCCTTTTTAAAGTTTTTACTAATTAGTGAATTACTAGTTTCCAGCCCTTTTAAAGGGCTTATAACCTTTTCTTAATTCTTTTTAAAAAAACAGGTAACTTTAATAAACTTAACGATTAACCTTTTTTAAGTTCTTACACCTTAACGTCCAGTTAACTTTAAATAGTACGATATTTTAAAAGTCTTTAATAAGTTAATAATACGCTTTACAGGATTAGATTACAGTAATGTCTTTTTACTTTTAAATCCACTAATAATCTTCTCACTTCTACTATTCTTTAACTTTTCCGTTAAGATGTAATAAGCACGTTATAACTAGGCAGTTATTAAGTACCCCTTCTTATTAACACGTGGTGGGAGCTTAGTTAACTATAGTAACCTTTTACTTATTATTAAATTCTCTTATTAAAGAGTAAGAGATTTAATAATAAGCTGATTTTAACTTTATCCTTATAATAGTGTAGTCTTATCTTTATATGCTAGGGAAGTGGTTATAAAAAGCCTTAAGCTTATTATATTGGTTAAAAGTATAGTTATCGTATACGTAATTAATTTACAGTATATCCTTATAGTTAGGGTGGTTAATGTTAATTACAGGTGTTACAGTTGTGGAGTATAAAATAAAAGGGGTAATGCCCTATTTCTTCTCTTCTTCCACTTACCTTTAAGTTCGTTATTTCTCCTAAACTTCTTTTTAAAACTTAGGTAATAACAACCTAACTTATTCTTCCACGAAACGGCCTTCTTTAATAAGTCGGTGTTTAAGTTAATTAGTAAAGTAGACTTTATTATAAAGTTATAACTTAATTTCCACTACTCTGTCCTTAAACGTTACAGTAAGGCCTTTAACTTACAGGTCCTCTACTTTATTTACTAACTTTTAATGTTTTTCCTTTAACTCCTAAACCCTCCATTAATGTGCTTATTTAACGCCTTCTCAGGAGACCCTTAAGGTACCGGTCTAAAACACGCTAGCCTTAATATAAGGTAGTTATTTAAGCTATCCTTCTTTTAAGGAGGTAAAGGTGCTGATTTACTTAATATGCTTAAAGTGTTTAAAAGTCTTAAGGGGTACTGTTAAGAAGAACTTTTATTTTTCCAATTCGATTCTCTTAACTTATTCTCTTTCACCTTTTAAGGCTTACTTTACTACTTAGGTAGCTTAAAGGGCTAGTTCTTCAACTCCTTTAACTATTTTAATAAGGTTTAAGTTAAGGTCCTTTTTAAACTTCCTTAATTTTTAAACTTACAGGGTAAGGTTTTTAAGGCCTGTAACGGCTAATTAGAACATCTCTTCTTAAAGTCGGTCTTTTATAACCTACACCTTTAATAACTTTAAATTTCCACTTTAAAGTCAGTCTTTTACAACCTACACCTTTATAACTAACTTTTTTAAAACACCTTTAAGGATTAGATACACCGTATCTTAAGGTTCTTCTTCTTCTTCCTTATCTTTTAAGTTACACTTATTTATTTAAGTGCAGTCTTCTTTATTACCTACTATCCTAATATAGATATCTCTTAAATTAAACTTAATATATTTCCCTTTTTTTAAGACGGGTTTTTAACTAACTTACTTTAATAATAGGCACTGCTGTGCTATATGTCCTTTTTTATTACAGTTAAAACACTGGACTTATAATAAGTCCTTAAGCTGTTTTTATTACTGTTATTGTTAAGGTTTATTACGGTTAGGTTAATTCTAGCGGTTTATTATACTAATATCTATTAGTTTAAGGTAGTGACTTATTACGGTTAATTAGTTCCCCTTTTTAGGCTTACTTAGCTGGTAAAGGGTCTGTTCCTTTTAAAAGTTCTTTTAATAATAGTAATTATAATACCAGTTATTAGCCTTAATAACCATCTTAATTAACTCCTAAAGCTAATCCAGCTGGTCTTCCTAATAAAAGTCTCTAATAACGTGTTCTTTTAAACTACTCCAGAACAGCATTATTAAGGCCTCCTAGCTGAGTTTAATCTTTACTACTTCTAATTTAAAGCGTATAAAGAACTTAAGGATTAAGGACATTTACTTTAAGGCTATAAAACGTTATTTAGCCTACTTGGGGGTGTTTAATTCTTTAAACTCAATCTGGAGTTAGTTAATGAAAACATTAAAATCGTTAAAAAGGGCCTAAGTCTTAAGGGTCTCTTTATACACTCTGTTTATAAAGAGGTTATTAATTATCTTTACATAGGGTTTATATTAGCAAGTAGTTACTTTATCTAGTAGGGCTTTAGCGAACCTAACCTTTCCTTCCTCTTTAAAGAACTGTTTATTATAATAAGTAACATAACTTTAAAGCTAGGTTATCTATAACTCTAATTATGTAAAATCTCTCTTAAAGCGTAATAACAGGGGGAGCTTTACTTATTTCTTTTATAAGCCCTTAAGGTCGTTATTCTCTAGCTTAACAGCGTTAAGTCGGGCTTAGAGTTTTTTAATAAGACTAATATAGCTCTTAATATCTCTGGGGAAGGCTTTATTAAGTTCCTTAACCAGTCCTTGCTAATTAAGGTTTAAGTCTTTAAGGTGTGTAATTAACTTGTTAATGGTAGGGAGTTAAGGTTAGGCTTACGCCTCCTTAATCTCCTTACCCTTTTTAGAGGTTAATATGTTAATGGGAGGGGGGAGGTGTCTGGGAGTTTAATAAACGGCGTTTAAAACTGAGATGTTAATATTATATTATAACCTGTATTTAATATAGGCCTTAAGAGGACTAATGTAAGTTAAGATAAAACGTATAACAGGATGTTAACAGGTAAGGAGCGTTTTAAAGACCGCTTATTAAGCTAGCACTCTTAGACAGGGGTTTAATGTTACTGTAGGTTACTGTTATTATAATGTATAAAGGTAAGTTTAAATAGTAGGACATAAATGAATAATTAAATATTAGTGTGAGGAACTAGAGTCCCTTACGGTGGTTATGGGTATAATTATGACTATTTATACTAATTAGCTAAAGGTACCTTATACTTTACTTAATGGCTTGTTACTTAGTTAGGAATTAAGCATCCTACTACTAAGCACCTTCTGCTTAAAGGTCTTACAGATACTTAGTAGGTAAGCACTCCTGTTAAGACTGAGCAGACGCTGGTTGGTCGTAGGGGCTTCAGGTCTTTGTACCTCTGGCCTAGTGCGCAGTACCGTGCGTACTGTCTTCCTACACTGTTCCTTCTGCAGGGAATCCGTCGGGCCGCTCCGGCCTAAGTGACGGCCTGCAGGGTCGTCACAGTACCTCTTAGTTAGCTAGTATAGATAGCTATGGTTATGACCACAACCACCATAAGGGACTCTGGTTCCTTACATTAGTATTCTATGTTCATTTATATCTTACTGTTTAGACTTACCTTTATATATTATAGTGACAGCGACTTACAGTGATATTAAACCCCCCGTCTAGGAGTGCTAGCTTAACAAGCCGTCTTCGGAACACCCTTTACCTATTAGTGTCCTGCTATACGTTTTGTCTTAACCTGCGCCAGTCCTCTTAAGGCCTGTGCCGGATATAGGTTGTAATACTTACTTAACTTTATCACTAAGATACTTAAGTTTAAAAACCTTATTATAAGAGTTACTTATAATTAAATCTTAATAGTAATTAACAGATTAATAAAGTAAGCTTACTTTCTACTAACCTTAAAGGATATAATAGTAAAGTAATTTACTTATATCTTTAAAAAGGAGATAATCGCGCAATACCTTTAATTAGATAATATCATTATAAATTGAGATAAACTAATTATGTTAAGGTTTTAGTAAGGACTAATGTAAAGAATAAGTATAAAAAGTAAGCTTTTAATAGCTTTCCACTTATAGACAGATAACTAAATAGAATAAGTTAATTAAATACTTATAACGTATCTTTAAGCTTACGTTAACTTCAAATAAGATAATTAGCTTAAGCTGTTACTAACAGTACAGATAGCTTATAATATAACGTTAATTAAGTTAATAAGTTATTAAACTGGAGCGTCTCTAAGCCTGTATTACAGTGCTGTAAGCGCTGTAAGCCTCTGTAGTACAGAGGGCTTACAGGGCACTTAGGGGAAGAAAGTGCACGTATAGGTAGCTAGAGGCTTACTGTAAGGAGTCACAGAGCCGAAGGCTCTGTGAATATAACAGTAGTACTGAGGGAAGTAGATCGATTCGTGCTTGCTTAACTAAAACTAGATACAGGAGAGGAGAGGGCCTATGATAGGCTGTGGGAGGCTCTGGAAGAATTCCAGAGCCTTCTATTACTAATACAATTCTAAAGGGTTCTATAGGGCTTTGCCCTACCAGAACCTTTTAGGTCTCGGAGCCTTCCAGGCTCCACAGGAGCCCTGTGGGCCCCAGAACCTTCTAAAAGGCTTAGTTCCACAGTATAAGCTGTAGCTGCAGGACATATAACAGTGACAAGGCAACTGCTTACAGCAGTTGCCTACTGTAGGCTCCCTGTAATACAGGGAGCCTGTAGGGCAGCGGTGACTATAATTTAATATAAGTATATTACTGTTCTTTATAAACTATAAAAAGGAGCTTAAACTCTATTAAAGCCTATTAACTGGTACCCTTTAGGCTGCAGTCTACACAGACTAGATATAAGAACTGCATAACTATTTATAAGCCGAACTTAAATTTACATACAAATAAATAAAGAGATTTGCTAATAAATATTAAACTAAGTAACTAACACTTAAAGAAAGACTCTTATTAATTTTTCTAGCTACTAAGTACCCTGTACCGGGTACCCTGTAGTGTGGTTGCGTACTCTAAAACCACTAGCTGAATCTTTTGGAACGCCAGAGGGTTCCAGAAGATTCCAACCCACTCCAGGGCCCCTTAGGGCCCCTGGACTACTCCAAACCTTCTGGACTTCAAGGGGGTAGAACCCCCTAAATCCAGTGGGGCTACTGCCTGTAACGACCCTGCAGGCCGTCACTTGGGCCGGAGCGGCCCGACAAATCCCCCGCATAAGGAACAGTGCAGGAAGACAGTACGCACGGTACTGCGCACTGGGCCAGGGGTGCAAAGACCCGAAGCCCCTACAACCAACCAGCAGTTACTCAGTCTTAGCAGGAGTGCTTACCTACTAAGTATCTGTAAGACTTCCGAGCAAAAGGTGCTTAATAGCGGGTTGCTCAGTTCCTCACTAAGTAACAGACCACTGAGCAAGGTACAAAGTACCTTTAGCTAGTTGGTATAGATAGTTATGGTTATGCCCATAACTACCGTAAGGGACTCTGGTTCCTCACACTAGTATTCAATTGTTCATTTATGTCCTACTGTTCAGACTCACCTCTGTGCATTATAGTGACAACGACCTATAGTAACATTAAACCCCCTGTCTAGGAGTGCTAGCTTAACAAACCGTCTTCGGAACGCCCCTTACCTGTTGGCGTCCTGCCATACGTTCTGTCTTAACCCGCGCCAGTCCTCTCAAGGCCTGTGTTGGGTGCAGGTCGTAATACTGCCCCACAGAATCAACTAGAACATCACAGTGGCCACGTCAGCCACTACGTTAACAGAACTACGTAAAATGGTTCAGAACAGTACTATTCCACTATTATATTAGTTAGTTCCACTTTACAGAAGGCTCTGGAATTCTTCTAGAGCCTCCTACAGCCTATAACAGGCCCTCTCCTCTCCTGTATCTAATTTTAAAAAAGCAAGCAATTCCACTCCATTCCAGTCATTATATAAGGTACTGCCTTTTAGATCCTCTTGTTTCCAGCGTTAATATTCGCTGCATTACCCTTATTTACAGTAGCACTGCCCTGTAATTCAGGCCTTCGTTTGCTTCCTATAGTGCCTACGGCACTATAGTACGGCTTAGACCAGTACTGCACTTCTTCCTCTGAGCCACAGCTGCTGTACTACAGCCCTGTGGGTTCCTGAAGTTTAACAGGTACCTTTTAGTTAGCTAGTATAAATAGACATTATTATAATTACGATAGCTGTAAAGGACTTCTGGTTCCTTACGTTAATATTTAATTGTTTATTTATATTCTACTGTTCAGACTCACCTCTATACGTTAAAGTAATAACGACTTACAGTGATATTAAACCCCCTATCTAGGAGTGCTAGCTTAATAAGCTGTCTTCAGAACACCCCTTAGCCTTTAACGTCCTGCTATACGTTCTGTCTTAACCTGCGCCAGTCCTCTTAAAGCCTGTGTTAGGTATAGGTTGTAATACCGCTACTTAGTTAGCTTTTTAAATTTATCTTTAGAAGACTTAAGTCTTTAATGTAGCTTTTACTATCTTAATATTAACTTGCTGTCCTTATTAGAAGAGAAGTAAGTATTACATAGTTAGGGTTAAGGTAGTGGAATGGAGCATTAGGCATTCTAGTCTGGAGCTAACTAGGTGTGGGGTTAGTAATAAATCTAAGTTATCTAAGCTGAACTAATAGCTTTAATTCAGCTTGTTATAAATAACAGGTATATTTAAAAATTAGGATAAAAAGCCCTCTTTAGTAAAGTTAAAGCTTAGAGGGTAATAACTTTAAGGCTTTAGAAGATTATTAGTCATTACTTACTAGTCCTTAATTGATAAATTCTAAGCTACTGTATAAGATATAGTCCCTTATTACAGATTACGCGTTATTTACTTTCTATCGATAGGAAATTTTAGCTAGTGAACTGGTGCGATAGCGTAATAGAGAAGAAACCACAAAGAGAACCACACCCACAGAACATTATTGTCAGCCTGAAAGGCCGACTTCCAGACTACTGGTCCTCCGATCGGAGGGACACAAATGCAACTGACGTAGAAAAACAGATATGTACCTAGTATGGAACAAAACCTAGTATGTGACGGTGCCTAGTATGGAATGGAGCCTAGCATGGAACAATAAAGAAAACGCGACTGTGGATCAGGTTATCTTCCTTCGATCGAAGGGCCAGAATGTCACTGGGCTTTTAATAGGAGGTCTTTGTGGTGAAAATCGTCGGATTGATTGTTAGTTACAAGAAGCACGGTTTAAAGAACCGCGCGGCGCGGCTCCTTTTTGACGGTGGCACGCGCTAGAGAACGCATCGCTATGTACATAAACGGCTACAGTAATATTACATATAAAGCCTAAAAGAACGACAGGGTTGACCTGAACAAACGCCCTGAGTTACTAGGGGACTGTAAAGGGGCCTCTAAGGCTATGTGGTAGCAGTTTATGGGATCACTTTAGCTTAGGGAAAAATCAAGGCAAGCTTAAGACAAATTAGCTACAGCTTACCCTAGCTTAGGATTACGAACGAAAAAGGACATTCTGTGTGCTTAGATTTGTCTTAAATAACTAGGTTATTTCGTGCGACGAATCTAAGTACATAAAATTTCCTTTTTCGGACCTCGCACCCTAGCTTAAGCTTAGCTTAAGTCCTTACTTAGGATTTACGTAGGCTAGCTTACCTTTACTCACCCTAATTACCATTTTCGGCAGGTTACGTTACAGCATGCTAAATTGCTTCAACTTTAGCTAAATAAGCCCTAAATTAGTCACTTATCTCCTTACAGAAATCTAACGCACTGTCTTAAGACTTAGCCCATCATCTAACCTACATCATTAGTATTAGCTTTTACCTAGCGGTTTAAGTCTTAGAATATCGCCTTGACGTGCTCTATGCGAATAAAAACACTGTTACTATTAGTGCTTAATCTATACGGTTATTAAAGCTCTGACTTACACTTTATTATGCATGCTAGACTATATTTAACATAGAGGCTTATATCGTTTACTTTACAGTATACTATTCCAAAGCTCATTAAAAAGCTTTACCTCATCCTTACTAGCCCTAAGCCTCCATAATGGAATAGTAGAAATATTATAAGAACTAATCTTAACGTCTTTGATAGGATATATATAAACTAGATTAGCACATTTATTCTAATCACTGAAGTAACACTTATGTTGAGAATTAGAGAGATAGTCGATTTTAACATGCTTGCCAGCTGCTTGCAAACGAAATTGAGAACCACAGGTGACACCAAGGCCGCCGAACCCGGCCATGATCCCGCGGCTGGGAATGCCATAGGCATTCTCCGGGCCTGAGAGCGATCTTAGAGCTTTCTTGGATCGTCGAAGCTAGGGCTCCAGTCTTTCTCTTAAGTCTTTCAACCGTTTTGCGTCTCGAGAATCTTCCATCGCAGACTGAGAAGATGCGCCATCTTGTTCAAGTATAGCGCGCGGCGGCGTTTCTGCCCACTTTGGGTCCATGTCGAGGGGCTGAACCTCGGTCCCATCATTGTGGACCGACTGATCATGCAGAAGGGGTTTAGTGTAAGTGGCTGTAGCTCTCCCTCCTTCCCTTCCCCATCGTTATAAGTCCGGACTACTTCGGGTTGAAAGTGCGTGACGGCAACTCTGAGATCCACCTCCAGTTTTGAGCCGGACGATGATGAAGCCTCTTGTCGGATAGTCGCCCCAAATATACCCGCAAGTGACTTGGCGATGAATATTCTGAGGAGTCAGTTCTTCGTACCCCTCGGATCTTGAATCCCTCGTAAGCTCTAACGTGATGAAATATCCCCGAGTTCTTGTGGAAGGTAAGTTTGAGTAACCATGTGGGATGGTACGTGTAGTTTACTGGTTATAATCCTTAGATGAAGTCAAAATGCAGGAACGAAGATAGTTAGGAAGGGTGTTGAGGGCAGAAAAAATGATATTCAAAGTTTGCGATTTTCATGGGGTAAACATTCCTCTCGAAAAACAGCGCTCATACCAAATGAGCACCCGAAGAACAAGCAAATGGAAAAGCTACTTCAGTCAATCAAAAAGTCCAGGCATGCTTTGTTACAAGCCGTGACGCAGCATCTCAAGCAGGCCTCTCCCCGCACCATGCCGCGCGAATTCTCCGGGGCACTCAACAAACAAGCAAGCTGGCCGAGATCGTTGTCGTTGGCGCTAAGCAACAACAATGGCCTCCACGACGAGCGGGGCATTTCGAGTTGCAGAGCACCTGCAGACACGACCTCGACCTGCTCGCCGGCCATTAGCGGGCCAGCCCGTTCTTCGTCGTGAGTACAACCCAGGGCCCTGTCGCCGTACTGGAGACCCCAGCTCAGCTTCACAACTTGGTATACCGAACTTGATACTCCAAGCCCGAAGCTCTTGCTTTTCAGATGCATCTCCAGGTCGATGCTGTGATCTCCCTCCTCCACCGTCCAGCTGATGTTAAGCGGCCCGGTCCGGTCCTGAGGCCTCAACTTGGCACTCGGCCCCTCGAGCTTGGCCCGGTAGTGCGGCTCTTGGAAGACGGAATACCCATTGTCGGGACCGCGCACCTCGGTAAGACGCTGGCTGTCTGTGCAGATGTGGCCAGGCTCAACAGTCACCATTTCGCAGGACTCAGGACTTAGGTTTAGATCCAGAAGCAAACTCCTGTAGATCATATACCCGTCGGTCGTGATGACATCGAGGCCGTAGTTGCTCTCGGGCTGCTTTGGCGGCTTGCCGGCTAGCCAAAAGTACCAGCTGTAGAGCACGTCCGACTGGCGGAGCGGCTCTACCTGGTTGAGCGTCTTGACCGCCCGACCTAGTTCGGAATTCTGGGCTTGGCAGGTGGAACGCACACGCAGTTTGCACGCCGTCGAGGGGTTATGTCGGAGGAATGCAATGAGTATGAGCTGCGTTGCTAGCATATGTGCCAGCTTTGCATAGTCTCGCTGGTCTTGGGCGTGATTCGTATGCGATCTCTTCGTGGCTTTTTGCTCAGCAGTAAGCCCCTCAAACTCGGCGATCTTCCCTAGTATAGTGCGCGAGAAACGCAGCTGCATCCAAGAGCAGGCTTGGTCCTGGCTGGCAAATGCTTTCTCGCTCTCTCTGAGCAAGTTCGAGGCGGTCTTTGTGGGACATCCCCACCACTCGGCGATGGCGTCGAGAGTGATGCGAGTTTTTACGGGAGCCGGCTGCACCTTATTCTCCTGGCCGCCAACACCCTCTCCTTTATCCGTCCCCGATTGAGAGTCCGAGAAGGAGACGTCGGAGGCGTCGCCGTCACCGCTCTCGTCAACAACTTCTCTCCTCCATCTCCCCAGTGCCGAGACCGCAGCCCCAATGGCGATGGCAGCTACCTCTTCGCCTTCCGAGATGCTCAGACCTTGGCCAATACTTGCCGTTTGGGCAATGCCGCGGACGGGTATGCGGTTCGCCCGAAGCGGACCGACTTCGTCGATCACCAGCAAATCTTGAGCATCCTCCAGTTTGCGTCCCAACTTGATCTCGGTGCTCCCGGATGGAATCCTCTCCAATTTCACTCGCCACAGCCCAGGTGTAGAACTTCCGTGAACGACCTCTCCGTCAACAATAACACAGACGCGGAAGCCACAGATAGAATGAGCTAGCGCGAAGGGCAGAGTGAGGCTCAGGGGCGTTCGGACGGTGCAGTGGTAATCGGCTGGGAATCGCGAGATGACAGACAATGCGTGGTATAGCTCCCGCATAGCATCCACGGGGAGGTCGAACGACGCTGCAGGCAGAATGTGGTCTCCCGTCCAAACAACAGGTCGTTCGCACACGCTTTCCTGCGCATTGGATATTTCTTGGTGCCAGCTGACGCATGCCGTCTGGGCGGAGACGGCTGAGACAACACTGATGGTCTGTCCCCTTCGCGGCCTGATCGGGAGAAGATCGGAGGGCGTGGCATCAATGATCTTCCGCAAAAGTTCCGACGTCGTCTTCACGCCGACAGCTTCGATTAGGAATGAAAGCACAAGGAGCGCGGCCTCACCGTCGCTGGTTTTGGCCATTTCTCCCGTTGTTGAGGACTTCCCAGTGACAACTTCGATGCCGGTTTCGTGGAGCTTCCAGCGCACTGATTCCTTGGCCCACCTATTGTTGAAAGATTCGATTATCTCATCTGAGGGTCGTAGTAGACCGAGCGCCTGTACAACGGACACGAGGCCTACTGGCTCGCTATGGTCCTTGTATAGGGATTGGTAGATCGGAAGCCCAAAGGACTGGCCGAGGTCAATGAGCTTGAAAGCGCTGAATGGGATCTGGACGACTTGAGACATCTTTGCCGCTGCTTAGGTTGGAGAAACTAGCGAGGAAGTCAATTCCAGCGATATGTTTGTTGGCATGTTGTCAGAAGATGGGCGGGGTAACAGGCTTGCAGGAAGGCTCTGAGGAATTGTTCTGTTGCCTAAAAAGCCACTCACGTGCAGAGTTCATAGCTAAATGCTAACACGCTAGAATCTATCACTGTGACTTAATTCCACCATGACAGCACCACGTTTTTCCGAAAAAAAATTGCGTGAGTGCACACTATTTTCGAACATGGCTGCAAGGAGCCCCTTTCGAGCAGTAGGTTTGCAAAGGCTGTAGGCATCAATAATAGTATTGTTCTATTGTATAGAAGCCCCTATTACTTCTATTTTGAAGGCCCCGTCCTCCAAAATCGGTCCCCCCTATTGGCGCGGCTCCCCACGGCGAGTACGGTTCGCCCACAAGAGGCCGGTTGTGATGCCACGCGGAACCCAGAAGCGCAGCAGGGTTCCCACCAACGGTAGTAGAGAGGAAGTTGTTAATGTAGGACCTTCTCAGGCGACTACATCAACAAAAAGGGCCACTCGTGGCGCTTCCAGGGCTGAGGTAAAAGCGCTGGTAGCTTCAGTGGCACCTAGAGTGGTGCAGTTAACTCGCACTCGGCTTAGGATTTTGTCACCAGTGCCACCAGAGCGCATACCCCTATTGGCTCCGCTAGGCCGTCAAAACAACGTAATTAACTGGTTATTCGTACCGTTAGTTTACGGCACCATAAGGTCACCAGCGAACCTCCCACTGATACCGAGGGAGCTGAAGAAGGCCATGATTACGATACCGAGGCTGTGAGTGAGCCAGAATAACGGCCCTGATGAGAGCGGCGGCCTTCCACGAAGGTCCCTGGCCCAGTGCACAACACCCTGTGCACTATCTGCAAGGCGGGGGCATCGTCGGGCCGCGCCGGCCCAGGTGACGGCCTGCAAGGCCGTTACATATTCAAATGTACCAACACTAGTGGGCCATCTTTGGTAAGTAGAACTGGCGATGCGGGATGGTGGGAAGTTTGGATTCCATTCCAAGCTGGGATATTATGTACTATCCTAAAATTTAAGCTAGGGTATTGTGTACCATCCCAGGGCATGCACTGGTATATTCTGGGCCAAAATTCAGGCCCGAGACTACCCTAGAAGCTGTGACGCTTGGCGAGTGGTCCGACGCAGCTCGACGCTTTGGCAAACGGGCTCAATTCTGGCCCCATAACAGTTTCACTGAGTCACCCAAGCACTGGGCCAGACAAAGTATGGACTGGTAGTCCCAAAACCTGGCCCCTGCTTTTCCGCCAATCACGAATTCTGTCTACCCTGTCGGTGCAGCTATGCTAGGTGTCTACAGCTGTCCTGTCCACCACACACAATGGAAGTCCTCCCCACCATCTCCCATCCGCCCGATGGTAACAGTCCACGTGCAGCCCCGCAACAGCCTCAAGTACGTGACCTTCATCCTCTGTCTCAAGTCGTACCACATCGACGCCACGGAGGTTGCAAAGGTATTGCGTCGGAAGCTGGCCACCGGCGCGAGCGTGCTGGACGGAAAGTATCCTACGGCCAGGGTCGAGCTGGCTGGGAATCAGGGGGTGAAGGTAAAGGAGTTTTTGGTGGGGGAGTACCAGGTTCCGGAGGAGTGTTTTGAGATTGTGCATACTGCGGGGGTGATGAGGGTGCCTGCGGCGAGGCGTGCGAAGAACTGGGCGAGGAGGCAGCGCCAGCAGCGACGGGGCCGGTCTGCGAAGGGGAAGGGGAAGCATGATTCATACGAGTGGGATACCACTGTCATTGCTGGTAGGAAGGCTCCTGTCGCAAGGAACCTTCCCGAGCCCGATTAGGCTTCTCGCTCCTTCGAGGTAGGTTATTATAGCTTCCGTGGACACCCGGAGTGCGGTTGGTGCGGGTGGATTGATCGTGATGAGGATGCCGACGAGCATGACATGTCCCTCCTGCCCTCGTCTTCCTTTCTCTTCATCCTTGCCATGATTATCCTCGCTACAATGAGTTGCTTATACTTCAAGGGATCAACCGTCTGTGTAAGTGGATAGAGAAGGGGAGTAAACATCTTGCTTTAGAAGTGCGAGCAATGCCTCATTTATCACTGTAAGCCCTGCTGTTTTGTTCAAAAACGTTCAAGCATTTGTCCAACTTCTGCAAAATCAAACAGACATCCTGTCTTAAGATTCCGTGTCCCCAACAGAAGCCTCTACCAGCCCACTAGTCGCTCCTCTTGTTGAACAGCTTCCCCATCTCCTTGACAATCTCATCTCCAAACCCCTGGTCATCCTTACGAAAGTACTTCAAGAAAACACGCAGCGACATCTCCTCCGTCATCTCAGACCCCTCCGTCCACCCGCTCGGCTTTTCCTCTGTTAGAACCGAAAGATCCACGGGTAAATCCGCGCCCTTGCTCTCCCTGTCAATCCCAGGCTCAGAGAGGCTTTTCACAACCTTTCCTTCCAGCTCCGTGACACGCACGTCAAAATCAGGAGGCGGCCGCACATCCAAAATCTCCATGATCTCTCCTCTCATCTTCAGAGTCTCTATCTCGGCTGGCTCCACAACCTCAAGCTTTTCTAGTTCTGCCAACTCAGTTTCGGCTAACTTCTTCGCCAAAGTCAAAGTTTCGCTGACTTCCTCTCTCCACCCAGGGGCAGCAACCAAAGCCCGAATAACTTCCACCTGCCCTTGCCTTACCGCCGCCTCTGTTGCCGTGCCAAGGATAGGATGCAGTCGTACGTCATGGTCCTCAAGGATAGTCGGCGAGGGAAACATTCCCAAAACGGTCTGGACAATGCGTGAGGAGATTTGCGCATGGCTGTTCCATTCGTCGATGGGGATGGCTGAGAGGGCATGAACCGCGGAGCAGGGGATTTGGCTTGATACTGATGCGAGTGGAGAGAGCGAGGGCTGTATATGTGGCTGGGCGAGGTAAGTTAGGGAGCTGAGCGAGGACGAGGTTTGTGATTTGACGAGGGTGCCAAGGAGGGTGAGGGGGTCGGTTTGGTTGTTATCATGTGATATAATGGGGTTGTTGAGATGTGAGCCGAGGTCAGTCGTATGGGAAACTAGAAGTTCACCTAGCAGATAGTCATTATTGAGGATTGCGAGTGCGATGGGCGAGTGGTGAGAGGGTGCGGGAGGAGGGCCTTGGGCGAGGAGATATTTGGCGATTGTGAGGTCGCGCGGGGAGTGCCGAGGCCTCGATGCGAGCGCATGTAAAAGTGTAGGGTAAGTATCACTGGCGATGGATGAAATGGATGCACCGCGGCCCACAAGGAGCCGGAAGATGTCGATGTTGTTGGCCTGCACTGCGGCGCGGATGGGGCGGTGTTCCTGAGAGCCCTCTGGATCGTGGCCCAGATCAAGAAGGGAGTTGACAATATCGATTCCCCCCAGAAGTGTTTCGTCACAAACAGCTTTCCCAGCCGGAAATCGATGAGTTTTGCATTGTTTCATAGCTCGCTGTTGCAGGATTTCCAGTGTCCGTTTAAGGTTTTGCTGATATTTGGGACCGCAGCGAACAAGCCTGCTGTGAAGGGACAGAGGGTCATATGGCGTTATGCTCTCCGAATGAGCCGCGTCTAACATCCCGCACTCGTCGAATATGGCAACGGAATCATCCGTGTGTTTAATCAACTCCTCCAGAATGTCAGGTAGCGTCAGCACCGCGGCAAGCTCGAGGGGTGACTTGCACATTTCGCCGGCACCCTTGCGAGTCGTACTGGCCCCATGCTTAAGCAGAAGCCTCACGGCGGGTAGGCTCTGGCGCAGCACGGCTCGGCCAAGAGGCGTGAGTTTCATCGAGGCATTGTCCTCCCAGTCGGCCTGGATGCCTCTGATATCCTTGCGCGAGGCCTGTGACGCCTTCTCCAAGTCCGCCCCAGCAACGAGCTTGAGCACCACCACCGCCATTTCATCCTCGTCAAAGCCGCTGATACAGTGTAGAGGTGACTCCTCACACGACTGAGCACCGTTCGGATCCGCCCCGTTTGCGAGAAACCACATGACGCAGTCGAATTGGCTGCTTCGACAGGCGCAAGTAAGGGGTGTATCGCCATGCGACTGGTTTCTCAGGTTTATATCGCAGGCATACTTTTTATGGATATGTCTGAGGGCTCCCATTTTGCCTTGAAGCGCTGCCATGTGTAACAGACCATGGCCTTTGTGGTTGACGTAGATCTTGTCGAATCGATACTCCGGACCTGAATCGCTTTCATCTTCACCACTTAGGCGAAGACAAGCCTCGTATTCAGTGCCAAGCTCTTGCCTCAGCTGGATGTCAAGAATAGCCATGTCATCGAGATTCCACTCTCGCGTCAACTTTCGGGGTGCAAAGAATGGCATCCCAGTTGCACCAGTCAAGTAGTGGTAAAGAAAGGTGGCGTGCTTCATCTTTTGCCTCCAGGCCAGCTTCTGGGCTATGTCCTTGGTCGATCTGATCATGTCCTCGGCGTCCTCTAAGCAATGCAGATGTCCACGCACGGTACCCCAGAACAGGTTCTCAAACTGCTTGTCGGCGCCATATGGATTCGGTACACCAAGGGCTGAGTGGATTCGGTTTAGCCAAGCGAGGGCGAGGTAGTCGGTTTCTCCTATCTCTTCGCTCGGCTCGGCGGCGCGTTGCAGCCAGTAGCATACCTTTTCGGGCGAAAAAGGGGCGCCAAAACCACAGAGATAGCACTGAAACACAAAATACGCCGCCTTCCATGGCTCTGACTCCAAGCCAGATGTGTCTTCCGTGTCCGAGGGAGCAGTAGAATTTGCGAGCTTCTCGAGCTCCCGGAGCAAAGTTTCCTGTTGCCCCCAACTCAAGAGCTTCTTCAAGCGCCGTGGCTCGAAAAGGAACCCGCCACGAGCGGGATGCGGTAAGTCTGGCCGAAACCCGGGGAGGTTGTTTTGTGCGTCGTAATCGTTCCCCAATCGGCCAAGCGCAAAGCCAACGTCGTCCATACCCATCCCTATTCTTCCCGGCGTCGGTAACCTGTTGGTATTTTTATTGATGGTCTAACGGAAAATCACCGTTAGTTATTTCTCTTTTTAACGTTGTTGGGGGGTACGGCAATGTCTCTCCCCTGAGGTATCTAGGGTAGCCAAAGACAAGTAGAACGTCTCATTGCACTATAGCTGCGGCTCTCATTCACACTATGGACCATACGATTCCCATACGTAGTCGTATTGGCACCCCTCTAGCTAGGGAGATCAAGGCCTGGGTGCAGACACAACAGGCTCTCCCCGCATCTCGAGAGGCCTGGGATAAATCGGGGTAGGTCGTTAGGGAATATAGGAAGGGCTCTTGAAAATGCAGGAAGGCCCCTTGAGATTGCAACATGGCCAATAATGATGAAATATAGGCCTTGTGTATGATTTGGGGTTACGCGTGAGATAAAGGTGTAAGCAGGATAGAGAATGCAGGGAGGCCTATCCATAATACAACACAGCCTATAATAACAAAATATAGGCATTGGGTGCGTCGGGTTGTGTGTAAGATGACAGCGAAAGTCAGATGGGGGCTGTTTTGCAAAGGTACGTGCTCCGGAAAAGACCAAAAGGAATGCTGAAAGACGGAGATTTGCCATACCTGTCTGTTTGCCTCGTCTTTGATGGTGACATATCGATGTGCCCCTACAGCATCCATGCCGCGCAACCGCACCTGGGCACGGTCAAGGGCCCGTTGGTCGGGGTTGCCTCGTAGCGTGAACATGAGAGCCGATGTGACAAGGTTGAAACTAGGGGCGGGGAGCTTGTGTGTAAAGAAGTAGCTCGATAGACTGTGAATTGCGGATTCGAGAAAGCCATCGGATAGCTTCAGGAGGCGTATAGCCTCCCGCAGCTTGCCATCACTGATGATCTCTCGCGCCGAGCTGACAATGCCGATGGCCGATAGAATGTCTTGGGAGTCGATCATGCAACGCCATACCAACATGCCATAAGAATAGGCGTCTGTCTTTTTTGCCCCTTGTTCGGTCAGCTTCTCGGAAATTTCGGGCGCCTCGTAGGGGAAAGTGTGCATTGGAATTCTGTGGGTTCCGTCGCCGCCCATGTCCATGACGGTTCCACCAAAGTCGGCCAGCTTCGCTATGTATGGCTGGTTGGGCGGCATCGCGTAGGGGTTCGGGAAGACGAGGAAATTCTCGTGCTTCAGATCGCCATGCACCATGCCGCAGGCGTGAATAATGGAAAGGCCTCGACCGACATCGTAGCAGAGTTTCTGCTTGATGCTAAACGGGAGGGGCTTGCTCCCCTTCTGAAGCTTGTCGAGCGTGCCGTAGGTCGCATACTCCTGGACGATGGCCGGGAACGGCGAGCCTGTTTCGACTGATGTGTCCCATCGAATGTCAAGAAGTTTGACAATGTTGGGATGGTAGCGGATGGGTTCATGGAGCAGAGCCCTGATCTCGAGGAGTACCTCGCCCCACTGATTCTTGTGTTGCTGGTCATCCCTCGCGGTCTTGATGGCGACCGTCTGTCTCGGTTCCTGAAGCTCTGCACGTTCTACGGTAAACGACACGCCGTTGGCGACCCTTTTGCGACTCGCAATACAGGCGCGATGGGCTGCAAAGAAAGCTGATTTGTCGCCGCGCCGTTGGAGTTTGTTGTCCAGAAACGCCACATGGCAAAGGAAAGACGCAAGTCCTTGGTTCGACAACTGCGAGCCGCCCTGGTTACTAGATCGAGATGTGGCGATGTCATCGCTGCATATGGGTGTCGACGTCGCACGGGGGGTCGAAATGGGCTCGCTTGAGAACGCCGAGGGATAAACGTAGCTCGTCATGGTTGTTTTCTTGCAATGACAATTCCCAGCGGGAAAGTTCTGTTGTTCTCCCAGTTTGGGGCTCGATTGAGATAAATACCTAGAGCAGCGCTTAAACAGACACCAGCCCGACGTCTCGTGGTGCTCTAAGCGCAGGGAATACTATTGCGGCATTTGTGGCCTATGGAGGGGATGATTGGCGGTGAGCACCCCTTTTCGTCCGCTAGCGAGGCCCAACACAGCTAGGACCACCCGGTTGTTACATCGGCAGTCAATATTCTGCGTTTACCAACGGAGCGGGGCTTGCAGGACCATTATGCATGTCTGAGATGCACAGCGGAACACTGTGTATCCCAAACTGTGACTCGGTGTCAGCTTCATAGACTATCGTCCCTTCCTCAACCACGAGCAGCCCCGCGATGGAGCCTGGCACGTACATTTCGATCGCGCAGATCGCTTTCCAGGGAGCCTGCTTCGCGGTCAAGACATTCCGGAAGGGGCTCAATTACAGCAAAGATGCGGAACGACTGGTGCTCGGGCTCGAGGTTGAGCGATTTCGGCTTCACGTTTGGGGCGAGAACGCAGGGTTATCGCCCCCAAACGGACAACCAGCGACACTTCCCGAACGGATGATACCCATATGCGGCATTCTCAAAGACTATCTCGACCAGATCAAGCGCCTTGTCAAAGATGCAGACGAACTGAGCAGTCGGTATGGTCTGCTGGAGACTGACGAGCCCCCGACAAAGTCAGAACTCGTGTGGCAACTTGTTCAGCGGATGCAGCGCTCGATTAAAAGCGCATCCGGAGATCGATTGCGGTCTATTGAAGGAGCCCGAGATGGTGATGAGCATGAGGAAGGGGAATTCGAGGATGTTGCAAGTGAAGCGTTGGAGCCTCTCGGTCTGGACGAGAAACGCAAGACAACAAAGTGGAAAAGATTCCGTTGGGCGATACGAGACTTGGAAAAATTCGACACTCTCGTGAATGGTTTGGCCCAGCGTATCAGCAAGCTCAACGATTTGATGACGGAGACGCAGCAACAGCAAACCCGCGAGGACAACTACCGCATCAACATGATTGTGGTTGGCAGCGGTGTGGATGAAGCTTCCATTGAGCTGATTCGCGCTGCCGTGCGTGGGGAATCCGATACATCTCAAATCCGCGCTGCTGTGGAGCGGAGGGCTCTGACCGTGGCGAACTCGGGGCAGAGAATCTCAGCGGAGAGATCGGACACTCAAGCTCCCCAACCGCTGTCCCTCGAAGACTTTGTTCTTCCGAGCGACTTTGCAGACGCAAAACGATTCATCACAGTCAAGCGCTCTGGACCGGACTCCAGCTCGTATTACTTGCTGGAGCGGAAGACATTCGATGCCAACATCCTCCCTCAAGATATGACACGCCTTACCGGTCGGATCCGACGTCTTGTGCTCCTGTTGCGGAAGCCTAAGTCTTCCGATTTCCAGACACCGCAGGCAGAGGGCTGTATCAAAGATGCTGCTCGATTCTGTTGGTGGATCGTCTTTTGCTATCCACTGAATATTCCCGTGTTGCCTTACCTCGAGACGCCTCTTCGGTTGCTAAAGAAGAACAAAGGCGGCCCAGTGTCGCTTTTATCCCTTCTCAAGCCCAACGCAAAGTTTCGCCCACCATTGGAACAACGATTCAGGCTCGCCAGCGCCATCTGCAACACCTTCTCCGAGCTTTACTTGTCCGGGTGGCTTCACAAAGGAGTCCGCAGCGAGAACATCCTCTTTCCCCTCGCTGGAGTGGAGCTTCAACCGCCTCCCTACGTTTATTCCGTCGATGAGATGCAGAAAATCCTGTCCCTACCACTCGTGTGCGGCTTCGACTACACTCGCCACGAGAGCGAATGGGCAACGATTGACAAGGCGCGTACCTCAGGAAACATCAATGGCTCCATATATCGGCACCCCGACTACCAAGGCGAAGCAGCTGAAGGCTACAAAGTACAGTATGATATCTACTCCGTTGGTCTGATTCTTGTTGAAATTGCGCTCTGGATACCCCTGAGCTCGTTTCTTGACGCCAAGAAGTCAGCAAGTACCAGCGCCCACGCAGTATCAACCTCAACACTACTTGGAGCAGACAAGCCGGCAAGCGTATCGTTGTCAGCTGACATGAAATATTTCCATGTTCCACATGCCTTCGAGCTCAGGAAGCGCGTTATTGCGAGGGTTAGCAATGAGCTTGCCTTTCGGATGGGGTCCTCGTACTGCAACGCTGTTAGGTTCTGCCTTGAGCTTGCGGAGAGACAGCCAAATGGGGAAGATATTGATATTGGCGAGGTTGGTTTGCATCCTGCCATGGAGTTCTACAATAATGTTGTCATACCGTTATCTAGTCTAGCCTAGGGCTATACGCTGAACCAACTTTCAATACCCCATATTGAAGTAACAAGCCCTGGATTATCACATTTTAAGCCTCATTTATCTACGTAAGGGCCTTTGATACATCATGAGATGCTTTTTACAATGTTGAAAAGGCTTTAGTTGTTAAGCAAGAGGCCTTATTCAAATTGGCAGAGGCCTTTCTTGCATCCTAAGAGGCGTTATTTGCATCGTGAGCGGCCTTGGTTGCATTATAATAGGCCGTTAGAGAATGCAGGAAGCCCTTTCTTATGTAGTGTGATGCCTTGTTCGAATTGTGAAAGGCCTTTATTGTATTACAACAGGGCCGTTGGAGAATGTAGAATGGCTTATAAATATTATAAGAGGCCGTAGTGGTACCATGAGAGGCCTTAATAGAATGATACTAAGCTGTAGGCGAATGCAAGAAGCCATCACCGACGTTGGGAGATGCCTCGTTCGAATTGTCAAAAGCCTTCCTTATGTTCCAATACGGTCGTTGGAGAATATGGAATGACCTCCTGACATTACAAGAAGCTTTAGTTGCTTTAGAATAAGCCGTTTTGGAACTGCAAGGTGACCCTTTTCCGATATAGTAAGACCTGCCGCATTAGAATGAACTTTGACATTGAGAGAACGTGTAAACAGATGGATCAAAGAATGCTATCTGTTTATGTGTGTTGGCGCTATTGTGTGAGAAAATATTCGATCTCATTGTGTCGAGAATCTCGGCGACGGTGATTTGTACGCACCTGGTTGAAGGAAAAAACGATAAAACCCTGTTTCTCTTTTCATCCTTCCGCACACAACACGTCCTTCACACAGTCTCAGGCACTTCTGACTATCGACCATCTTTCACCACGCGATATTCCAGAACCAACACGACCACCACACCTTACCATCCATCACCTAGACCACCTCAACCATGCAGGAAACCAAGCCCAGCAAGCCGCCGTGAAGGAGGCGCCTCCTGTCGAAAAGGCACCCCCCACCGAGAGCGCCGAGAAGAACACCACCCCGACCACAAGTCTAACCGGCACTCCTCTCGTGCCCCTCGAGAAAAAGAACGCCCGCATCGAAGCCTGGCTGCAGCCCACGGTCCCTTAGCCCAAGTAACCGCGCACTCAAATCGGCCTATGAGAAGCGTTGGCGTGGAATCAAGGCGGGCTAGAGGTCACGGCGAAAGATATCCCTGCTATTGTCGGCCCACGGCGCTCGCTGAAGATCGGTGACAGGAAGGTAAAAGACTTCAACCCCAACGAAATCATCTACCAGAATGACATCTACTAGAATGACCACCATCGTGAAACTGCAAATTGCAACCTCAATAACGGGCATAGGAACAATGCGACACTACTTTTGAGTCCCTTCCCAACTGACAGCATAATAGCAACAACACTTGCATCCACCCAGCAGACTCTCCTCACCCACCATGAGATACTTCTTTCATTTTCTTGCCAGCATCCCCAACCCACTCACTCACACGTACCCAGCTCATACCTACCCGGTCCTCACTCAAGCAGGCCCAACAAACACCGCCTCTATATTATTCCCCACCGGATCAAGCACAAACGCCGCATAATAATCAGCCGCATACTGGGGCCTCACCCCCGGCGGACCATTATCCTTTCCACCCGCCTCAATCGCGGCCTTGTAAAAGGCATCGACCTCCTCTCGACCTATAACACAAACACAAACAATGTCAGCCACTATCCTTCCCATTTCCCCTCACTCAAGACCTATGATGAATCCTTAGGGCACTCACTCTTCGCCGCGAAAGCATGATGGTTCGGCACAGGGATACCCTCCTGCGCGGCCGAGACCCAGAAGTCGACGTGGACGCCGTCGCTGTAGCCGTTGACGATGCCGTCCATGATGACGATGGTCTTCTTATACCCGAGGGGCGCGAGAGCCTTCTCGTACCAGGCGACGACCTTGGCGGTATCGGGGAAGGCGGTCTTGATGCCGGTGTGGGCGATGACCATTTTGGCGGTTGTACGGGAGGCTGAAGTTGGTTGGTGGGTGGTAGTAGTGTGGGATGAGTGAAGCTGAAGGAGGGTGATAAGGTTGATGAGAAAGAGGGAATTGAAGATCGGCCATGACGTTGCGTATCCCCTCCATATATACCTTACGCTCTCTGGCTGGCTTCTTTGTCTCACGAGGCTCGGCGGTCAATCACAGTGATTACTCTCGTCCAACTCCAATGTGGTGATGCGGGGCATCTACACCGCCCCTGCATGCCACCTCCCTGCAGGGCGCTCCTGCTGCTGGGCATGGCGGGTTGACGCGTAAAGCGATTGGATGGATGCGTTAACGCGACAAGGACACGAAGTCCCGTGCTACACTGCGATGTGCTGACCGATGAACTTGCATTGGCGACAAGCCACTTGCGGAGCTCCGAGCGAGATGGGCTCGGAGTTAAGCGCCGAGCGTAACGTCCGATCATCTCGGAGGACCGACTGGGCCGAGGACCGGGAGCCGGTCGGGCTGCACCCCGTATCAGGCTCCGGGATCCACGACTCATCACCCAACCGCGGATGACCTCAGTTGTAGGGTCAAAAATACTGCTGGAGATAGACAGGGCTAGACCCAAGCGAGTGAACAAAACGCCGAGCAGTTCCGTTGGTCCAGCAACATCTACCGCATGCGTCAAAACCACAACGCCCTTACACTGGTGCCCGCCTGCTCATGCGCAGACAATGGTGCACCGGCAAGAACAACATTACAAAAACCCCTTGGAGATTTCCCTGATCACAGTCTGAGATGCCGTCGCCCATCCCTCGGCTCAATCTTCCCAAATCGAAACAGGGCTCATGTGCCTAGCCGGACTCATGTGTCTGACGGGGCTCATGAGTCTGGTCCTCTCTTTTTCCATCTTTGCTCTCTCCGCTCGTCGTTCCAAGAACTGTCGGTACTGCTTCTTCGGTATTGTTTTGGCATCGTCTTCCCAGATCTCGTACTTCACCTCCTCCCATATCCTCAACTGCTCCATGAAGTTCTCTGACGGATCCACTTCCCTCCGCTTCATCTTCACATCTGCCAGCACTGCCCGTAGCCCCCTTTTCTGCGACCGCATCAAGTACGCTATTACCACAGTTGGCGAGCGTGAAACCCCTTGCGAGCAGTGCACGAGCACCTTCCCCGGTTGAGCCAGCGCTAGCGCGCCGGACGCTGAGCTGGATCCTCTCCCGCTCGTACAGCCCATGAGAATAGACTGCTCCTCGGCTTGCATCAATATCTGCTCGAGATCTGGCTCTGCAGTCTGCTGATCGATGAAGTTGCATATGTCGCTGAGGTGAACCAGAAGATCTTCGGTCGGAGAGTCGTCGCAGATGACGAAGAGGTGATTTTTCTCAGGAACGAGCTTCAGGTTGCCGGGACGTGACCACTCGAGTGATGGGCTGAGGCCGAGCGATACAATTGCAGTTACTCCATAACGGATGAGGATCGAGATGGAGTACGAGGAGGAAATATCGCCGATAAGCAATTTTGACGTTATCTGCGTAACTGAAGCACGGTGATGGTCGTAACCGTGAAGAAACATTGTGATCGCGACAGCGGAGGAGAGTTGGCCGTTTCGGAGTGCGCGAATTGTGTGAGCTTTTCGGCAAGATCAGGGGCAGTCGTTTGGCACCAGAACGTGGGCGCAAGAAGCGGTTTAAACGCGGGTGACGCACACGAGCTATCAGCAAAGGTCAAAATGGGTGTCCGTGAGTGTGATGGGGCCCTAAAAAGTAGAGTTTGGGAACCGTCGAGCCCTCGAACGTGGGAAACAGGGATATTAAGGTTCGAGATCCAGATCTTGGTTGCACCCGGTTGCTTCCGGGGCGGGTGGTTTTGCAGTTGGCGTGGTTTTCCTGCGAGGAACCCCCGTCGAGAAAAGCTCAAAGCCCAGGATATTCGTGGAGGTTCGTCAGTCAGTGACAGTCACGCTCCTGCTCCACAGATTGCGGGCTGCCGTCCATGATGTCCGGTGTTGTCTCCCACCTTTCTGCATTAGGCGGGACCTCCACCACAGCGCTCCTAGTATATATATGCTTTGCTCCATCCCAGCGAAGGCCTTCGATCACGCCACCCTTGATGCTGACTGTCTCCCTCTCCTGGCCATCTGCCTCGCGACTACGGTGCATGATGCGAACACCACAGTTCTTGCAGAAATAGCAGTCTAATGTGCGCCCCCCCTTAGCTGGCCTCGTCCAGCACGCGAGCTTGGACTTGAGTTCCTCTGAGAGGGGAAAAAGCCCTTTGGCGGGGAAAATCGCGCTTGTTCCGAAAGCCGACGAGGACTGTTTCCGGCACTCGGTGCAGTGGCAGTGGTACAGCGACAGCGGGGCCGACGTCGGCGTCTGAAAGGAGATACCACCGCATTGGCAACGGATGTCCATCGTGTCGGGCGTTTCGCGTTGTGTCGAGTGTGATGTGCCGCTGTGGGTGGACGTAGAGGTTCTTGCAGTAGCGGACAGGCCAATGCGGGGTAATTCCGGGTTCTGTGGATACCTTGATGAGAGCCGGTGCCCTGGCTGGAGGCGTGGAAGATCGGGAATGAAATAAATTGCGTCCCGAGATCTATTGAGTGATAGCGAAAGCTCGCTGTCATTAAGAAGGCGTTCCGTTGCCGATGAGCATGTTTATGGCAGTTCAACAAAACGGAACCACAAAAATGTCAAGAAAGCTTTGGCCAGCTTCCCGCGCCCTGTCAATGACGAACGTGCTTGACTACCCCGCTTGGATAGGGGAACCCGCCCCACTCCCTCGCGAGGCGTGGAGGGGGGCACGGGGGTGCAAACCAATAAAAATAAAAACAACATGAGCTTTTTGAAATGCAAGGGCTCCTCGAGCTGATGTCAGACCAGCAACCCCTGGTTTGTGATGGGGCCCTTGTTGAGGAAACCGGGCGTGCCATGAAGGAGTGCGAGTGTGCCTTCGATGCTGCTCAGCGAGTCATTGACGAGGAAGGTTGGCGGCGTGAGCGAAAACACTGACCACCAGCAACCAAGGTCTCATGTCTTGCAATACCTCGCCCCCACTCGAGGTTACAGTTAAGCAGCACGTCCTACGGACGTCCACTTCAAAAGTTTTGACCAGGCCAAATAAGGCGCTATACTTTATTGGGACTGTAGTTAGTCTTTTTAGCCAGATGAATTTGCTGCTGAGCTTCAGCCACTGAAAACCCAGGATAGGCAAAACCTTGCGCTAATGCCCCACCGATTGCATCCCCTGAATATAGGCCTCCTCCCCTAAAACGCCGATCAGTATCATATTGACACTAGGCAAGCCTAAAAACAGACTAGCGTGTTGGTCAAAACTTTTGAAGTGGACATCCGTACACTCAACTGCCCGTAGTACTTGACGCAACGTGTAAGGTCTCATTTCTACTGAGAGTTGAAGAACGAGTCCCATGGGATTTGATATGTATCAAGGCTGGTGTTCTGAACTTGGTTGTCGAAAAGCAGCTGTCGTTTTAGTTAGTATTATGATCTCATAGGTCACCCAAGACCCTCTCTCACCCAACTGTTGCTCGAGTCCAAGTCTGGGTCGAGCAAGCCTTCCAAGCTGCCAAGCGGCGGAAGATCTGCCATATCTACCACGGGAATGTCAAAATCCCAGGCCGTGGGAAACCGGTGATTCACACTGATGTTGTTGCTCGGCTGTGTCCAGCCAGGAGAACAGCTGCCAACTCCCGTCCTGGGATTCCAGGATGATGAAGGTGCTAGACTCGACTCTAAAGAGCATATTAACAAACGAGAGATAAAGCGACTGCGAGTTTCTTGCAACTTACCAGTGTCAGCGCTGAGGCGAAGGGGTTGGGATGCTGAGGAATCCGCCCTGTCGCTTGAACTGGTGGACCCAGGACTACTTCCAGCGTCGCTTCCTGCCGACACCACGAGCATATCGGAGAGAATCTCAAAGGCCCGATTTGCTTCATGTGACTTCTTTCTCGCGGTCTGCCAGATTAACCTAGAGGTTCGGAGAATGTCCACGATTTGCTGTTTTGGAAGAACATCGGGCGTGGTATCAGCTGCGAAAGCCTCCACAGCGCGCGCTGAGGCATCGGGGGCCTTCTCTTTCGCCTTCAGGTAGGCCAGTTCAAGACAGAGGATCATATCAGCAAGCAAAAAGCCATGCATGCTCAAGCTGCTCACAAACCATCTATCATTTGCCAATCGACCATCAGGTTGAGTCTCACAGTGAATATCGTACTGGTGGCGTAGGGTCTGAGTTGCGGCATCGATGCACGCCCGTCTCGAGTACTCATAACGCGGTTCCCTCCTTGCAAGACATATATACTTGCGGTGGAGGACGATACGGCATTTTTGGTACGATAGATCGAACCAGTAGCGGTTCATTATCACCTCAACAGGGTCGACAAGAGACTGGCTGAATGGAAGATAGCGGAAGGTAGACGGAATATTAGAGTGAAAGTCCTCAAGTTCCTTGTCGATACGCATGATTTCGGCATACGATGTTCGCTTCCCCGCCGTGGCTGCGGTGGTAATGGCAGTGATCTTGGAAAAGGCTTCGAGTAGACGCCCCCTCAGAATAGGCACTAAACTGACCGTCCGCTCGGCCTCGGGCCTAGAAGGGGGGAGCTCCTTTATGTTCTCGTGGAAATCCTCGTCGTGCAAATTTCTTGGAGGCTCAGTGTCGTACCAACCTGGATGAATATTGCTGGGGACGCCAAATTGGAACGAAACTTGAACGTCAATCTGCCATAACAGAAGCCAAATCCTTCTTCGCATTTCTCCTTCGTACGGCGACATGTTTGGATAGTGTTTTGGGTCCCGGTGCATGCCCATATGTACGGCCAGTCGAACTATAACGGCGAGAACAGTCGACGTGCCCAAGATAAAGTCGTGCCGACGTAGGTACTCGGTCCCAAAGTACAGTAGCATGGCCTGGATTTTGTAGCTTCCCGGTGTAGTATAATCGGCGAGGGTAAGGCTTTGCGCTGCGCGGTATTTGTACTCCTCGAATGCGAGTGAAGCACTACCGAAATTACCAGGAAGCTCCTGGCCTGCGATATCGAAATACATAGCTCCGTGGGAACACATGCCAAACAGCAAGCCAACCCAGGTGTGGGTGGCATCGAGAGGGTTGTCCCAGAAGATTTTGTAGTCTTTCATGAACGTGGGGATGTGGAAAATAACCCAAGCGGGCTCCTTCACTTCGAAAAATCGCGCGATCAATCTGTCGACCAGAGTCCGAGGTGGGAGAAGAGAAACCGCCTCTGCAATGCTAATACGAGGGAAACCACCCACGAGCAGGATCGGCCCTCCAACAGCGGGAATATCTACCTGATCGTAGGGCTCGGGGGCGCCTTCGTGGGTTTTCAGATCACGAGTGAGGACTGTGATCTTGGAGTTACACGGTATTAGATCAGAGAGACTTTTTCCACAACAGGGGGCACATGTGGAAACTCACATCGTCGAGAATGGACTCCCAGTTAGCAGCGTCGACATAACGTTGGTCGTTTGCACTCAGGCCTGCTCTGGCGCTGGACCACACGAGTTCGGCAGGGAGTTCTTCATCGTCTGGGGCATCTTCCACAGGGTCCCGACGTTGTGACTTGAGAACCTGGACTAGGTGCTCGAGGTGTTTCAAACGAGCTTGCAACGCAGGTTGGCCCATTTGGGGCTTCATGCGGGAAGCGATGGAAGCGGATGTTGACGGTGGCGGAGGTAGCTTCGAGCCCTGAGCTTTGGTCTCGTACGGGATGAACTGACACTCCGCAACGATATCTCGTTTCTCGCATTGGTCGCATGGTGACTGCCGATTGCACTTCAACCTGGCCGCTTGTCAGATAGAACCCTGGACACGATGTGCAACTGTGGTCGAAGCACGCAGAACAAAGGGAGGCGCGGGTTAGACGGCGACCCAGAAATGCCCGGGGCGCCCCAGACGGGTTCCTGGTAGCCAAGTTGATGCTTACTTCTTCTGTCGGCAGTGGGTGCAAGAAAACCTAATCCGGTTCCTCTTCTTCTGTTCCGATGTTGTGATCTCGCCGGCCGGATTTCCTTTAAGGTCCATTTGTTCCATCTCTGCTGCGCCCTTGAGAACAGTGCTTTCTGTTCAGGGGCCTCAGCGATACCGAAATTATCTATGCCTGGCCACAGCAATGCAAGTTTAGAATCTCAAGCGAGCCCGACTCTCAATCCGAAGTGAATCGCGGAAGATGGGGCGCTCCTTCCAGGCATCTTTTTGTTGGGTTACCCGGCACGTCTTAGTCAGCGTTACGAAGGGACTTCAGCGTGACAGATCGACAACAGCTGCGATGCACGCAATGACAAATATCTCTCATCAGCATGCTCGATATTTGCCGGATAATCACCCCTGGGAAATCTCCGTGGTTGGGCTTCCATTTCGTGCTGGCATTGGACGTCAACTCTGTTGGGGAGACCTGAGCCCCCTAACTCCCTGGTAGTTAGGTAGGTATCTTGCTCTGACAGCTAATTTCCACGGTGCTGCTCAGATTCGCCGTTCTGCGACCGTGAACGGAGGCTCGGGCCAAAAGACCGCCCATAGCTTTCTTTATGCTAGGCCATCTCCTACTATGATAACACTTACATACATATTGAATAGGCCTTCCTGCATTCTGAAAAGCCCTCGCCGCATGTCAAAAGGGCCTGTGATTTGATAAGCCCAGGCCTTACCGTTCCAACTCAGGACCGTGCGAGGATTCCATGAATGCATTTTCGCACGGAGATAAATGGCACTTTCTTTTGGCCCGAGCCTTCGTAAGTATCTACCATGGTTGTGAGCGCTACCTGTAGGCTCCACGGATTGAAGAGAACGATGGCTCCCATGACCGGGAATCAGATTTGGACTTCGGCGGGATCAAAGCGGATGGATGGCAGTTTATTTGGTGACCCCTAAACGTCCTCGTCACGAACACCTGGAGGAAGTGACATCATTTGAGAGTAGGCAGGTGGTCCAAGCTCCTTGGATTGTAAAGCGGGGCCGCGTCAACGTCGTCGCAATTCGAGAGGGGAACGGCCACGGCCTCAATACTTCGCGATTGTTTGCTCTTCGCAGCACTTCAGTGCTCTACCAACAACACACCTCGCGATGCCCTCACAGACAGAGCCCACAAGCCAGCAGGCGCGCCGTGTCCTTCTTGCGCGTCCGGCAAGCTATCTTGTCCGCGCCGCAAAGTCTGCCTACTATCCGATTAAAGGCGTCTGGTATTTTCTTCGCCGCCCCTACTTCTACCCGCTCTTTGTTGGGCGACTGCTTCCCTTGTCTATCATCTCCCTTCTAGTGTACTTTATCCTATTTACCTTTGCATTCCTACCTCAGCTCGCGTTTTTGGCGATCTTCCATGGATGGGCAGGGGCCTGGATCAACGCGACCGTGTTGGTGCTTGGGGAGGGTCTTGTGGTAATCCAGGGCATCTTCGAGGGCTTCTTCGTAGACGAATGCCGCGTTGATGTGTTTGACGTGAGTCGGCCCGCCGATTTATGGATGGTGACTTGCTTCCGGGCTCTGCTAACACTTCCCTCTAGGCCACCCTGATCGACAAGGGCCTCACCGATCTCGTCGCGCCCCAGCGTATCCTCTTCTTCGATGCACCGAACCCAGTCAAGATGCTAGGAAAGCCGACTACACGGGCTGAATACCAACCTTGGAGTCTAACGCAGATCGCCGAGTTGATCTTTTTTCTTCCACTAAACCTCATTCCCTTCGTCGGCACTCCCGCGTTTATCATGATCACCGGCGCACGTCTTGGAAAACTTTCGCATCACAGATGGTTCAAGCTTAAGGGGTTGGACAAGAAGGCTATCAAGAAGGAGCTGAGTCTCAGATCATGGGAATACCTGTGGTTTGGGACCGTAGCCATGATTTTTGAGCTCATCCCCATCCTCAACTTTTTCTTCTTATTGACCTCGACTGCTGGCGCCGCTCTATGGGCGGTTAGAATCGAGGAGCGGGCAAGGGTTCAGGTCGGAAGACCGATAACCGCTGAAGATCACGTGTCCCAGGGTAATCTGGATGAGCCTGTGTATCACGATGACCTGGTCTAAGTCTGGAGCACAACTTTTGTAGGCCACTGCCTCCATACACATATCACCATCCCAGGCTGCGCGCAGCTTTCCTCGAAGATGCTAGTTTTGCCTGCGTTCATGAACAAAGGCGACGCAGTGACATCGTAGCAGTTGATTGTCGCGCATCGGTGCCCTCCTGTCTCAGGTAGAAGCAGCATGGAAGTTGCTTTCCACAGTCGGGAAGCTGGAGCTGCTCGGGACCCTTCTGGGGAAGTTGCATGAGAGACTTGCTTCCATTTTTCGAAGACTTTCGCAGCTATCGACGGGGATGGATGGGGCTGAGCAGGGACCGACCTCCTGTTATTCGGGCAGACGGGTTTCGCCGTTCCTGGGGGTTCCTACGAGAGCAGCAAGTGGACGGCCGGGCCAAATCCTTCGAGGGTCGCGGTCCTCTTTGGGCATGGATTGAACCACTGGAGGAAGTCGCAGAGCGTTCCGCCCGCACAGGTTGTCATCTGGTACCTTTTTGGTATTTCAGGTCCCTGGTTGTGGAGGAAGGGGGAGAGGAACGACTTCCATGAGGGGCACAAACCATGGACACCCGCAGGTCTGGGCTGCCAAGTGCATTTACCTCTCAGTATCAGTTTGTATTCCTGCATTCGGGAGCTTGAGCAATGGCAGCCATGGGGAAAGACATGAGCGGGGAAGATCCTCAACCACTGCCATGTCCGTCGTTCTATTACGTAGTTGACTCTGTGTCGTCTGTCTGCCTTCCCTTGAGTGATGTGGGCTTCTCGGGTTGCGGCATTGAAGTACGGAAGGCGCGAGCGTAAGCTATCATTATCGAACCATTTTTGCGACGTATTCGCCAGTGACGGATAGGTGCCTTCCTTTCGAAGCCTCCGCCCAGTGCCTCCCAGCCAACAACAGAGGCCAGCACATGCCCCCCTTCCTCACAATGAGGCAATTGTCGTCACACCGCAACAGACTCGCCAGCTTCCTCCTTCCCAGGAATCTCCAGGCAGCCCGATCCCAGTCTTTGTCGTTCCCAACAAAACCAAGCGATTCCCCCCGGTTTTCGATCATCTTCCTTCTCGCCATCCTCTCCTCTGCGACCTCGTCCTCCTGAGACTCGACACAGACACGTCCCAGTCTATCCTTTTTCTTTCCAGTCAGTCATTTGGCGTTGTCGTCTTGTCACTTCGGCTTGACGCTAAGTTCATCCGTTCGCTTCAGTATTCAGCACTCCGAAAGTTGCATTAGGCCGATTCAACATCTCTGACTTGAGGTTCGTCAACACCACGCCAAGATGCGTATTTACGCGTCGCTTGGGGCCCTGGCGGGCATAGCCCGGGTCACCTCGGCCGTAGCTTTGCCTTCCATGTAAGTATCAGCCCGCGGAAGCCAACTCCCAGGCTCCCTTTTCCGCTTTCACTTTCGCTCCCGAGGTACTGACTCCTGCTAAAGGATTGGGATGCCTCTTGAAACCGACTCTACGTGCACAAGCACTACCACGGAGCAAGCAACCGTCATTGTCACCGTCGCTCAACCTACCCCAACTGCTCCCGTCGGACCAGCAACTGTTGTTACGGTCACCCTTGCCCCAGCTGATCCCGGTCTGTCTTCTGGTTCTGCCGATGCAGCCTCTGGTCTTGAATCTTCGACATGCACTTCATCCAACACACTTCTCTCGATCGGCCAAGGTTCCTCTGGTGTTGCTCCTGTTGTCACCGTTACGCTCACAGAACTACCATCGATTACATCCACGGAACTGCCATTCCCTCCCAAGAGTACCATCACCGTCCCAGTCGTCACAGTCACAGTCCCTCGTGGTTCGGGCGCCTCTCCGGCCCCCGGAGCTACAGTCACTGCTTCCCCAGGGAATGGAAACTCGGCTGTGTCTCTCGTCACCGTCACAGTTCCTGAGACGCCAGGTGTCCCTGGCTCGGGAGCAACTGTCACAATTCCTCTCGTCCCAGATGTCCCAACATCCGGGGTCACTGTGACTGTCCCAGCTCCTCCGGTGAATTCTGCTAGCTCGGTCCTCACTGTCACGATCCCCGAAGGGCCCGGCAACACAGCCACGGTGGTACTTACTGTCACTGTCCCGGCCTCCGGAAGCCCGGGTGCTTGGTCTACAGTTATCACAGCTCCTGGAAACCCCGGTACTACTGCCGGTCCCGTCGTCACAGTTACCTTCACCAATTCTCAGCAGTCGGTCATTACTACAACCATTCCGGTTCCCGCTCCATCGAGCGGCGTTACTGGTTCCGGGTCCAACTGGCTTCCTAAGACGATTGAGACGATCACAATCCCTCTGTCCGGGTCACCCGATGTGGGTTCATCTACTGCCAATGGGGCGATTACCACCGTCACGTTTACCCTTGGATCTGAGGCGGGTTTCCCGACGCCACACACGGCGACCGTCACAATTGGCCCTGGTTCGTTTCCCTCACCGGGTGCGTCATGGATGCCTGGCTCTGGAAATCCCGGACAGCTGGCCACTGTTACAGTTACTGGAGCCATCTCCCCGACTGTCACTGGGTCTCTCGTTAGTGCGACACCACCGGTCGCGACGACTAGCTCATCCTGCAGTTCATCGCCGTCTATCCAGCTCGTCACATACACTGTCACCCCGCATGGAACAACCTCCGGTTATACTGGTGTCTTCACAATGACCTTCGGGCCTTCAATCACTTGGCCAGCATGGACTCCTTCGGTTAGCCAGCCCGGTGTCCTTACGGTTACCCAGCCTGTCGCAACAGTCTCTGTCTTTCCGGTGACGATCCCTGTGGGACAAGGAACCGTGATCACTTCCGTCACAGTCACTGTCCCAGCGGCCACGACCTCAGCGCCAGGCTCAAACGGTCAGGGTGGATCGGCATCCAGCGCTTCGGGGACGTTGCCCTTTGCCGGACAGCAAACAATTGTCACTGTCACCATACCGCAAGACTCATCTGGAATCGGGCCAGGTGGTCAACCAGGCACGGTTACTCTCACCATTCCTTTGGCCACAATCTCCGTGACGCCGTCGGCAGGGCTTGCAACCACCCTCCTATCGAGCAACAATGGTCAGCCTAGCATCGTGACCGTCACAGTTCCACAGGGCGTCACCTCCCCGCAACCATCGGCAGGGCAGTCAAGTCTGACATCGTCAACCCCCAATGGTCAGTCGGAAGTCATCACAGTCACTGTGCCTGGATCCCAAGGGAGCCCGCCAAGCGTCTTCACAGTCACAGTTCCGGCGTTCGGCGGCTCGAGCATTTCTCCATCTGAAACATCTTTTCCCACGCCAAGCAGCCCAGGACTCGGAACATCGGCTTCTCAAACTGGGTCGATTGTAGTCGTCACTTTCACGGCCCCGGCCGCATCCGGCGGTACGCCATCGCCGTACACGGTAACATATACGGTTCAGACATCCGCACCTCAAGCTCCCCTTTCGCCTTCTGGCTACGGCGGCCCGCCCACTTCGTCTACCTCGCCCAGCCCAGCACCCGGCGGACTCGCGCCGATCACCGTCACTGTCGGTACCGTTTCCGGCACGCCAGTTGTTGTCACCTACACCCCAAGTCCGACCGTGAAAACACTCACTGTCCCAGCATCGAGTCTCATTACTTTGCCACAGTCGGGTGAAGCTACTCCAGTGACGCTCACGATACTCCCCACTGTCTCGGGTGGCCCAGTTGTTGTCGTCACCTACACTCCGAGCAGAACGGCCGTCTCAACACCACAGCCAACAAACGCAATTCCGGGTTACGGCCCTGATGGGGGTGTAGCGACAACCGTCATCACCGTCACGCCAGTCAATGGGTCACCCGTTGTTGTCACTGTCACTCAGACTGCTGCCCCAACGTTGACACCAGGTGGATCGCCGAGCGGTCTGGGATCAGGCCCTACGGTTGTCACCATTCCCCTCCCTTTCGAGTCATCAACCGTTGTCACTTTGTCCGGAAACGCTGGCTCTTCAGCATCACCAAGCAACCAGCCAGCTGTCTTCACTGTCACAAAGAGCTTGCCTTCGGCTTCGCCGTCAGGAAACTCGCCCAGCGTCAGCGTAATCACGATTACTCCGCTGTCAGGTTCACCTCTTACACTCACGGTTCCCGCAAACTCCCAGACGACTCCGGACGGCTATCCCGGCGTCCCTGCATTCACTGATGTATCAACCCCAGTTGGCGGAGGCGGCGCCAGTGTCACTGTTGTCACCATCACTCCAGCATCAGGCTCGCCAGTCACCCTTACCGTCCCTGTCGGCACTGAGACTGCCTCAGTGAGCCATCCGAGCACAACAACCACGGGCCCTTCTTTGGTTTCGGCATCGGAAAGCACAACTCCCGGTCACGTCATTACAATCACCCCTGCCTCTGGTGCTCCCCTGGTTTTGACTATTCCTGGCGAGGGACCGATTGCTTCTGTCACCAGAACACTTTCATCTTCAGCTGCCCAAGTATTAACGGTCACCCAGTCTGTCGGCGCATCGGCCACAGCACCTGGCCAGCAAACCGTCGTGGTTTCTGACCTCACACTCACCGAAACACTTCCCATCGGATCAGGTCAGTTCACTGTCGTTCAAATCACTACCCAAATCACAGTCACCCCTACCTCTGTCCCGCCTTCCACGACTGCACCCACGGTGTCTGTCACGCCAGTTGTGGTCACCTACACAGTCTCCAGCGCATACGGCATCGGGCCGACGGTCCTAACGTACACGACAAATCTTCCTGTTACTTCGGCGGCCGCGCCCGCCGGGGGAGTTACCACACTGACGTTGACGACTACGCCAGGTGCTCTTGGCACAGGACCCGCATCCGCCTCACTGAAGTCGCCTCAATTCATCACAATATTGCCATCTGGCTCTTATGGGTCCCAGTTTCCTTCAGGTTCGCCGATCATTGTGACGATTGACCCAAATTCCAACTCCGCCTCTCCCTCGCCTTCTGTCTTGACGATATGGCCTTCGCCCACGACGCTTGCGACGTCTGTCACCCCGACAGCCTCGTGCAGTCTTGAAGGCGAAGGTTCTGCGGCGGAGTCAAACACTGATGCCATGGGAACTTCACCAGGCGGTGCAACTCCCTCTGTGATTACCCTTTGGCCAACTGGGTCTTCCACTGATAGTACTTGCACGACACTTTCGACAAGGTACCGGTCCTCGAAAAGCTCCAACCCCACCACGACATCGGTTCGGTTCTCGGTTATCACGCTGCTGTCTACTCTGAGCGGCACCGATCCCTTTGGAACCTCCTCGTCCAGTTCATGCACTGAGTCCTCTCAAACCTCCCCCATGAGCAACGAGGCCCCGCCCATAATCACCAATTCTGTGCCCATCACGACTTCGTCGATTCCAAGCGCGGCAACCTCAGAGAGTGCCGCTGAACCAGCTGGCCAATCCATCGGTCCCGCCCCAATCAGCACCACGGAGGAGCCAAGCATCGTGGCCCCATCATCGGACGAATTCCCTCCACCCCAAACAGAGCTCCATGCCCATGCACACACTTTTGTCTCGGACACCTCCTCCTTCCGCGGTTACGAGTTCACATCGACTGCTGAGGGGTACGGAAACCCAGTGCCAGGGTATGGAACTACTGCCCCTCTTGCCACACAATCTTCAGTGAGCCACTCAACCAAGTCATCATCTGCACTTAGCAACACTGCCACGTCGGGAGTTTCTCAAACCCCTGTTTCGAGCAATGCTACAGCTACAGCAGCCCCGATTTCTCCTCCTGGTTCCACCGCGTCAAGTGCTTTGCCTCTCAATGGTACAACCACGTCTTCGGGAGTTCTCCTTACATCGTCCCCGGCCTTTCCCCCAGCGCCAACGTCCACGGTCGGCCCAGAGACCAGTGCAGCTCCCAACTCAACAGTAACCTCAGGATTGCCATCTGCAACCTGCGGTGCCGCGGGTGATAAGGGAGAAGTCGTCTTCCAGGTATGTACCTCTGATCTTTCGTTTGGGGAATTTGTATCTGACCATGCACAGTTTGACGATATCCCTACTGTTCAGGTTGTAAACGAAACGGAGTCGAACAGCCTCCCTGCGCAGCCCATCCCTTTCCCTTACCACCGCTTTTACTTCTCCAATGGATTCGGCGTCATTCCTCCACCGAGCTCTCGATACGAACCTTCCTCGGGCACACAGATGGTTCAGTACAACACTTCGGTATCTCCTGCTGCCCAAGTCGGCCTCGCTGCACTCCGCGAGAACCCGTGCATGCGCTTCAACTTCATTGGTATCGGCCTTGGATGCAACTCGACCGATCTTCCCTGCGTCTTCGACATCAGGGGTCTGCAGTGGAACGGCGTTGACGAAGTCCTCCAAGCCAACCGAACCTTCGAGGTATCAGCCTGCCCTGAAAACGCAAACTGCACCCTCCGTCACCAGCTTCTTGACTCGGCCGCCGCTGTCACGTTCACCAACTTGACCGCGATCAACATCACTTTGACGGTTGGAGGTCAGCCACAAACATGGTGGGGCGATGACTTGCAGATTGCCTGGACAGACAATGACTGTGCGGCTGCTTCTTGCAGAGCTCAGGTGCCCAATACCATCATGCGCGTTTCTGGCGGGAGGTCCAGGAACCTCTTTCGTTGGTCGTCACGCCGCCGCCATATCAACCGCCGTTAATCTGGAGGTCATGGAATGATCTCGTATCGCCGACGCACCATTTGCCGGCAAAGGTTTTGTTTCATTTGTCACGTACCCTATCGGGGGAATTTGTCGACGAACATCTGCATGGTTTCGCGGTTGCTAGAGTCCACAAGGTCTTCTAGCAGCCCGCAATTTTGTCATCAAGAGTTGGAGGCCAGATAGACCCAAGGTTAGGCCATGATCTTTCTACATAAACATGTACTGGGACGTGTCAAGGAGACGAGTCGATGAGGTGGGATCTTTTTGTGGGCAACTTAATAGGGGAGCATCTCTGGAACTCTCTGTACATTACTTGCTGGCGGCAGGGGGCAGCTTCAATAAATAGTATTGCCGCACAGGTCCTCGCGCGCATGTTTGTGTGCAAAGTGCAAAGTTTGATGGATGCGGTGTTCTCTTACACCAAAGTGTTCCCCTTGCGACTCAAAGTTACAACAAAGCGGGATACCTTGTTAATAAGAAAAGGTCCGCCAAAGATTTGGTGCAGCGCCAGATCAAGAAGTATCTCAAATTTCGTGTAAATTGACATGAACCTCTCGCTGTCACAACGTTATCCTGGAGCAGAGGAATAGCTACTAAATGGGATAGGTAGCATGCGGACATAAGGTGGAGCACTGGTGACTGTTCGCTCAATTCTGATTACTATACGACGATAGCGTCCAAGAACGTCTTCCGTGACTCAGCAGGGTCTATCAAAGTCACGGGCTCACCGGCTTTTTCCCCTGGTAACAAGATTCCATATATCCCACACCTCCCATTATTCAACGCGACGTCGGATGGGGCACGCCCTATGGAATACAATCAAATCCACCTCCGGTATCGTCAGGTGGGTACTCTTCCCGCGCCATGGTTGGTCCCATCGTAATGCTGGGGAGCGGGCCGACCGGGAATAACTCTTTTTGCATCGCTTCCGGGTGGCAGGTACCTTTCCGACAGGTTACATGCTGCCAAGCCCGCCATGAAGCGCTGTGTGCGTGCTTGCGATGCTGATTTTCCAGAACCCAGACTCCGAGTTTGGTCCTTTTCCGCGGCGCCAAGAGCCTTCGCTTGACAAAGCCTGTACGAGGGGGCGTTGTCATACTGCGGGAGAACAAAAACACCTAGCGGGTTCAGTGTGGGCGACTTTAGTAATTGATACGACCGCGGTTTCGGTGCCCATTCTCTTTCCCAGACGCGAGATGACGGCGTGGTGGCAGTAGCGTGGCCGCATTGAGCCATCGGCTCGCGCCCTTGCTGATGTCTCCATCCCCAAAACCCACAAAACCTTTCCCCAGGGGGGAAAGAGGGAAACTTTAAAAAGTTCGGGCGAACGCCATCGCTGCGATTTCGCCCGAAATGATTTTCAAGTGAATTGTGACTCTTTCTTCTTCCGCTTCGCGGAAAACGTTTTGAAATCGGAGCGGTGCGCATTCCTGATTGTTGTTGACTGGTTGTCTTGTCGCTGCATATTTAAACCTAATACCAAGTCATTGTTGTTTTGTTACACCCCGTGGACTACTCTCAGGGGTTTACATCTCGTGGTTGACGCCGCCACTGAACCTACTTGCCGCAATTCGAATTGCCGATGGCGGAGTCATTGCCCTCCACGGGAGGCGCCCGGAATGGACCGCGACAGAGCGAAGAAGAACGCATCAGTCGCCGCATATCCATACATGAGGATGTCGAAAAGCAATCCAAAAAGGATATGGGGGAGGAGAGCCACGATGAGGAGGCCGAAGACGCCGAGGAAGTTGAGCTGCCGACATCGAGGGACGACGACAACGACCACGACGGAAGGAGCGGCGGGACCGGCCTATCTCGTGTGATCAGTCGTGTTCTCACTCGCACGAGCGTCAGGTCGATAGTTCCCGGCCCACCTCCGGATGGGGGTTTAGCAGCATGGACAGCAGGTACATGACATCCGACCCCTTTTCCCGTCACATGATACCCAGGCCACTAACCTCATCTCAGTTGCCTGCGCCCACTTCGTTGTTATGAACACATGGGGTTTCATCAACTCTTTCGGGGTCTTCCAGGCCTACTACACCACCTCTCTCAACCGCCCATCCGCCGATATCAGCTGGATTGGCTCGTTCCAGATCTTCCTGCTCTTCTTCATCGGCGCCCTCACTGGCCGCCTTACCGACGCGGGTTATTTCCGCCCCGTCTTCATGTTCGGCACCGTCCTGCAGCTCCTGGGAATCTTCGCTTCCTCCTTCGCGGACGGCAGCTACTGGCAGATATTTCTTGCGCAGGGTGTATGTCAGGGCTTAGGGAACGGGTTTCTCTTCTGCCCGAGCATGGCCATTGCGTCGACGTACTTTAGCAAGAAGAGGTCGTTGGCGATTGGCATTGTTGCGTGCGGGAGTGCCACGGGCGGACTGGTTTTTCCGTCGGTGGCGAGGCAGATGCTGCCGACGGTGGGGTTTGCGTGGACGATGAGGACAATTGGGTTCTTGCAGCTGGCGACGCTCGTGGCGTGTAATGTCTTTTTGAAGCCGAGGATGGCGCCGAGGAGGAGCGGACCGTGGCTGGATCTGGATGCATTTAAGGAGTGGGAGTATACTTTCTATCTTTTGGGGAGCTTTGCAGTGAGTAGTATTCGCGCTTTTCGGTTGTTGCGAGGGGAAACTGACGATGTCTTGCAGTGCTACCTCGGCGTATTCTTCGGGTTTTATTACATCGCCTCGTACAGCCGGAACGTCATCGGCATGGGCTACGCCGATAGTCTGAATCTGCTGCTGGTGCTCAACGGTATGGGCCTTCCTGGCCGTTTACTACCAAACCACCTCGCTGATCGGTTCGGTCCCATCACCGTTTTCATTCCCACGACCATCATCGCAGGAGCGTGTATCCTGTCTTGGATGGCCGTCAAATCCGCCACCGGCCTCTACATCTGGGCTGTCTTCTACGGAATGGCAGCCGGTGGCATTCAGAGCTTGTTCCCTGCTGGGCTGAGCAGTCTGACGCCCGATCTTCGGAAGGCCGGTATCAGACTGGGGATGGCGTTTTCGATCAATAGCTTCGCGACCTTGGTTGGGCCACCGATTGCGGGTGCAATTATCACCTCTTCGGGGGGCAGCTATCAGGGGGCGCAGGTGTATGCTGGAGTTTTGATGCTGGTGGGAACGGTGTTTATGGTCGCGGCGAAGTTGGCGCGGATAAGAAGGGTGAAGGGAAATTGGAAAACAAAGGTTTGAAGACAGAGATTAATGCTGAGATACAGCGCTTTGAGTGGTTAATAGGTAATTAAAAGCGAAGCATGTTGGATTGTTGTTGCACAGGTGTCGCTGGGCGCGGTGAAAACTGGACATGACCTCCTCCGTTTTCCCGCCACGACCCCTGAAATCTAAGCCTGTCTAGCGCATTCCCATAATGCAGCACTCTTGCATATCAGGGTCCTGTTGCAGCATCGGGACGAACGAAATCACGTCCTGGTGTTGGTCACGGTGACGCGGAGGCAGTGTGTGCGCCTGCAGCTTTTGAACAGCAAATGGTGGCCTATTTCCCCCTCACAACGACCGACGTCAGGCAACCGGGCAGCCGTCGGCGACGGTGTTTGTGGAAAGTGTGGTGGGATACCCCCACATCGCTGGCAGTTCATGGGGGTTGATAGGCGGGGAGGGATTGTGGCTTCATCTGACCAGGTCTCTATTTGGGTCGCTTGGTTCGCTTCACCCGATTTCCCCCGCATGATCGCGTGCTCTTCTTCTCTTTCTTCCCGCCTCCTGTGTTCCGAGCATCGCCATCTCGGCCTTCCGCGATGGCTTCGTGACATCGTCGTCCGGAACCGCCCCGCCTCTAGAACTCCCGCAACGCCGCCAAGATGCGCCTGATCAATGCCAAGACGCTCCAGTTCGAGATGTTCCTCAACCTTGACGACGAGGCTCCGGACTATGCGATTGTGTCCCACACTTGGGGAGACGACAATGAGGAGCTTAGCTTTCTTGACGTCGAAAATGGGAACAACAAACCCGGTATTGGCTCAACCAAGCTTCTCGGAAGCTGTGAACAGGCGAAGCAGGACGGCCATGCATACGTCTGGATGGATACCTGCTGCATCGACAAAAGGGATTCGGTGGAGCTCGGTGAAGCCATCAACTCTATGTTTCGCTGGTATCAGAAAGCCAAGGTGTGCTACGCCTACCTGTCTGACGTTCCCGCCCATGATGACCCCAAGGCCTCGAATTCCAAGTTTTGCTCCAGCCGCTGGTTCCAAAGAGGGTGGACCCTTCAGGAGCTCCTCGCACCAGAGAAGCTGAATTTCTACAGCTCAGGTTGGACGTCGCTCGGTACCAAACGGAACCTCGCTGCCGTTATTGAGGGCATTACCGGCGTGCCGAGGGAGGTTCTCAAGGGAGTTGTCCCACTGCGCAACACAAGCGTTGCACAGCGGATGTCCTGGGCCGCGAAAAGGCAGACGAAGAGGAAAGAGGACATGTCATATTCGCTTCTCGGAATCTTCGGAATCGCTATGCCTATGATCTACGGCGAGGGTGGAGAGAAGGCTTTCCTCCGACTTCAAGAGGGGATAATGAAGGAAACACCGGACCACTCCATCTTGGCCTGGGGTCTTCAAGTTGGTGAAACGAGAGAACTTCTCCCTGTCGACCGTGCTTCAGTCACCCCGGGGAGAATATTGGCCGCCACCCCCACGGACTTTGTCAATTCTGGACATATCGTCTTGCGAAAAGACCCCAAAACTTCGGATTTCGTCGGGTTTTCCCATGGGAGTGTTCAGATTCACTTGCCACTTCTCACCACTGGGGACCCCAGTGGGCTTTGGCTAGGGATGCTCAACTGCGGTCCGGAGAATGAACCGAATACTGTGGTTTCCATCCCGCTTGTTGAATCTATGAGTATTTCATCTGACGAGTACCTGAGACCGAGCGAATTGCAATCGGTGCTCTGTTTGAGATCCGATGTCCCGACGAAATCGATACACATCAAAAACGACTTCAAACTAGAGCCACCTCCAGGTCTCGGGTTTCAATACGATGAAGACGAGCTTGCACGCCTTGGTCTAAAGTTGATATGTGTCGAGCCCCGGTCATGCTGGGACGAAGAGCAAAACCTCATCATGGCACGCTCCACAGCTGCGTCCACCTTCAGGATAACGGCACGATTTCGTCATCACACAGCTGACTCAAAAGACTTCGTTTTAGTCCTGGAACTCAGCGCCTCTTCTCAAGTCCAATCCAAGACTCATATGGCCATATGCTCGAGAGAGACTGCCATGTCAGAGATACAGGAAAATTTCCGGTCCTGGAGCGGCCCGGCCTTCGGGAGGACAAGCGCCAGTAACGACTTGCTGGATCTGGAAATCTCGCTTGAATCAGTTGCAGCGAGGCCGTGCATATTCAACATTAAGCTGAGCTTAATGGCGGGGGAACCAACAAAGACAGTCGACATTACCGTGCAGTTGGGGACCATTGACGCCGCCGTTGAGATAACAAGAGCTCTTCGGGACCTGGAGGTGTCCAAAACAGAGTACGATGCACTATCTCAGCGAACAAGAAACGCGGTCGCCCGATCGAAGGAGATTGACGCCGAATTGGCGGAACTCGACTCCAAAATACGAAAGCTGCAACAGGAGCGGCAGGACCTAGCCACCAAGCAAAGTGACTTTTCACTGACTGTGCATCGTTTAGAGGCCGAAAGAGCTCAGTTGAGGGAAAAGAGGAACAAAGGCAATGCAGAGCGCATAGCTGCGCAACAGACCTGGGATAAACTCCATGAAGTTAGCTACGACCCAAATCGCTGGGAGAATCAAAAGCAGACTGGTTGGACACCACTACCATGGGCTTTAAGATACGATGATGCGGATACAGTGCAGCGTCTTCTCGATAATGGCGCCAACCCCAGAAGCGAAGATGGAGATGGACGCACACCACTCAATGTTGCCGCAGCCCTGGGCCATGTTGAAGTTGCTCGGGTACTTCTCGAGGCAGGAGTCGATATCAACAAGCTGGACCAAAACAGCTTATCCCCTTTGATTAACGCCGCATTTAAAGGCCATGAACGCATGGTTCGCTTCCTCCTAGATCACGGTGCAGAGGTCAATCAATTGACCACCAGCGGCTCAACGGCATTACACTCTGCAGTGCGAGGAGGAGCCAGTCTCGCGACGATCCAGCTGCTCCTGGATAGAGGAGCTGACGCCTGCATCAAAGACAAAAATGGCCAGCTGGCGGCTGACGTGGGCGAGAACGTGGCTGATAAGAAAGTTCTTGAAATTTTGCGCCACGCATATTCCAAGAGCACCGAGAGGATTGCCCAGTCCCAAACGAAGGCGACCGCCCGCCCATCCCCTTCCCACGAGACCCTGAAAGAAGTGGAAACAGCCAACGACTCTCCGCGAAGCATTACTCCCAAGCTGGGCAACCCCAGCTCCACCCAAAAACCGCAAGCGGAACATGCCCAGAAGGAAGTCAAACCCGTCAAGCCTCTCCGTGCCAGTCTCTTTCGGCGTTACCGGTAACTGGGTGCTTTATTGCTAAAAAGCGAATGGCAGGTCAAAGGGGTTCGGCATGTTGCGATTTATCTTTTAAGGTATTTATGTTTGCAAAGTCTATATTGCAAGGTTTGCTTAATTGGGTATCTGTTATTCTTTTCTTCTACTACTACTACTACTACTATTTAACTGTACCTACCTACGAAGTCCGATTATTCGCATTCACGTCGGAAATTCGGGATGAAATCAAGGTTGTGTGGGATTGCAAATGAACCTCCCTTTTAATACCCCATTGCAGTCGCGTATTTCGATATCTAGGTGCCTCCATGTCTTCATGTGTAACTGAAAAATTGGAAAAGAAAATTGGTCTTCCACGTCGCGCAGGACGCTGCTCAGCTTGTTGAGGGATAGTGAGGGAGTTTTCAAGTCAGACCGATACGCCGACGCTTTTCAGCCACACAAGTGGTACTTGGCAATTACCTATTTCAATTTCTGGTACTTTAGCTACAAACTTCAGAATTTACTACGACCTAGCAAATATTTTATCTGTCCAAATATCAATTGCATCCAGCCCCCAGCTCAGGCCTTCTTCGCGTCAGCCAGAATATCCTCCGTCGCCTTCTGACTCAACATCATAGTCGGCAGCACGGGGAACGCGCCCGGCACAACCGGGAACACGGACGCATCAACAACACGCAGGCCATTCACACCCCTAACCCTGAACTTGGAATCCAGCACCGCCAGCTTGTCATTATCGGCGCCAATCGCACATGTCGAGGTAGCGTGGTGGGAATAAGCCTGCGTCTTGAAGAACTCCGCCTGGGCAGCAACCGTGCAGTTTGCGCTCTTGCCCAGCTCGCCAGGGCACGGGTGCAGTTCGGTGAAGGGGGCAGCAGGGGCGCCGGCAGCCTTCCACGTCTCGCGAAGGATGTTGGCAGCCGAGACGAGTTCCTGGAGGTCGGCATCACCGTTATTCTTGAAGAAGTGGAAGTTGATGTCAGGGACATCCAAGGGGTCAGCCGAGGTGAGGCGCACGTAGCCGGCTTGCGACTTGGGGCCGATGTGCACCATGGCGCAAGTGAACTGGTTGGGTCCGTAGTAGGCAGGGAAGCCTGGCCAGAAACCCTCAAAAGAGAAGCCGCCGCACCAAGTGAAGATATTTCGGTTCTTGGTGGGGGCATTGGGGGTCCGGAAGATGAGGGTGGCGATGCCTGGGAGGTCAACGGGGGCGTTGCTAAGAGCCAAGATCGAGCCCTCGTAGTTATCGGCAAGGCGCTCGCCGACACCAGGGAGGTCCTTGACGACGGGGATACCGAACTTCTCAAGCTCAGCACGGGGACCGATTCCGCTGAGTTTCAGGATTTGGGGCGAGTTGAAGGCACCACCGGAAATGATGATTTCCTTGGAGGCAAAGATCTGGGTTGCTGGGGGGGCTTTGGCGCCACGAATATGCTTCGGGTCGGCCCTGTAAAGCGACGCACCCTCCAAAACCTCAACGCCGATGGCCCGCGGCGGGGCGGCACCCATACCAGTCGAGTTGGTGAAGAGCACCTTGGACACAAGAGTGTGGAGCTTGACGGTCAGAGGGAACTTGGCGGCGTCGGCCAGGGTCGCGCGGATGTAGTTGTTGGGGCTGCTGCGCTTGCCGTCCTTTCCAGCGTGCTGGACCATGTTGTAGAGGGATGTGATCTGGTCGCGGTTCTTGTCGTCGGCAAGAATGTCACTGTTGAGAAGGTCTGCTGCCTTGGCCGGGTCTTGGCCGGTCAATCTGGCCATCTCCTTCAGGATCTTTGTTCCCGTCAAGTTGCCATTTTTGGCCCACGAAACATCTCCGGCCGTAGTCTTGAGCCATCCTATACTATCGTTAGTACCATAGAAGAACCTAACGGTGCAAAATCAAAGCTTACCGTTGTACCCATGCGTGGGATCGCCAGCAGCGAGGTAGTCGTTTCTCTCAATGGCCTCGTAGTACTTTCGCATTTTGCTCGCCTCCCAGCTGGAATCCCCAGTCATTTTGACGATCAAGTTCCAATCCTCATCTTGTGGCAGGGAGCAAACGGCGCCGTTGTGCATGGCGCAGCCCCCCAGCACGGCTGCACGAGGGTACTGAATGCCCAGGTGCTTGGCCTCCGGCGGCGGGTTAGTGCCGATATAGAAGGTGCCATTACCGGTATCGTAGGTCGTGTACTTGAAGGCGAGCTCTCGCGCCGGGTCGTCCGAGTGCTTCACCCAGAAATCCCAACGGCTGGCTTCGTCATTGGCGGCCTCGTTGAAGTTCTGGAGATCGGAATACGTCGGGTTATCGCCTTCGTCGCCACCGGCCTCAATCAACAGCGTCTTGTACCCGGCCCTAGCCAGGTTGGCGGCGAGCGGGCCACCACCAGGGCCACTTCCGACGACGATGTAGTCGTAGGTAGCCGAGGCCTGACCGTTCACGGCCGAGACGGCCGCGGACGCGACCAACGCTGATAGGAGACGGTAGCGCATCGTGGGAGTAAGATAGCGTTCTAAAAGCTCGCAGATCAGTCTTGGCAGTGCGTTGGCGAGCGTAGCTCTCCGCTTCTTATACACGACCTCTGTGCAACCGTCCGACTAGTCCGATCCATACCCCGTCTTCTTCGGTTTCCTGCCTCCCGGAGGACCCTCGTGGAGCGCCCAATCTCGAGCGGCAATATGCAACCAGGGGCAAATAGATAGATTCCGGATATTGGCATTGCGCAGAGCCTGTGAGGTACCTTGCAGGCTGCCAAGCCAAACCCGATGATAGGGTAGATATGTAGGTGCCGGGGGTCGATATTGCCTAACTGGTCGTCCGCTCGCTGGGTAAAGTGCAGTGATGAACTGGTGCCCCGCTGTCAGGGCCACGGGTCTCCCGCGGCATTGATATTAGGCGAGACATATTGCCTTGGCGTTCTGGAAGATTGATCGGTCCCGATCGAGGCGGCGACTATAACAAAGTCCGAGAAAATGCGGGCTGTCGAGTAGTAAATCGCGCCGACCGTAAGTTAGGACCCGTACGGTATGCGCTGATTCGTCTAGTCAGCTGCAGCCCGGTGCCATCCCGCACGGTGACTAGGGCGTTTGATGGCGGCCGATGTTGACCGGTTGCGATCGAGCCGGCAGAATGTATGGATGAGTCGGCTCTACTACCGCGTCATGTAGCACATTATATGCTAGATACTGCTTGGTCCGCGGTCCGGGTTATTAGTCGCAGCTCGCTCTCCGCGGTGACGACAGACCGCACAATCGGACGCGGAGAAGGCCTAGGCAAGTCCAAGATCGAATTGCGAATTGCGAGCCTTGACGAGGCAGCGAATCTCCTACTTTTACCAGCGGCTCAGTTCTCATATTTGACTCGGGTACGCCTCCAAGTGGTACTTTGAAGACTGAACACTGAATAAAATGCTGGGGTCGGTGTAATTTTGAAGGGAAGGCGGCAGGAATGCTATTATGCTCTTTCTCTTCGCTAGAACAACAAGCGTTAACAGATGGAACTGTCCAAGCGCGCCAATTGGCTCCGAAATTGGAAAGATTGGAGCTGCCATAGCACAAGGGACCGATGGCGTGCATTTCCATCTGTTGTGTGACCAAAAGCGCCTTTGATGAGACATCTTTGAACACCACCACACCTATCGTTGTTGAGTCCGTCGTGTTCAGTATGACTCGCGGCGAAGCCCTTCTGGCAGGGATGGGACTTGAATTTAGGCCAGCCCTGCAAGCGAAGAACATTGTATCCGCCATCCCATCACTTCGTTACCGTAAGGTAACCTAGGTAGGTATCCATGGATGTTTCAATCTGAGCGAGAAGTCTACCTGGGTATCGAGACAGTGGCCGGGTACCCAACCCGTCTGGCCAACCTGCCAACCAGTCAGTTCACATCTCTCTCGTATCCATGCTTGAATTTCCCAAAAACCAGTCTGGTAGCTTCTGAACGAATGACCCTGGTATCTACTAGTTCTAACCCGAATGCATCGTCCTGGCTCTCCTCGCAGACTCCTCCCAGAATTTCACGTCCGCTAGTCCCCAAGCATCGTAGCGACCTGCCGCACCCCGCGGCTTGTCGCCCTAGCACCAGTTGAGCAACATGCAGGGCAATGCCCCACTAAAGAAACGTCTGACGACAACCCCTTCGATCGTCAGACATGTAATCTCACCCACAGAATCGCCACACCACGTATAACCATGGACTCGACCCCAAGATCGCTGTGGCCCAGCGGCACAGCAGCTGCACTGTTGACACTACTGCTCGCCGCCATGATTGCGCGCACCGCCCGAGCGTGGTACCGGCTTCGGCACATTCCCGGCCCCCAGCTGGCAACCCTCTCTCCGGCTTGGATCATCAAAGCGCTTTCCAGCGGTCGGTTCCACGAGAAGCTGCTCCAGGTCTCCAGGGAGTATGGCCCCCTAGTGCGGATCGGCAGCAACGATCTCCTCTGCACCGAGCCCGATGTGTTGCGCCGCATGTCAGCCGTGCGGTCGCCCTACACCAAGGGCGATTTCTACGAGACCGGCCGCATCATCCCGGGATACAACAATGTTGTCTGTGAGCGTGACGAAACCAAACACAAGGCTCTGCGGGCCGCTATGAGCGGCGCATACCAGGGCCGAGATACTGGTAATCTAATGACCGTCGAAGCCGCTGTCGACCGACAGATCCAAAAGCTCGTTGATCTCATCGACGCTAAATACATCTCTGAGTCCGGGACACTACGACCCCTTGAGCTGTCAACCAGGGCGCAGTTCTTCTCCCTCGATGTCATCAGCGACCTCTCCTTCGGCAAGGCCTTCGGCTTCCTCGTCGAGGACAAGGATTTGTTTCAGTACAATGAAATCAACGACTCTGCCATTCCCATCATGAATATGCTCCAAGCTATGCCATGGCTCACCAACATTGTATATCGCTGGCCTTTCAAACTCGCTCTGCCGAGCGATCAAGACAATGTCGGTTTCGGGCGTCTGATGGGGTGAGACCCCCAAACTCAGCCTCAGATCCGGCCCCCAATCCCACCTCCTCGGACACTGAGAACACCCCACTAACACTCCCCAGTGTCGCGAAAGGCTACGTCGAAGAGCGCCTCCGCCCCGGCGCAGAGCCAGGCCAAGACATGCTCCAAGCCTTCATCAACGGCGGCATGACCTACGACGAGCTAATCCAGCACCTATTCGTCCAAATGTATTTCCCCTCCCCTCCCTTCCCCCCCCCCCTCCCTTCGCTAACCCCCTTTCCCTCCAGCGTCGCCGGCTCAATCACTACCTCGGCGTCCATCCGCCACACCCTCCTCGCCCTCCTCTCCACCCCCACCGCTTACGCCCGCCTCCTCCACGAAATCACCCATGCCCATATCCCCCACCCCTCAGACAAGTTAACCCCAATCCCCCACACCACCGCCCTAACCCTCCCCTACCTCCAAGCCGTAATCCACGAAGGCCTACGCATGTGGCCGCCCACGACCGGCCTCGGCTCCAAACAAGTCCCTCCCGAAGGTGACACCATAGCAGGGTATTACGTGCCGGGCGGGACGCAAATCGCGCATAACTTCTCAGGCGTCATGCGGCTTCCGCGGATATGGGGCGAGGACGCGGATGTGTTTCGGCCTGAGCGGTGGTTGGAGGCAGAGGGGGAGAGGCTGAAGGAGATGCAGGGGACAGTGGAGTTGGTGTTTGGGAGTGGGAAGTATCAGTGCTTGGGGAGTAGGGTGGCGATGGTGGAGTTGAATAAGGTTTTTGTTGAGGTGAGTTCCTTTTCTAAGGTTGGGGGCTGTAGTTGGGGGTGGGGGAGTAAGGTTTATGGGGAAGGGATGCTAATCCGAGGTGTGGTGGTGTAGTTGCTGAGAAGGTATGACTTTGCGCTAGTGGATCCGCAGAATCCGATCAAGGTCGTCAGCGGGATATTTTGGATGGGTAAGGATATGTGGTTGAGGGTTACGAAGAGGCAGACGGCTTGAAGGGAAGTTGAAGTTGTTGGTAGCCTGTGTCTTTCTTTCAACTAGTGAGGGGGGCATTTTTCTTGCTTCGGGGAAAGAAACGCCGTTTAACCTTGTTCCTCTGGCACAAATCTGAAAGGCTTGAACTCTCTGAGGAATAGACTAGCAAGACAACTCCTCTGCTTTCAGCACAGGACACAAAAGCAGACTGATGTTTGTTTGAATTTCCGCGAACAGGCAGCGTTAACTGTCCATCTATTATTTATCGAGATCTCCCATCTAATATTGTCATAACCCTGGGACCCAGACTTTCTGCTCACTAACTGCTGTGGTCGAAGTAGCCGGGGTGCTGGGAGATATGTCCAGAGCCCCATTCTCCTTCGACCTTTCCGGTGAGCGCGCATACACCATCCCCTCAGGCAGCGCCAGTTTCTTATCCACATCAAGGTCTCTGTCAAACTTGTTCGTACCATCCAGCTCGTATTTTCCGTGGTCCTCGGCCATTTCAGCACGATACCACTGCCCGCCCATCTCGTATGTCCCGGGCCCCCCTTTCACTTCGTGAATAGACAATGACGTCCGCGCTGGAATAGCGTGGGCGGGCATGAAATTGTCTGGTGGAGGTTGTTGAAACTCCCGTCTTGCAAGAATACCGCAACAGCCGCGAGACCTCCCTGAGTGGGACGGTGGTTGCTGATTCTTATATCTCAGCCAGGTCCACAGGAGAAGTCCCACGGCTGCTACCGCCAAGGTGCCGACAACGCCAACAATAATGCCGATGAGTGCCCCCTGCGATAGTCCACCCCCTGAGGACGCCGGCGACGCTGCGGGATCCGACCCAGTAGAAACTGTCCCACTTGTGGTTGCGGTGGGTGTTGCCTGCGTGCTGACCGTAAGACCGTCAGACGGCGGATTGATAGGCGTTGGCAGGTTTGCTGTATGGATGGTCAGAAAGCTCATGACACATAGAGGGGAGGGTCTTACATGGTACGGGCTCGTGATTGCAAAAGTAAACTTGCGAGCAGGTGGTCCCGCCATAGCTGTACAAGTCCTTGTGGTAGTTCTGCCAGCATGAGAATGACCCGTATCCGTTGTGCCCGGTCCCTGCAAAGTCTCCGTCGGCAACTTTGGGCCCAATAGTAGCCACAAAGGTTACACCCGTGTCAGTAAAGAGGCCCGATGTGTTGGCGTTGATCCATAAGGCCGCCTCTCCGGGGTTGGTGTGCACAACGGCGACATCCTTGGGGGTTTTGCCTGGCTCCCCTTCGAAGTAGGCGATTTGCGATGACACAACAGCCTTGGGGTCCCTGCAATCGGCCAGAACGACATGCTCGGGATTCTCTGCGCGATGTTGGAGCTCGCGACCGGATAAGCCAACGAATGGCAGTGTTGCTCCGACAGGCAGAGCGACCGCCGGGTGCAGAAACAGAGCGGCGACGAGGCCAACGCTGCGGTAAGCTAGATGGAGCATGTTCGCCTGCACATCCCAACAGGGACGGACAACCCGGCACTTGGAGGGTTGTTCCCCAACGGTGAGGTAATGTCCGCGATGCGGGAAGGGTCCTCGCTGGTAAATCCGAAGGCACGAGGCCGTGTGGGTCGTCGGGTCGCTTTCCAGGATCTCGAATCCGGGCCGTCGCCCACCAATTGTGCCGGGTCAAGCGGAGCGCGAAGGATCGGCTTTCTCAACTGCGGTCGCGATACCGGGGTGCAAGTGAGGAAAACGGGCCGCAGGAAAGTGCTGGAAGAGAAACTGGCTGCCTAAAACTAGGCAGGTCGGGATGCATGCAACGAACTGGAGACCGAGCAAATGTACTGGGAACGGATGATGAGGGATGGAAGGGAAAGAGGACAAGATCAAGCGCTGGTGGAGTTCAGCTGGGGCGCGTTCACCAAGGGGGGCACAGGGGGGGGGCCAAGAAAAATAAGCCCGAGGTCAGGATTTCTGCGGGGATGCAACCCAGCAATCGCCTGATGCGACGGGAAGGATCGTAGATCGGGGCCTTTTTGGATCGTTGAAACTGGATGCCGAAGAGATCTCGAGTCATATTCACTACAATGATTTCTCTCCTCCACTTTTTCAACTTACCATATATCGAAATGCCGGCGACTTCTTTCTGCCTGTCGCATGCTCCCGGCGTCTTCACGCCATGACGGCCCACAAAACATGGCCAGTTTTGCTATCGCTGCAGAAACATGGCCCTGCTCAATGCTCACCAATGAACAGAGAGCTATGAGAGCTGAGACACTGGTCATTTCGCCAATTGACAGGGAACGCAATGCCGCACAACCGCGAAAGGGAGGGCCTGCCCCTTATTTTGGTGGGGTCAGCCATCGTGCAGTTCTCTTCTTTAAATACCGATCCTGTCCCGGTCGGCCTGAGCAAGTAACCACAAATGCGTTGCCTGTTTCTAGACCTCTTTGTTGTTGTTTGTTGCGCAGGATAGAGACTTGCACAGAAAACGTTTCAGGCCAATCGCTGCTGCTGACAGCGCCGTAACCCCCCGTAATCCGTGCCCCCCTATTATTAGGATTTTAGGTGGTTTTCGATGTCCCAAGTCGGCACACCGGCCAACCCTGGTTTTCAGCTCGGCTAAAAAGGTTCTGCGATCGAAATGCAAGGGGCAGCTCCAAGCACGGGTGTTTCCGCCGCAGACGCCCTATTTCGAGCAATAGCAATTGGCGGAGAGCCTCACGGGAGCTGTCTCCGGGCATCACGTTTCTCGACACCGACCTCCAGACTCGTTGAGATGCCAGGGCGATGAAGGGACGGGCAGTGTGATGATAACTAAGGTGCCCAGCAGTGACCAGGACGCTTTTTGAGAAAATAGTTAGCTTCATCGTTGCATGACTACATGCCGTGGATGGTTTGGGAACCACTGTCACCTATGAATCGTGATGCGCGCACTCCACATGCCAACTTTATACCCACCTGAGCCCCGTCCGGGCAAAAAGACGTTGCACCGTTGCGATAGGCTGCAGACAGGTAAGGGTGGAGAAGCGGGTAGCCTGTTAAGATCCAGACCCCGAGCCTGGACCTGATGTTCCGGGTCTTTCGGAGTGCCTAGCGGAGGGTGGATGGCAGAAACCAGTTGTTCTCGGCCTGGTCGCTGGAAGATTCAGTGTAGCGTCACGAGACGACATCCAGTAGCAGCCAGCTGGTCGCCATCTTTGCCGCCCGCGAATTGAAATACACAATGCATCAGATTTACCGTCTTGATGCGCCAGCGGGTTGCCAAGAGTGTCAATTGATGCCCATTCGAGAAGCCAAGCTGAACTACAGATTCTTCCAGGAACCACCATCATTCATCAGGCGATGCGTTCGTGCCTTCCTCTTTTGGAAACAGTACAATCCTCATTTGGAAAGAGTAAAAATCTTTCACAAACGTCAGCACCGGCATGCTTACGGCATCTCTGAGTCAGAAAGAAGGTGCATCGGCCACTGCTCACCCCCGCCGATACGACACCAGTGCTTCCGCTTCGCCGCATGAAAAGCACGTTGCTGGGTGATGTGAGAGGGCCGTATCGCTGAGTTCAGGGACCACCAAGCAGAAACCGCAGCTCGTATAGATTAACGGCATTTACGCTCGAGCTATGCCGAGGGTATATTCCCTCGCATCATCCCCATTCGCTACAATTGCCCCTAGCCTCTATCACACCAACCGATCGAGCCTTCGGGATTACCAGTCGAGGGGTCTCGGCCGATATGCAGCAGTCATCCTGAATGCACTGGTCTTTCGGAGGGCACCCCAGAATATTATCTGGAATTCCAACTCTTGGCGCCAAAAACTATCGAGTATAAGACGGCGGCAGTGGGCGTACTTTTTGTGTTGGTACCTATCTCTGTGGCCAAACTCGGCACTTTACAATTTAGTGTCTCCTAACCATGGGTTCTGAGTACGACTTCATAATTGTTGGCAGTAAGTCAGTCCCATGAAGAAGTCCACGTCTTATGTGTTTCAGCGGAGGCTTACCACAGAACATGTTCAGGCGGACCGGCGGGCAGTGCCCTTGCATACGGTCTAGCGAAGTCTACAAAGCAGCCGAAAATCCTGGTCCTCGAAGCTGGAGGCCCAAACGACGACAGAAACCTACGTGTCGACGGACAACGATGGCTTACCTTCATGAACAAGGACATGAACTGGGGCTACAAGACTGTACCTCAGGAACACTGCGCCAACCGTGAGCTCGATTACTCCCGCGGCAAGGGTGTCGGAGGATCCAGTGCCATCAACTTTGGTGTCTTCACTGTCGGTGCCAGGGGTGATTATGACGAGTGGGCTCGTATTGTGGACGACGATTCTTTCTCCTGGAAGCACACCCAAGAGCGGATCAAGAAGCTCGAGAACTTCCACACCGAAACCCCGGCCGGAGTCGATGCTTCCAAGTATGTGGCACCCCGTGCTGAGGATCACGGCAATTCTGGCCCCCTGCACGTTGGCTTTGCAGCTGAGTGGGAGAAGGATCTCCTCCCGGCGGTCGATATATTTGAGAAGGCCGGCTATCAACTGAACCCGGATCACAACTCAGGCAATCCTGTTGGCGCATCTGTTCTCATTAGCTCGGCACACAAGGGCTTGCGCTCGACGTCTGCGGACCTCCTATCGCAACTGGCTGACAACGTGACTATCAAAACCGGCTCCCCAGTGCAACGTATCATCCTGGACGGCAAGAAAGCTGTGGGTGTAGAGTCAAACGGGGTTCAGTACACTGCGACAAAGGAAGTCATCCTCTCCGCCGGCTCGCTCGACAGCCCGCGGATCCTGATGCACTCAGGAATTGGGCCTGCGGAGCAGCTTGCAAAGTACAATATCCCAACAGTTCTTTCAGCCCCAGCCGTCGGAAAGGGGCTTCGAGATCACTCCTTCTGCCCGCTCGTGTACAAACGGACCGAGGAAAGTGGGTCGGGTCGATCGTCCTTCTATGGCACGAAGAACAAGGCCATCGCCAACGCCGCATTGGAGCAATGGAAGAAGGACGGAACCGGCCCGTGGTCCAAGTACGCTTGCGAGGGTGGCGTTGGCTACTTTAAGCTCGGCGAGAAGTTCACGTCATCTCCAGAGTTTCTCGCTCTCCCGCCCACCGAGCAGGAGTACCTACATCACGAGACAGTACCGCACTACGAGGTTCTGTCGCACTTCCCGATGCACTGGTTCCTTCTGGGCTTCCCCGACGAGAACCTCAGCTATGCGTGCTTCCTCGTGTTTCTCTACAACGCCCAAGCCCGGGGAACGGTTGAGCTTCAGTCATCGGATCCCAACGTGCCACTTCTAATCGATCCGAAGTTCCTCGAGCCCGAATTCGACCGCCGCGCCGCCATTGAGTCCCTTCGTGATGTGCTTCGTATCGCGGAGTTGCCGGACTTTGCCAAAGACACCGTGGAGACCTTGGTAGCTCCAAATCCAGGTGCTACCGATGAAGAGCTGCTCGGATACTGGCAGCAGACAATCTCCTCGAGCTGGCACATGACGGGAACCGTCAAGATGGGCAAGCAGGGTGATGCAGACGCGGCTGTCGACAATCGCTTCCGTGTCGTTGGCATCGAAGGACTTCGCGTCGCCGATATGAGCGTTGTTCCTGTCCTGCCAAGCTGCCATACCCAATCCGTAGCCTGTAAGTTAGCCCGATATATCTTTCGGGTATAAGTAACTAATGAGACTTTGCAGATCTTACGGGGTCGGCATGTGCGGAAAAGCTGGTGAAGGAATATGGCCTGGAATAGCTATGATGTTATACCTCTCAGAGCCTCGCTCAAAACTTGTGTCACTCGTCTGTACCCTTTTCCTAGAGCAGTGTCTCAAGTTTCATGCCTAGCTGAATAGCGATAAGTTCAAGATAAATTCATTCCTTCGACTCCGTCCACAAATGCTATTCAATGCTACTACCAATCCTCCTCGTCAACATCTGCCGCTAATTCCTTGAGTTCCGCCCACAGCATCTGCATAGCCTCCGGGTTAGAATTCTCCTCTCCTTCATACAGAGCCAACTTCGCCTCCGCTAGCTCTATGTATCTCCTCGCCAGTGCCACCTCGTTGATCGACATGTACGCCCGTGCAAACACAAATATATACTCAATCAGCGGATGCAGACCCTCCAGTTCAATAAGAGCCGAGGCCTCGCGCACAATGACGTCTATGCGCTCGCGGCCGAGGCTCGATTCTTGAGCAGCGGCTGTCAGTGTTGCATGGATCTCGAACAGACGCTCTCTCCTGTCGTCTGACAATGCTATCTCCTGCGGCGATGCGCTACACATGGAGCAGGCGCACTGGAATCCCCATGGCTTGAGCATTAACTGCCGTTCCTGCATGGTGTAACCCAGCGGTGTGTCTATCAGACGGGGGCTAGATGTCAGTACTCAGACAACATCGAATCAGAAAATAGGGGTATTTTGCTCACAGGTATGCACAACCTCCTCCCCGGCTTTGATGTCCCGCATCGCCACCATCTCCATCGTCATGGACTTGCTCGAGTACCGCCAAAAGGCACTGTGCCTCCGTTAGCCTCCACACAAATCCCCATTCCCCCAGAAGAAATCAAAATAAGACTCACTTCGGCCGACACCCATGATTAACCCTCGCCCCCTCCAAAAACAGCCCCATATGCCCCACCCCCTCAACCTCCACGCC
>Ga0247758_1000101_pt1 | contig 64411 bp, 66 predicted proteins | sample UWRJL156409C4_FD_180950 | JGI IMG/M metagenome (GOLD analysis project Ga0247758, IMG submission 180950) | Plant litter microbial communities from Arlington Agricultural Research Station in Wisconsin, United States - UWRJ-L156-409C-4 | ecosystem: Environmental > Terrestrial > Plant litter >... | reverse complement strand
GCGTCGTCCAACGGGTGCCGCTGCCCGGTGGACGACGCTACCGCTGGTGGCCCCCCTTACGTTCAAGGTCGCCATGTGTGCCGGGATTTCGAGTTGCCACAGCAGGCAGTTCGGTTGGTGGGATATCTGGCTTCGATGGCCATGATGCAACTAGCAATACGCGGCCGAGCGGTGAAAGTGTTATTCGACGATGCGCTACCTCAAGGCTGCTGTGGTGCGAGCTTGCAACACGTGCAACCAAAGGGTGCGAATTCCTGCTCCCAGGACAAGGCCATCGCGGAATCCACTAGGGCTACCAGGAAGCTTAGTGCCCAGCTTGGCTACGGAATTTTCTGATTTTGGCTGCTGGAGCTCCGGGAGCTTGGGCGCGGCTCGTGTCGGCATGTTGCTTGGCTTGCGCAGGTCCGCATAGGAAGGGGACCGCTGACCGATTTAGTCGGAAGGGAACGGCTCCCAACGAACGGAGAAACATACTACGTCACGGCGAACAAAAACTACCAGGTACCTGCCAACTCACTCTCGGGTTTGGGTCGGGATAGATATACCTGCTTTGTAACAAGAAGTTTCTTCAGGGAGCTGCTATCTTACATTTGGCGTTTGAACATTCTACCTACCGGTGCCACAGTCGACGTGGCAGTTGTTTCGGTTGTTGGTGTAGTTGCCACCCCCGCCGTCGTTCCGGTTGCAGGACAGTCTGTCCGGGTTCCCGCTATCCTTCCGACCATCCATCCGACGTCCCATTGCCCCGGGCAGTTTGGAGCCGTGTAACAAACCGTGGTCGTGGTAGGCCGCACCGCAACTCTTGTGTCGCTACACCCGCAGGGTATCGGGGCGAGGTCTAATATCGCTGTGAGCTTTGCTGTGGGAGGCCGAGTGGTAGCGGAAGGGGACATACAGTCTACAGCTAGATAGTATCGGGAGGGACAGTTGAACTCGCATCCTGCTGTGTGCCACTTGGTTGCTGTCGGTCGGTAGGTACACTCTGGCGGGATGGGCGTTGTTGTCCTGGGCGCGGTAGAGATTGTGGATGATACGGGTGCCGTCATCGGCTCGATCACGATGGCTTGGACCAGGTTGGCTCTGCGTTTGCTGTCAGTTCACGATGAGTAGGTTGCTGGGGGCATTGGCTACACACCTGAGTGCAGTAATGACTGCTCTGACGAGAAATAGACAGTGCATTGTGTGTCCAGGTACAACTGACGTCCAAGTGATCACTGACAAGCTGTTATGTGAACCTGTAGGTTTCTCGGCGATAATCTCGAATGGAATGAGACCCAAACTTATATTCTTCTCGTGGCATTGGTCCTTTCCATACCCCTCAGCCAGTGCTCGATATTAAAGCTTCAGCTCGAGCGGGGAGATACACCCGCATCGCCAACCGGGTAATTGCTGTAGATGCAGATACTACTTTGGGACCTGCAGGTCCCACGGATCGTTCGCCTGCCCGTTCTATAGACGATGCAGATGATTGGTGTTAATGAGATGGCGACGTATAGTCTTGCTGTTCCTTTCCCTCTGTGCGGTTACCTTGTGATCTGTGACCATATTTTGTGTTAGTCGGTTCTTAGTACCCAACAAAGCCATCTCTACCTTACCTTACCGATTTGCACAACTCGAAGATGGCATAGTCGAGTTAAATGATCGACTAGCAGGGCGCCAATGTTGGTAATGCCTACGTAATGATCTTTTTGAACAATATCTGAGGTATACGCCTATTTACTGATGAGTTAGCTGGGTGACAAACATGAGCAAGTCTCGAGGGAGAAGCTTGGTTATTACCCCTTTTTGAGCTAGGCTGTCTGCTAGGTCAGAGATGTGTAGGTTCGATGAGAGACTACGCTCCAATAGGTATATTCACCCGAGTGATCTGTTATCTTTAGGGTGGGCTGTCATGTAGTAAATATACGGCTTGGGATCTCTCTTGTCGTTGAGGTGACAACTGCGGTCGCAGAGGTCAAGAGGACTTCAAGTTCAAATTCGGGGTTAAATCGAATGTAACAAACCTACCCAGTAAAGCTCCGCCTAATTAGATACATTACACACATTTATATCTACCTACGTTCTGGGGACTGGGGGGCGTATCGAACCCGTTTTGAGGATCACTCGTGGGTACCGACGTGGAAATAATATAAGACATGTAGATATAACACTCTCCCCTAACACATACTCGAATATCGCACAACCCCTAGACGCGCACACACCATATCTGCCTATGGTGATACAGTATTGATAATTGGTTCGTCCTCGACATTCGTCCCCGCATACCCGCTTCCCATGAATCAAGCGTTCTCACGCTGCCCGGGAATGAGAAGTTCACGGTTCCGAGATCATCGCATCCATGTTACTAAATGGGAAGTGTGTTACATGGACACATTCAAGTGCGAGACTCGGCTTCGTACGGAAAGCCTCTCACTCTCTGTACTGGCATCATAGAACACCAACGTTCTCGCAAGCCCTGTGTCACGTTGGTGGGGTTCCCCTATCCTGTCACCGCCGTGCATCTCCGTCCGACTCCGCCTGCCGGTGTCAAAACCCCGCCGTTGAAACACGCTCAGCATCAAACACGTCGCTTTAGCCAAGTGGTTACGGCGTTGCCCTGCTATACCTACCGATTAGCTGATCAGGCAATCCCTTCGGGGGCGTAGGTTCGAATCCTGCAGGCGACGAGTTCTTTTTTGCCGGTATACATCGGATGTGGCTTCCGGCAACACATCTTCTTTTGTGTCCCGCTGCCTGTTGGATGAGTTCTTTTGTGTGATCTCTGTTGTTGTTTTTTGGGGGGGGTGGAGGTAGCTATCTGTGTCGCCATTTTGCATTAACGTTCTGTATTTTTCTGCGTTGTTGGCGATTGCCCGGCTCTTCAGGACCTACGATATTTACTGACGGTAGTTATTTCCAACTACCCACACATTGGGAACATGAGTGCATCGGTCCATGGTACCGAAAGAGAAAACTCAGGCTATGGTGATAACTTCCATGGACCTCCACCTCTAATGCTGCAACTCGGCATATGTGTCGGTTGCGCGGACCGCTGTTTACTCACCCCTATCTTTTCATGTCAGATCACATATTAGCCACCCCCAATAAGAACAGTCCAGAATATCTTGGTCTAGATGTAGCATCGATACGAGAAGATTCTGGAAGGGAAAACTCAGCTGCACTGGGCAGTTGAGGTTGCGTCGTCACTCCAGTCCCGGCATCCGACATACCGCGCCCCACGGCAGCGGGGCCATCTCTAGGCAGAACCCCACGGCCAGAGCGTATTCACAGGTTTCTATGAGTTTCCATTCATGGAGATATTCAAGTTGCGATGAGTCATGCGTCAATTTCGCGGTGTGGTATGACGGGCGGACACCACGGGAGCGCGAATGGTCGGATCTGCACCACCATGACATGAGAATCGTGAGATACTCAACCAAAACTAACACTATGGCCACCTGGCTTCGGATTATGGTGGGCTGCATAATTTGTAGGGGGCTGGGACAAAAAAGAACTAGTTTAGAATAACGTTGTGGTCTTCAATAATTATTACATGTTTCTGAAGTATATGTTTAATTCGAAAATATTGTAACGATACATGTTAGTTACAAGATCAGGACACAAAAACAAAAGCATGCCGAAAGCTATATCATTATGATCAACGGAACGAGGAGTTGTAGTCACCACAGTAGCTAGGTGATTGGGCAAGTGTGGCGCGCATGATGAAGCATATTGGGAAAATCCAGGATGCCCAAGTGCCGCTCAGATGGACATACATATCGCCAACAACGCAACCAACAAGCACCACCACCAGCATTTTGATCCGAACGCGGAATAGACACCAGATAGTCGCAGATCCAGGGATAACTGTCATTGGCATTGATAAATATCTCACTCGCAGATGCACCAAGTCCTACAGCAGGCCAAGACTCGGGATGCTGCGCACCATGAGTTGGAGGATCTCACATATCACGTGCATCAAAACGACTCATTGCAGCAAGAGAAACAATACCATCGTGCTGTGCGAGAGCCAACTCAATTACGAATGCAGCAAGTCCGTCCCTGGGTCTAGACCTCGTAGATCCGGTCTCTGGATATCGAGGCCCGGCGACCGAGCAGACATCGCTCGCTTCCGAAGTCAAGATGGCGGGCGCCATGAGCCACACCATACGCAAAGCTGCCTAACGAACACACAGGGAGTCACGTGGGAAATACAAGATCAAGCCATCAGTCAGCACACAAGACAAGACATGAGCGAACACTTCGCCACACGAGTGGGGCAAGCGAGGCGAGCCAAGAGATCAACAACCGTCAAGAGGCGACGCGCCGGCAGATTACCACGAAGGAGAGGAACTAGCAAAGTTGTGTTCAGCACCCTCCAGAACGGCGGAGGGCAATCAATTATGTGATATCAACCCAATGTAGAACACCCATGACCCCTACCACCCCATAGTATGGTACAGAAAAACCCAGTGCAAAATAAAGCCATTTCCCATGAGAGTCATCAAGGACTAAACCCAGTCCGAGCCCATAAACCGCCAAAGAGAGAACACATCCGCTAGCATCGCCATCGAGAGATCGAGACGCTTAACCACCGAAACCGTAGAGGGTGCGGCCTTGTCGCTTGAGCGCGTAGACAACGTCGAGGGATGTGACAGTCTTGCGCTTAGCGTGCTCAGTGTAGGTGACGGCGTCACGGATGACACCCTCGAGGAAGGACTTGAGGACTCCGCGGGTCTCTTCGTAGATCACTGTAGGAAGACGCATTAATTGCTGATACGAGATAGAGATTGATGGGAGGGAGACATACTGGCAGAAATACGCTTGACACCGCCACGACGCGCCAGACGGCGGATAGCGGGCTTGGTGATACCCTGGATGTTGTCGCGCAAGATCTTTCTGTGGCGCTTGGCACCGCCCTTTCCGAGGCCCTTGCCGCCCTTTCCGCCTGGGAGGGAGAGTCAGCATGCGATGTTTGAGGAGGATGCATCGAGATGCGAATGCAGGCAAGGTAACTTACGTCCAGTCATGATGAAGGTTGTGGGGTGGTGGTGAAAAGTGGGAAGTGTTTTGGGTGTTGAGGCTGAAGTGCGTAGCTGAGTGTTCGTGGGTTGATGACAGTGAAGAGTGGTAGGAGGGGAAGAAACGTGGGGAAGGGCGGCGGCTTTAAGTATGGCGAACGCGGTTGCGGATGCAAGGCAGCCGGGAAATCAGATCAGATCAGTGATTCGCAAATTCTGGCCAACCCGACTTGGCTGATTTTACCAGGGCGCGGGAAAAGCAGCTGCCCCTGCAGGGGTGGCCCGCACGAACAACACAGCGCGCCGACCCACCTGGGTGGACAATGCTCTGGCATTTTTTTACGCTCAGCCAAGGCACAATTTTTGATTGGCTGGATCCGAGGGCAAAATAAACCAAACCACGCTAAAACTGCCTTTGGGATTTTCTCGTGCTCTGGAACCTCACCGCTCCACCCCACAAGCGCGACGGATGCCCGCCTGCCGCTTTTTGCACGGGTCCACCGTAGGACCAAAGTCGCGTTGCAGAGATCCGCCTCGCGCACCGCGATTTGAGGCGAGCTTGGTGAGGGGCTGGGGTGCAGCCTCAGAGCTGTGGATATTCGAGATCGCGTTTTACACTTCTGGGATCCCCAAGCTACTTCCGAGACGTACGAGCGCCCACTTGTATCAGAGCGGGGTGGTTTATTACATCATCACTCCCGTTGTCCAGCTGACACACTGCATGTGTGTTGAGAATTCGCTGCCCCCCTTTGCATGGTCGCCACCCTCAGCTCCTTCAAGGCCTCTGTCACTGGAGCCCTCAACTTTGCATTGAGTCGAGTAGTGGCCTGTGGAACGGCACGGAAGGAGGGAGTGGCCAGCGGCGGCATGGAAAACTGAATTCGAAACCGTAGGCGTAATTCGCAGAGCTTCCAGCTTATCCTGTGCCTGCAAACCTGACTTTGTCGCCTTGGGATGCGGATAAAGTCACCTCTTTGAGTTCAGCTCATCTCAAGAATCGGAACCTTGACACAGTCATTGACAGTTCTGCTCTCAAATTACGATCCCATTGCCACATTCAATCTTGACACTGCAAACTGCATTGCCTCTGACTTCACTTTCGAGATTGCACGTCTCCAGAGGTACGTACCCATCGATGGTCGGATATCGAATAAAGGTGCGGCAACGCCAGGCGGCTAACGAAGCCGAGTCTCCCAGTTTTGCAGCGGTGGTTCTTGCGTCGGTAAACCGCATTTTCTGGCCAATCAAAATTTGAGAATCCTGGGTTAGTCGTGCAAACTGCCAAAACCCCTTCCAAACCAGGCGTGTTTTTGCCAGTGCAATCGGACCCCCATTCCCCCTGCAAACCGACCCCAGTTTTTGCACAGCGCATCAACAAAAAAAAGGCAGGCGCAATCAAGAAATTCCCGCCCTGCCTAATCAGCCGGCAACGTGACTCCAGCTGCAGCCTACATAAACCTCGCACCCCCCACCTTCTTCCACTTCCTCTTTCCAACTCACACACCACATCCAGTCATCTCCGCACCCCAACCATCCAACCCATCAAACATCATCGCGTTTTCGCATCTCAATTACCAACAACACCAAACAGTCATCAAGACACAGCAGAAATGGCTCGCACCAAGCAGACCGCTCGCAAGTCCACCGGTGGCAAGGCCCCGCGTAAGCAGCTCGCTTCCAAGGCTGCCCGCAAGTCCGCACCCTCCACCGGTGGTGTCAAGAAGCCTCACCGTTATAAGCCCGGTACCGTCGCTCTTCGTGAGATTCGTCGCTACCAGAAGTCGACCGAGCTCCTGATCCGCAAGCTCCCCTTCCAACGCCTGGTAGGTTCTTTTATCTCAAACGCGACCGTCACGGCGCGACTGCCCCACATTGACACAAACTAACGCGAATGCTCCAGGTTCGTGAGATCGCCCAGGACTTCAAGTCCGACCTCCGCTTCCAGTCGTCCGCCATTGGCGCTCTTCAGGAGTCTGTCGAGTCTTACCTCGTCTCCCTCTTTGAGGACACCAACCTGTGCGCCATCCACGCCAAGCGCGTCACCATTCAGTCGGTAAGCAACACTCGCATCCATGATCACACTTGCACAGCATGCTAACAATCACTACAGAAGGACATCCAGCTCGCTCGTCGTCTCCGCGGTGAGCGCAACTAAGCGCGATGATCTAGAGATTGGGTGTTTGGGTTGGTAGCTTGGGGTTTTAGGTCATGACTTTCACATACTCTGGGACGCTTTGAATTGACGAGGGATCATTCACGGCACAATTGGGGACACTCTGGCGTTTTTGCGATGGGTTTTGACGGCTTGTACATTACAAGGACAGCGGCGCCACACGTGGAGCGCTGCTAATGCCACGGCGAATGAAATGATCACAAACAAACTTGGTTCTCCTGCCTGTGACTGCTCTCCACTGCAACTCGGGTAATTCCCTCGACTCGACGCGACTCCCTGATATCCACAACAAACAATGATTGCATAACGCGCCAGTCCTGATGCACTATCGGCTCTTGCAGGGGAGTTGCTCTGTCTTGAGCATGTCACTTCCGCCTGTCACCATCCCTCCTAAAGCACATGTGAGCTGGAGTCTCACCAACAGTCATCCGTGGTCTGCTTTCCCGATTATGTAGATATATATATACGATCCATGATATACACTAGCCCTCAATCTCATCTTTCATATCCTCATGACTCTCACAGCATCGCCTTCCACCCCTTTGCTTGCCCCTTTTGCCTATCCAGCCCAAGGAACTGCGCAACCTGTCCAAGGTGATCAACTCCCCAATAACCCTCCTTCTCCCCCACCGCATTAGTGCAGAACATCCACGGCAGACCGAACGCGCCGTCCGCGAACGCCCGCTCGGTGTTTTCCAGCAGTACCTTCTTCCCTGTCGTTGCAGACTCAGTGATCACTATTCCCGTCATCAGTCAGTCAGTATCATCTTATCCCGCGTATGTAGCCCTGCCTGTGCCCAGACAGCAGAGAAGGGAAAGGGAAACTGAGCCTAAGAAAGGAACCCAAGGAAGACTTACACCTCTCCGCCTCCTCCCCCCCAAACACCCCACCCAGCACCTCCCTCAACACCCCCAAATCATGCGTCCTCCTCCCCTCAACCCAATACGCCGGAAACAGCACATCCAGCGCCCTCACCAACCGCTCCTGCCCCGCAGGGTCCTCCGCCTCCGGCGCAAGCGCACACAGCGCGCGCATCACAGGCAACGTCAGCGCCGGGAAGTCGGGCGGCATGTCTGTCATCATGGGCACGGCGAAGGCCGAGGCCCAGCGGAGACGTTCGAGGCCGATCCACTTGTCTTTGTTCTTGATGCGGATTGGGGGGGTGTTGCCGGTTTTGTGCATGAGGCCGCCGAGGAAGATGGGGATGTAGGTGATCGCGCAGGAGGCGAAGACGGGGTCGTGCTGTGGCGCTAGGTTAGAGCTTGGAACTTGGTGTGCTGAGCTGGGAGGGCTGCCCAGGGAGGACGGGGGGGAAGGAAAGGGGGCAAGGGCAGAGTACAAAGGACTGCTATGTGCTCATGTCATGACAGGACGACGACATACCCGGAGGATGTAATACGCCTCGTACGCAAACGGACTGACCGTGTCGACGTACAGCGTGATCTTCGGCCGTGCGGTCGCCATGGTCCGTTTTGCTAACCGTGAATATGACTGCGGCAGCGTAGATGTGAATTTCAAAGAGGGGATCCTTCTCGCAGCAGCAACTCTCATTCGGCTTTGATGTTGAGGCGTTGTCTTCAAGTCTTGGTCCAGGTCAGGCGTCTCGTGACTTGCGACGGGTTAGGATGATGAGGTGGGTGGCGACAGGGCTGAGCGGGGATGAGCTGGGAAACCGTTCAAGATGGATGCAAACCGCACGTCTAATTGAACTCGCTTTACCAAATTGGCTGGAGATACTTCAAATAAGTACAAACGGTGCTTGAGTTGCACGACGCCCTTGGGGAAGCAGAGCCACTTATAAGCGAGAACACTGGAAGAGACAGCCGAGGAGTGCGCCGAGGGCACGGCACTTGACAGTGCCCCGCCCTCAAACTGCGGGGAGACACTCAACCAAAACCTGGCATTGCCAATTCAACACCCTTCAATTTTATGTCTACATGCAGCCCGCCATCCAGTTCAATCATGGCCTTACAACCCCGAAATATTGCCTTATGTACAGTAACAGTAAAATCAGAACACCTCCGCCCGATGATGGTGTGTCGGTGCGTTCGTGAGCACATCAAACGAGCCCGTGCCCGTAGACCCCAGCTTTCCAACCACGATTCTGCTCGATGGCGTTGCGAGACTATCCCAGTCGCCATCCAACACAGCGTCCTTGAGGAACCCAACCGTTGTTTCTATTTGTTTGTGTCAGCATTCTGTACTCTCGGTCCAAAAGAGAAAACATACCGTAGCTCATCTTCGTGAAGGGGCTCACGTTGCCAGTCAAGCCGATACGGTTGAACGGTGAGTAGCCACCTGTCCGTGTCATGTAGTCGGCAATGAGGTTCAAATGGTGTGGGTCGACTCCGATACCGTGACCCTTGAAGACATCGCCTAGTTCCTTGACGATGTTGTTACGGCAAGCCTCCACGCCGTACACATCAAGCACCTGAGCAATGTCGTTTGTCCCGATCCTGTTGGGATTGATGTAGTCACCATACATTTGCATGGCCCTAAGGTTGGCGCCCGCCGTATGGACGACCTGCGCCGTTACGAGCTCGCCCGTCGTGGGATTCTCCAGCTTCTCGTCCTTGACGAACGTCGCCGTGCCAAGCTTGGCGATCTGCTGGATGAGCGACTTCTTGACAGCCTGTTCCACAATGTTGAGCATCAGGATCTTGGGTAGCGCCGTGTCGTACTCGAGCGTCAGCTCAACCCACTCGCCCGCCACCTCGTCGCATCGGAAACGAGCGACCGAGTCGTTCTTGTTCTTGATGCGCGCCTCGCGGGACCGTGCGAGGAAATCGTCCTCCTTCTCGCCACCCTGGAGCAGATCCTCCGGCTCTGGGCTGCCGCCGTAGGCCTCATCGACGTCGTCGTCCTCCATAATATCATCAGCGTCAGCTATCCGGTTCACCTCCTTCCGGATGGCGTCGTCCTCGTCATCATTAGGGCCGTACGAGACTACCTCGGTCCTGTTGGCTTTGGCTTTATCACCAGAGGCGTCGTCCTCGTCTTCGACATCATCATCGTCGTCGTCTACGGCCCTGGCGCCTTCAGCAGCAGCGGGTCTGATCTTTTCCACGACGCCGGACTTGACGCCGACCTCGGGAGTGGAGACTGCGTTCTGGCCTCGCTTCTTGACCTCCTTCTTGATCAGCGCGGTGAGGAGTGGGACGAACTTCTTCTCCACGGTCCCTAGGACGTCAGCGATGCTGATAGCATACGTCTTCATGTATTCGGCAGACTCAAAGAACCGGAGTCGAATCTCAAAGATCTTTGCCACTGGGAAACCATAGCCACGGCCGACGCGTTCCCTGACAGTCGCTTCCTTGGTAACATCGCCTAGTGGGAGAATGCTGATAGACTTGGCAAACCGATCTCCATCATCGGCGGTGAGCTCCTCGTTGAGAACAAGTGTCATGGACGGGGTTGAGATGTTGGCACTAGCAGTCATTAAGATTTCGCGGAGACGGGGGATACCGAGGGTGACGTTCTTCGCCGAGTGACCAGCCAAATGGAACGTGTTGAGTGTCATCTGTGTCGATGGCTCTCCGACTGACTGACCGGCCACGATTCCGACAGCCTCACCAGGCTCGACGAGCGACCGGATGTACTTGGCTGCGATGATCTTCTCTGCTGTCTTGCGGGCTACCACGCCGGGCTGGCCGTCCCCACCTTTCTTCTCCTTGATGAGACCATCCTTGTTGTTCTTGGTATAATCCATCATCTTGTTGAAGAACTTCTCCGAGGTGGCGAATGCGTGAAGGGATGGATCAAGTTCAGCTGCGACGGGGTCGAGAGCGGATGCACGGGAGCTTGACTTGATGGCACTCTTCATCCGCTTGATGATCTCGTCCTTATGCTCGAACAATCGTTGGGTGCCGGGGTCGGAGTACCGGATCTGCGCCAGCTGGGAGTCGAGGTTGTTGAGAATGAATTCGAAGTCGGTGAGGTACTTTTGCTTGGAGATATCAACACCGTCTTCTCCGAAGAGGAACTGAACGACGGAGCCATCCGAGTCCCTGACGGAGCTATCGTATGCGACCTTGAGGCCTTCCATGCCCTTGATCAAACATCTCTGGAGGTAACCGGAGCGCGATGTCTTGACAGCTGTGTCGATAAGACCTTCACGACCAGCCATGTGATGGAAGTAGTACTCTTGCGGCTTGATACCTGTCAAGAAACGGCTCACGATATACCCTCCGGCCCTCACGTCGGTGTCGAACGGCTTGAAACTCGGCAGCGTCTTGCCGCTGACCATGACTGGAACGCGCCTACCTTCAAGAACCTGTTGGCCTAGGTTGCAAGAAATGAGGTTGGCGTTGACCTGACTACCCTTGGCTCCCGAAGTTGTCATAGACTGCATGTGATTCTTTGGGAATTGTTTTTGGAGGCCGGCAGGAAGACATGTCTCCGTGATCTCGCTCGATAGATCCTTGGACCGCTGATTCATGAGAACGTCCAAGTTCTCCATTTTTTTATCGTCTCTCACCACCTCCTCCAGGCGCTCCAGTAGCAGAGGGTCATCGCCTGTCGGCTTCTGTTCTTCCAGAGACACGTACTTGGCTGCGACCTCGAGTCCAATATACACGGCCTCCTTCAGCTTTTTTTTTCTCGCCTTTTCTCCTTCGGGTGTGAAGACAAGATCGTCCATACCGCAAGTGAATGCGACCATTGCTAGATAGCGGGTCAAGAGTCTACCCATGCTGCTGAGCAGCTTGCCGGCGGCAGATGGGCCATACACTTCGTGTATCGCGTGGATGAGGCCACCGCCGCTTGGGCCTAGTTGTGACTTGTCGAGGATGCCGCAGATGAACTCTCCGTCTCGGAACATGACTTGACCCTCCTCTAACGCCCAGCCCCACCTGCGGCCTGGGACAGATGACTTACCATTCATCCACAAGTCGCCGCAGTTGGGTGGCCTAATGTTTTTGAGGATGGTCGTGATAACTTGCTTTCCCGTCCAGCGAGGCACTGGCTTTATTATCGCTGGCGGCACAAGTTCTATCCTCTCACCCATGATGTGCCCGCTCTCTGGTCGGAGTGCGCTGTAAATAAGCTGCTGGTAGGCGCCCCGGTCGAAAAAGGTGTCCTTGTTACAGAGGACAACCGAAACAGACAGATGGTCCTGAATCAAACCACGGAGAGGCTTTCCGGCGGTTGCCGAGATGTATTGGTGGTCGGTATCAGCGATCTGGAGTGCCTCAGCACGAGCAACCTCGTTCTGCGGGAAATGCATGTTCATCTCGTCACCATCGAAATCGGCATTGTATGTGTTGCAGTTGGCGTAGTGCATTCGAAGCGTCTTCTCCCCTGGCAGAACCCGGACACGATGGCCCATGATGGACGGCTTGTGAAGAGTGGGCTGTCGATTCATCAGGACCACATCGCCGTTAGTCAGATGCCGGTAGACCTTCTTGTTCCGCATGCCACTGAAGTTGTTGCCGGTGGGAGCGAGAAGCTGGTTTGCGAGGGCCACGCGGTCTTCCTGGGACTTGTTTCGCAGGTTGATGATCTGGCCGTTCTCGTTCTCGATAGCGGAAGCGCCCGGCCATTTTTCAGCACCGTTTATAACAGCCTGTTGTAGATCCTTGAAATTGTGACTTGTCACAGGCTCAGGGTAGGTGAGTTTCTTTGCGAAAACAGGCGGTACACCAATCTCATTTGTCTCGATGTTAGGGTCGGGTGAGATGACACTTCTTGCAGCGTAGTTAACGCGCTTGCCCATCATGTTCTTTCGAAACAAACCCTCCTTCTTCTCGAGCAACTGCTTGATTCCGTCCTCGTTTCGTAGTCCGGCGGCGCCCTGGACTGGGTTCTTGTCACGATCAATCAGTGAGTTGACAGCGTCCTGCAGCTCTGTCCATGCCTGGTACAGGGAGCGCATGTCCTGAGGCCGTTTGCTTTCGACTGCAACACCCTTGATAGTGTTGGCCAGATCTCGTGATATTTGACCCACCAAGAACGCCTTCTTGAGGATCAGCTTGTAAAGACTATTTTGCTGCGCTTCGGTGATTTGACCTTCACCCATACGAGCCTATATCAAAATCCAGTGTCAGAAAAGGGTTCAACAACGACTTCGCAGCTGCAAACATACCTCTGGCCGGTACCGGTTGGGGGGAACCAAGAGGGTCTGGATGAAGAACATGTCCGCATCCAACGGCTTGGCATTTCTGTCCTTTGGCTTCGAATTGTAAAGGAGGGTGATCATATCCTGCTCTTTCTCGAATAGGAGATTCAACCTCTCCTTCACTTCCAGGGCGCTTAGGTACCGTTGCTCTCTTGGCGGGGCCTTGGGCTTTTTCCCTTTAGACTTGGTTGCGGCTTCACCCATGAAGACGTCCCCGTTCTCGTCCAGTTCATCGCCCTCACCCTCACTTGAGTTCTCTCCTTCCGAATCGTTGGATGATAAGTCAATATCTGCGATGCCTTCGTCCTGCGCAAAGTCGTCCTTCTTGGTTTTTCGCGAAAGTGCCAACGCATCGGCGCGCTTCCTCCCCGCTTGAGCCATGGCGGCCTTCTCCTTGTGTGTAAGGTCCCGCTCGAAGATCTTCACATATCGATCTTTGCGGTAAACAGGCGAAATACCGTCGCAAGTCCGACACTTCTTCTCTAAAATGATCTTGCCGAGGAACTCCTTGACGAGAGCTCTTCTCATCTCTGAGGCGCCCTCATGCTTTCCCTTCCTGATGCTCCCGATGCTGATCTGGTGTCGGTGTTGATTCAGAACATGGCGCACGTAAGCCTCCCTGGAGCGGCATATGCTGTCCTGGACGTTGTTACCCTCCTCCTCAGCTTCGTCGTCCAGCATGACGGGCACATCGCTGAGTGTCATACCCCGGATTTGCTCGCTAAATTCGCTCTCGTTGAATGAGTCTATCATCTGGGCTTCGTGAAGCAGGCCGACCTGTAACAAGCGAAACATGGACGCATATCTGTGGACCTCTCGCCGAGGCATGCGGAATCGATGGCAGTAGGCGCATTGTGATCGCAGCAGCCGGTAGGCTTGATCCAGAAAGACTGGGTGGTAGACGGGAACTGGAAGTTCAATGTGACCCGGGTGTCCTGGACATTGCGCCTGGCCGAGGTTGCATGTCGAGCAGCTGCACGCAGTGTTAGTCCATGTCACCGCCCAGTACAATTCGCACTCGTCAACATCAGGGGGGCTTTGAGCACTCACAGGGCGTCGCCCCACGATCCGAGAGCAGGATCGTACAAGCCCCCTGGCACAGGGTTTAACAAGGTATCGAATGTGTTATCATTTTCGATCCGTTTAACAGAGATCGAGCGGATCTCCTGCGCCGTCAGGAATTTAAATTCGACGCTCTCCAGAGAGGAGGAGACGGGTTGGGAGATATTCATGGCGGAGAGATTCGATGGCAGGGCGCGCTACCAGTCCCCCATGACAGGTTGCTTCACAAAAACAGCCGTATTGCTGTTGTGGAAGCGATTTTGCGATCGACTTTTGTTGCGACCGTCAAGGAAATCCGCAGCTTCGATTGGCGGTTGGCGGGGAATTGGAGACGGGAGCTCGAGAATATTTTTTGGCGGTGAAGCATGGCGAAAAGTTGACGGTGGGGCTCCCATGCATTAGGGACCCGCCAGGGTGCGCCTGCCGCGGGCCAGCTGGTCAAGGCGCCAACGCTTCTTTCAAGTCCAACACCAAAGCCAAGCCAAGAAATAAAGTGCCGTCGCGTCATCATCACCACCGCCATCCACGACCTCTCTACGAGTTTCCAAAACCTTGCGCAATCTCGAGAAAGCTCTTTCCAGCAACGGCAGAGCCGATTTGTCGGTTGATCTCGTCGGGCCGATCGATAACTCGGCCGACAAGCTCTGGTCATGGATCGGGCCCAGCAGCTCGGCGGGCTTGGTCCCCGCCATGATCCGTCCTCCAAGATTCAAAAGCCCGAGTCGGTCGCCGACAGGATGGCAGCGCTCAAAGCGCGTGTCGCCGCGGCGGTCGGCACCGCCAAAGCCAAGGGTGGGCTGAATACGCCCCTCCACCCCGCGCTCGCCGACCTCAGCGCTCCGACACGACCGTCGAGCTCATTTGGGGGGCCATCAAGCCGGAATTCGGGATACGATAGTCAGAGGCCCATAAAGAAGAAGGACGCACTGAGTGTACCACCCGGGACCAACCCTTACCTGGAAACAAGCCATGGCCCCGGGACGGGCAAGGCGAGAGAGTCCAGGCAGCTCATCTTCAACCAGAAGGGCAAATACATCCAGCAGGCGAATGCCTTGCGGAGACAGGCAGCCCTCGAGGCTATGAAGAAGAGGATCGCAGACCAGGCGCGGAAAGCAGGGCTGGACGAGGATAGGGATGTTGAGAAGGCATTCGTGATCGATCCCCCGCCGGATTTGGAGTGGTGGGACGAGGCCATGATCGATGGGAAGGACTACAGCAATATTCCTGAGTCGCTGAAGATAGGGACTTCCGACAGCATTATCACGCTCTACATTCAACACCCCGTCGCTATTGAACCCCCGCAGGAGAAGCTGGCACCCGAGCCGAAACCTATGTACCTGACACCCAAGGAGCAGAAGAAGCTCCGGCGGCAACGTCGCCTGATGGATCTGAAAGAGAAACAGGCCAAAATCCGACTTGGACTTGAGCCAGCCCCGCCGCCTAAGGTTAAGAAATCGAACCTGATGCGTGTGCTCGGAGAGGAAGCAGTCAAGGATCCGACCGCAGTTGAGGCGCGTGTCAACCGCGAGATCGCCGCACGCCTCGAGGCCCATATGCAGACCAACGAGGAACGCAAGCTTACCGCGGAGGAAAGGCACAAGAAGTTAGAAGAACAGCAAGCCAAAGATGCGGCGCGCGGTATCCACATCCTCGTCTTCAAGATCGACAGCCTTGTAAACGGCCAACACCGTTTCAAGATCAACAAGAACGCAATGCAGAATGCCCTCACTGGCGTATGCATAATGAACCCGCGTTTCAGTCTCGTCATCGTTGAGGGCGGTGAACACAGCATCAACAGTTACAAGAAACTGATGACACGGCGAATTAACTGGGCCGATGCGGCGCCTTCGCGAGACGAGGGTCCGACAGCAACGCCTGGTGGGGCGTCGCGCGATTGGTTGAAGGCCGAGGATGAGAAGGGACAACTCAGGGATCTATCGTCCAACAAGTGCCAGTTGATATTTGAGGGCGAGAACAAAGCACAGGTGTTCAAGAAGTGGGGCGTTAAGGTTTGTGAGACGGACCAGGAGGCCAGGGAGTTCCTGTCGTACAGAAAGATGGACAGCTTTTGGACGCAGGCCAAGAATACCCAGTAAGAAGGTGGCCTGCTGTGTTATTGACGACGTTAGACTGAGGAAAATTGGGTGGGTTGTACCATAATTTGTGTAACGAATGGGTTGGCGCTTGGAAGGACATGCGGTCGGAGTCTCTGGATGGGTAGGGATTCGGTCATGGTTCTAGCCCTGGCCGAAATACGAGACGATCAGGGTCTAAATTCACTGCAACGTTTTGAAAAGAGCAGCCTTCTTCTATCAGGCCATGGGTATTGTCGGGATGCTATTGAGGACACTGTATGTACCCCAAGACTCAAAACATCATCAAAGTACTACTTCTACAATATGTTTGTGCACCTCTATCCAGCGGCCGGGACCATTCTTCTGGCCGCCGCGTGATCTGGCGTCCCCTGGGGTTGAGGCCGAGAGCGGACGGAAACTTTCACTCGTTCCCGGTCCCATGTTGTTCTATGCAGTACTACAGGTGAGCGTGAGTTGTTCAATTATAACACTCAATTGGGCACAACTGCAGTTCCACCTGCACACTGGTTTGTGGAGTTGGAGGAGCTGGTCATTCGCCGGCCCGGCTTTCCGCAGGCTGGGGCGACGAATTGGCTTGCGAGGCCCTGGGGATCTGGGGGCTTGGCGTTTCTAGCGGCAGGCAACCTGCTGCCAGATCCATGGGGGGTGCCAACCACGTCATCAGTCACAAGCACAGCAGGTTGAGCAAAGCAAACGGATCGGGGCTGCCGCCGCGAACCACAACACGCTTTGTTCAGCAATATCAATCCTCGCCATGTCTCGGGGCGCCGAGTTTTCGAGAAAAATCGGGAGCACCGCGGCTTCCTTTTGTCTCAGCCGGAATTCTCTGCATTCCGCGCGCCCTTGATGTGTCTGTTTTCATGACGGTCCGCTCCGAGGTGACTCTGGTGAGTTGAGTTGTCCGGCTGTTGCCTGCCGCCGGTCCAGCTGTCCCCGTCCCAACAAATTCACCTGCATCGTGTCTTCGTGAGAGGTGCCGATGTCGTACCAGAGCCCGTTCTTTTTCAACTCTAGAACTTCGTTATTTACCTGCCTACCGTTTCTCATATCCTGACCGCTCCCCCGGATAGCCTCTCATCCACAAGCGTCGCCCAGGCGCTTCGGCATGGCGCACACATACGATCCCGGCTGCCGGCTCTCACCGGCCCCGAACCCCGAACCCGTTGAGGGCCTTGAGGATATTCCGCCCATAAAAGCCCAGTTCTTTTATTCGTCCCCGATCTCGATCGACGATCCCCTCTCTGCTGCGACAATCGTGGGGTCTGCAGATTCCAAATCGGTCAAGGTTCCGCTACGACCCTTCTCTCCCGGCGACAGCCTCGCTTTGGAAAAGGCGTGGCTGGGGTTTACATCGGACCGGGATAGGAGGAACCATCGACAGGCACAACGGAACAGGAGTCCAAGCCCTTCTCTCTCGAAAGAAAACGCCGCGAAGCTCGCTGCTATCATCGCCCAACTAGCCACCAAACACAGGGAGAAGCATGACCGGGAGGGGCAGTCGCCCCTTGCGGGCGTCGTGTGCTGCCAGGAGCTGGCAATCGATGCCTCGGCTGAGCTGAGAAAGGAGTTTTGTGCGGTGACACGGAGGCGCCAGCGATCGCTCGATCACGATATTGTTGTGCAAGGCGTCATGGCGCAACTCAAGCGTCTTAGATCAAGCTCAGAAGCCTCGCAGGCTGGCCAGGCTGGGAAAGCCGCCCATGCTGCGCTCGGAGCCAGCCCGATTCCTCGACACGTCAGTGGGGCAGAAAGGAGGGCATCGGTGGTTTCAGACGACGGTGAACTCCCACCACTTGCTGCCCCCATGAACCCTGCAAGACCCCCGGTGGCAGATGACGGTATCTTGGGCAAGCCTTTCATTCGTGTCGAAACGCCTACTAGGTCATCGAACACCACTCCTGAGGATAGGTCGACAAAACCATTGCCCGAACTGGGGCGCGGGAGAAGTGAAAGTAGGGCATCCGGGAAACACCTGGTTGAGGCATCAAATGAGGAAACCAACTCGGTCGAGGTAGCCGTAGGAATATCGAGGCTCCATATGGTATCATTGCCGGTCCTTCAGATGAAACCGATTTATTGGTCGCCCGTAAATGACATCGCAACTGTGATGCGGGCGACATGGTTCTACCGGTAAGAATGCTCCTCGATAAGTAGCGAGTGTCCCTAACTGACATGTCCCGTAGAGATAGCATGGTGCCAGTAGACGCCGCGGTTGCAAATCAGCTGGAGGCTGGTTACCGAGAACTACAGCCCTGGACTGAGACATGGAGGGACGAGATCAAGTCAGCTTTATATGTTGGTGCGCTTGGTGAAGAAAAGGTATCTCATAGGCTATGGCCAGAACCTATGGACAAGAATTCAAAGGCCAAAGATGACGACCCGCATGAACCACCGATATCTGCGGATCCGTTTTGCGCAGCTAGATGTTTCCGTGGAGAGGCTGCTACACAAGGCAGTCTCGAGCAGGTCCACGGGGAACAAGAGGCATCAACCCCCCTACCCGAGTCTCGCAGCTTCGCCAGCTACTCTGTGATCTACAAGGACGGTTCTTCTGCGTTTCTGCTGAAACCTAGTCTCAAGCCCTCGGCGTACTACGGGAGAAAGCCGGTTTCTAAGATCGTTAAGGGCGTTACCGTTGGCATTCCCGTTGTCCGGGGGTTTGACCTGGAAACCTGGGAGAAAATTCATCAAAAGGCAAAGCGATCAAACTCGCAACCCAGGGGAAACAAACAAGAGTCGGGTGTGCCAAATTCAAGTGTTTCGCCGGGACAGTCTGGATGCCCTGCTTGCCAGTTAGAAAGGGACCGGGGCCAGGTGACGGACCTGGTATTGGTGGCACATGGTATCGGTCAAAAATTTGCTGAGCGTGTGGAAAGCTTTCACTTTACTCACGCCATTAACTCGTTCCGAAGGGCTGTCAACGTGGAGCTAGAGACGCCGGCGGTCAAATCTGTTCTGCGCCCAAACCACAACGGGATCATGGTTCTACCAGTCAACTGGCGTCATCTCTTGAGCTTTGAAGACGGTGGGCCTACTACGCAACAGGGGGACAAGGCGGCTCCCACGCCCGAGGGATTCAGCTTGAAGGACATTGAGCCAACGACGATCCCCGCGGTGCGAAGTATGATCTCGGACATTATGTTTGACATTCCGTTCTACCTTTCGCACCACAAGCCGAAGATGATTGCGGCCCTCGTGGGCGAGGCCAACCGTGTCTACAGGTTATGGTGTCGAAACAACCCGGGCTTCTCTGAACGGGGCCGTGTTCATCTGGTAGGACACTCGCTGGGCAGCGCGATGGCCCTCGACGTGTTATCCCAGCAGCCTAACCGTGTCCCGCGCCTCGACCTCTCGCGGCCTTTGCCCGACACACGCTTTTTTGAATTCGACACGACTAACCTGTTTCTGATGGGCAGTCCCGCAGGTTTCTTTCTCCTGTTGGAGCGTGGTGGCCTTGTCCCGCGACGAGGACGTCTCAAACCTGGCGCCGACGCGGCTGACACGGTGGCCAGGGACATTGTGGGTGATATCGGGACGTTTGGATGTATCGCCGTAGACAACATATATAACATCCTCGCCAGGGAGGACCCCGTTGCGTACCTGCTCAACGGCACCATCGACCCTGTCTACGCGGCCAGCCTACGAGAAGCCTTTGTTCCAAGCATCTCATCCTCGATTTTCACGTCCATCGGCAACTCCCTACGCGGGATGGTTGGTGCTGAGACATCAGTCGCCAACCCAACAGCAGTAGCGTCGTCACAGCCGAAGAAGCCTTCGTTGATGCATAGGTTGCCATCACAGCTCGAGCTGGAGGTTCACGACTTTTCGCGGGAGGAAATCGCGGAGAAGAAGGCGTTTTTGCTCAATGACAATGGCCAGGTCGACTGGTTTCTGAAATCGGGCGGCGGCCCGTTGGAGATTCAGTACTTGAACATGCTGAGTGCGCATTCGAGCTACTGGACTCATCAGGATCTGATTAGATTGCTTTGTCTCGAGATAGGGAGAGCGCCGGGGAGGGAGAATACGTTGCCTTCTATGAGGGCTGTGAAGGCGGGAAAGAGAACGTTTGTAACGACGAAATAAAGGCTTTTGGGGGATAGAATGCTCTGGTGTTTATTGGTTTCCTCGCCGGTCAGTAGAATTTGGTTTGGCATTCGTTTTGCGATTTCGATGGGAGACAGCGGGTGCTTCAAGGTTTTTTATCGCAGGAGAGAATAGCGTTGCGAGGTTTCATCGCTGCACAGCAGCCAGCGACTTGGACTGTCTGATAGATACCCCCAGTTACTGTGGATAGAGATGTAAGAGATTCGTGTACCAGGTACGCTTTAGAGGCTACAGAATGGAAAGAATTTCAACATACAGAGGGAACAGGGTGATATTGACTGTGTATCACACCGCAACACACATGGCAAACGGGAGTACCGATCGACAGTTTGATGGTCTGGAAGTTCTGCCTTGCTCAGTAAGACCATGAGTGGCAAGAAGGAATTCACCGTCCAAGAACAAGCAAACTCGAATGCTTCGTTGCTACTGCTACTTGATATGACCGAAACCACTCGTCATGATCGACAGAACCATGACACAAGACGACAACTACGCCGCCGGGATTCGTGAACTTGGCCCATCTACTTCCCTGTACATAGCACGAAGTTGACATATCACACCGTCGAAGAAAGCTAACAAACAAGCCCCGGGAAGTGCCGTAGCAAATACTCCATATGTAGATAGCAGAAGTTGATACATCGAATTCCCACGGCACCACTCAAATCGCAAGACTAATTACCAACACTTGATACTGATACCTACCTACTCAACACATACAATCCCCAGCGGCATCGGTAGAGAAATGATCGCCTACTACCACGACACACTCTTCAACGAAAGTCGGAGATCGTCGTCTAGGGGAAATCGCTCCAAGTTTGGGATGGCCGTAGGCCGTGATTTTTCCCGCATGTCTGCCAGCGCCGCAGGGCGACAGGCGCAATGTTTTAGTTTTACGGCGGGTGCTGACTTGGAAGCGGCATCTTGGTTTCCCCCTTGATGGCTTCGTTTGGGCTCCAGGCTTTTGTTAGTTGTCTGGGTTAATGATGTGTACGGCGCGACGGACCGCACGAGGGATATCCTCTTCAGTTCGGAGGCTTTGACGTCTTTACGGGTTCGTCCCGTCCCCATAGGTGGCGGTACGTGTGAGGTTTGGTTCGCATTCATTCGCGCGCAAAAAAGCGGGCAATGAGCGGACGGTGAGCGGACGTTGAGCGGGCAGCGGACGCTATGGTCTCGCCTACAACTGGAAGGGCGTCGAGATTTCACGTATCATGGAGGGTAGCCTCCGAGTCGACAAATGGTCCATACATGCCCGGGAGCCGCGATTGTTTGGGTGTCGATCCCATTTGATGTTCTCACAGCCATCCTTCCACGCCGTTGCTGTTAGGTGTGCTCGGTGTGCGTCGTTCGTTGGTGACGCGTTGGGGATAGAACCAATGTTGGAGCTCTTGTTCTATTCTCGTCTGTGTGTGTCGTCCGCGTGATTCACTGGCTTAGCTGCTGCCTGGTTCTATCGGTTGGGCTGTTTCCTCGATGTGACGACGAAGCCCGTGTACATCGCCAGTTGATGTGTTTGGGCGGCCTCCGGCGATGGTGATCGCAACGACGATGACGGTTAGACTGCATGAACCCTTGCCGTATTGGCCCATGTTGTCACTACAGAGTCAGGGCACCAATTTTCGCGATAGTGCTTCGTTGGCTCGGGTGGACTGGGATAGGGGCTGTGTTCGGGACACACTGGCAACACATCTCGAAGGGGGGTTGCTTGGCAGGCGGTTCAGCCAAGGAAGGCAGACTTCGAGTCCAGTCCCCTCAGATGGTTGTATGCAACTCTCGACCCACTGCTTGCGCACTTGAGCCGTTCGTTGCTCAAATGTTGTTGCCGGGAGGAGGGTAAATCACCAAGTATTTGAGATCTTCGCAGGGAAGGAGCCTCAAAGCAGGTAGCCCCGGACTTCCAGGGTGTCTATGCAACAGAAGCGAGTATGTACCCGTCCCCTCAACAGGTACTTGACTCAAAAAACGGACCCAAGCCCATGAGGTTGGAGAACCATTCCGTTACCACAACGTTGCGGGTTTTCTGCGCTGTGGATTCTGGGACGGGTACATGTGTTACACCGCGATGATCGCCCCTGACAGAAGCTGCTGCGTGTCAGATGAGGGGAACTTGCTTTCTCTGTGGCGTTTTGCAAAGACCAGCCCATTTCGCCGAGGACCGAAACTGGGAACTCAGAACTGAGAACTGAAGAGACAAGGGAGAATCCCATGCAGCTTGGACATCGTGATTCCAGCTGCTCGGGACTGACCTGATTTCTCAGATCGGATCTCTGGGGACAGGAGAATCCGTTCTCGGCGAGCTGTATGATGAGCTCAAGCCCCCTTGGAAGGATGTGATATTCTTCGGGATTTGCCAGCAGGAAGCGATCGTCCGGGATTCCTCCCGTCAAGCTGGGTGGAATTCGTGAGTTCAGTCCCCAGCCTCTGTTGGACGGCACAGAGACCAAATTTCCGCTTATTCTGGAAGCACCGATGTGAGCGGGCGGCGGGCGGTAGCCGCCAGCCGTTGGCTTCTCTCCCGCCGCAAGACCAGCATAGTCCAAAGGGCGGGTGTTCCAAGATGATTACCTTGCAGAAACCACCTGTTTGTCAAGGTGAGGGCGGCGGTCACAACAAGCACTAATTTGCATTGCTCAATGTTAATCAAGCTGTTATTGCCGGTATCCCGATACAATAAGGTATTCCGCACATACCTAAGTCTCTTTACCCCTGGCCTGATTGCGCGCTTCCAGGTCGGCCTAGATTTCCGCAGGGCCAGAGAGAGTGATCACAGCGTCTGTCTGCCGGCTGCAATGCCGGCTGTCCTACGGAGTTACTCGTTAGCTTCCATTGCCGCGCCTTGTCACACTTGTTCAGGGTAGGGGACGAAACTCGTTTCTGGATGGCGATAGGTTGAAATCCGTGCCTCTTCCGCGCGCATGGTTGAGCTAGGGAAAGCTTCTACACCTGGACGGCCCGAGAGCACTTCCATACTGCTTCGCCAAGGAGCATCGCGCGCGCACTCGCGAGGCAAGGCAGGTTTGCATTGCCGATATAACTGCTGCCGAAAAAGAAAGCGAGGGCGTGCCCTCATTCAGCCGAGTGGACCTAGTAATCTCCCTAGACCGTACCTAAAGAACGCAACTCGTAGCAATGGGGGAGACGTCAGAAGATTTGAGATATTCCTGGCAATGGCACGCTGCGGGCGTGTGAAACCCCTCTCTGTCTGCCAATGGAATTCACGATACTTTTTCTGGACAGACACAGGGCCGCTCCCCACGCCCTTGACCGCTCGCACGCCATTGGGGGAAGAGTGCTCGAGCACTCTACCGTTGCAGAAGGCGCCGTCTGATCAAGTTTCGGGGGCCAATAAATACAAGTGCTGACATGGATGGACAGGGTCATCGTCGTGGAAGGGACGAGCGACCTACCCTGTGCGGCTCTCTTTCCCCAAACCCTGCACTAGTCACTAGTCTTAGGTAGGGCCAGCATCCCCGGGCGACACAGTCAGAACCTTAACTTAGCATCACCGCGACGCCTATAGCCTCGGCCCATGCATTGCATAGTGTTGAATGACCACCCCTCGAAAAAGTGCAGACACGTCGCTGGATTCGTGATTCTGTGACCATCTCAAGTGGCTGCGTCCACCACATGATCTTCAATGACGGCTGAACTGTCACAGCAGGAGAGACACCACCCGATGCAGGCCGCCGACTGCAAAGGTACTCCCCCGGCACTCCCCCGCTCTCGAGCCCACCCTTTCAGGACGCTTCCCCAGTTCCACCTCCACTACACCGGATACGTGTGCTTCTTCGCCGTCTGCCTCTCAGCATGCTCATCACAGTCGCTCGTCACACCGCTGGCCAACCCACCGCCCGTTCTTCCGTCTGCAAGCGCAACTATGCCGTTGGCCGGAATATGCGACAAGCCGTCTCGCATTTCATCTTCACACACCCCTCACGCCAGCAATACCGGAGGATAAACCACCATCGACCACTTGAGCCTGTTTTGCCTGCCGATGGTAGATGATGGGGCATGTTCACCGCTATATTGCAACAGCGTGACATTTTCAGGCGAGACTGGCGGCGGATCCAAACCATCGGGACACCAGCGGAACTTCTATCTCAGCATCTTCAGAGGTTCGACCCGAGACCTTCCCCTTTCGTTGATACGATACTCCACAAGACCATTTTGGCGGTCTTCGCTCGATCTTTTCCTCGACGCCCTTGGTGGCCGACTCGGGGAACTGTGGTCGGGCAACCCCCACGTCTTCACATTCTGCCCTTCCCTCATTACCCAAAATAATGGGACGGGACGTTGGCTCATGGGCAATTACCACAGCATTGCGCGTATGGGATGTGTTCCCCCGGCCAAAGCTGCACCGTCAAGGGCAATTGCGCCCGCGGACCCCTAGTAATCCAGCCTATTTTGAAAGGCCGAGAAAAGGCTGGTGTCCTTCTATTTGCAGAAACACTAATCGACGGGGTTCACAGACTGTACGACCTTGGCGCGCTTATATTTGCATTCTTGCGCGGCGTCATAGCTCTGAACCACTCAGGGCTTATGAAGCGCGAAACCCACTTCCCCTTGAGTTACACGGAGCGATCCCGCCGGCCCCCTAACTCTCCTTGCGAGTGTTGCACCATTATAGGGTGTTGCTGGAGGCGGGCTGTGTCCTTCTTCATCGGTTTGGGGTAGGCGAACTATCCACAATCACTAGGACACCCTCTTCGGCGACTAGCTCGTCTTACGTGGTGTTTGCTGCTCTCTTCTTCGGTAATACCGGCCGTCTTGTCCTCACAGAGCCGTTGCGACGTTCAATGGCCTATTACTCGTACGACGATGGCGGTTGCCCAAGCCAATCCCCGCTTGGGTCGTTTCGTCTCTATTCGTATCCCTCGACGGCGCCAGAAACCGCTTCCATTGAATCGCAGATGTTGTCGAAAAATACCGCTGACTACCTATTTGTATCGCGCACATCTGATTGGGGCCAATATTCCCTCTCCCAACGAGCACGCAGAACCGTACCAGCAGTTGAGTAATGGTTGACCAAGCAGAACTGGGGGCCGAAGAGCGCGGGAAAAGCTGCTGCTGCAATCAGCAGATGGCCCCGAATCGTCCATCCTCGTTGTGTAACGACCCTCCAGTGAGCCTAGCGCGCTGCCTGGCGCTTCTATATCAGCCAGGAGCTGTGTTAAGCGCATATGGTTATGGACTAGTCCGTAACTTGGCGACATTGGTTCTGTACGACGACTTGCCTTGGGTGACCAGGGTGTATGATGCGGGCGAAGTGGAGCCAATCCGGTCGCATGTCGGCGTGCGGGGACACCCGGAATTCCGAGTTGAGGTGCCGCGAAATTGAGGCAGAGACTTGCCGCGGCCTATCGCTCCATCGTCTTCCTTGCAGGCCGCAGCAAAATGCAATTGTCGGACAGTCTGCCAGCGCCGCCGCTCTGGAGTTAATTGACAAAACCGTCGGAATTGCTTGGAAACCATTGCGGAGTAACGGGTGAGCGGGATAGGGCTGGCAATCTCCGCAAGGTCAACAGAGGACGGGAACTTTTGATGCCGTGTAACGAGCACCCTCGGTCGCCAAAACACCGACAGAGGAAGCTCGCTTTGGTTGTTGCCTGCCCGGAGTCCAGACTGTTGCAGTTAGGGTCGCCGCCATCCTTCGGCAAGCTGTGTCGCACAAGCACAGACAAATGGCGGGATCACCTTCTGGATCTTCGGTCCTTACCGCGCGACTCATCAGTCGCCTAGGCGCAGCAACAAACGGGCATGAAAAGATGAACTGAGCCGGCAAGTCGAAGCTAGGTCCATGGGTAGTATGGAATCAACCGCGTGGGGAGCACAGGCACGTTAGCGCAGGACCTGCCATCCCGGCTAGACGCCCCCAAACGCGGTGTCGTCGGCTAACTGATGGTGACACCAGCGAGGTGACACAGGTTTCCTTGGCAGGCCTGCTGGCTCTCCAAGCGTGACCCAGGCCAAACGGCCAAGCCAAGCCAGCCCCACGGTACCTTGATGCGGGTGCCTTACACCTTATTTCCCGTCTTCTGGGCATGCAGGTATGCAGCACCGGCCAACGACCAGCCGTCTTTGCAGCGTCGCCCACGAATCACTGGACCATCACACATGTCGTGTCACACAGGCGTGCCTTTACGCATTGGCTGTGTTCCCACCCCCGTTTCCCCCTCGTTTCTCTGCTTCCCCGTCCCATCTTTTTTCTGTCATGACTGGCTGCTAAACGCGCCGAGCGCCCGACACACCTCACCCGCAGGACGGGCAAGGCCAGTGTGCGTTGCACAAGGGCCTTCACTCTGGCTGTAGGACATCTCCCGAACTGGGTGTTGACGCGCTGACGCTACTCTAAAACTGAAATACCTCTATCACGCACATACATGCCATGTAGACATCCCCATGACCCTGTCCTGTCCGCCGGCCCCCGCCCCTGTTGGTCTGCAGCAACTGGGGAATGCTATCTTTTTCCCAACAGAGCATGGGGCCCAACGGAGCTGCGGCAGCGAACATGAGATATGCTTCCCGTCCGGCAGCTGGCCCACACGCGTCTGGAGCTTTTTGATTTGGACCCGATTCGAGAGGAAACAAGCGGGCCGCCAAGAAGGGGGTGGGTGGATGGGATGTTGAAGGATTTGGCACCGCCCTCTCCCCGTTACCACCTTATGCTAGGTTTCTGCTACCTTGATACGTTGCGCGCGCTTGATGAGCGCAAAATGGGGGAATGAGTCAATCGGAAGGGACGAAAGCAGCATGAGATTGTGAGATTGTCAGTGAAACGACGCATCTCGTGATGACGTCCTGCGGAGAACACGAAACGCTGCGAGGTTCGTTTCATTGCAAAGCCTCATTCTCTAGGCACCACCCCGTGAGGACCCGCGGGTTATAGATTAGTATTGGCTCGTAGGGCAGATTTGACGTCTGACGGGTGCGTGTTCGCGGCCGCGGTCCGGCGTGTGGTTGGGAGGGTAGAGTTTTTGCCGTTTTCTCAGCCTCCCTATTTGCCGTCCGTCCTTGCTGGCTGCGGCGCAGACACATGTCGATGTCGATCGAGCTAGCCTCTGTCATCTGGCATCTGTCAAATAACGTATACACTGTGTGGAGAGAGAGATGGCGCCCTGCAAGAGTTGCGCCACCGCATAGGGCTCGTGGTACGGAATAACGCTCAATTTTCTCTTTGGATATTCCTAGGCTGTGTATGTGTTTCTTGCCCAGGGTATGATGACAATGTTCCTCGGCATTCCGTAGTGACAGAATAATACAGCAGAAGTAAAACGAATGAACGCCTGTTGTTGTTTGTTTCCTCCCAGTTGCTGTCTATGTGTGAATCATGAATCCCTTTGCCTTTCCCACCCCGCGAATCGAGTTATCCTCCAGAGAAAAATCCGTAGTGTATAGAGAAAAAAAACAACGAGAGAAAAATCGACAAGACGCAAAACCCAATGTCTAGTATACCCATCCATCCATCCGATCATATCCTATCCCATTCCCAAGCCAGATAGCCTGGTAGCTAGCAAGCTTGCTGATCGGAAACCCTGCCAACGAAAAAAAAAAGAAAACCTGCCAGTTGCCCAGTTGTGGTTGCCGCCACCCATCTTTATGAAATACATTAGTCGTACACACGTTCCTGTCTAACGAAGGTCCCGAGTCTGATCTCTCTCCCCTGCGCTCGTTCTTGGTGGTATATACCGTTTCCACAGCCATTTCAGTTGGGAAATCGATAGAGATATAGGAAAAGGAGATGATAGAAGACAAGTTTGGTCCATTTGGTTATTTTTTTTGTTATGTTTTCGGTGGTTCATTGGCGTCACCTTCCCCAGCCATGATGGTTGTCTCCTCTCAGCGATGGGGGCATAGGGGCGAGGAGACCACTGCTGCCGAGTGGCGGTATGGCCATGGGAGGCAAGCCGCCGGATGGTGGGCCGTAGGATTGATGGTCCATGGGCCGCGTGCTGCTTGAGGCCATGCTGCCGTAGCTCTCTGTCCGGAGGTCAAGGGTGCCAAGATCGAATCTTTTAGAGCAACCATCTTCCATGTGTCTGTAGTTGCAGAGTTAGTTCGAGGTCTTGTACTAAGGGGAAGGGGGGTAAACTCACCTCCTTAATGTATCTTTTCGCGCGAATAGGCGGCTGCAGTAGTCACACTTGTGGTTACGCTCCCGCATGTGTACGCTCTGGTGGTGGCGTTGGAGATCCGTTTTCCGGACAAACTTCTTGTTGCAGTCGCCGACTGTACATGGGAATGGATATTCGCGCTTCTCGTCGTGAGTCTCCATGTGGGCCTTGAAGTTGTAGCTCCGGCTGAACAGCTTGCCGCAGCCCTTGACCTCGCATTGGAAGTTGGCCTCTGCCTGGGTCGTCAGACGCCGTGGTGCCCTCCGCGGCCGCGGCACTCGGTATTGCCTCCGCGAGTCTGACAGAAACGGCGAGTTCTGCCCCGAGCCAGGTTGCCCGGAATAGAACTGGTCGCTGGGTTCGACTGACTGGTAGTCGGACTTATGCCATCCTGAGGAACCGCCGTCCGAGAGGTAGCCACCTGCTGTGCTCGCGTACGCGCCGGCGTCTGGGGGATATGAAGCATGCACCGACCTTGGGGAGGGGTAGTGCGAGACCTCCATGCTCTGGCCGTACTCGGGCGCCTCCATCTTGACACGCGTAGCTGAGGTATAGGAGAGACCGATTCGGGGTGTAGTTGGGATAGGAGACCTGGATGCACTCGTTGGTGGCGGGGTTGCGTGGCTAGTCGGATGCTGCTGGTACACGTCGTGGCTGTAGGGGTAGTTTCCAAACGTGTCGTACTCTCCGGACAGGATACTGGGCATGGGAGATGCTGAAGAGGCGGGATGGATGATCGTCGTGCTGCTCCAGTCGGGGTGTCCCATAGACTCGAGCGGTGGTAGCGATGTCTCTGGGTCCATAGAGGGGTTCAAAGAGCAGCTTTGGTCTCCGTATATGGATGCAATCTTGTACTGCTGCTCCACGAGGACAGGCGAGGGGTAGTCCAGCGATGATCTTTCCGAGGGGCAGTATGTGTTCGACGGGGTTGAAGGCGACCTGGTAAGAGATGGTGGAGTGAGGTCCATGACTGAGTATGGCCAGCTGCTGGGGGGAGGGGCCAGGTGTTGGTGGCTGGTCTGCGCTTATATACGGCGGACAGGGTAAGCCAGAGATGTGAGATGGGGTGTTGGCGATGAGAGCGAGGTGCCCGGAAATCTGCCCTGTAACCTTGTTGGGGTCCGGTTGGTGTACTGGCAATACAAAGGTCCCAGACAGTAGATGGGAGGGCGGCCAGATATAACAATCGAGGTCTAGCAACGGCGTGGATCTTCGGTCTCGAGGCGGTTCTGGTGGATGGGGCGCCTGAACAGATGCTCGCTACTTGATCGATTCACATATCTAGCATGAGGCAGATCCGGGGGGGGGCATCCATGGGCTGGCTGCTCTTATAAGATTTGTGAATTGTACCAGGTTCTGCCTGGCCAAAAATGGAGACAAAGCTGCTGGTATAAGGGAAGGGACGCTGTCCGTTATGGACTGCTTTACTGGGGGCTAGATTTTCGCCGTGGAGGGGGGATGGATGGCATGAGCATGCCGGCCGGGATGGGGTGCGTAGCTAGCCACGCAGACGAGGTACCTCAGGAGAGCGACAGAGCACAACCATGGGCTGTCGTGGGTGCATGGGTCAGACGAGGGGGGTGAGATCCTGAGAAAACACAGAAGCTTACCCTCCCCTGTTCGCCTACACCCTCCTCCCCTGCACCGACGTCCAACGGCACCCGAGTCCCATCGCAAGCAACCCGGGAGCAGACTGGGCATGGCCGCTGCTGTGCAAGGACACTCCTGACGAGCGAGCATGCGGACCGAGTGCCATCTCATCGGCAGGCCATGGCCCGCGGAGGCGCAAACAGCCACTTATCGCGGGACGACGCGTGGTGATCCGTTGGCATACGCAGCACGCACTGGCAGCTCTCGAAGGGCAGATGTACGAGTGAGATGGGGTGGCAGGACGCTGAAGGGGGAGGGGGCTGGCAATGCAAGCCATTTCTGTGCAGTCGGGAGAAAAATAGTAGAGCACCAAGTGACTGCAGAATCGGAAGGCTATGTTAGGTACCGCCAGTGTCAAGCATGCAAGGCAGATACTAAAAGTAGCGACTGGGGTGGATGAGGGATTGAGGTACATGGCCGAACGGGCTCGGGGGAGTTCAGTTCAACTCGACGCTGCAGCTGGGAGTTCCGTTTCGAGCTCTAGTGGGGTCACTGCTGCTGCCAACAACCCTTTCTAGGGAATACGTTTTGGAAGAGGGGGTGTTCGACTGGCCTGCCCACTGGTCACACAGCGGGCTTGTCCCGGCCTGCCGCAACCGAGTTCGGGCTAGCGCACGCTCCCCAAGCGGACGACGCGGAGGAGAGCGGGAGTCTGCGCCTAATGCCCAGGTACGCAGGGGCAAGAACATGGTCTCGGAGATCAGTCGATACATGAGCTCAAAGACTCAACCATCGCGGCGGCTCGAAGCCACGAGGAGCGGCGACAATCGGACGGCAGCGGGAGCGGAGGAAATGTCTTAGCGAGCATGGCCATCTCTATGGACCCAGAGGCCCGTCAGAGTACAACCTCCATGGACCCGACAGAGCTCATCCCAGGCGGGTGCCCAAGTACGTAACCGTGGGAATCGGGGACCGTTGCATGGAAGGCGCGCCTCTCCGCAGACCAACAAGTTGACATTGTGCGACCTCCGGTGTGATGCTGTGGGGAAAGCTGCTTGAACGACTGGCACAACCTGCGCGTCTGAGTGGTAGCCGTGATGCAATCAGGATTGAGGCCCTTCTGTATGGTGTGTCCATTTGCCCAGTAAGACCGACCCTGACAACCGCACCGAAGGGAATCGGATTATGAGACGTGGAGGATACTCGTCCCACATCTACCTAAGACCGCCCCCGAGCGCTGGGACAGCGAGGACTCTCGAGGTAGTCTTTTGGCCCCCAACGTTTTTCTGGTAAAACGGAAGGTTTGCGCGCGCAAAGCTGTTCAGAATCGCTCGTAGCGCAGTTTGAGGGACCTGCCCATGATTTGGATTAGACCCCAGACTAGGTGCGACGCAGAACAATGATTGTCGACTCCGCTGGCAAATTTTGACAGTCGTGAGATTGGCGCGAAATGCGCAGGATGCAGCCCGTGGTTCTGTTCGAGGCTGGAGTTCAAAGGGGAAAGTAGTTCTACACGAAAGGTAGCTTTCTGAGATGGCGCAGCGACCAGATGATAGATCGAGTGCCTAAGATCTCCGCAGCCGTCAAAGCACGACAGGGCCAAGACCCGCTTGATTGGCCAATCCCCTGAATGAAAGCAGGAGCAACTCAGCCCTAGGCAAGTACTCTGTACTCCCCCGAGGCCCGGTCATGCGCAAGGTCCGCACAGCAGCGGGGAGCTCCTCGGAACACAGCATTCAATCATTCAATCACAGCACACACCTCGCAACCTTTACGCGAACAACGTAGCGTGTACCCAACCAACGTCTGCCATCCAGGAGGCAAGGTTTCATCGGGTGTGCACTAGCCTGACCGAGCTCGAGGAAATAACTTCCCGACACCGGGATCCAGGTGCCTGCCAGCTGTTGCAGAGGCGGATTGTTGGGTTGGGGGACCCTGTCTCAGCGACGTTCGCATTTCGTTTCCATCCGACTTCTCGAACGTCTCTGTCGACGAAGAAACGTGCGTCGTTATGTTGTCGCGCGGCAGAGATCACACTTGGGCAGCGTCCCGACCACAACCACAGCGGGACGCTCCGCGGCTGGCATTGCTGCCGACGTAGTAAGCTGCGTTTTGTGTCGAATTCAATCCGAATTTCCCTTGGTATTTTCTCAGTCCGAATTGCGATGCGACTCGGCAAACCAACCGTTAACCCCCGCGTCACGTCTCCAACAGGCCAGAGATGGTTAGGCTAGGCAACAGCCAAAGGTCCCTGAGAGCTGTCCGCATACGAAAAACGTAACGTTCACTGCGTACGATTAGTGCTGCGGCACCAACCGCCCACCCAACATGGCCATCCTCTGCACGTCAGTTTGCTGACCGGCAGCTGCTCCATAAACCACACTTTGCGGGAATGGTTGTGGGCAGACGCGAGGTCCTCTCGCGAGGTGCCCTGAAAGAAGGCCCTCATGTGTGTCAGCAGTCGGCAGACAATGAGCGAGCATCGGAACTGCTATCCTCTCCACGACGACACCGATAGTGATAACGGCCTAAGGCAAACATCTGTGGGGAGGGAAGTTCTCTCGTGGGGTCCAGGGAGCTCTCGTGGTGTCTCATATCGACAAAAACCCGCCGATCAAGACCCTCTGAGAAACAGTAGACCTACATGAGATTAGAGGAGGCTTTCCGTTTTCTAAACTTTCGTGGTACACCGTGCGGTTAGGGTTCCTTCTCGATTCCCACGGAATATGCGGATTCCAAACTCAGGGACCAGATACCAGAAACCTCAACTTGCAGCAGATGATGACAGCACACGATCAGCGACGGCAAGCGATCCATCATGCAACATTGCAAATTGAAAAAGAAACGCTGGAACTTTGCCCAAACACCAGCTGGCACACGTACTCCGGTGTGCGCGTCTCACGGGATTCACTGGCATCAATAGATAGTCCCGTCGATACAACCCTACACCGAGGATCTGGTCTGGATGGTGTGAGAGCAGCGTGTGTTGCGGGGTGCGGTAGGTCACGGAAACTCGGCAAGGTGAGCAACCACCAACCGCTGGAGTTGAGTAAGGTGTGGTGGCTCGCGATGGCGCGCCGGTATCGCGCGCCACATTCCCCGGGGAAGCTTATTTGAGTTCCTTGCCAGCCGGTGCGGGGCATTCACCATGGACATGGGTCTCCTGATCGGTCAACAAGCCCCCTAGCTCGAGTCTGTGTCCAGCAAGGACCATCTGAGGAGAGGACGGCTACCACAATCTCGCATGATTTGGGTCGAAGGAATCGGCGGCTTTCAAGGAAGCTCTGGGCTCCCAAGCTGCGATCGGGATTGGTGCCCCAAGTCGACATCCATCCGCAAGCGGCCAATGGTTCATGCAGGAAGCTGTCTCTTGAAACACACACAATGTCTGACAGGACAGACACCCGCAACACCACGCCTGGTCTCCACAGTACAGCGTGCATTGCATATTTGGGGCTCTTGACCACAGAGAGGACCATTCTCCGCTCCCGCATTGTAGATGCCCGAACTTCTGCCATGGGTCACCAGGCAGGGTAGTAAATATTCATGGCCAAAAATTTGACGACACGCCGACTCGACTGAGAGGCCCTTCAAAGGGACAGCAGAGCTTGGACAGGGAGAATCCTTCCGTCTCAAGTGTGCCTTGAGAGACGCCTGTTATTATTGCGCACCGGCTATTATCACCGCAGTCGCATTTGAGCCAGACCTGGCAGGTGAGGTGCCCACTAATGTATGTCCCTGGACAGCGGATATTCCCGCCGGCTAGGGAGCGAGACCCATGCCCTGTGGCTCTAGCCTGGGGGTTCGAGCCTCTAAGAAGCCAGCGGCAGGGCCACATTCAAGGCTCGTGTGCAGCTTGGCGCAGTCCTGTGGAGTCAATGCGGCAGCTTTGACAGCGATGATGACGAGATCCTATCGCTCTCAGATTCCAGCAAGAAGCCCTGTGATTCTGCTCCATAGGTTGGAACCACAACATCAGGAAGCCAATCAGGAGCTTTCAGTTATTGATATAGAATCGCTGGCGCTACAAGGAGACGCTGCAGTATCAAGAACGCGTCAGAAGGACAAGGTGTGTATCATGAACCCCCGTCCCGCTCTGTGTGTTGAGTATCAAGTCAATTACTATGCTGGTAGATAGCCACCACAGCCAACCGGACGCCAACAGGTCCATTCCGACTTCCCCGGTTCTGGCCCCCGGTTGCGCTAACGGTGCGGGCAGAAAACTTTGCTCGTACGGAGTACATGCGAGTGTGTGCTGTCTGAGCCAAGTGATGTGCGCCTGGGCGATGCCGCTGGGCAATCATCAAGTTGCCCAGCACTTTGTCCGAGATGCAGCTAGGCATTCCCGAGGGAGAGAAGGTAGGATGCCGCTTTTTTCGCATTGCGAACAAGGCATGATGTTTCCAGCTGTTAGATGGACGAGAGCGGTCGATCCTGTCTCTTGCACCCTGGTGTTGAATCGCGGTGCCTTGCTGCGCCCTGGCACCTTAAATCCTACGATCGCTTCATGTAGCAAGAAAGCGGGAACATTCCTCCTTGCTTTGGTGCAGTGATACTGAGAGACCCAAAGACAGTCTTGTCGGTTGAGAGGGTTACAGCGGAAAGGCCAGCAGTTTGTCCAGCACCATGACGATGCGACGGCAGAGAGTGTGAGAGAGCGTCGATGAAGAGCGGGATGTCGTCTCGGACACCGACCACAATTTACCAGGTCCCTGTGGGCGGGACCGTAATAGCAACACCACCTTGGAGCACCTCCTGAATGGTTCCCGTCTCGCCCTGCTCTGGTTTGGCCACGCTTCTCGTCCCCGGCCCGGCTGGTGCAGAAGCCTGCCGAAATTCATCAGCCATTCGCCGCCCGCTACTCCACCTTTACCGTCTTTGCAGGGTGTCGTACGTCCCGGCCGGAAAGGACATCGGTTGAAGGATTCACGGAATGTTTACGACATAGTATCGGGTCCTTGGGACGCTGAAACGTAGCGGCCCATTTAGGGCGTCCTGCAGAAACTCACCGAACATCGTCCTCATCTTCACCCACGGAAGGCCCGGGGAGCATAGAAAACACTGGAGAAGTTGATGACAACACCAAACTAGGGGGTAGGCATGGTACAGTCTGATGCGATCTCACCACCCGTCCAGACTGCCCACAATTTCTCCACTTCTTGAATCCTATCACGTCGGACTCGGTCCCCTAACGACCGTCATCACCAAGAACCAAAACCGTACTAGTGAGAGCCTCCAGGTGGTGTGGGTTGTGAAGTTTATGTGAGGAGCTTTTGGGGGGACACAACAAGACGGCGGGCCAATAACAAGAGCCCGTGACGGAAGGCAGGGCCCGAAATATCATGCCCCCCTATTGGACACGCGCCAATGTAGCGACACAGAGCTCACCTATTTCTGTCCCACCCAGGGCGTTAATCAGCCATTTGAAGCCCATGTGTTGTTGCACAAGGGACGGAGCACACCGCCAATGGGCAGGGCAAAGATATGCGAAGGACTTCTAAAAGGAGGGGAAAAAGGCGGCCAAAAAAGAATGCAACTCTGCAAATGTAGAGATGATGCACACCATGCAACAGAGCATAACCAAATCCGATCACCTAAACGCTGGGCTCATCCGAAAAGATCGATGCTGACGAGTGCGAGGACCTCTTCCCGCGACCTGGCTATCCTCAAAGCGGCCACATCAGTCGAGCCCCCATTTCGAGTGCTGACCTCATTCCTCCCACCCTCCCACTCTTGAGCCGTTCCTTCGCTACCTCACAGTGAACAAATCACGACACCTCCTTGGGCATAAGGCTTTGCACGGCGAGACTAGAGCACGACAACCAGGGAAACCCTGGCACACATACCCACACCCACTCACACACCCAGACAAAAACCACGGGGCTGTCAATCGTGGTGTGGACGTCTGTGTGCGCCTATCCGTCAGCTCAGCCATGGAAAGAATCAAGGGAACGAAACAGAAAACACACCTAGAAAAATTGCCCGCTGTCCAGGCGGGAAATCCGAACTGAACCAGCCATATGGGATGACAGGCGGAATTCGGTCCCCTACGAGAAACCCACATCCACCAACTGCTGAGCAGTTATGCGAACGGGTGATCACCCGCCTGACTAGCATAGAAAGGGGGATCCGAGAGGTGTGCGATGTTCCGATTCGCAGTTATGCCCTTCTTACATTTCCTTCCTTCGTATGCGTCTGCTGTAGTGTGTAGGTAGTTGTCTGTATGTCAATCTTTGCATCCCCGCCCTTAGGTTTGGTGGCAACCTTGCTGCATTGCGACTTTGGCATGGCTTGGAAACTCAGAAAGTCTACTGGCTCTGGCACTTATAAATCCAGGAACTTTCAAATCGTTGGATAGGCCTATGAAGGAAAGACATCATGTCCATGCTGTGGCTAGCGTAGGCACTTCATGCCACCCCTGGAATTTCTGCCTTGCCGGCGAATCGCGGTGGTGTTTCTCGACTACCGCCTGCGCATCGAACGCATAGCGGCTGTGGAGCCCGCAGAGCCGACGCGGGATTCGGGACTCGGGAGCGAGAAACCGTTTCCCGATTCCCCCGATTCCCCCCTTCACGTGGCTTTGAGATGGTGGGCGCTGGGAGGTCGCGGGGGAAGAGGGGGGAACCTGGTCTGGACGGCGCAGCACAGCACAGCATCAGTCAGATCTGTCGTTTTTCTTTTTGTCTCTTTAGCGTTTTCCTTCTGCCTTCCCTTTTCTCCGCCTGCCGGGGGGTGAGGTTTGGGCCAGGGAGGTGGCACCCCTGATCCTTCTTGAGCTCGACTCCCTCGTGGGAATTGCTCCGTCGCGATGGTTGCAACAGAGAAGCATAGACAGAGAACGTAGAGATCGCGTCTAGGTTCTGCCATTTTTGCGCGGATCGCTCCCTGGCCACTTGCTCGCACCCCCCGCATGAACGAAGGAGGCCTTGTTCGTAGGATGAGCTTGCCGGTGTTTCTGGCACCTGCCACGTCGTGACCTTCCTGGCGATACTACACTGGCATAAGGGCTAGAGCAAGCCGCCGGTGTTGCTTCGGCCTCATCTGCCCGCCTAGGCAGGCAGGGGCAGCGCAGTGATTGGGGAGTGGGGGATTTGTCGCAACAAGGCTGTGATGGAGGTGCAGGGCGCACAGACTGGTGGTTGCGCGCGCACTCATGCGACGCGCTGTACTGGGAAAACTATCGTCATCGCCTACCGATGAGGATCATTTCATTGCTGGGTGTCATTGGAACCTTGATTCCTGAATTCAGTCTTCTTGAGAGATAGGGCGCACTTGTGCCAGCAACGGGCGCCCAACAAGGCATGTCGTGCGTATCCTGAGACCAACTTGTGTCCAACCAAATGAATGTTTACCTCATGAACCAGATGAAGATCGATCTGGAGGGGCTGGCTGGTCGGTCGGATGAAAATGGGCTGCGCGGAGACAGCGTGAGATTGGCTGGTCGATTTGCTGATGGTTTTCTCAGGAATTGGTATGTCCACCAAAGTCCAGCTCCAGCGCAATGCGAAAGCCGCAAGTGATGCGCAGTGAAGAAGAAGAGTGGTCAACGGAGTGGCCGAGCTGGTTTTTCGTTCAAAGCCAGATCCATTTTTATCCTCCGTCTTCCGTCGTCCTCGTCATCATTCATCCCGTGTCATTCATCGACCGCGATTCCGCGGCGGATTGCCCTGGCGGCTGTCGCTGCTCACTGGCGACATCACAGCTGGGCCGCACCCCTGCCTGGAAGAAGGCGTTTTGGAAACATCGATTCCCCCCATTTTCCCTTCTGGAAACCTTCCATGCATTACGTCTGCCCGCCGTGCCATCGCGATGCGGCGGCGGCGGCGGCTGACCTGCCTCGCATTGGACGTGAAACTGCGGGCGAGAGAGGGGTTGACATGAGAGGCTAGGGACCCCTACGCCAGCCACGATGGCTCTGGAGACACACCCCAAGGAAAACATGACAAGTCATTTCAATGTCGGCTTTGTTGGTGGCGGCTCCCCGCGTCGCGATGCGTTCTCTGGAGAACCTGGCGGAGGCGTGCCTGCGTGCCAGCGGCGTAATGTCATTGGGCGGGACTTGCGAATTCCAGATCCTCAGGCTGTATGGGGAGGGTCGTTGCACGGCGATGCCGCCAAACGGGATGCCGATACCCACACTTTGATTATGGTTGCTGTTTCGAAGCCGATCCGGTGATCATAGCGGGCATGTTATGATGCAGTGAAGTTGTGAACGCTCGTTTAACGTTGCAGCCGAGACTCGACAAAGCTTGTCAGTTCGGGGCGAGTCACGGTCCTCTCGCTACCTGACTTTCCAACGGTTTAACTTTGCGAATCTCAAACAATCCAACCTGCGGTGCCACCGCTGGCACGGTTTGACAGCAGCTGCCAACGGTGCCCGAGGGGTTGGGACAGGAACACACCCACGTGGAAGCATGGGGCGTTGCCGTTCTGGCGAGGATGCGTACAGCATTGCGGCGGCGCCGTTGCGTGGGCGTCCCTCCGCGCTCACGCCGTCCTATTCCTGAGGCCTGCGTCGTGACTGCTCGCCAGTGTGTGGATGCAACTCATTCGATACGGATTACGGCAATTTTGTATCAGGCTGACCCATTGGTGATATCAGCGGCCGACGTTTGGGATTACCTCTCGGCGAGTCACGGTCAGGTAATGCAGCAGGAGGCTGATTCGACCGGCAACCACGCCATTTTGTTGGCTGAGTGTCGCAGCAAGGCATTGAGCAAATGAAGTGCGAGGGGGAGCGGGCTCAGCACTGCCCGTCAAATGTCGCAGGGGATGAAGATGCGAAAGTCGATTTCAACCGTAAAGTCTTTAGTCTTTTAGGATCCGTAGACGGCTGAGCAGCTTTTATGCCTGAGTCTGGCACGGTCCAGGCGGAAGTGAAGTAAAGGGACATTCTTGCAGTTGGACTGAAGCTGCCCAGTGGGGCACGGCCCCACTTTTACCCTCACCTTGCGCTCACCTTGGTTATACCGAGCCAGTGCTGAAGCTGAATTTTGGCTCCTTGCAGGCAGGCAACCACGTGATTCCTCATCCCTTTGACCACAACGAACATTGCCTCAACCAAATCCAACAGCCGTTACAGAAATCGGGCATCAAGAGACAGTAGATCTGATATTTGTTCGAAGTCTAATAAAGCTGGAAGACAACCCAGCGCCCGTAAGTCCGCGAAGTGCTGCGGCGGAAGTTGCGAAGGCGGCATCTCGAGCGACGTGATCGCGTAATCCCGGTTCTCCGGGAAGAGACTGCCCGCCATGGAGTTCAACATTGAGTAAGGGCACTGAATATCGGCGTTCTGCAACGGAGTACGCCGATGGAGACTGACTGGAAATGAAAACAGCGATCTGCCGGTTCTCTTCCCGTACCCTCGCATCTATCCAGGCATGTACCCTCTGCATAGTTAATCTTCTTCTGCTTAAGCTAACCCCTTGATAGAGCAATATGCGTAAGTTCTGTTAATTCAGGCATCGCTGAATTTCGTGGATTTCTTGTTGACCTGGTCTCGGTTGTCGATATGCAGCTATATGTGCGATCTGAAGAGTGAGCTCCCTCTCTATCTCGGCGATTGACAGGCAGCTAAGTCTTTGCAGAAACCCTCGATGCGGGTGGCCATTGCGTTCTGGAGATGCCTTCGGGCACGGGGAAGACGGTTACTCTGCTCTCGCTCATCGTAGCATACCAACAGCACTATCCGGAGCATCGCAAGCTGATATACTGTTCCCGAACTATGTCCGAGATCGAAAAGGCTCTGGTGGAGCTGAAAGAACTGATGAAATTCCGGGCACAACGGCTTGGTCACGAAGAAGAGTTCAGGGGTCTCGGCCTCACTAGTCGCAAGAACCTCTGTCTGCATCCCTCGGTAAAACGTGAAAAGAGCGGCAGTGTCGTCGATGCTCGCTGTCGCAGCTTGACGGCTGGGTTCGTCAAGGAGAAGAAGGAGAAGGGCGAGGATGTAGAGGTCTGCGTATACCACGACGTGCGTAACCCCGACCTCTCTTTTCGCTGTGTTGTCCATTAACAGAGTTTTTAGAACCTTGATCTCCTTGAACCACATAATCTGATCCCCAACGGGGTTTGGACACTGGACGGCCTCTTGAAGTATGGAGAGCAACGGAAACAATGCCCCTACTTCACCGCTCGACGGATGATGCAGTTTTGCAACGTTATCATCTACTCATACCACTACCTCCTAGACCCCAAGATCGCAGAACGTGTGTCCAAGGATCTCTCCAAAGACTGCATCGTAGTGTTTGATGAGGCTCACAACATCGACAACGTATGCATTGAGTCTTTGAGCACAGACATTACTGAGGACTCTCTGAGGAGAGCTACGAGGGGCGCGCAGAATCTGGAGGCGAAAATCAACGACATGCGAGATTCCGATGAAAAGAAGCTCCAGGACGAGTATGAGAAGCTAGTCGAGGGACTACGTGGGGCCGACGAAGGGCGTCAAGAGGACCAATTTATGTCAAATCCAGGTGCGTCTCTTTCATCAGCACTCGTTGTTTTAACTCTTGCTGACTTGTCGCAGTTCTTCCGGATGACCTTCTGAAGGAAGCAATTCCCGGGAATATCAGGAGGGCAGAGCATTTTGTTGGGTTTCTCCGACGGTTTATCGAGTATCTGAAAGTATGGTGACCTCTACCCAACACCAAGACTGTGCCTAGACAGCCGCTGACTCTGTTGCGTAGACTCGAATGAAGGTCCGGCAGGTCATCTCAGAGACCCCGGAGTCCTTTCTCAATCATCTGAAAGAGTACACCTTCATTGAAAAGAAACCGCTCAGGTTCTGCTCGGAGCGTTTGACTTCTCTGGTGAGAACTCTGGAGCTCACAAATATCGAAGATTACCAGCCACTCCAAGAAGTTGCTACGTTTGCAACTCTCGTGGCGACCTACGAGAAGGGTTTCCTTCTGATTCTCGAGCCGTACGAGTCAGATACGGCCGAAGTGCCCAACCCGGTCCTGCATTTTACCTGTTTGGATGCAGCCATCGCGATCAAGCCCGTCTTCGACCGGTTTAGCTCAGTGGTTATCACTTCAGGGACCATGTCTCCCTTGGAGATGTACCCCAAAATGCTGGGGTTCAACACCGTCGTCCAGGAATCATACAGCATGACCCTGGCGCGGAAGTCCTTCCTGCCCATGATCGTGACCCGGGGTAGCGACCAGGCCACAATATCAACCAGCTTCCAGGTCCGCAACGAGCCCAGTGTGGTCAGGAATTATGGAAGCCTGTTGACCGAGTTCGCACGTATTACCCCAGATGGCATGGTGGTTTTCTTTCCATCGTACCTCTACATGGAGTCTATCATCAGCATGTGGCAGGGAATGGGCATTTTAGACGAAGTTTGGAGGTACAAACTGATCTTGGTCGAGACACCTGACGCCCAGGAAACTTCACTCGCCCTCGAGACATACCGTACGGCCTGCTGCAAGGGCCGCGGCGCCGTCATGCTGTGCGTCGCGCGTGGCAAGGTCTCAGAGGGCATCGATTTCGACCACCACTACGGACGCACCGTGCTCTGTATTGGCGTGCCCTTCCAATACACCGAGTCGCGTATCCTCAAAGCTCGTCTCGAGTTCCTCCGCGAGACATACCACATCCGTGAGAACGACTTCCTGTCCTTCGACGCCATGCGCCACGCCGCCCAGTGCCTCGGGCGCGTGCTCCGCGGCAAGGACGACTACGGTATCATGGTCCTCGCCGACCGCCGCTTCGCGAAGAAACGCGCTCAGCTGCCCAAGTGGATCAACCAGGCGCTGCTTGACACCGATACAAACCTCAGCACCGACATGGCCGTCAGCGCCGCCCGGCGCTTCCTTAAAAAGATCGCCCAGCCGTTCCCGACCTCGGCGCAGGAAGGCGTCAGTATCTGGACTAAGGAGGATCTGCGTAAGCACCAGGAGAAGATGGCCAATGATCTGATCGTCGAGTTGCAGGCGCAGCAGAATGCTGCCGCGCAAGCCGCTGGCGCTCCCCGAGTGGAACGACCAGACAGCGATTACGAGATGGACGACGACGAGGAGGCGGCAATGATGGAGCTAGGTGCTTAGGGGGGAGGATAGATAGATGTACAATAGATACAGCCATTAAGATCGCTGGGATAGGAACAGTCTGAAATAGCATCAATTGGCCATTACTTCGTCTGGCGCGGGCTGCGCTAGCCCGAGCGTGAGATTATTCTATACGATATATACAAGAATTAAGCCCAGATATGGGCGGGCTGTTGCGGAGACCAAACTCCAAGAAGCCTTCGTGTCTAGAACCTTTGCAGAGATTCAACGTCTAAACAGGTAAGCAATTCGTGGCAGTATGCGCACGCGATGAGCGAGGAACATGCCAGCGTGACGTTGCCCTAGTAGAGCGCCTGCAATGCGTGCTCGGTGTTGTTCCCCGCCTGTTTTACCATGAGTGATGACCTCATGAAAACGCCAGAGCTCGAGGTTCCTCTTGAAGAACTCAGGAGTGGGTCCCAGGCCAGAACTTCCTTGATGTAGTCAGCTGCAAAGATACACGACGAGGCACCACACAGTCCCGTGAGATTGACTGCCGGCGTACGCGAAGAGGTTGGTCCGGGAAATGTGGCCCTTCTGGGACTGGAGACGTGCAAGGGGTCGCCTCTCGTCGATTTCGTGTCTCCTGCGGCTTAGCGCTGATATCGAGAGTACCGTGGAGTAGATATGCTGAAAACGAGGCCTCTTGGCTCGTGTTTCCTCCGACCATGAAGCAAAACGTAGGGGTCGTCATCATATCCAATCTCGAGCTTCCCGAAGAAGCCATTTGGAAACGGCAGAGGCGAAAATCAGCGCCTTGGGGTCCCGGCGTCCGTTGGCGTCTTCTCGGCTCAGTGGGCGTGGCGTCGTGTTTGGATTTTCGCTGCTCGTGGTGTCGAAGCGGATGACTGCCGGCGTTGAAACAAAGAGGAGAGGAAAGTTTCGGCGTCGTAAGCATAATACCGCTGGTGGACCTTCGGCTGTTTTCCCATGAGGCGCAAGATAAAATCCATCTCAGCGTGGCGATGGGGTCGAGTGGAGTTCGGGAGACAGAGTACAGCTGTCAGGAAGCGGCCTCAACGCATGTTCGGGTATCGTGAGGGGTCAAGTCTCAAGTCGAGTCATCATCTGGACGGGAGGACCTTCCGCGCATACTCCCTCATGACCTTCAAAGCGCCTCTGACATGGTCCTCAAACCTCTTGTCCTTCCTCCTGCGCATCCAAAGCAGCAGGAAAAACAGGACAACAATGTCCACAGATAAGTGCTTTGCAACCAGCCAAAACGCCCACCCAACCCAGGCACTGAAGCTCTTCTCTTTTTTCGACCTCCACTCCCGCCCTGTGGCGATCTGTTCCCGCAGTGCCGCGATCTCGGCCGATAACCTCACAATAGCGCGCTCCATCCTCCTTGTCCGCTTATCCCCCCTCTTCGAATACTCCCCTTGACTGTCCTCCTCTTGCTCGCCATCGCCATCACCCTCCTCCAGCCGCCTCTCCGACTCATCCTGCTCGCTCATCGGACTGAGCACCTTCATCGGCCCATCCGTGCCGCTTACTGGCTGCTGAAACCTCCTTATCCCACCACTCGCGCCACCACTGCCGCTGTGACTCCGACTGCTCGCCCCTGAGCCGTCGCCAGACCCAGTCCCTTCCGAGCCGCGTCCGCTGCTCTCGCTATTACTCTTCACTTGCCCCCACACAAACTCCAGCTCGCCCACAAGCTCCAGTGCTGTTGGCGTGTTCGCATATCGGTGCATCGTCTCGATCAAGGCCTCGATATATCGTCGTTTGGCCTCGGTTCGGCTGAGTCCCTTCTGCGCCGCCCACGCGTCCCACTTGTCCTGCTCTCGCGCGACATCGTCGGAACTGGCGCCTCCAGGAGCGGCACCATGCGTCGAGGACAACATGTTCGCGGCCGTGGGCCGTTCCATCACGCCGTCGACGTCGCCTTCCATGGCTTGCTTGTAGAGACCATAGAGGCGCATGCGGTCGCGTGCCGGAGGGCGGGTGGCGCCTGTTTTGGGGATTTTCTTTACGGTGTTGAGGGCATGGACGAATACTCGATCTAGATACATAGGGGGGGGGGTGTCAGTTTACCGGGTTCAGTTCAGTTTGAGGAGAGGTTGAGTCCAAGGGTTGGTGGGTTTGCATACCGATTGAGTCGGCCATTTTGAGAAGTTTGATAGGGAATCGAGTGCCCCTTCGTTTGGTTGATCGGATGAACGGGGATGGATAGGGAGACGCAACACGAGGTTGTCGTTGGAGGTGGATAGGATAATTGGACGTCGGTAATAACAACAACCTCAACGGCGGCGCCTTATCGGCTCGGTCGCGTAGGGGAAGAATAGCACATTCGGAACTGTTGGAGCTCCTGTTGAGAAAATAGCTTTCGCGTTATTTAATGGAGCAGCTGCGGACAACGATACGGGCTGCAGAGGGGCAGTGTCTTGAAATCATCATAGAAATGGGCTTGTCATGGAGCTGGAGAAGGCGGTCCGTCGCGTTCCGATGGAATGGGTTGCGGCCTCCAAAAGATGATGTGACTGCCGCTCAGCGTCAGCGGGAGGGGGGGTTTGCCTCGGTACACGAGTCGATGCAGCCCCACATTCCCCATTCCGGGGTCCTGCAAAACACCTGGGGAAATCATCTGCAGGGGTTTTCTTCAGGGGAAAAGCGACACGTGAAAGCAACGTGGGGCTTGGGGAACGTTGAAGAGCGTTTCTAGATGAAATTCAACGTCGCATTCAACGTTGCCAGAGTGGCTCTTCGTGTATACTAATTTTGATGCCACAATGCCCTGACCTGTTGGCCACAATGCACTCCATACACGTCTTGGTATCAACCGAGCCCATGCTCTATGTGGAGGTGTCTCCGTCCTTTGCCCAGAACCCGAAATTGAGCGGCATATCCGATGATTCGCGCCGTTGTCAGTTATCATGTGATTGACGCCAGTGACTAACCGCGATAACGCCAACGTAAGCGGGCGCTCTAGTCCAATGGCCACGTCTTCTAGGCCGCTTGCGCTTTTCTCGCAGCATCGTACGCCTGTTTCTTCTCTATGTATGGCTTGAGTAACTTCTTGTTGTCCAGAGCCATCTGAGCTGCTTTCTGCCCAGCCTCTTTCTTGCCTAGTGCACTTCCGTATCCTAGCTGCTTGGACTCGCCATAGCCGTGAAGGATGCAAGCAACTGTGAAGAGAGGGAGGTTCGAATCCTTATCCTTCTTGTGCGATGGCAGGTCCTTGTATTCAATCTTAATGCCTTTGATGCCAATCATGACTTCGAGGTTTGTTTTGGGGCTGTTGTTGTCGGCAGGACCCTTAGTCTCCTCCTGGTACACATACTTCTCCAACGTTGGGCCCCACAGGACCTTGAGCCAGTCAGCCGCCCGCTGGACGCCATTTTTGGGATCTGAAAGAATGACGGCTCCCACATAAGCCTCGAAGAGGTCGCCCAGGGCCTTGACGCGTTTGTTATCGCTTGCCGATGTTCCGTTGGTTCGTCCTCCTGCCTTGAACTCCTCTGGAAGATTGGCACGCTTTTCTAGCCCGTACATCCGGGTAAATGTCGACAGGGTAAGGTTTCGGACGAGAAGTTCTCGAAGCTGTGCGCAACGTCCTTCTTGGCGATCTGGAAATGTTTGGTGAATGAGTGCCGTGGCGATGACCTCGAGATAAGCATCACCCACCCATTCCAGACGCTCGTAGTTGACACCAGCGTCATGTTGCCCAGAGTGCGTTAGGGCGGCTGTCTCGAGCTTCGGGTCGAGAATAGCAGGGAGTGGCGGGGTGGTCTTGCTGATATCGGCTGCTGTCCATTTTGTGATGAACCCAGGATGCGGAACCTGCATGGAAGTCTCAGTCTTCAGCGCAGGCGGGGTGATGATTTGAGCTGGCTGGCCAGCCAAGGACTGGAACGCGGGGAGGAGCTTGCTGCTCAATGAAGAAAGCTTCTCTTTTGCTGAGGCTGACTGTCCGCCGCGCTGCGACCCCTCCGACTTGAGACAGCGCAGGCAGTCAATCAACTCATCGGCATGTTCTAGAACCAGCGCAAACGCAAGCGCATTTCCATCGTCGGTTGCGCCCTTTTTTGGTTCGGATTTGGCCTTTTTTGTGAATCGCGAGGTCTCGCCGGATGAGGCCGGAGCACCAACGGCATCCTGATGGGCACGTTTTCCAGACATCTTGATTGGTGGTGAGTGAGGTTTTAATTGACCTGCAATCGATGAGCGAGGCCTTCAAATGTTTCTCGAATGAAGGCCCGAGCGCCAGCAAGCTTGGTGGAACGCACCCCATTGGTTAAACATTGGTTCACTCATAATCTGATGGATCTTGTCTTGTCAACAACGAAATGATACTGGGTCCTACTCTGAATGGTCGTCTTTGTTTGAAGATCCAAAAGGGCATTTTGGATGGTAAGTATTGTTAAATCTACGTAGAGTTTACCCCTCGGATATTGCCGTTCGTGGCTTGGAATTGGAGTCGAGTACGTAAGTCGTGAGGCTCTTTGGACGACAGGGGTATGACCACAGATCCACAGGGCTGGGAGCTTTGATTGGCGGCGCGTGATCGAAGCGAGAGATCTTTTGAACTTCAGTCAATCGCGACTCCCAACTCCCCCAACTGACGACGGCGTCCTCCATGTGATGTCAACATGACGGTCCCACGCGCGAGGTTGTTGGACCTTCTGAAGGTGAGATGTGCCAATTAAACCCTACGTGATGCTAGCGCTGACACTACCGCAGGCACAATGCCATCTCTACTCGACGACATTCAACCCCGAGGGCCTCCGATTGGGCAACAAGGTTCTGCGCAAGAGGCTACAAGGCCCGTCCCTCGTATCGTATTATATCCCAAGAATTGTGGACTTCAAGGATATGGAGAAGGAGTTTGAGCCATACGACTTGATCGTCAACAACGAGCAGGAGGATGATCGCTTGGACCACATTTCCGGGTTGGTCCCCCTGATACCGTGAAGCGCACCCGTCCTAACCGATTGCAGCTTGAAATTCCGCGGGAAGAGTGCACCAAAGAAGCAAAGGACCGCTCCGGATCTAATGGGTATGTCATTGGTTCTATCGCCGTCGGATAACTATGTGCTAACCCCCTTGCAGCCAAGAAGAAGAAGAAATAGAGGATGCTATCGCTGTGTACTATTATTGTGTAGAACGCAGGCCAGAATATACCCAGATTTGTCTGAAACTTTCTCACGCAGTATCGATCGATCCAGTCCTCATGGAAGAAATGCTCCCGTCACATACCTACCCCCGATAACCCCTCGATTCTTGCTCGAAGGAAGGGACATTTTTAGACTGAAAACTCGGTGAATCACCTGGACCTTCAGCCCAGCAAGCTTCAAGTAAGGGGCTATGCCAAATATGGGCGTCATCTGCTAGCATCTCGGACAGCATTTATGTGACTCCCCTATCTCGCTCCAGATCACAGCTGAGCCACAGCCAGTCCTGTCTGCAGGTTTGGACGATGCCCCTGACCCAGCAAGTATCCGGCAATAGGATAACCTTACGTCCGCCTGGGAAACCGGACAGTGGCGGGCAAGCATCAAAGGTGTGTCCATGATGACGCTGTCAATCACGCTGTACGAACAGTTTCTGATGTGGCTCTAGCGGCGCTTATGGCGGACGTATCTTCCCAGCCTGTGGTTTGTTGGCAAAAGACGCGAATTGAGCCATCCAAACCGGCACCCGCCTCTTCTGTTTCTACCGTGCGGTGTGCACGCGACCACAGACTTGCTGGAGACGGACCCGAAGCTCTGCGCTGTGGAAATCACTGGAGCGGATTGAAGATGCCGTCACCATAGAGCCAAATCATTGGCCTCAGGGTTGTCCATTGGTGTCCCGAAGAGAGTCAACTACGTGTAAGCCTGTGCCTTCCCTCCATCTCTCGTAGCGGTCGTTCAGCATCGATTTACGGGGAAAAGTCTGCCGAGTTCAGCTGGGCAGTTCTCTCAGGCCCACAGAATGCTGTTTATGGAAGCTGCGTTCCGTTGATTTCCTCCTCCTGTCTGTTTCCGTTTGCAATCGCCTTCCCCAGAGGGCTGAAGCTTGCACCCGTGGCCTCCCTCGGTCCCCGATATCTCGGCTTCGGTCCCGAACGGTAGGATATTGGGATCTAACTGCCTGTCACCATCGTCAAGTCCGCCAATATTAGTCTTTCAGCTTGTATTTGCGCAGGTTCATGACCAAAGGTTCTTTCCTCCATTAATCTAATGTCTGGCCTTTATCTGCGTCATATTTTACTTGGTCCCGTTCCGCTGCCTTTTACCACAAACCCATCACCCCTCTCCAAGCCATCGTACCGCCCACTCTTTAATACTAGCATCGACCATTCCACCACTTGTCGGACACCCATAGAGGCGCACGGTCATCCAAAGAATTCAAGCCAATACACCCGCTCCGTCATGTCGGCCGCGACGTCCACAGGCTCGCCCGCCGATCGCCGGGCCTCAGCTTCGAAGAGCTTCTCTCAAGACGAGAATATCAAGAACTCGATCGAGTTGCCTCAGGCTCTCCAGGTAAGCTGCCGTCGTGAATCATCCGATGTACTGCCAAATCGGAGAGCCTTATTTCCAGAAATTTCTTCGGGTTGCTTAAAAGCACCGGCACATCTACTTTCTGACACTTGCTTTCCATACCGCCCGTCACCCCTCTCCTCTGCCGCAACTCCTTTAATACGTTTTGGCTAATATATATCAGGATACTATCAGCGTCTCATCTCTCAAGAAACCGGTGGCCGCTCTGACGACTTCCAAGATGGCGAACCAAAGCTACCCCAAGGTATGTTACAGGCGGAACCCCGGCAGCAGTTGTCGAACTAATCGTGACAGAAGTTGAAGATCAATCACGACCCTCCTTCGCCTTCCGATTCGTATCCGATGGATAAGCTCTACGCGAAGCTTTCTGAGCAACAAACCTTGCTTTTGCAGCAGAAAGAGGCGCAGAGAGCCGAAGATGATTCGCGGATTTCCCATTGCCCTCTTGAGCGCCAGTCGACCAGCAGTTCGCTGCCCATCACTCCTGCCACTGCCACTGAAACCTATCCTACCACCGGGTCGACGACTAGATCTGCGAGTATCACACCCAACGACAGCACGGTCGCTCCCGAGGAGGTTTTGCGTCTCAAGCTCGAACTTGCACAGGCACAGAATAAGATTACTCGGTTGGACCAAGAGCTGGCCCAGACTCGTCTTGTCAGCCACAGCGGACGCGTGACTCCTGCGCTTGGATCCGAGCCTGACTTCCCAGGCCCTATTACGACGAGTGTGTCTCCGGTCGCGTCCCGTTTTCCGGCCGGCCTGGGTATGCCCGCCCCGATCAAGCAACAGCAACCCTTCGGTCGCGAGCAAAGCTGGATGATTCCGGATGACTCTCGCTCGGATATGGCGGATCCTGTGTCATTGCTAGGTGCCAACCGCAGCAAGGGAATTTGGAATACGAATAAGCCGATCTTTTCCAACCCGTTCCCTCCTATCCCGACGACCATGACAGAAGAGTCTCGCGTTGTGCCTTGGGGGAGCAGCCGTCCTGGAAACCAGCCCCCATACGAGTCCTCCTTTGCACCTGCTGTGGACGCTTATCGGACGGATCGGATGCCCTCGGATCACGATGCGATGCGACCAGCAGGGCGTCGAGGCAACCGGTATGATAGTCGATTTGGACAGCCGAGCAACTTCAGTTATGGCAACTACGGCATGCCTCCCTCTCAGTACGAAACTGCTGCTCCCTACATCGGCGCTCCTTCTCCTTCTATGACCGGCACCATGGGGATGGGCTTGTACCCTCCTTACCAGCAGCAACCGGTTGGGACCACACTCTCACCTCATGCCACCGAGTTTACATCTGGAGGTGTCCCATGGAAAACTGAGGTATGATATATTGTGATTTACGATGAAACTCGAGATAACTAACGATCCTCTCCTTCAGACTTTGACCTCGGAAGGCCAAACCTACCTTCCTGCCACCGAACCCCTCAACTACCGTCGTCTCCTGGATCGCAATGTTACCTGTGATTGGAAGTACATTGTCGACAAGATCGTGTGCAATAATGACCAGCAAGCTTCGATCTTCCTGCAGCAGAAGCTTAAGGTCGGCACCCCGGAGCAGAAGTACGACATTGTCGAGGCGATCGTTGCCCAGGCATATCCGTTGATGATCAACCGGTTTGGCAACTTTTTGGTTCAGCGTTGCTTCGAACATGGCACTCCCGAACAGGTGATCAAGATTGCCGAAGCAATCCGCGGCAATACCTTGAACCTCTCGATGGACCCATTTGGCTGTCATGTGGTTCAGAAGGCATTTGACTCCGTCCCCGAGGACTACAAGGCGATCATGGTCCATGAACTTCTTCGCCGTATCCCGGAGACAGTCATCCACCGCTACGCTTGCCACGTCTGGCAGAAGCTTTTTGAGTTGCGATGGACAGAGTCACCACCCCAGATTATGAAGTACGTCAACGAGGCGCTACGGGGAATGTGGCATGAAGTCGCCTTGGGCGAGACTGGAAGCTTGGTTGTCCAGAACATTTTCGAGAACTGTTTGGAGGAGGACAAGGTTTGTTCCGCCCCGACCTAGTGAGAGCAAGACACACCAGAGACTAACATCATTTGTTTAGCGTCCCTGTATTGAGGAAGTTTTGGCCAACATCGACATCGTGGCCCATGGCCAATTCGGAAACTGGTGTATCCAGCATATCTGTGAACACGGCGCTCCTGCGGACCGGAGCCGCGCTGTTGATCACGTCATCCGCTATGCCGCCGAGTATAGCATGGACCAGTTCGCTTCCAAGGTCGTAGAGAAGTGCCTGAAGATTAGTGGCCCGGAGTTTCTCAGTCGCTACCTTGACCGTGTTTGCGAGGGTAGAGTTGACCGCCCTCGCATCCCTCTCATTGACATTGCAAGCGACCAGTACGGCAACTACCTCATCCAATATATTCTCACCCACGCAACTGCCCAGCACCGTGAGATTGTCGCCGCTCACATCCGAAAGCACATGGTTTCGCTTCGCGGATCCAAGTTCGGTTCTCGCGTCGGGATGCTCTGCACAAACCATGCTGTTGCGACTCGCCCCGGCCCCGGAGTCGGTCCGTCTATGGGCGGCCGGATGGCACCGGGCCCGCGGTATGGTGGTGCCTATCGTTGAAATCTTGAACGATGGTCTCCTCCCCTCACAGCATGACTCCGCCCCCGACACGATGAGGTTCATATTTCTGTGGTGTCAATAAAGTCAATTCCCCACTTTCTTTTTGGACCGGCCATAATTTTCCGCAATCAGTTCTCGCCCAGGAGTTCATCAAACCACCATATGAGACTCGGTTTCACGAGCATCTTCGCCAGCAACTAATTCTACAAATCACCCGTCATCCTACGCTTGGGAGGCTACTGCCCCCTCGGGCGCTTTGGACACGTCATTTTTTATTGTTTTGCAATATCGAACGGTTGCAGTGTGCGACCTACCAGTGGAGGGAGGCTAAATCTGTCTTGTCCAGATCTAATGGGGACATAGACCAACAACCTCTTCCAGGTAGGCCCTCTTAACCAGCCCTTCTGCCCTAATATAGATGTGAGGAATCAATTTTGGTGCCGAGGCCCGGTGTTAGCTGGGTAGCAAAGAAGTGTGAGGATGATGGCCGACGAGAAGGGTTTGGAGGAGATTGTACTTACTTTTTGTGCTATTGAGATGAGAGAAAACGGCAGAAGATGCACGGCCTGGAATGGATTACTTGGCCTTGGGCATGTACCAGTGATACTTTTGAGTCCATAGTCACTCCTTTAATCACGAGTAGAGTTAGTCGCCAGATTTGATCATTGGAATTGCAGAAGTGCGGTGGTTGAGGTTGCCTTGACTTTACATACTAAGAGTGTCTCAATAAACATGCGTTCTTGCTACGAAGTGATCAATCTCGTACCTCGACGGCCTCATTGACAAAATCAAGTGCTTGTTTAGGCCAGAGCTTCTTGGCGGAGCCACACCTACGCCCCAATATGCAGTAATTACGTACCATTCAATGTTTTCTCGAACTTACAATCCGCCAACCAACGGGGCTTCATCCGAGAAATCCAGCCCCGGATGGACATTGCGATCACAACCTTTTTTTACAGCTACACCGCTCGGCCTTTACGAACTACAAGAACACTGCATTGCCCTCCCGACCTTAGGAACATCACCCGTCCACCTGACTTCCTCATCCGGATCTCCCTTATATACCTCGCCATTCTCAAACTCTCTCCCGTCCCAGCTCTCCTCGAACGGATGTAACGCCATGTGCATCACGCGCCGTAATATGTCCCGCTCGCCATTCTTCTCGACGCGCTTGATCAGCTCGTCAAGCACCCAGCCGCGTGGAACAAAGTTGGGGTTGACTTTCTTCATGGAGGCCATGCGTTCTGCGTCGCGCGCGGCGGAAACGGGGGCCCCGGTGCTGCTTCCCCAGTCTTCGAGAGTGCCCCAGTCTTGGACGACGCGCTCGCGCCAGAGGGCAAGCCAGTCGGCTACGCGTTGTTGTTTGGTGAGTTGTTCGGGGGTTGGGGTCGAGGTGGAGGGGGAGGTGTCGTCGGCGGTGGCGGGGAAGAATTGCGCGGCCTGGCGGAGGCGGGTCTCAGGGGTTGCGATTTCGGACACGGGGATGGAGGAGAGGCGGCGGAAGAAGTGGTGGAAGTCGAGCTCGAGGGCCTCGAGGGTGTCGAGGAGGGGGCTGAGGAGGGAGTGGAAGTCGGTTTCGAGCTGGTGGAGGAGGCCGAGGCGGGAGGTCATCAGACGCTTGTAGGTGGAGAGGAAGACGTGCTTGTATTCGTCTGCGGTTTGGTCGATGAGCTTCTCGGCGCGGGCGACGAGGGGCTCGGCGGCTGCTTCGTCGGCAACGCCGGAGGTGATGAAAGTTGGGTCGTCGACTGAAGGGCCGGCGCCGAGGAGCTCGCCGAAGGCTTCGGCGAGGCGGACGAGGTTCCACCAGATGATGGTGGGCTGGTTCCGGTAGGAGTAGCGGAGGAAGTGGTCGTCGTGATTGGGGGTGTAGGCCGGGTCGAAGTTGTCCATGAAGGCGAAGGGGCCAAAGTCGATGGAGAGGCCGAGGATGGACGTGTTGTCTGTGTTGAGAACACCGTTCATGAATCCGTAGGCCTGCCAGTGGGCGACAGTGGCGGCGTTTCGGCGTGCGATTTCGCGGAAGAGCCGGCTGAAGCGGTTCTCCTCGGCGCCTTCAGGGCCTTGGTTCTCCTTCTCAGGTACCCCGCGGGTGGGTTCGGGGGATGATTCAGGCTTCTCTGGGTCGGCGAGGCGGGCGGGGAGCTTATCCCAGCCGCCGTAGACATCATCGGCGACGTAGGTGGCGAGTTTCCGGATGAGTGCTCGATCACCTCTTGCGCGGAGAAGGTCGAAGTTGCCAAAGCGTATCCAGCTTTGCGCAAACCGTACGATGATAGCGCCTGGCTCGACAGTCTCTCGCCTGACACGGCTGTGTGGTAGAAGGCTGAGGGATAATGCCCGGGTGCTGGGGATCCCGAGGGCATTGAGGGCCTCGCTGACGACGAATTCGCGAATACTGCTCCGCAGTACGGCCTTTCCATCCGCAAACCGGCTGTAGGGCGTCAGGCCAGCACCCTTCAGCTGAACCTCGTATCGTGTCCCTGTGTTGGGGTTTGTGGATTCGAACAAGCTGATGGCCCGCCCATCGCCGAGTTGTCCCGCCCAGTCGCCAAACTGGAACCCGCCGTAGCATTGCGCCCAGGGGTATCCGGGCCCAGAGAGGGTTCCCTCGTCCCAGCCATGGATCTTGTTGCCCACAACCGTCTCTTTGAACTCTTCGGTTTCGGCCTCGAACGGAGCCAGACCGAGATCCCGCATTGCAGCGGGAGACACCGCAAGCAGCTCGGGCTCTTTTTGTTTCTCAGGGCGCACCCATGTGAATAGGGCACCGCGCACCTGGCGTGGGCCTATTTGATCGCGGGGCGTCTTGTGGCTGTCGGCCGGCGTCGGAAAGAGGGGGTCGGCAGGCAGAGAGGATGTGAAATGCCATGACTTGGGTAGGGCGGCGAGCGTGGTGCCCTCATCGGAGGGCGCGGAGCTGTTGGCGGCGGCCATGGAGGGCGAATTACCGGTGGTGAAGGCTGAGGAGAGGGAATAGGGGTACGAATATGGGAGGCTCGGTCGCAGGCGCTGGGTAAGAGCTAGGCACCGGGCCGCTGGGAAGCGCATGGGGGTGACTTGGAACTTCCGCAGCCGCGTGGACGTCGCAGGCTCGGTTAGAGATATGCGACGCTGAATGCGATGCTCAGATACCTATGCGATGTCGGGATGTTGATTTCAAATCAGCCAGAAGGTCGGGTATTCTAAGCGCCGTGAAGATAATTTGAGAAGCCTCTTTCAATTGTTATCTAGTCAAGATTCGAGTCGCGTGTGGTTTCGCAAGAACACCATTGACTAACCGCAGCTTGGGTGGCGATGGCGATGGGATGGAGTTTTCGGTGATAAGAACTGCGACGTCACCCGCTGATAGGCGGCTGCACGACATCACAACGGCCCTTGCTAGCGGGAGCGGGGGCTTGGCATAAGCGTCCTCTTTCTGGGAGCAAGGAGCAGGGGGAAGATCAACGACGAGTTGAAGGGCACTTAGGTTGCATGGTCCGAGAATCAGCATTATATAATGAGATTCTATTTTATAAATGGCCAACTTATTACGTTTCCATGCCGAATATGAGCTTCAAATCCTACCTAGTTCTAAACGACGTTGACATACGGGTGCCACCAGCGGCTTCCCACATGGCGTCATAGCGTGGGTTGATGGTGCCCCGCCGGTATCGAAGCTCAAACTGCGGGGCTGCGGGCAGCTTCCAGCTCTCGATCGTCAAACAAGGGATGCCGGCCACCACTTGCGCCGGGGAAAAAAGAATTTAAAACAGAATATTCCAAGTCAATTGGAGACGGTCCCGCGTCGGACGCAGCCCGGTACGCCCCTGCCACATCGGCGATGGACGTCGCATGGTGTCATTGTAGCTGGAGTGGGGATCAACCCTCACCTGAAAACGAGCTTAAGTACCTCACCTTGTTACCTCTTTCCTCTCATAATCGTGCACATGCGTGTCACTGTTTGACGTCTCCGGATCCCATATCTTGCTTCCCTCAGCTGTAGCTCCTAACAACCAACACCCATCAACCACAAAATGAACTCCATCACATCAGCCTTCAAGCCCGATGCCTCGGGCGAAACACCTAAGCAGCTCGAGTACATTCCCAACCTCAAACTGAGCGACGGCAACGAGATCCCTCTGGTTTGTCCCAGCCCTTTATACCACAACCTCTGTAAGGCCGACCCCGACTAACACGAAATCTCTCACCCCAGCTCGGATATGGCCTCGGAACAGCCTATTTCAAAGGCAAGGGCGCCCCCGAATTCGACGAGAAGACCGTCAAAGACGCTGTAACAGCCATCAAAAATGGCTACTTCCACCTCGACGGCGCTGAAGGTGCTTACCCCTGAACTCCCTCGCCCTTTTCCCCGAAATACTAACCCCCCTATAGCCTACGGCAACGAGCGCGAACTCGGCGCCGCCATCGCCCGCTCCGGCGTCCCCCGCTCCACACTCTTCGTCACAACCAAAACCTCCGCCAAGCCCTCCGAAACCATCGCCACGGCCTTCGAGCGCTCCCTCTCCCTCCTCGGACTAGACTACGTAGACCTCTACCTCATCCACCACCCCTTCCACTCCACCACGCCCGAAGAGCACCGCGCCAAGTGGGCCGAGATGGAGGCGCTCAAGGAATCCGGACGGGCAATGTCCATCGGGGTATCGAATTACCTGCCCGAGCATCTGGAGCATCTGCTCGGTGCAAAGTACCCGCCTGTAATCAACCAGATTGAGTACCACCCGTACCTGCAGCACGGGGACTTAGTCGCATGGCACAAGGAGAAGGGGATTGCGGTTGCAGCGTACGGGCCGCTGACGGCCATTACGAAAGTCCCAGGGGGCCCGGTTGATCCCGTGTATGAGAAGCTGGCGAAGAAGTATGGAGTTGAGACGGGGCTGGTCGCGCTGAGATGGTGTCTTGACCAGGGGATTGTGACGCTCACGACGAGCGGGAATGAGCAGCGGTTGAAGGCGTATCAGAGGGCGTTGCCGTCGTTCAAGCTGACGCCCACGGAAGTCAAGGAGATTTCTGAGGCCGGGAAGGAGAAGAACTACAGGGGGTTTTGGACTCATAGAATTGGGAAGGATGATTGGCGGTGAGAAAAGGGGTTGTTTGGGCTTGAGTATCCATAAGAGAGAATGTCTATCTGCACCGTACGAAGACTCGGGCTGAAAAAAAAGTGTCCCCTTGCCCAGAGTGAAAAATGCCTTCTTAGGTACCGTGAAGACAGCCCATGGCTTTCGTTATTACAGGCTATCCCTCATTCTGAAAAGACCCGTATAAATACCGAAAAGGTCTGTGGAGGGCAAAGGAGGCCTCTTGTAATACAAATAACGTTTAGAATAATGCGAAGGCTTCTGACACTGAACAATGCCTCTTATAGTTCAGGCCTTACTGTTTGAATTTAAGGTGTTCAACTTCACTGCAGAACTGTGGTACAAATAGACGAGGCTACGGTGCAAATAGACATTCTCTTCAACTACCTAGCCAAGTACTACAACTCATCGTCTGATTCCGTTTCGCTATCCTCTACTGGTGTAGCAGGTGCCGCATAAGTAGTAGCGGTGGCTGCAGCACGGTGTCTGGTTATGGCTGCCGTCGCGGGTGGTGGGCTTAAGCTCTTCCTACTTGCAACTGTCCTCCTGGGTTGCATTGTGAGCGTCTCCTTGCCTTTGCCCTTTTCAGCCCTGGTTGGGGGCGACGCCGTGGCGCGACCTTTGCCCTTTGCTGTTCTCGACACGGGGGGCAACGGTTCTTCCTCTTCAGACCCGCTGCCCGTCTCCGTGTCGTCGTTCCCTGGTGTCTGCCGTCCCTCGTCTGAGTCAGAATCATCATGATCGACAGGCTCTGGCTCTGGTGGTGGCGCCCGCGATGCTACGACAGGCTTTTTGTCCACGTCCATCTTCTCAAACCCGTCGTCCGAGTCGTCACTGGACACCGGTTGTCGATTTTTACGCTTTGAGGCTCGTGAAGCCTTTGGGGCCCGTCCTTTGCCATCCCGAGCCGAGCTGGCCGGAACCGAGCTAGTAGGAGCCGAACTGTCCGGCCTCGTAGCTACAACAGCGGCGACTCTTGCTGGGTCAGCAATAGCCGCGCTCAGTAACCGCTGCTGTTCGCGAACTTTGACCTTTTTCTCGTTAAGAAGGAGGCAAAATTTCTCCAGCATCTCGGCCTCATTGGCCTTCTTTGCTTGGGTGAGCTCATCGAGCTGTTTCCTGAGCTCCGTCACACGGCTCTCTAGGTCCTCCACCTTGGCCGTCTTAGTAACCAGCTGGTTACTGAGCTCTTCCCTGCCTTGGATGGCTGAGCCGCACCAGTCGAAGAGTTCGATGGCCTCATCGGCATTGCAGCTCAACGTGATAGTACCAAGACGTTGCTATGATTTCGGTTGTTTAGTGTCTGGGCGGCTGCTATTACGGAAAAAAAGATGAGATGAGAATATAGAAATGGAAGCTCACATTGATGCCGGCCACGCGTCTCCGGATCGTGATGGTAACCGACTTGCCCACCTGAACTTCTGCTCCCGCCTCGATACCTTCGACCGGCTCACCCCCAAGGAGGACCGCCTTTAGAATACTCTCCCACTCGTCCGATGAACAGGGGCTGTTGTTCACCCTGAGCTTATCCACATGATCGTGCTTTACTATTCACCGAAAAGCCTAACCGTCAGCCCCCTTCTAGAACAGTTTAGGGTTGCGCGTCCCCGAACCCAGACAAATGACGACCCCACACCGGTTGGAGGGTCAAGACGGGGTCCAACGGCTGGCGAGGATGGCAAAAGAGGGGGAGAGGAATGCCACTTACGTTTGACCACATATGGCTCTTGCCCCTCAGTGGCGACGACCTTCAGGTTCAAGGGCTTCGATCCCGAGAGACTGACCTCACCGAGGACGAACGCACCATCCTCACTGCTGTCCGTGCGAGGGATTCGAATTATGCGAGAGTGTGCCATGGTGATGATGTCGGCGATGTGCACTCCCCTCGGGATAGGCGGGTTTAATTGCTCGTGGTTTGCCTGTTTCTGCGTTTGACCAAGGTGAAACAGGTTGGGAGATTGAGGGGCGGCCCGGCGTTAAGGTTCTCGAAGCAATATCTCGCCGGCCTAGCATCCAGGGGTCCAACGGGGTACGGCGCGGATGCGGAAGGACCTTGAGGCAAGGACTAAGTACGGGCCGGCCCCAGAGCACGAGTTCCGACCAGATGCGGGGGACTAGGTTCAAGGGACGGGAAAGCGCGGAAACAGAATGGAATGGTTTATGGAAGCCAATCCCTTGCTTCTATTTTCGTTTGACCCGTTCTTCTTCCCGGGATGAAGGAGTCTTGCTCATCAATGAATCAATGGGCGCGAGGAGCCGAGACACTGAGGAAATTGTCGCGAAACCGTCTCTCTTTTTTTCCGCGTCGGTCTTGGTTTCTTTTCTTTGCGACGGGAAAACTGGACGGAGATTTCAGTTCATCTGGGTTTGGAGCAAACGGGAAGATGAACCGGGCGAAAAAAGGCGGGCAGACATGCAGGCAGCAGTCGCTCTTTCTCAAGATCTGTGTGTGGAATGTGTGGAATGGCCAGATGTTTGTCTGGTTTAGCTGCAACCTCTTGAAACTACAAATTGCTTCGAAACAATGGAGTCCTAGGCTTCTACAGATTCAAGGACCGTCTCTCGATCCCAAGGCAGCATCATACGCATCACACACGCCAGCTGGTGGCAATTGGTAATTAATCGCAGGCTGACCATGAGATCAGAGGTGTCTCGGGATAAAAAGTTGGCAGCACGCGCAAAGTGCGGGGGAGTCAGAGCGCGTTCGCGTCACCGACGCGTTTCTGTCCAAACAGAGCGGACGGACCACCTCACTATCCAGACTGTGCATAATGGCGATAGCGGCCGACGGCAGCGCTGTCACGGACCAGCGATCTTCGCGAGTCGGGGGCTTTGGCAGCACCGCGGGGGAGAAGGCGCACCGGCTTCCGCACTCGCAGAAATGAGTCTTCAAGACTGTCAATCTCGTTGTAGGAAGAAGAAAAGAAAACATGGACGATGATCTCGCGAGAATATCCAATATTCATTTGCTTTTCCAGTAGTCGAAATCTTGAGTTGTGCGCCGTCGACAGGCGAGGTGTCAGTGCAACAATCCGGAGGGGACGGCTGGGGTTTTGCTGGAGCTGGCTGGGTCGATGGCTGACTAGCGCAGCAAGAACCCTGTGACACCCCCCGGACCGCCCTCTGCCATTCCCATTTCTTCCTGCCCGAGTTTTCCAGCCACACCATTGCTTCACCTGGCCCGCCCGCCTTCTGAATTTCGCAGACCTCTGACAACGTCGCCAACGTCACCCTCAATTCACGATCCACCCGATACACAAAACTTGTTGCATCCTTGTAATTATCCTACTCGCAGGATATACCTGCTGCGAGTTTGAGCTTTCGCGCAGCCTATCGGCCATCTGCGTCCACCCGCCGTGAACGTCTCCGCCTTTTGTTCCCATCGAGCCGACGTCGCGGCAGCGGGCTAAAGTTAACCACTCACGCTGCACATTCGGAACCGCACCTCCGGACTCGACTCGACACCTATACTCACCACCTATACCGCCCTATTGATTGTCGCGTACGCCTGGATCTTAAGAGGGGGAGAGCGGGCGAAAGGTCGCAAAAGTGAACAGGACGCGATCGGTTGGCCTGTCGGGTCAGTGCTGTCGACTATGAATCCTCACCATTGATCAGTTTTGCTGCCACCGCCCTTACCGCCACCGTATGTTGCGACACACCGAGAGCAGTCCTATTGCGACGACCCGACCCGAAACTTACGACACCTGCGTGCGCCCGCAGACCACGCGCGCGACTACCCGCCATGGAAACCTTACGTCTTAAGCCGCGCCAGCCGGTCGAGGACGATATTGAAAATTGGGACGATGACGACTTCCTGATTGATGGCGACGACCTTACTGTTGTCAGTCAGGCGACCTCCGCCAACCACACCACATCACACCGACGAGATTCCCATTCGTCCTTTCGATCCGATTTCGAATCGATTCACGGAGAGGAAGAGAAGCAGCTCCATCTGCCCGGAGATGACGAAAAGTCAACGCTGGATGCCATAGCCGCAGCCACCAAGGCCGGCATCCCGATTCCGAAGAACGTGCCACCCTCAGCCTTGATGGGGGGCACAATCAAACGACTCGGCGGCAGGAAGATCAAGAAGATCATCCAGGAGGATTGGGTAGACGACCTGGAGTTCCCGGAAGTTGGCCAGACTCTGCAGATCAAGCTGCAGGATAGTTCTCAGTTTCCCGAGGTCCTGCGCCAAGTCAGTAACTCGGCGTACCCAAGTCCAACGAAGCAGACGAAATCGTCGCCCACAATTGCGCAGGAAGAGCGCCAGGAGCCCCGCCCGATTATCCCGGCAGGTCTCATCAATTTGGATCGCTTCCGGGATAACGAAGATGATGATGACTTCTTTGGAGATGGCGCTGCGACCATCAAGGTGACCAAGCGACGCCAAGTCATAAAGCCCGTCTCAATGATCACGCCTCCAACCCCTCAGAAAGACGCTGGTGGTGATGATGATTTTGAGCACGATTTTGAGCTTCCGATGGACGGCAAGTTGAGACTCACATCCAAGAGGGAGATACCCAAGACGCCATCACTGCACACGCTAGATGATCTGGACTGGGCAGAAGGAAGCCTCGGAACCCGGTTTGGCGGTACTCGGCGGGATGCACGGTCAAATAGGAGCTCCTCGGTCTCAGCCCTCAGTCCCAGCATTGCAAGCTCTATCACTGCTGAGAGCGAAGACGAAGCGCTTGACGGCCTTGTCTTGCCTAATGGGCCTCTCGACTTTGAGAAGCGATTGAACCGCCATCGTCACAGCCGCTCGCCTGAACGCATTCCTGAAGAGCCGGCTAAAGAGGAGAAGGAGGAAAGGGGAGACAGGGGAGACAAGGGAGACAAGGAGGACTTCCTCGCTGGTCTCGACATTGGCGATGGAGAGGTCTTCGATTCCAAGAAGCTGACGCTGCATCGCAACATCCAGCTAAAGGAGACACGACCTGCTAGCCCATCTCGGCCGAAAACGTCGGTCGCTCTCAAGTTCACGAGCAAACCTGTTGTCAATTCCCGTCTCCCACGGCCTATGGGGCCGCCCATGGTGAGCCACGAGCGAACTCATACGCAGTCATCACTCGAGCCCGTCTCTGAGAGCGGTGGACCAATTACTCACTCGAGGCGCTCACTCTCACGTCTTGGTGGTCACTCCGCCCAGTCCTCTGTCACAAGTATCAACACCCCTACTACTCCTTCTTCGGGTTACTCTATTCCTCCTATAACGCCACGCAAGAAGGAGCTCGGTCAAAAGACATCAACAGTTTCGCTGAGAAATGAGCCCACCACCACGAGTGCGCAGCTTCTCAGACTTAAGCGGTCGTTGCCCGTTATGCGCGGGCCTCAATCCCCTGCTCGGCCGGTTACGACCAGAGGAGGATTCGAGAGACCGCCGTCGAGAAGCGAGCTGGTGCCGCGGCCTGGCTCCTCGATGAGACCGAAGACACCAGTAGAGCGCATGCGAACGTCAGAGAGCGCCGCAGCACAAGCCCGCAAGGCTCCCATACCATTTCTGCCAGCTGGTGCCTCTTCAAGCCAGTCGCACAATATCGTTGCAAAGACCTCGCGTGTTTTCCGTCGTCATGACTCTGAGAACAGCATTGAATTCCGACCAAACTCTAGGGCAGTTTCTCGGTCGACAGTGCGATCGCCTAGTCCGCGTAAGTATCGTCAAGCAGAGAAGATTGCCTCCGAGGGCGCATGGCATCAGCTCCACAAGCCTCGTAGGATGCGTCACTTTGGTGATGGCCACGAACTCGATGGATTCGATGATCTTCCCACTTCAAGTAACGCCGAGGCACGGTACCTAAAGCAGCCCATTGGTGCTGGACCCCCGAGGTCACAGATGCGGAGCAGGATGTATCAGAACATCCTTCCCGACCGGACAAATACACCATCACCCAGCATACCATATTCACCACGGGTCGACAATGTACCGAGCTTTGCTCGCGATACCGCCGCAAGCCGAATTGCTCGAGAGACGAGTCTGGCTCAGCGCGTCCCTTCGGGCCCGCTTGCCCCTCTCACCACGCAACGAGTGGCCCAGCTATCAGCGAGAGGTAACTACAACAATTACAACCACTACAACAACTATCACCCTCAGCCGCCTCAGTCGGCCGTCAAATCTAAAAGGCCTCGAAAAAACTCGCAACTCAAGCCACATTTGATTGCGAACCTTAATCCTCCAAAGGAGTCCAAGAGTAAGTAATAATCCTGTTTGTACTTTGAAACCCATTCTAATAGTTTCTTCAGTGGTCAAGGGGATGTGTTATAACCCAGAGACGTTCCGATGGGAAGGTAACGACAACGTCCTTGGCGCGTTTGATCCGCCGGCCTCGTCGCCGTCAACAGCATCTGTCCCTCAGTATCTCCTACGCGAGCAAAACGCTACCCCACGTCCGGCCCTTATTACGAATATCGGCACAACAAAGGGCGTCCAAGTGGTAGGCGGAATGGTATTTGACCCGCAAGCTATGTGCTGGCTCAAGCTTGATCCGCAGAATGGCAAGGCCGACGAGGACGACCCCATGGACGGTTTCAACGCCCTCGACGACGACGAGGAGGACGTGTTCAAGGGCATTCCTGACCTTGAGGATCACACTATGGAGTCGAGCGAAGGCGGTCGTGGCCGTGTCAGCGACATCAAGGATGACTGGCTTGTCGGAGAGGAGTTCGACGTTGGGCCCGAGTTTATCCGTCGCCAGCGCGAAGAGGAGGAGCGATGGAGGAAGAAGTGTCATCTCTGGGTCGCCGGCCCACGGGATCGTGGCGATGCATGGAAGTGGGCCATTCGCGACATCGTCGCGCAGACGGCGGACAACTAAACTGTCGGCTCACAGTTGAGCTGGGCTTTACAACTGCTTCACTTCTCGTCCTTCATGCTCTACATTACCCGATATCACTTTTATTAACAACGATGGCTATCTACTCGATGGCTCGCACACGGTGGATGGAAGTACATACATACCTCGGTCGGTATAACGTACGTATGGCTTACAAGGCACAAAAGGGAAATGATTGGCACAGGATCAGGTTCGGGATCCGGGCTCGCATCATAGCATCATTACTGGACTGGCGGGCAAAACAAAAAAGGCAATATATAAAGGGGGTCTCTGGCTCTTTTGCATGGCTGGATACCGGTGTTTTGGGGATTGGAGAAAGCCCACTTGGGCGGTCACATTTGATTCTTTTCTATGCTCATCTTCGGGCACTTGGTTTTCTCTACATGGCGCCAACTGTCATCTGATGGATGGTGCCCGGTGGAGGGAATCAAGCTTGGTGTGGAGCTTTGAGCTCATTCATCAATAGACTTGTGCTGGGTTTTGAATAACCACCTCGTTCCGTTACGTGTTTGCCTGGGTTGATTAGATGAGTTCAATGCTGATGTTGAATGAGAAATGACTTGGGTAACCTTGGCATGGGTATTAAGATGGCCGGAGTTTGGTAGTATATGAAATAACGAATATTCTGGGCGATCTCTTCACGTCCTGTGAATCAATATCATGGCATCCCGAGACCATTGCTATGAACTACCTGACGTCCTCGTGGTGTTGAGACTTTTGGGCAGGGTTCGGGTTATCCCAAAATTTGCGATAAGATAAGCCGAGGCCGACCTCTGCCCCGCCTGCTCGCTGCGCGCCTGAGCCACCACAGCTCTGACGTTGATGAAGCTCGCCAATTCCACTATCCAACCTCCCGCTCCTGCCTCACCAGCCCGCTCCCAACCATTCAACCACGCGGCTCTACCATACTCTACCACCACCTCGCACGCACCGCGTGACGCACCCGCAAAAATGACCTCCACCGAAATCTCCTTCGCCAAGTCGTTCCTCTCCCTGCTAGACACCAAGCTCACCAAGATCACCGCCGACCACGTCGAAGACCCAACCAACTACCCAGCCACAACACCCGTACGCTCCCCCCCCCCCCTCTCTTCCCCC
>Ga0247758_1000100_pt1 | contig 64456 bp, 38 predicted proteins | sample UWRJL156409C4_FD_180950 | JGI IMG/M metagenome (GOLD analysis project Ga0247758, IMG submission 180950) | Plant litter microbial communities from Arlington Agricultural Research Station in Wisconsin, United States - UWRJ-L156-409C-4 | ecosystem: Environmental > Terrestrial > Plant litter >... | reverse complement strand
AGTCGTCCGCATCGCCGTCCGCATCGACCTCGGGGTCGGAATCAATCGCGCCATCGCGCGGCGGGCTGTTTTCGGCCATCTGAACGCCCAGTTAGCCCGGAAAATCGTGTGCGAATCGAATGCTTACCTCTGGGAGCTAGAAACGCGATGCGCGCGATTGAGAGATGGTGGTGGTAGTGGGTGGGAGGAGTGGGGTACGGTACAAATAGACCAAGACTACGGTACAAATAGACATTCTCTATAAAATACGTTAGCTTTTGGAGATACCCAGATTTTAAAGGATTAAAACGTCTTTGCACTTAAGATTGAAGAGGTTGACGGTGGCATGTTTGTGATTCAGGGGCCCAGAGGCCAGCACACTCACCGAGTCATTGACAAGAGAAGCTGGTCGTGGGGGAAGGCTCAGCCGGCTAAGTGCGAGTGGCTGATGGCATCGTGGCTGTGTCTTGTTGCCTGCGGGTGGTCACGTTCAAGTTGTATGTTACCTCAGCACCCCGCACGCCAGGGCGGGGATGAAGTGTGTTGTATTTCTGCGAAAGAGCAACCACGGTGTCGGTTTCACCAAACACCCATTAGGATGGATTCCAACCTCGCTCAACAACAGGTCCACAGTCGGCAGGAATTGAGTCGATCCAGTTCGATTTACGGGCGACAAGTTTTGAAGCCTGGCGAGTTCCGAGTGCTGCATCTTTTGCCGAAGTCGCCGACGGATAACACGATACGAACCGAGCTTGAAACGCGGCCTCTGGAAACCGAAGAGGCTCCATATGAAGCCCTTTCATACACATGGGGAAGCCTACCAGCTGGTAAAACCATCTCGACCCTTGATGGTGAAATTCAGATCACGCCCTCACTTTATACCGCACTGGCATATCTACGTCTGGAAGATAGGAGGCGTACTCTCTGGATAGACGCCATCTGCATCAACCAGAAAGATACAGCAGAGAGAACCTCCCAGGTTGCGCTTATGGGGGGCATCTACAGCCGCGCGTCGCAAGTCGTTATCTGGCTGGGCGAGTCGATCGACACAACCGAAATGATGTTCGCGTTCATCCGACGCTGGGGCGAACTGGATCACAACACAGTCACAAAAGCCAGCTTTAAGGACAACCCCTTGTCGCACCTCCAAGGATTCCTCCTCAGACCCTGGTTTCATCGGCTATGGACGTTCCAGGAGGTGGTTCTTTCTCGACAGGCCGAGATCCAATGTGGCCACTTCCGCATGTCGTGGAAATCTTTCGCCTTCGCGATGCGAGCTCTCTCGCGGACTTCATACAAGTGGATTGTCGACAAAGTCACCTCTGCAGTCTGGCCAAAAGTGTTTTACTGGTTGATGTACAATGGCCATATCGAAAGGAACGCCGACCATTTCAGTCTCGTAAGACTGATGCAGTACACAAATACCCATTGGAGTACCGATCCTCGGGATTCTGTGTACGGTTTACTTGGCGTTGCAAGCCTTAAAGTCGAGAGGTACCGGCAGCCAGACTATTCGATTACCTATAGGGAGGTGATTATAAAATATCGGAAGATGATGATGATCGAAGAAGGGGACCTCAGAGCCATGGCCTTTGACCTTCAATACCCCCTATACGCGCCAGCGATTGAGGACTTCCAGCCGAGGGAAGTTTGGCTACCCTGTGCCGGCCGCTCAGTATTTCAAGTGCTCGGTGAAGAGTTTATTTTCCCGAAAGCCGCGGCGACACAACAGACGGTCCGTCTCATGGCGCGCTGCCTCGATACAGTGAAGAAGGGCTTTCCCCTGGTCAGTTTACACAGCGAAGATGCACGATCGGTCGACTTCACCTCTTTCGCCAAACATGTGGAGTCTGACATTGGAGCATACTTGGATCCCAGCTTTGACATCAAGGACTTACCGAAAGTGCTGTTGCGCGTCATTTTTGCTGGCAGGCCTGCTTTTCTAACGGAATCCGGATGCATCGAATCATCGACAGTATTGAATATCGAGAGTCTCGTAAATGGTCGGACGCTCTTCGTCACTGAGGGGGGGCGTATTGGGATTAGTGGTAATAAATGGCGTGGAACTCTTGAAAGCAAAAAGATCTACACATTTCTTGGGGGCTCGGCGCTGTACCTGATTCGCGGCGGGCTGGAAGAAACGTATGTAGAAGGGCTGATGGATCTGAGGCTTCGATTCGACGTTCTGCCGTCAGGTCCGCTGGACACCTGGCCATGTGAAAAGGTTGAGGTGAAACTCTGAAGGCACGTATCATGACTCAATTGTCACCGCAAGCGAAGTTTCCCTTTGTTTACCTACGTATCACAGTCTTAAGGGTTCTCTATCCGACACAATACACGATCACAGCATCCACATAACATTATAAGTCAGGCAAAAATTGTTTCATAGTTTCGTACTTACACTACCTGTCGTGCAGTCTTAACAACTCCCACATCACGATCTTTATCTTCCATCAGGGAACAAGCCCCAAGGCAACACCATCAGATCCAGGAGAATAATATTCAGGCAGATAGAGCCCCCAAACCTGCTTAAATGTCAGCAGTCATATCCCTCAGGTCCTGCTTACTACCGCCGGCGGCGATAACTCACATTCCACGAGCGCTGAGAGACTAGAGAATTGGATCATCATGGGCCACCACCATGGGTTGCTGTTGTTTTGGACTTGGAGATGATGCCATGACCTGTGCAACGGGATGCCCACCTGCTGAGCTCACGGAGCCAGCAGTTCGGATCTAAATACACCGCTACAACCTGCGCCCCTTCCACTTCGGTCAGTTGGGCCGGTCGCTTGAACCTGCAGCTTCCTCTTCCCGGCAGACAGTTAATGCCGATCTCTCTTTCTCTCTCTCTTTTTATTATTATCATAGCGTGCCACAGGAGGTGTCTGGAGGGCTTCTTTACTTTATAGCCGTCATAGTATTCTAGAGTCTCCATGCCTCAACTTCCTAGTCATTTGAGCACCCCTTCCGCCCTAAAGACCGCGCTCCCAGTTTACCAAATCTGTCGCGAGGCCGAGAAACAGGCCTAGGAACTAATCGTGGGCCGTGAACTAGGCCCCGGGTTAAGATACCGGGTAAGTTTGTCCTCACCGCCTAGGATGGCTCACCGCTTGCCTCACTTTTAGAGCTCCATCGCTTCACCACTTTCATGTTCACCGCTTTCACGTTCACCGCTTTCGTACTCCCCGCCTCACGGTCACCGCCTTCCTAGTTCCACACTCCCACCGCCTTCCAGCACCATCCGCGAACCGCACTCTCCACCTTGCCTAATCTAGCCAGCCATTTACCCAGGATTAACTAGCGACGATATCCAGCCACTCAGTATGCTCCATGGGCATACCGCCTGCCTAATTTGACGTGTCTCGCACGGAGGCTGAGATACCAGATTCAATCGTTGTGATTATCTACCAATGCTCACCGCCTACTAGATTAGACGAGAATTAACTTCAAGGGCTCACACCGCCTGCTCAATAATGGCTTGTTCAGAAAGAAAAGGGTTCTAGCCACGCAGTTCCAGGACTCCAGCAAGCTGTTGTCAGTGAAAACTGCACAGCTCTAATGCATGGCCCTTACGCAGAGCAATCGCAGTGGCTCTTGACTAACACGCACCATCAGTTCCATAATACACCACCATTCAGACCATTATTCAGGTCACTATACAGCCGCCATTATAATAAGATGGTTGATTCAATGGTAGTGCGAATGCAGGTGTGTTAGCATGCCAGGGCCGGATAACTGGCTGGTAGGCTGACTATGGTGTGACTGTACAATAAAGTACTTGTGTACAGTCTAAAATTTGCAAGTACTGCAGACTATACTGCGCGGTTTTCACTGGCCACAGCTTGACCAGCTTTCCAGCGTGGAAACGAAGGATCTAGAACCTGCTAGAAAAGTGTATTTGTAATAGTTGCCATAGCCATGTAAACTGACGCGCAATGGCTTGCCACAATTCACAGGGATAAACAAGGGTGCTCTGGCAAAGGCCTGAGAGTCGCGGATGCAAAGTAATATAATCACCTAGTTGCAATACCATTAATTTCACATGAATTAAGTGTGCTGCGCTTCTGACATAGCTGCATTATAGAGGATGGGTATATTGAGGAACACCTCTTCTTTGCCGAAGACGACGATTTCGCTCTTCCTGGGATCGAAAACGTTTCTTCCTTATCCAGGAGGGCGAGTTGGTGTCACGGGGGTCAGTCAGACCAACGAGGCGTGGCTGCGATGGGGTCTGTACTGGATTGTGGAAAATAACAAAGATGCAGGAAGCAGAAGCCGAAGCCTGCTATCCCGCATCGACGGAATCTATGTAGTGGGGTGGCCGAGCCGATGGGGCAGATAAGGCGATAAGGCCTAACCATCAGCCATCATAGCAGGTGCCGTGACAGTTAGTCCGCATACCCGAATGAATTGAAGCTTAAGCTTTACAGCTATACTGCGTACGTAGAAGAGCATAGGTAATAATAGCGACCCTTATAGGAAGCCCACGAGCATACACTCGGTTAACTCGTTTCCGAAGGCAGTCCTCCTTTTAATCATCAAATTTACGACCAATTAACCAATTTAAAGAGCCAGCTTTATTAACTGACTTTCACTATAAATATATGCCTTCTATATCCTTATACAGGAACGCGTAACTATCTACATAAGCCTCCTCGATATATTAAACTACGGAAGCTAAAAGGCCTATTACCGCCCGCCCTCTTTAGACATAATAGTAGGGAAATAGTTCTATACCCTTTAGTATATCTACAGGGTACTTATCCTTTACGTAGGAGAATAAAGAAGCTGCAAATCTTTAATTATGCGCTTATGTACTAATATACGGTACAATGCCAATAATATTAGTCAGGCGGGTTTAAGTATATCTACGGCTAAGTCGTAAGATAAAGGCCGTGGTTTTTATCAGTTAGATAAGGGCTTGTTAAACTTCCTTTAGTGAAATTATGATACTCTATAAATAAACACGTTAATAAGATAAGACCAGCTTTAGGGCTTAAAAGGTGAGATAGGGCTTTACTAAGTATCGCTATTCACTTTTAAGATTGCAGCACTATAAATTCCAATAAGATGGAAAAGTTAAATATATCCTATAAATTATTAAAGCAAATAAGCTAAGAAAGTGTTATTATTACAAATGGAGTAGAAGAGACATAATAAATAGCTATAACTTTATAAGCTAGTAAATAAGAGGATTATAGAAATAGCACGGTAGGTTAACCGTCAGGGAATTACGTTTTTATTATTCTTCGACGTATTTTGCAGTAAAGGACTTATACTTAAATAAGTAAAGCCCTATCTCGTTACATACAAGAGCAGAGAGTTCCAATCTCGGAAGCAATATTAAAATACACCTTATTATTTCTTTAAGGTTAGTATCTCCTTACACAAACAGGGCATATTAAGTTATAAGCAGTGCAGAAAGACGGAAGGATTAGGAATTTTATATCCTATAAAAACTCGTTTACGTAAGCTATCTACCCCTAGAACAGCACCCTTATCAGGGCTTTACAATGTCTTCTAATCTTAGATCCAGACGTATATACCAGTAAAAGTAACGCTTAAAGCTGATATACTTTATTAACACGTTCTATCTCATATAACTATCGTTACAGCTTTTAGATAGTAATAATATTAAACTAATTAGCCCTTATACAAGTAAATCCTCTAAGCTATCTATATATTTAGAAAAGATAATATATATCTCCGTTAAAAAAGGTTCGTTTTATAATCATATTACCTATCTCTATATCAAGAGTATATCTACGGCGGCCAATTAGTGGCTGATTTAGCCGCTAAGCGCCACCTCGCAGCCAAAAAGGGGCCGTGCCCTCAGCGACTGGAAATATCCCAAGGATGTCTACGTCTATGTAGGGTTAGGGTTATATATACGATTTTTTAGCCCCTAAGCCCCTGAACACAAGCAATTGCGCGTAATTACGCGCAATCTACGCAGTAAACAGCGTTTTCAGGCCTAAACTGTATTATAATAACGGTTTAATTACTAAATCTATCTACAAAAGGCTTGTTACCGCCGGCGCCGTGCCGTTATTACGCCGGCCGGCTACCCTTCTTATCACTGGCGCTAGCCTCCCTTATCTTCCTGTTAGCGCGGAGCCGTTTGTAATACAAATCCAGAGAACAGTTAGATTGCCGTTATTTAGCCGTAATAAAGAACATCGCCAATTCCTTACTTAACCGCCGTAAGCCAGCAACTTACCAAATCTCTCAGATAACTTCCAGCCGTAAAGAATACCACTAAACTTCGGCCTGACGGCTAGCACGCTACCGGCTCCCCCACCAATTATCCAAAGCTGTGATCGAAGGGCTACCCTGTAAGCCAGTAATCCACTTGCACCAGAGGTTATTCACAGTCTTGACGGCCTGGCTTATATAATGTTTCGGTGGCTTTATAGTCTCCAGCTCTAGGCTTAACTAGCCGGAGTGGCTTAACCGGCTTTCTAATGGTAATACCAGTGCTAACGCCGGAGCTGGAGCCAGTATTGTCACTGGTGCTGGAGCCGATGCCAGTGCTAGTGCTGGTAGTAGTTACAGCCGGAAAACGCTTTCAGTAAGGAGGTCGCGTAAGGAAGACTAATAGGTTCCGGCTAGCCGTTCTGCTGCCGTACAAACCTTAGCCGTCAGGGTTGCTGAAAGCTTTAATATCTTTACCTCGCTCCAGGCTTCGGCCGTCTTTAAGTAGTTAGTAAGGACTGGTAAAGCTTATATCAGAACGGCTAACTAGCTTAACCGCTTACCTTCTTTTATTATTACTATTATACGGTACGTATACAGCCAGTAATCTTTATACTGGAATACTGGATGGTTCCACATGGCGGATTCTGGAAACTGGTATATTAACGGCACTAAGTCTTTTAAAATCACCTTTTAGAGGTAGAATAATAAGCTTATAAAGCCGGCTGCTATAAAGTCGTTTATTTACTCCGGGCTAGGGCTAAACTTATCTACCCACTAGTTTAACTCTGGCTAGATTAACGTTAACAGCAAGTCTAAAGGTAGTGTTTAGCTTCGGCGTATCTTAAACCCCCCTATTTACACTAGATAGCTGGTTATAATCCGTATAAACTTCTAAGGTAGTGAATTTAAGTAACAGCTAACTATTTACTCTTAGTTCTACTAGCTAACACAGCGAATCTGCACTTTACTTACCCCTTTTAACTCTACCATCTTCACTCTAAAGCTTCGGCTAACGTGGGTCTTCTTATTCGACTAGATACTAGCGTACGTAAACGCTTTAATAACCTAATCCCACTAACTATTATACGCTAACGTAAAGGTAGGGCCAGCTTTAATACTCTTTAACAGCCAGATATTATACTATTACACTTAGCTTTTAAAGTAGGGAAACGGCTTATTAGTAAAGTCCTACCAGTATAAGAGGTAAAAGGCTACTACGCTAAGAACGTAAATAAGTAGGTCTTAACTTTAAAGGGCGCTAGCGGTTTTTAAGCGGCTATATTAGTTCTGCTTTCCAGCCCGCATAGTAATAATAAGTGGCATACATTAAATAGGCCCCTTACTGGCGAATTCGAACGTAAAGAGGTCTAAGATCTTAAGGCTCTGGCGGTCACTACCGTAGGTAAGCATATAGTGGCTAAGAAGCATATTAGCTAAAATCCAGAAGTAGTATTTAGCTAACTGACTAATATGGCCCCATAACTCCCTAATAACCTACTTAAGGTTATCCTCTAAATAGCTGTTAAGAACGGTATCTCGGCCCTTATCAGCGTAATTAACTTTCTACTACTCTGTATTACAGTGTTAAAGAGATTTAATATACTCCCAGGCATTATCCTCTTAAGGTAAGGGGTAGGTGTTTATGCTAAGGGCTCGTTACGATTAGTAAAGGTTAGTAATAACGGTAATGTAGGTCTGAACTAACCATTAGGTAAGCTAAGTCTCTAAAAGCGGCATATCGCCGTCAGCCTTCCAGCTCTGTAACCGTAACGGCTAATTCACAACCTCTTTAATAAGGAAAAGAAAGAGCTTATCCTCCGTCACTGTCTCGCCATCTTAATACTGTTTCTACCAGTAGAACCGCTGGAATTCTTCCTACTTCAGCTTATACACTAATAACGTGTTCTTTAGCCGCGCCGCTTTAATCATGGTGAGGATATTCTGCACGTTAGCCCGGAGCTTAGTGTTATTAACGATAACGCGTTCCGGCTACGCCGCTGGAATCCTTACTTACGCTAGCCCCTTTTGGCCGGCCAGGGGTTGTTCTATACCGGCCGATCTAGCTACCGTAATCGATAGCCCAGCCAGCGCCGGCGTTAAAGCTGGCGCTCGTCGCTTCCGGAGAGCTATAGCGCAAAGGAGGCCAGCCTACGGTACCGGAAAGAAGAGAAGGTTGGGGACGGAGAGTTGGAGCGGAGCGGGGGGGGGCCAGACTCCCTGAAAGGCGCGACTAGCGGTTGCTTACGGCACCGGCCCCGCTGTAGTGGTGTGGCCATGGCGCATTAGCGCCCTGTATTATAGTGGAGGCTTTGGGGGCCGTGACGAATCAGCAGCTAAATCAGCCGGCGCTATAGATATCCGGAAATAAGCACGGCGGCCACACCGGAGCCACCGTAAATATTCGCGAATTTCGCCAGTGGCGGTGTAGTAGGGTTAGGGTTTAATATGGGGCTTCGATCAGCGGGCGGCTGATTTCAGCTCAGCAGCGCCGTAAATACCAAGCCGTATTAAGCAAATCCTATAAAGCAGACATACTAACCCATAAGCTCCTTTTTAAAGTGCTTATCAGCTAGCTATAAGGATAACGTATTATTAAGTCGGCGTATTCTAAAGAAGCCTTATCTCTACGTAGCGGAATTTCTATTATTAAAAGACAGAATAGCTATAAAGTTTCACGTATTAAACCAGTCTAATATCTAAGTGTATGGCAAGCTACTAGTCCTTATATCCAGGCTATATTAAGGATTATAGACTTAGAATTACATAAACTAATTATATAAGAAGTGTTTAACGTTATATAAACATATATATAATGTCGTCACGGAATTATTATCTTATATAAGTAATAGCGTGTAACTTTTTTATAGTAAATACAGTGCCTGTATTAAGTAATTTAATAAAGCACATATAATTAGAAGTTCTTATTAAGCGTAACGGTGAGTTTTTCGGATGGAAAAGAGAAAACGGTAATTAAACGGCAAAAGTGACCGTTACGTGTAGGGAGGCCGTTATCCCAAAATTGGGTCGAGGATCGTTCTTACAACCACGCCGGCCCACTTATAGTCACGGCAAGTATAACCGGGACTCACCTCAGCTCAGGCGGCCCTTAATGCAGCTCACCTCTTGCTTAAGATTTGCGACTAATACGGACTTAGCCAGAAAAAAACTGTCGGGTGTAACTATAGAGGTAGTTAGGTAAGGCAGGCACTACGTTTTATTTGACTAGGCCCACAAAACTGGGGGTCTTACCAGGAGTCGAACCAACGACTCAGCGAACCGCTAAGAGCTTCGCTCTCAGTGGTCTTAAGGATCGGCCCAACAGGGCTTAATTGGACCACGCTTGCAAACAGGATGGTCACCAACATCCTGTTTGAAACCCTGAAGGCTCCGCTAGTTTATAGCAGCTCCGAAGAACTTGTGATATTCGGCCCCGAGAAGGTTAGCCGGATCCGAAGGATGGAGGCAAGCCTCCATCCTCCCACCGTATAAAGAGGGCGTGGAATCGCCCACCTTCTTTATTCGGTTCAGCAGATAGAATACCAAAATATTTGCCACCATCCTCTCTCTCTCGCTCCAGTGTGACAGTAACCTTCCCCGTGAAGGTTAAATCATTCCGAGTATTCAGGGCCCCCCATCGAGGGAACTCACCCCCACCCCAAAGATCGCTCAATACGACACTTGTCATGGCAACCTACGTGTCCAAATCTCTTCGACCCAATGTCACGAAACTCTCTTCTTCCCTGGTAACAATAGAAGTCTGCGGAGTTACCGTCATTAACCTCTGCTTTCATGCGCCTCGGGCGAATCATAGTGCAGCTTCTCCACCCGTTTCACCTGCTCTCGGTTGCAGCCATATATGACGGCCAACGTCTGCCTTTTGCCGGTAAAGTACGTCGAAGATATAGCGAGGTTGTGAGGAAACTTTTCTGTCATAACGGCTGTGTACAGCCTGACTTTTTCTTAGTCCTTCTCTTTGCTGTCCTCGTTGCCGAGCAATGTTTCGGTGTCGAGGGGCGGCGTGGAGTAACACCTCTTTTTCTCCAGGGCTTTGCGGGCGATACTGTACAGCCAGAATGCATCCGTGATCTTGGCCCATCTTTCCTAGCGAAAAGGAAGGCACTAAATACCGGCACCGAATGCCGCAATTCGGTTATCTTTGTGTTCAGTCCGGACGTTTTTGCTTTGCAGAGGTGTAGCGCGATCCGACAATCTGGTTGTGTGTTGGTTGCCTTCTTCCAGATACTCCTCGGCCAGAGGTGCAGCATACAGAATGTGATATCCTAGCCTGCGCTTATGCTCAGAAGGAGAGCCGAAATTGATAAAAACCTCAGGGTATTTCTTCATTGGGCGATTAACCCCAATAACCTTTCCAAGGGTGAGGGCGAACTTACACTGAACCAGTCATTCCAGCAACTACCTTCTGCGTTGTTCTCTGACCCCAGTCGCGGTGTCCGGAGGGAGCGTTCTTCATTTTGCTGCAGCTCACTGATTAGGACAGTTGGTTTGAATGGCGCATCCATTCCATCCTCCCATGTGTCCCAACCGCAATCCAAAAAAAAAGGCACCTTCCCGATCTCTGTCGTATAGGAACGGGTCGTCCTCACGGGACTATTCTATGTCGAGTCGTAATGATAGAGTTCAATGTCATTCGCATCGGATGATTCGCTCGGACGGCCCGGCACTTTTTAGAACGCCAGCCAACTATGGGCGGCTTTCCCCTTTAATACCCCCACCCCCCAGCGGCTTTAGAGCATGTGCGAATCTGTGTCACTATGTTCTATTGAGCAGCTCGGCTCGACAAGTCTCTGGGACGGACGTCTGCAAGTCAAGATGAGAGAAAATGCTTAGGACCTTGCAGGGGGCTGGAAGTGTGGACATGGACTACGGATAAAGGACCGACCGCTGGATCTCTCATTGGCTGGTTATTTCTAGACACTACATTACGCCAGAGTTGGCCATTGCTTCCTACATGTACCCCTGGAAAGAACCACCCAGCCACCAATAACTATTATAAACTCTAGATTGCTAGAGGCCTTCTGGGTAGTTTGAACGTGTCCAAAGCAGGAGCTGATGCAGACTAATCAAAGGCGACGAGGGATTATGAGAATATGACACTAAGGCGCAGTAGTAGTATTCGGTAGATTCGAGTTAGACAACACCGATATGTTGATATGGTGAGGTGTAACAGCAGGAAGTGGCTCCGGGATTTGGTGATGACGCTGAAGCACTGCCTCACTCGGGTTCCCCACCGTATTGCCCTATTGCCTAACTAGGTCGGAGGTGAGAGCCACAGCAACCTCATAACCCCCTTTCAGTCCACAATTCTCCGCCATCGTTCTCTCCACGACCGCACACCATTCCTTTCCTTTATCTTAAGGCAGCCACCTTCCCCAAATGTCCAGACTGTGTACTCCTTGCCAGTCACATATATCAGCGTCTTGTCGTCCCCATTGAGCCACTCGGCTGTCATGAAGTCCAGCCATCCCAACTCGCTCAAGCCATATTTACCGTCGCTTCCTGTTGCTAATGCATACGCCACACGCTCCATATGCTGCGGCCGAGGCCGCATCCCATCGTCTGTGGACGGTAGAGCAAAACGGAGATCTCCTTGAGCTGTGATAGACCTTCGTGTCGGCAGCAGATCCCCTAGCTGCAACGACAACTCGCAGTGGGCGTGGCTGTCGCATGCCTTAAGCAGCACAACTACCGGCTCGACGCTTCCGGTGTCGTTGCTTGGACTATCATGGCGACCACAAACACCCACAGCAAGCAACCCGTCCCAGAGGTGGGTTTCCGGTGTTCGTTGATAGACGGCGTGGTGCACGTAGGCGGCGAAGCGCCTGGTGTAGACGTTGAAGACCACGGATCCAATACTGCCCACGAAAGCACAGTCCCCGCCGCAGATCGGATGGAGGCCAAGCCACACAGTGGCAAGGCAATACCCTCCGTAGGCATCGCACCGCTCGTGGTGGAGGTAATGTACCGTTTCGGTGCTCCGGGCACGTTGCAACACTCGGTAGGCAAGGTGGTCCCGCGGCAGCACAATACAGTCCGTGACCCTCCCTGCTGTAAGCTCGTGTAACACTAGGTCGACTTCATCATATGTCACTATAAACACTACCTCAGTGTCTGTCGGATGGAGGATGAAGTCAAGCTTGATGTCTGTATGCCGGAAACGCAAACCGATCTTCGGCGCCGGCCGTAGATCGCCCAACACTATCTGGCCGCCCATTGCCACCGGTCCAGCGGCGTAGCATCCTTGCGCCGAGGCGTCGACAAACTCGACTCTGTTCTCACTAGAACTCCACGACCAGGTCCAGACCTCGGCCGCCCTCCGCCCCACAAAGAGCAGCCGCTCACCCTGCACCACACACCGATCGAATGCTCCGGGGAGCTTCACCTCTCGCATCTCGTCGCGCTCGAGGTGCCAGACACAGACCCCCGCGTCTTCCTGGCCCATGACGAACAAGACCTCTCCCATGGCGGTCTTCCACCCCCTTTGCTGGTCTCCACTCAAGCCGTCATGCCCCGCCCCTCCCCCTACCATACTAAACCCCCCTGATCCAGTGGGAGATCGGTGCTTGAAAGGAAAGAGGTACATCTTCCGCGTGCGCGAGCGCAAGTCGTCCACCACCGCAAAGTACGGGATGTGCCATCCCTCGGGCCACCACGCGACGCGGCCGTGCGAGTACAACTTCAGGCGGGCGACGTGCTCAGTCTCGGCGGCGGGACTGGGATCCAACCTTGGGACAGCGGAGAGGCTGTGCACCCCGCCCGCCGAGATGGGGAGGGCCTTGGAGAGGGTGAAACGCCAGCTGTCTTTGGTGCCTAAGCTGGAGCTGGAGCTGGGTTCGGCCAAGTTGAGGCGCAGAGTATAGTGCGCAACGGCGCTGAAGTGGCCCGAAGAGTAGAGGTGCTGCAAGAGCAATGCTGAATAGAAGCCTTCACCCTCACCGCCGCCCTTTCCGACATGAAGTCCATTCCCGATCCGCGCGGTAGAAATCGGAGGAAGGGATGCGCGAATGTGGGATGCAAGCCCTGGCGCAAATTGCTCCGCGAGGGGAGGCCAGATGTCGGCAGACAGCAAGATGCGTCGCCAGGAGCGGCAGACGTTGAGTGCCGAGAGGACATCGGCAGGGATGGAGAAATGGGCGAAGACGGCGAGGAGGAGCTCGACGGGGAGGCGGCCGAAAAAATCACTGGCTGGTTGGTAGATTTCGTTCCAGCCCTGGGTGGGAACCGGCGGGGTTTTGCGGCGAGAGGGAAGGAGCGACCTCATCTTGGTGATGTTGTGTTGAGGCTGCCACTGCGGTGAAGGCCAGAGCGGAAATTGCCCGGTGGTTGGTGCTCCAGGGTTCCCTTTATCACGTGATACGTAACGTGATTGCGCACACTTGACTCCCACTACCAGCAATCAACCTGCTAATGGCAAAAATTGAAGCGATTGAATTAATATATATAAGCTTCTAATAGGCTCCCCATTTCAACGGGGGCAGTCTGCGTGCGCCTGCGCTGGACACAACACCCTCGCCGCTACGTCCAAGTTCCCCACCGAGACCCCCCAAGGCGCCAGAAACTCCGGTGTCATGGCGCTCATCGCATACTGGCATCACGCCCAATCCATGTTAGCTGTCTTTGTGAACCAAGACACCGGGACACCCCTCACACACTGCCCTGGGAGCGCGCAGCCCACCTTCGAAGCACTATGGGACATCTTTCGCTTCGGTCGTAATCCCAAAGCTGATGATAGTGATATCATTGCGGGTGGTATCATGAGGCAGTCCATGGCCTCGGCGAGGGAAGTCTTCATGTCACTGTTGCGCAAGGATATGCAAGCCGTGGCGGCGGTGCATTGGGAGGCATCAAAGGCCGCAATGGAGCGGATGGCGGAGGAGATGGAGGGATGGAAGTTCGGTGTGAGGGTTTACAGGGTACATGGAGATGGTGCCGCTCGAAACGAGGAAGGGGGATATGGTTGTGGCGGTTCAGGGGGCAAGAGTCCCGTTGGTTTTAAGATCGGTGGAGGGGGAAGACGAGTTTCGGGTGGTGGGGGAGTGTTATTTGCACGGGGCTATGAAGGGGGAGAAGGTGAAGAGGAATAGGGCTGGAGGGAAACAAGGAAGGAAGTTGGTTTTGATACAGTATGGGGGGAAGTTAATTACTTGAATGGAACTTGTCTAATTACAAGTTGCAGATCCAGAGCCCGACTTGTAGTTGCGGAGGGCCGGGTAGATGGACTCGCCGCTCCACTTGTTGCCCATGGTTACCAGATCCCGCTTGAAGTGCTCGGTGGCGCCACGGACCATGGCAGTAGTTTCGGTGGTTTGTGTGGCGCTGAGTAAGGCAAAGAATCTGTTCAACCGGGTTCTCGGCGACGGGTAGCTACACCATTGGCTTAAATGATCCTGCTGCGCATCCGGGTTTAGTCTGATATCTGCGATATTGGTACGGCAGGACCCGAGTCGCGACATGGAGAGCTGAACTAGCAGTCATCTCCCCAGCTCCAAATGACGCACAACAAACAATGCAACTATTCATGTTCTTCCATACTCCCCCTCTCTGCATTACTTGAATTACCGAACCTCGGCTCAGGCACAAAATGGTTGCGATTGACAGCCCGGGTCGGTCTGCTCAGCACTTTGGGGAAGTGGAGTCAGATTTGTCAGAGCTACCCTATTTCAGGTGCCTGACAAACGGCTCTTGCCACCTCAAAGTGCCAGGGGAGAAATAAAGTCAGCCGAGTTAAGCATAGGGCAAGGCAGCAGCGTTGCTAGCCAGCGGGTCCAAAAGCTCAAATCAACGACGCTGGGAGTCTTGTAAGTTATGGAACTTTCTTTCTCAGTGGCCCGCGTTTCTCCACTTGCGTAAAAGCGACCAATGAGCCCTCTAAACCAGGCAGCTTGCTCTGTCGTTGCAACAAGGCAGCGACTGTTATGGTTTGGGGGACTCGTAGGCTATCTAGACAGTATGAAGTCAGCATGAAGATGAGGTGGTGTATGTCAGGTTCTCTTAAAGGCCTTACTGAAGGCGGCAGGTAGATCTTTGTAGTTCACACCGAGTCAAAGCTGCCGAGCTTTGTCTTCGAACCTCGACGCTGCGTATTTCGTCGAGCTAGGCAAGAATTGCATCCGTGTTGATCTTGATAGCCTCTGATTGATCACGGAGTACCATCGTATCCTGCTTCACCGCAACTGTCATGGACCTAAGACCGTTAGCAAGTATTTCTTCGCTCGCTTGCGTGTAGCATCAAGGAGTGGTATACCTCGATCGATGGAGCTGCAGTGCCTAAGACGCTGGAAGTGTCGGCGGGGCTGTTGGTGGTGCTCGTGGGAGAGGAGGATGTGGGAGAGGAGAGTATGGGAGAGAATGAGAGTGGAGAAGAGGGTGATGGGTCGTTTGGATATCGGAGGGTTGGGCTGTTTGAGATTGTGACGGAAGGGGAGCTGGATGTTTATGAGGGGATTTGGAATGGAGGAGGCCGAGGGATGTGGTGATGTATTGGTTTTTTGAGGGGACTGAGAGCGTGGGTGTTGGTTGTGTCACTTATTTAGGTAGATTTAGGGGATGTAAGAGTGAGTGTTGGAATCGCAAATGTCGATTCAGTGTTCTGCATTCATTCAGAGGCCGGTGCAGAGTACGCGACCTCGGAGTGGATCCAAACACTACCTACGTTTGTCACCCATCCAACAATGTAGGAAGTCCCCCCTATTGGCCGCCTTCGGCCTGCTAGGTAGTAGTGAAAGAGATGCAGTTCAACTTGCGCATCTTTGCAAACTGCCGCTCGGCGCTATCTCGCTTCTGTAGCCAACGACCACACCATCTCATGCCCGTCAGCCTGAGTCACTGCACCATTTAGCTCGTAGAAGACCGCGCCGCGGCATACCCCGCAATTCCGTCTTGGTTCCCAACGGAAGCCTCCCCGGCTTTTTTTTTTGGGCCCTTTCTTTTCTTTTCATGGTTCTTGGAATCACGATCCTACTATCAGAAGTTACCCATCTGCCTTCCAGTGCATCCTTCGCTACATTAAACCGTTTTTTTCTGTATATGTTGGTCCCCTGATTACCATCCCTGTGTGCGCCGGTGGTCAGGTGGCTGACTAAGTGAAGCCCGCACGGCGTTCTTGAGACACTGTATATGGATAAGCCATTTGCTCACGCCTTGTCAAATCAGCTACTGCACAATGAACCAGGAGGGAGCTCGAACCACGCACCGAAAACGGCGACACATAGGAATATCAGGAACAGCTTTGAGACGACGGAGAGACTCTTCGTCGCCACAGCTTGGGTGCACCGAATGTAGAGCGTAAACATGCCGCCAATATCGATATGCGGAACGCTAGATACCGGCTAGTGAAGATGAAGGGTGGCCGAAAAGCATGCCACAAACTATTCAAAGCACTCTCGGCATCAAACCTGGGTCCTACCACTCACAGCCAACGCTTCTTCATAAACTCAATGCCCTACTTCACCCACGGCTCATCCAGCCCGCGTTCAAGCCAAACAAAAGAGGGCCCGGTTCAACCGTATACTTGACCGGCTTGCCCTGTAGCGCCTCCTGAATCCTTATTACCGCTACACCTGTACCCGCCCAAAGACGCGTCGTTCCATGGAAAAAGTCTTGTAGACCTTATTCTCATATCCACCCATGTCCGCCACTCGTTACTTGCACAGCCGTGTCTTTGGATGAAAGTCCACTAGGGTATTCTCTACCAGGCCATTTGGGCTGTTCTACGAAGAGGACGCTCTCCAACTTCGTATTTTCATTCCACGACAACAATTTCCTGACCCTGCGTAGCTCTTTCCCCTTGCTAGCCTTGGGAAATGAGTCGGGGCCGTCGTCATCCTGTGGTTCCGTCGAGCTTGCCGAAGATCTCAGAAAGTCATCCCGGAGCCAGCCGGGCGTGGGGATGAACTTTTGAGTCGCTGTTATGTAGTTATCAGAGAGGACCTCCTCCACGCTTTGAGTTCTCCTGACCGGATTTATTGGTCGCGTGCCCGGCGGCTCTGGAGATTGCCTTGTTGTATCCACTGACCCTATTGATAGATCAACCTGCTCTAAATCTGAATCTTCAACGTGATGCTCCAGCAGCTCGATGATTGCTGCATTTTTGGGCACGAGATCAACGATAGGGATTGACGGAGCCGTTACAACACAGCTTGCGCCTTGATCGCCTGCCTCTCCCAAGCCCTCTTCTTCCGAGGAGGAATCATATACTGCGTGGGTTATATAAGTGACCACATCGTCAAAGACGACATTGGTTCTATTTCCCGCGTGGCGGTCCTCGGCAGCTTGCTCGGAAAGCGGTTCGAAGTCCGCTGGCAAAGGTTGCAACAGGTCCATCTGAGGATCATGGTCAGCAAGCCGTGGGAACATGGATTTTCACGTCTCCTACGTTACGATGCTTGTTCAAGCGGCCTAGTCTCTCAATTGGCGTCTCGATGTGCTCTGCCGGAAGATAGCCTGCCATTTCTTCAGTCAGATTTCTTCCATTTCAACCATGGCAGAGGAAAACGAACCGATGCTGCCATCTCTGACAACTTTGACCAGCCACCAATACTCGTTATTGTCGTCCATCAATATCAAGGTTTCGCCCTTGGTAGCATTCGCCTGCCCTTCTACAGTTGCTACAAATGTATGAAATGCATAAACCAAATCAAAATCAATGTCGTCCTCACCTACAAGCGGTGTTAATTATCATCGCTTAGTCGCGGCTGGGGGGATGGGGTGGGGCTCGACAGACCGGAGATGGAAGGAGAGCTAGATATGCGATCCATGCATTCGACATCGTCGTCTTCCAGTTTTTCACTGGAGATGGCGTCTCCTTCCGTTCGCACAACATCTTCGCAAATACCGTCCGAGCCGCTTGTAGGAGAAGACTGCAGGACAGGATGCAGTCCTTCTGCGTCTAGGCGAGTGGTGGAAGCGGCGGCCTCGTAGTGTTGGTGATTCGTGATTTCGCGAACTGTCAACGGCATCGCAATGACCGACAGCACCGAGATGTCTGCCAGACTGTAGCCCGAGAAGACGGACCAGGCATACGAACGCTGCGCAGAGCTGACAAATGACATAGCGCCGTCAATCTCGTTGCGCTGGTTCCGTTGGTAGACCCAGGACTGCTGGAGGATGTTCTCGAAAGCAAGGCCCATGCCCCCAAAGCTGCTGATGGTGCCCAGGGCCGTGCTGCAGGCCGTGCTATAGCGACTGATGCCCTGGATGGTCATGGCGTCATCGTTGTCGTTGTCGCCGCGGGGCGGGATTGTCGCGCCGTCGCCGACCCGCCGCCTGAATGTGCTCTGAGCATCGAAAGCATCCACTGATTGTGCGACTAGGCGCTTCAGCTCCTTATTTTCGGCCAATGTCTCGTCGACCTGGGCCTTCAACCTTTCGTGTTTCCGCGAAGCGTCCAGATGCGACTCGCTGCTCGACCGTGAGAAACGCGCCCATGGCATAAACAGGGAAAATAGATTCTGCGTCTTACCATCCCAAAATTCCCACCATTAGATTCAAACACGCTATATAGCGCTGGATGCTGGCGCGATGCTCGTCGATTTTTCTTGAGTGCCGCATCCACGTGACGGAGACACGTATCCTAGCTACCCTGGTTAGGCGCTCAAGAAGGCTCTCGAAGCCGGCGAGCACTAGCATAGCTTCACTTAGGACAACTCTCAATTCGTCGACCTGGATGAGCGCGGCTCGTCGCGAGTCGACCAGGTCTAGCCGTTGCAGGTATCGCTGTAGTGATCGGAGCGCGAGCTCGGCGTGCTTGACTTCTGTTCGCGCATCCTGGATCGTGGTCGGGCACTCCTGCACGGACGACAGGTAGTCCAAAAGTGTGCCCACTTTGGCTGTTGCGCCGAGCAGCCCTACGACGGATGCCGCGACGCTCAATGGGTCCATGAAGGCGGTTATGGAGGACCAGCTATTGTCCTCACGGCGGCGAAGGAGGAAGGGTGCATGTTGACGCCTTGGCCCGCATCTACGGCAATCGCTGCGCAGGACCGGGTGTAACCCCGCAGACCAGGCAGACATAGCATCCAAGTTGGGAAGCTGGGTGTCTGTGCCCCACTAACCGTGCCGCGCCCCGATTTGCAAGGAAATATATTCCCACCAACATGCTCTGGAGCTGGAGTCTGCCGCGCTACAGTGGAGAGATCAGAACTGTTCGTGACTTGAGTAATTCCCTCCGCTGACAGAGGTGCTGGGGATCCTCGGCTGATTGAAGCAGAGCGCTCCTACCCACAAAACTAAAGATACCCACACTAGCAGCCATCGATGCCATCGAGAACCAATCAGTAGAGCCAGATATTCTCCACCATCTGCCCAGGAAATCCCGGACTTGGGCGCACACTCCAAGCTCCCCCAAGCAAAGCGATCTAACATTGTATTGATGCTTGTTTGGCGGTCACTCCTCGTCGGCCAAAAAGCCACCGCCTCAGCCGCAAAGCCAAACCCGAGTCCTACCCAGACATGGATGCCAAGGTCAAAGTATTTGGATATGGAATGATCGATATCATAGCGAAAGAATGTCACCTACTTTCGTCTTGGTTCTCGATTGCGCTAATCCTGTCGTTGCAGGAGCCTGGAGTGTTGACTTGATAGGTTAGTGATGTGTCGCCCTCCAATTTATGCTTTACCTAATCAGTAACTTCTTACAGTAGCAAAGTTGTTCAGCTGTGCTGTGCTGTGGCTCCCTGGTACGATTGGAGTGGTTTAGGTAGCTTTCGCATTTGTACCGGAACTTGCCGGCGACTGATCGACATTGTACTGAGATGTGGTTGGCCAAGCCAGGCACCTATCCGTGCACCACTGTGCCTTAGCGCGAGTGAACAAAAAACTTGATGTGACAGGCCTTTGCCAGATGAGTGCTGAAGCAGCCCGATGGGGTTGAGCTAGTAGCTGCGCCGCGGAGATGCGAAAGGGCATAACCCGCTTCTGGACCCGGCCATTTCGAGCTCAGCCAACGGCCGCGGCCAGTAATGGGCGGTGAAGCTGCGAATGCATCCACTAGGAACTCCTGTAGCGATGCAGCAAGGCTTTGAGACTTACCTAACTAATTAGAGAATGGTGGTGTCTCAAACACGTTAGGTCTAGTGTACTGATCAGTATGCCCCGGCTGTCCGGTTGGGAATCCCATCCTACCTACCCTTAATTCTCGAAACGGTGATCGATCTGCTAAGTAGGGCCAGGAAGAATGCATGGTTAGGTGGGTAGAGCCTATCAAATTTCTAGGTGGGTAAATACTATCTGTGAGTATTTACAGGTACTCACACACACCATAGGTAATAGAAGAATTATATTTAATAAAATAATTAGTAGGACAATTGGCGTGACAACCTTGTTGCTCTCGGCAGCTTGTCGTTGCGCCTCCAACGAGGTCCCTCAAAACCAGCACCTGCATGATCATCACGAGAATCCTCAGGGCTACACCAGCGTTAGATGCAAAGGGAGAAGCCCGGGAAACGGCGGCAAATGCCGCATCCCCACCTCAGGAATATTTTGAATGGGGCATGTAGCCCAACCCCGCGGCACACCGATACCAGGGTAGTGAGTCGGTGGCCGATTTTGACCGATAATGCACTTCTGCAGATTGCCCTAAGCTTTTGTCCTCCTGTCATCGCTTCCATTTCATCTCATCCACTTGTCTTCTCCGCTCCCATCGCGACATCCAAAACCTGCCATGACCGCGAGTCTTGCTCGCATCCACCACATCCGGAGGGCCGAGCTATAGACTCGCCGTTTCACCATCATGTCTAAGCAGTCTACCGCACCAAACGCTTGGGCTCCTGAGTCGACGTTGCCCGAAATTGAACCCTTCATGGAGCCTGCAGTATGTCGATCTCTTTGTGCACTTGAAACTTGCAGTGAAAATCGGCAAAAATGTCTCATGCGCTTCTTCACCAGGGACCCAGTTATGACGCCGACGAGGATTTGTAAGTAATAGTTCGAGGGTTGATCCATAGGGCAGCTTGGCCCGCGGCGGGCCCAACAAATCGGCTTACTCACGCTTGGTCAACAGACAGAGCTCCACTGCATCCATCTCATCCAGCATCCTCGAGTACAGGGCAATCAATGGTCGGACCTACCATAGCGCTCGATATCCTGCGGATTACTTCACTCCAAACGACCAACAGCAGCAAGAGTCCCTCGATCTCGCGTAAGTCAAAAAGGCACAATCTCCGCCGCCATTCTTGCGAGTACTTACGCTGGCGGCCAGTCACCATTACCTCACTATTTTGCTGGATGGAAAACTGTTCCTCGCGCCCATCCCGCAGGATGTGAAGGTGGGGAGCCCTTTCCCCTCTGCTGTCCTGATGATCACCAAAGTGCGACACTATGTCTAACCGGCGCCCAGGCCGTCCTTGACATTGGCACCGGTACAGGTAAGAGTCTAGCAGTCCCCTCCTCTGCCGTCCAATCCCCGTCTTTGCGTTTTAGCGACAGGCCCAAACTCACTCTCATTTTTGATACCTAGGCATCTGGGCTATGTAAATATGACCCTCCCCCATCCACACAGTTCCTTCTGTTCCCTCCTCTGCTAGCGCGCTCACCTAATCCGTTATCAGCGATTTCGCCGAAGCCCACCCCCACGCCCGGGTAACAGGCACTGACCTATCCCCCATGCAGCCGTCCTGGGCGCCGTGCAACCTGAACTTTGAAATCGACGACGCTACACTTCCATGGACATGGCCGAGAGACTCGTTCGACTTTGTCCACATACGCTACCTCCTTGGCGCCATCATTGATTGGACTGCCCTGTTCCAGCAGGCTTACCGGTGCTGCAAGCCTGACGGTTGGGTCCAGTCGGCTGAGGTGGACGGCATATTTAAAAGCGACGACGGGACTGTCGAAGCCCATGCTATCCTGGCTAAGTGGAATGACTTGTTCCGAGAGGCGAGCAAGAAGACGGGTCGCTCCTTCACTGTGGTTAGCGATGACCTGCAGCATCGAGGCTTCCAGGAGGCTGGGTTTACTGATGTCAAGGTGATAAATATTAAGGTACGATCTAGATGTTTATCCGCCAAAGCGTCTAAGAGCTAATTCCCGTTCAAAGCTTCCCTTTGGAGGCTGGGCCCGGGACCGCAGGCTCAAGGAAGCCGGGCGGTTTGCGCAGGTGGCGCTCGAGAGTGACATGGAGGGTGAGATTTGCATCTTCTTCCTTTGATTACACCAAATGAAACCAACAAATGCCGAGCCCACGCTAAAACTGAGCCCCCCAGGTTACACTCAATTTATGTGGCGCAACATCTTGGAATGGCCACAAGACGAATACTGTGCGTTTCTAAGGGACATGCGACATGTCCTAAGCAACAGGACCGTCCACGGCTACATGATTCTCCGCTACGTTTACGGACGGAAACCAGCAGCGACCTGATCCATTCATTAGGGCTTCCGCCATCAAATATTTCTTGCTTGGATGAAGACTGTTCGGTATATTTTAGTGGAATGTGCATAGTAACAACAAATTCAATATTAAAAGCACTCTTCAAGTTAATGATGTTGGGTATAAAGACGGCAAGTGCCTCTGCATTGATTAGGTGGGATCCGTTGGATGAAGGTGTAGTATATCGGACTTTCCTAACCCTAGGTAGGCACTTCTGAGAGTCCCAGCCCCTTTAAGTCTTTAACTTGAGCGAGTTCGTGGGGAGCGGCTCGCCCACAAGCCCTAACCCTAGCGCTGAAAATGATGCAAGGAAAAAGAGGCGGCCACAAGTTGTCAGAGAGAAAGGATTTCAGGGGCTCTGGGCATCCAGTCAGCTCCGATGTCTGGCACTTCTAGAACGCTAGTAAGGCTGAGCCATTACGAGGACGTAATCGAAATCTTACAGAAAGATCTATAAAGAGGGATGTTCTAGCTACAAGCCAAAGCTGCAAGAAAGTCCCACCAGCAATATAATCACGCAGCCGCAACCCCTTCACATCCACCAAATCCAGTTTGCCGTGTTTCTGATATTCATTATTCTCAACTCCATCTGAGTGCAAGTTTAACAAAATTTATATTGGGAACTGGGGATTGACAGTTTTTTACTCCCTTGTATTCGCAGAGGACCGCGGTTGTAGTATTATCGATACATCCTCCCAATTTCAGGCCACTTAACATCCCTCGCGGTTGTAAATACGCAGTCTCCCACCCCTCCCTACACCGCTACAAGTCCCCATGGCACAGGGAGTAAATATCCATCCGCCACATCCTCCTCTGGCGTGTGGCACGCAACACTTATTGCCATACTGTTCGTCGAGACCAACCGCATCATCCCATCGAACTTTCTCAGGCTGATCATTTCAACAGCGGTAACCGATGTCAGTCCTGTAATGAGCGCTACTCCCCGTTAGCTCCATCCTCAAAACTGGCAACGCCTCACACCCCCCCTCTCATCGCCCATATCACACACACAGCTGTCTTCTAGTCGAGATAACTTACTAATAAAAACTGCCATGGGGCTATATCCACACGTCGAGAACGACCCTTCCACATCCTCTCCTCCACGGTCTGCAAAGAAAGCCGTGACCCTCGCCAGAAACAAGCTCTGCGAAATCAACCAGTGCATTCCCGCCGAAGTAGCACATATGGGGATTCCATACCTAAGCGGTAGCGAGATCCACCAACTTGACCGCTGGAGTCCAAGCAGGTCAGATACCCTCAGCGTCTTTGGGTGGGTGGAGAACTGGGAAAATTCATGCTGGAAGCGCAAGCGACGGTGCGACGGAGCCGTTCCCATCTGCGGCGGCTGCACCAAGCGCATGACCGCCTGTGTCTATCTGGCCGAGTTGCAAGAGCGGGCCTGGTAGCAAGAGTGTGTTGATTCTTATCTACCTACCATAGGTATCTAGGTATCTATTCTGTAAATATATCTTGTGCACTAACACGCATTGGCACGATGCAGTCGTTGCGGAATCGACTGAGGGAGTTGGAGCAAGCAGAACAACAAGCGGGTAAGCGCTCGGTCAACGACGGCCGCTCCACAAACCCGGGGGCACAAAATGAGAGTGCGACGGAGCCGGCAGAGGGAGCATGCATCGATTGGGCAGCGATGATGAACCATGATGGGGCTAACGGAACGTCGGGTCTGGACCTCCTCGAGCTGGGATCACCTGCATCCACCTCCCCTGAAAATCACTGCGCGCCAAGTCAGCACGTTTCCCTTGCGTCCGCCATGCCTGCCAACACTACGACACCACTGCCCGGTGCCAGGGTATACGGGAGTCCTTCGGCGTCCTCAACAAGACTCGAACCGAGCAGCGTGGAGCGGCTGATGCGACCCACCAACCGCCTGGGGACCCTATCCCAGGCGGCGTCCATCGTGCCTCATCCCTGCGACACCACAACGATAGTCTTCTCGACGCGCCGCAGTGATCTCTCCTGCTCCGACGACATGCTGATGAGCTCATCGTTATCTACTTCTCCCGCGTCCATCGCATGTATCCCATCTTTCACCAGCCCACGTTCAGGAAGCAATACCGTCTGCCGTGGGAGCTCGCAACTACTGATGATCCCCTGAACAAGACATTTCCTGCGCTGGCCAACGTCATCTTCGCCCTGGCATCGCTGTTTGCGCCCGGATCCTCGTAACAGACCTCGGCCCGCGCGGGCGCCTTATTCATCACCACACAGCGAATCGACCTTCTCGAAATCATCGATGACGAAGTCGGGATAGAGCTCGTCCAGCTGCTGCTGCTGCTGGGCTACTACTTGCAAAGCACGGAGCGATTCTCCAAATGCTGGAACATAACGGGGCTAGCCATTCGCATGGCCCAAAACATGGGCATGCAGCTGAGCTCGCACGACGCCAGGAGGAGGGGCCTGCTGACCACGTGTCCGAGCCAGCTCGGATCCGAGATGCGCGTCCGGGCTTGGTACGGTTGTATTCTCCTCGATTGAGAAATCTCCATGTCCTTTGGCCGCCCACTGATGCTCAATGCGGCTGCCGGCGAGCCGCTGCGATTGCCGGAAAACTTACAGTTATGGTTAATTAAAACTCTTAATTATAGGCGCTTCATTAAACTATTTAATACAGGCATTACGTGATCAAGGTAAACAAGTTCGAAAAGTATTAGTACTAAGAGTGAGGTAGGAAGAGAGGTATTAAGTGGCTGTGACTTTATAAACCAGTAAAGATGAGGGCTAGAGAAACAGTGTGGTAGATTAACATTAAGGTATCCGATGTGCCTTCCGCGTGGGAGAATCTCGAGGCCCACTACGCGCCGAGGATCCCTATCGAGTGGCAGCGTTTCCAGTTCCGATTCCACTCCATTCTACAAAGTCTTAACATACGAATGCTCGGGTTTATGCCTCGTCTCATAGTCCGCATGGACATATGCCCTCTCAACACATGGCAAGCTCTCCAGCTTATACTGCAGTCCCTCCGTCACATCATGTGCAACCCCCAACTCTGTTTTCGCATCCAAAACCACATCAACCTCCACAACTAACCTCGGCCCGGAATAATACGCCCTCACGGTATCAATTCCCAACACCTTTTCTGAATGCGTCAGTGCAATATAGGTAACCAGTTGATGCATCTCCGGGCTCGCCGCCACCCCAACCACCAACATAAACTCGGCCGCCGCTGTCCGAAACCACAGCACAATAACTCCTAGACTCAACACCACCGCCCCGGCAGGATCGATCCACCACGCAATCTTCGACCCCCCCACGGACGTTAGTATCCCCAACCCATTGATAAACAAATCGTTCCGATGGTCCTGCCACACGATCCTTACCTGGCTGTACCGCTCCCTCAGCGCGAAGCAATACATAAACAGGCCCATTTTCGTCGCAAACGACGTCGCGGCTGCAATGACCGCCGGTAAGTGGAACCCATTGACCTCTCCCCCCCCTCCTCGCGACCGCTCCACCAAGTCCCTCACTGAAAAGGCAATAATGATGCTGCTGACTGCCATCATCAAAAAGCAAAAAACAATATTGCCTACCGTCTCCAGCCTCCCTTTCCCCGCCGGGAAGACCCTCGGATCCACATGCCGCACTGCCCTGTTGCTCGCGATCAGAATCACGTTGCTCAGGGGATCAAAAACCGCATCCGCCATGGTCGTGATCAGCGACAGCGACCCCGACGAGACAGCCGCAAAGACTTGCACCCCCGAGAGCAGGATGTTGGCGACGAGCGAGCCGTAGATGGCCATCTTGACGCGCGTGGCTTCGGTGGCCGTCGCTCTCCTCGCCATCTCGGAATGCTCCGGTACGGTTCGCAAGAGGCGCTCCACGGTGAGGTTCTGGCATTCGTAGAAGCGGCGCAGGCGGTTCTGGTGGTTCCGGTGGCAGGTGGTGTGGCTGCGGGTGGTACCTGTGGTGGGTGTTGAAGTCTGAGGCGTGGTGGACCCAAGATTGGCGGAAAGGGATGCTTTTGCTAGGAACTCGGGGTCCTTGTAGGCGGAGAGAAGGCCGAAGGGGTCATTTTGGGAGTGGCTGAGGCGGAATACCTCCGCTTCGATGTCGTGTTTTGAGCCCGCGGAGGAGGGGCGGAAATGGAGGCTCGGGAGGACATGGTTGATTAGCCAATGCGGGCGGAATGTGATGCTGCGAAGCAGATATTTCTCCATCGGTTTTTCTTTCTGCATCATTTCTGTATTTTTAAGGTGCTGGTCGTGTTTTGGAGGAGTCGTAAAGCTGGATTATCAGCGTCTTTATAGGTTTGAGAGTGCAGATGGGGTGACAATCATCCGATCATCCGACTGCGGGCCATGCAGCCACCATCATATACTACAATACAACCCCTGTTTTATTGTTAGCGCGGTTCTTTAGACAGGGGCCCCGGCCAAAAATCGAAGACTCACCAGTTTACAACCAGGAAAGCTATCTCACCACAAAAAAAGATGAAATGTAAATGACTGGAAGTTATATTGTTCTCCGTCTTCTTCTTGCAGTGGTATTTTTATTCGTAAAGCGTGGGAAGTCGGCATTTGACGATGCCAAGCATTGGCAAGAACCGCGTTAACAATAAAACAGGGGTTGTTTGTATCTCCGTCAGCGCTTCAAGGGAAGCGCAAGCTCATTCTCGACAAATACAAATGATACCCGGACGGAGAACAAGGCGCCCTTGGGCTCATTCAGGCCCTGTTTGGTTCGACTTTTCTCACACAAAAAATCGCCCATTTGGATCGAGAGATACAAGGCCTCCGGGCTCGGGGTGGCGAGAAGTTTGCTAATCGCCCTTAGCAGGTGCCCCCCCTTGGAGGATTGCCGTACCAAAGGCCTGAAAAGCCTTGTAGCCACACAATCCAATCTTTTGAAAAAGTACCGAGGTTTAAGGTGGATTGAATAAGTACAAAAATTGACCCAAGGGGCCCGTCAGTACGCCTGCGCCTGAGAATGTACCCTCCTGCCGATGTACCACAATCCAATCCAAGTCGAACCAAACAGAGCCGTATTAGAGCTGAGGATGTGGGAGGGAAGACGCATTGAATTAAGGCCATCATCCTGCTAGAACTATCTTCTCAACCCCAAGGCGCATTTCACACTCCCTGACACTGGCGGATTGTAGCTCATCGTACAAATCCATCTCGCTGGGTAGGGGGCGACCCAACACTGCCTCAAGCTCAGCTCGGCTATCGTCAGTCCGGCTAGCCCTTTGGTGCTTCCATCCTGGGCTGTTTTTGGAATCCCCAAGGTTGGACGTGAAGATACCGGCAGCCGAAATCGGGAGAAAATCCTCATATGTGATGGGTTCGCACTCGACCACGCCCAAGTCCAGCAGCCTCTCCATCGACACCGGCAGTGTCTGTGAGCGCGCAGCATCCCCCGGAACAACAGGACTTGCATGGTAGTAGTAGGCATCTGGAACAACTCTGTACCGGAAATAGACCAACCCCTGTCTCCGGAGAGTCGTCCAGTCGTCCGGGAACTCGGAAAATGCCTCAGCGAGAACTTGATCAAACAAGTGGGGGGGGTTTTCCTCTCCGCTCGCACCCTGCGTCGCCGCAGCGGCAGTGGCCAGAAGCCGGTCGTAGAGATGCCGCCCTTTCCTCGTCACAGCGGCACCCCGTTGCTCGACCTCGCCAAAGCGAGCCGAATGAGTGCCGCCGACGCTGCTTGTTGGCTCGTCGGAACCCGAGCTGTCGGACACCGAGTCGTCCACGAAGGTCACCTGCTCCTCCAAGGCCTTGAAGCTCGTCTGGCGCAGCAGGATCTCGCATTTGCGTCCCCGCGGCGGGCCCTCGATGCGGTCCTTGGCGGGCAGCCCGTGGCGGATCATCTCGGCCTGCACGGCGTCGATATCGAGCGTGCGAGGGGTCAGGTGGTTAATGTGTGCGCTAGGGAAGCACACGATGTCGGCCACCATGGGGTGCTCGTGCTTGAGGCCGAGGTAGGTCGCCATCGGGACCGTGGACCGGGAGTGCCACTTGAATATTTTGAGGGCCTCCGCGATGAGCTCGTCGGCCTCGCCGGCCGTCATCTTCTCTCTTTCTCTGCCCTCGTTGCCCTCCGCCTTTTCTACCAACTTGCACAGGCGCGGGGAGAAGAGAGTGCGGTTCGACAGGATGTCTGTCGCCGCCTTCCGCACCGCATCGGACGCGATGAGATCGGGGCGGAGGACCGTGGTGAAGACGCGGAACGGGTTCTTGCGCAGCGACTCCTCCGCTGTCGGCCGGAATGCTGTCCCGTGCAGCGGGAAGCCCACCATTTCCAAATCGTAGTATCCCACGGGATGCATGCCCATGAGCGCAAACAAGCGGCTGATCATGCGCAACTCGTGCTCGCTGCCGACGCGGATGGCGCCATGTCGCTCGGCCTGGTGACGGACTGGAAGATCATCCGCGGTTTGGCCTTGGGCGAGGAGGGTCTTGTCGTCGATGCAGTGCACGATGTCGACGAGGTCGCCGTAGAGCGGGACTTCGGTCCGGTACATGTCCGAGAGAGCCTGCACGAACCGAGACCGGAGATGGTCGGCGTCCCACCTGCATTGATGCATCGACACGGTCAGCGTCCGGGAAGCCACATGCCTGGCTTGCTTGTGTGGCAACAGCAGAGAGATTCTCACATCGTGGCAGAGAGAGGGGGGACTTACGGCGACGGAAAGCAGACTGTCGACATTGTGGGTAAGGTAGGTAGGTATTTTTGGGACGGTGATGCTGCTGTCAAGCTCGCAATCCAATGCAAAATATCACAAATCCTCTCAAAAGAGCGGTGACAATCTCAGGAGGCAAGATAATGTCGACGTCTTACTGTGACCCCTTATCGCAGCTGACCCCTGGTTTCCTTCAGTACCCGCGAGTACCCGACAGTTAGCTCCGATAGCCGATCCGGGCTAAGCAGTGTAATACCTAAATGTGGATGCGGAATACCCTCCGCGCCCGGAGCTTTGTCATCGGTACAAGGTACATGCCGAACGAGAGTTGCGGAAATGCCGTGAGGAGTAATGTTTGGGATTGTGTATGGGTTATGAGGCGAGAGGTACTGTTTTCACGAGGCGAACTGCTCCGAGACTACCCGACTCGGCAACCCCTTTTCAGGGACGGTATTTTTGACGCAGCTGTGCTAGGGTAATGGATACTCCCAAGAGGATCATCGACCTCGTTTCCACTTTTCAAGGGCTACTCTGACCAATTGTGCTTCCCCAGTCCCGTGCCGCTCAGCCCACTCAACGGTTGCGAATGGGAACATTCTCTGATTCAGTACCCCCTCCTGGTTCCGACACTTGTGCAGTCGTATATTGACTGATTGACGCTCAATATTGCTATTCCTGATTCAGCTGGTGGCGATAACGGTTCCTCGTGCCCAGTTCTGGCACTTGTGCATGGGGGCGCTTTCGCAACTAGAAGCAGCTCCTATCCACAGTATGACATCGCACGCATCGTGAAGATGAGTTTCGATGCGGGCGAGCCGATCATTGCCGTTGGTATTAAGTACGTTTCGAAAACCAAACCCGGATGAGTCAAACACAAGTGAACTCGTGCTAATTCAGGGCCTACAGCTACCGGTTGAGAGTTCCTGGCTTTCTGTATTCTGCGGCCATGAAATCCGCCGGTTACAAGCCAAACAACGGCCTTGATGATCGGCGACTTGCACTGCTCTGGATCCAGCATCATATCCGAGGCTTCAATGGTGATCCCCGGCGTGTGACGTTTGTCGGCGAGAGTTCTGGCGCAGGTATGTTCACGTGGATTCAATGGGGACGATGCCACGATATTGGAATCACGGCGTGAAGCAACTCTGACTCTCGGGTGCTAATTAATGCGATGCAAAGGGTCTGGGTGTTTTCACTTGCACTCTCCCGACCCCCTGTTCACTCAGCTGATTACCATGAGCGGGACCTCCCTCATCAAGGCAAAGCCGCCAAAAGCTGCGGAGGGGTCCTTCATGGCGGCGGTCCAGCTTCTTGATGTCGCCGGAGACAGCATATCGTCAGAGGCAGGACAGGTTGAAGTGTTGCTGAGCGCATCGATGGCGGATATCAGGGATAAGATTGGCCGCAAGATGCCTCTCGGACCCGTCGTTGACGGCGACTTGGTTCCCCAGGTTAACACCTTCGAACTGATGTCGGATGCTGGAAAGGCGGAGAAAGTGATTCCGGGGATGAAGTGGTGTAAGAGAATCATGATGGGTGATTGCCAAAATGGATGCAAGTCTCCCTTCAACTACTTCATCAGTGCTATCGACGCACCGGGTGTGCCAGTCCAGTTCTATGCTGATGCGGTCACGAGAGCCGCGACGGGTCGGCGGTTTTTCATGACCAAGCGGGGGAGGATGGGCCTTGGTCCGGCTGATTTGCAGCTTGTGGATAGGATTGTCGTGTTTGAGGGATATAACATCCCACTTGCTGTGAGGGCGGCTGGTGATGGAGTCCACGCACTTCTTGTTGGAGAGACGTACACGTCAGGTATTATGGAAGGAGAGGTAAGGTGTGAGATTGCTCGAGGGACGTACAAAAGGCGGATAGTGTCTTTGAAGTAAGTGGCTCATCCTTTCACTCGGGATCCAAGAATAACGAATCTTTGAAACGCTACAGAGGAGTCTGTCAAGACTTCGGGGCGGGTTGGGGAGTTCTTATCAATGGCTGAAGTTATGAGGGAAGAAGGGTAATGATGTAGATGTGAGTGGGGAGTTGTGTAGGTACCTAGGTACAAGCCTTGGGACCGAAGCAAGTTGAGATAGTGCCTATTCCGTGTAAAATGTGGATTCGACGCTTGTCGTCTAAAGGGGATCTAATCCGAAACGCGTAAATTGCACAATCCAACTCTCCTCACTCTGGTAATACTATCACCAACACCCGCAATTTCTATCACGATAAAAAAGACCGATATCCTTGTCCCACAACCTCCAGGCTATCACCACGGGAATTTATGCTAATTAACACCCGTATTAATCTATCTTACACCACATCCAAATCCTCGGCGCAACCGCCACCTCCATCCACGCCACACTCCCCCCTCACCAGCCTCCCCAGCCTTCCCCCCCATCCTCCTCCCCCTCCTCTTCTTCCCCGTCCTCCTTCCCATCTCCATCTCCATCCCCACCACCCCCCTCTCCTCTCCCTTTCTTAAACATCCCCAAAATCCCTTCCGCCCCCACCACAGCAGCAACATCCAACGCCGTCCTCTGCCTCCCATCCTCCGCCAGCGGATCCAACCCCCTCTCCATCAACTTCCTGAAATACTTCACCTCCCCATCGCCCGCAAACACATTATTAGTAAGATACCTCCCCGCCACAACATGCAGCAGTGACTCCCCCCCAAGGGCGGAGGTGGCCTTCCAGTCCACTCCGGCGGTGTCAAAGAGGGACCACAATGCGGCGTCGGAGGGAGTTGGCGGGGTTGTTGATTTGTTGCTGTCTCCTTTGCGGGAGAAGTGAGATTGGGCGAAGGAGACGTAACCGCGGCGGAAGAAGGAGAAGATGGGCGTTTCCCCTGCGGAGTTGAGCGAGTTGATGTCTGCGCCGGCGGCGAGGAGTTGGGTGAAGAGTGCCGCGACGGGACAGGTGAGTTCGTTGGTGGGAGAGATGAGCCATTGGCATGAGAGGAGGAGGTGGAGCGGGGTGTTCCCCGTGGGATCGGGCAGGTGGGGGTCTGCGCCGAGGGAGAGGAGGGTTGAGGCTAGGAGGAGGCGGTTGCGGCTTTCGGTTTGCCAGCCGCTGTTGAGGAGGGCTTTGTGCAGCGGGGTGTGGCCGGAGGTGTTGCGGAGGTTGAGTAGGTTTGGGGCGGCGACGGCGATGCGCCGGATGAGGGCCTCGGTGGTAGGTCTGTGGTGTGAGCGGATGGAGATTACTCTGCCCGTAGGAGAGTTGGGGATCAGGTGGTGGAGAGTGTTGGAGCCGTCGGTGCTGAGGGCGTGCATGTCAGCACCGCGGTCGAGGAGGATGTCGGCTGGGTGGAGAAGTCCTGCGGTGTTGCCGGGGATGTTGTCCTCTTTTATCCCGGTAATGCATGCGGTGTGGAGGAGGGTGTGCCCTTCAGCGTCCCGGGCTTCGAGGCTTAGAGAAGGTAAGCTGAGAAACATGCCGACGAAATGGCCGTTCTGGATGACCCGGTGCATGACCGTGGTGTCGGGGTATGCCGCGTTCGGATCTGCGCCGTGGTTGAGAAGTATCCTGATCATATCCGTTTTAGCGGTCACGTTATCCCCCCTCGAATTCCCCGAAGCGCGCGTGACAAAGTCAACGGGGTACAGGTCGTCGTCCCCCAATTCTGTACCCTTCGGCGCCCGATGTTGGGAGATGAGCGGTGCGTTCGAGGCTAGGTCCTCGACATGCTGTTGCTCTTCTGGCGTCTGCCGAACATTCGGGTCTGCGCCGTGCGTGAGAATTGCTTTGAGAATGTCCGGAATCAAGCCCCGAATGGCGGCATTGAACGCGGAACTGGTCACAGTCGCTCCGCTCCTGAGGAGCAACATGACCATGCTCCGATCTGCAACCGCTCGAGCGAGACAAGAGCGCCCTTTTGCATCGACGGCATTAACATCAGCCCCGTTGGCCACCAGTAACTCAACAACGCGAGGGTCGAAACCCGGCCGGGGGATTTGACCGAGTGCAGCCAACAGCGGAGTAAGACCGGCACCGTCTCGAGCCTCGAGGTCGGCGCCCTTCTCGATCAAATACGGCAGGGCAAGAGCTGACTGCCACCAGTGTGTTCCTCCAACCAGGAGGTGGATAGCTGTCTGATCTTCGATCTTCTGAAAGCGGAGGCTCATCGCCTTTGACATGGACCTGACGTTCAGATCAACGCCAATATCCTCTACCAGGGCACGGATAACATCCATGTTTGGAGTCTCAGCCTTGCAAGCCAGCAGTAGCAGAGGTTCATTCTTGTCGGGAGCGTCCGAACTGTTTTGTGGATCAGGGGCCTGCAACCGTACTTCCCAGTCCTCGAGCTTGGCAATAATCTCTTTTGTAGCAACCTTCTTCAGCACCAGAGCATTCCCACTGACAACAAGGTCATGCAGAATGGCACGGTCAGCCTCAGTAGCACCGAGCCCACCGGGCTGTGGTAGCATCTCGGCAGCAAATGCATAGTCCCTCAAATGCATCGACGCCGAAAACGGCCAATGGGAACCATGTCCATATTTCCAAGGAATGCCGCCCAATTTCTCTGCCGCATGCCGAGAAATAGCCTCCCGGTTCGCTTTTCGTCTCGCAAGAGAGAGGCTTGCGTGGAGGTTGATGAAGTTGTCGGCCTCGGGAAAGAGAGCCTTGCGCTTTCGAGCCAGGCACTCGGTGGTGTAGTCGAAATTCCTGTCCGCTGCACGGCCGGTGACAGAGGTGATGGTTTGCAGAGTCGGGGGCTGATAGGTCGAGAGAAGGTCGATTATCTCCTCTAGACGCGCTGCGGGAAAGTATCGGTCCCTCTCTTGTGTTTTGTGGCGGTCTGTGTCCATGAGAAGTACGCTTTGTGCGCTTGGCCGCGAATTATCGTGGGCCCTACCGTACTCGTGCCCCGACCCCTTCTGCCAAAGGATGTCTTCCTCTTCAAAGGTCGAGCACGCAGACCAAGCAGAATCAGACCAATCCCAATCAGATCTCCAATTTTTGTCTAATGCATCGGATGCGCCGGCCTCAAGCAGCAGCCGCACACTTATCGGCTGCCCAGACGCGCACGCAAGCCGAAGAGGGGTCCGGTTAGGGTGGTAGCTTTTCGCCGAAGCATTGACAGCCCGAAGCTGCTGTTCCGCGGTGTATCGGGACTCTTCTCTGAGCCAACTCAAGAGCACCGCGATGACGTTCGGCCTTCGCGACCTAGCCGCGAGATGAAGTGGGTTGAGGCCTTCCAGAGTCGTCTTGAGAGGGTCTGCACCGGCTTCCAGGAGCAACCGCGTGGTAAATTCACAGTGGGTAGATGCGAGGTGAAGGGCTGTTGCGCCGTCTTTGTCCGTCTGGTCAACTCCGAGTCCATGGATCGAGCATTGGCTGAGCATGTATTCCAACATTGTCTCGTTGCGCTGGGTATCAGGGGCCATGCCGTAGCTCTCGCCTCGTATGTCCCACTCCCGATAGCCTTGGTTGTGACTGTACGTACACATCTGATGCAAGGCTGTCCGGCCGGCGTGGTTTGGCTGCAATGGGTCGATGCCGAGTTTAATGAGGACCTGAACCTTTTCAGGATGCTCACCCTTCTTTCTTCCGCTTTGTCTCAGGCCGGCAAGCCTTGGAATACGCGAGTGCCAGAGAGTGTTGCCCGCAATGTCAGTTTGCTTCGGGTCCAGGCCATGCTTCATGTACTCCGCAAATTCGCGCTCCTCCTGTATCGGTCCGTTGTAGTGGTCGTTGTAGTAGAACAGCGTCCGGCCTTGACAGTCCACAGTGTCGGGCCTGGCTCCAGCTCGAAGCAGCATGCCCCAGGCCAGGTCGCTGTATGAGTGTGTGGAGGCAGCCAGTCTGAAGAATACAGTTCGGCCCATCCGATCTCGTGCTTCCAGGTCTGCGCCAGTCTTTAGGAGCGCCTGAAAAATGCACTCGATTGTGTCGCGCTGGATATTTGAGTGGTCAAAGAGAACGTGGAGAGGCGTGTCGCCTGCATGGTTCCGCGCTCTCGAGTCGCCACCACACTCGTGGAGCCGTTGAATCACATCGGGGATTCGTTGGAATTCCACAGGAGACTTACCCCATACCCTCACCGCAAAGTGGAAGGCCCCATCGCCAGTCTCGTCTTCAACTGCGTGCGAGCTCGCCCCAAGTTCAAGCAAAAGAAGTGCAATCGAAATCCGGTTGCTCCTCATGGCGGACAACAGGGGTGTTAGCCCTGACTTCTCCGTCTTCCGCTCAAGGTCTGCCTTTGCGTCCTCCAAGAGAACCCGCAGGACGTTCTCGTCTTTGCATGTATGCAGGAGTGTCTCCCCGTCGTTGTTGCTCGCGTTGGGGTCTGCTCCTGCGTCGAGCAGAAGACGTGCGGTCACTGCGTCTCCCACGTGGTGTAGGACGGTGTTGCCATCGCCGTCCAGGTGACTCGCATTGGCGCCAGCCGCGAGCAGCAGCTCAAAGCACTCCATCGTCTCCTCGGGCGAGATTTCTTCGCCGCGGTGTCCGGCGTGTACCAAAGCATGTAATGGGGTGTCTTGCCCTCGGCTGTAGGCTCCAGTGATGAGCGAGATATTCGGGTGGGCCCCGGCCTGGAGAAGAAGTCGAATGATCTTGGCCCTCCTCCAATTGCACGCGATGAAAAGGGCCGTGTAGCCGCTCCTGTCCTGCGCGTTCACATTCACCAATGGATGGCGGAGCGCCAGTTCGACAATCTCGGGCCGCCCGTTTGCCACAGCCAGAGTTAAAAGTCGGTTGGCTTCTTCATCTTTCTTAATGCGCGAAAAGAATTCCGTTATTACCTCCGTATGTCCGTTCTGGCATGCCACCGATATCGGGCTTTTCATGAAAATCGTCCTGTCGATGCTGTCACTCTCTATCCGCAACTCCTTGAAAGGATCAACGCCAGCATCGACCAGGATCCTGGCCACTTTGGGGTGATTGTTCCCGGCGGCCAGTAGTAAAGGTGTGTTGCCACGGTCAATATTCGCGCTGTTGTTGGCTCCGGATTTCAGCAGTAGGTCGACGATGTCGTCGAAGCCTTCCCGCGCGGCAACACACAGAGGGGACCCCATCGGACCTGCCTTGTTGAGGTCTGTCTTAGGCTGCCCAAGCAGAACCTTCACATACTCAACAAGCCCAAATCTGACCGCAACTATCAGTGGTGTAAGGCTCTCCCCATTGGATATGCCGTGAGCTCCCTCAAGAAGCGCTGCCCACTTTTGCATCCTCCCGCCAGTCAACAGCTCGGCGGTCAGGGCGTTCATCTCTGACGGTTCGTATCCAGAAAGTGTCGACTTCCGGGCGTGGATGTGCCAGTTGCGAGAAGCATATTGAAGAAACGGGTACATCAAGTGTACGGAGTTGTATACACCAGAAGATTGCCAGCTATGCCCTTGTTCCTTTAGATCGACGTTGTCCATGCAACCGGAAAGGAGATATGCCAGGCAGACTAGGGCGAGGCGGCAGTGCGTGGGGCCAGGTTCCAAGACAGGATAAGACCCCGGCGTGAACTGGCGAGTCGAGCCGTTGAGGAACTCTGTCAAACTGTGATGCACAACAGAGACCGTTTCGTCGGGGAGGATTTCAAGGAGGGGCCCACACGCTGAGCGGACAAGGTCCTTCGCAGCCTTGAGGTCGCGTTCCTCAAGGGGGTGCTGTGTGACGTCGATGAACTCGGCGATTTCCAGCAGGCGCAGCGGGCGGCTAGCATGCGTGACAGACTGAAGAATGAGCAGCTGTATGTCATCGGGTACACCAGACCGCCTCGAGTGCTCGCGTAACAGATCGGTGTACATGACGTTGAGATCCTGCGGTAGTTGATCAAGTACGTGGGCGACATCCGCTCCTGGTCGAAGGAAGGCATTCATGGCCAGTTTTGCGTAGAGGAAAAGCCCATTCGCTCTCCCCGGGACCGCTGCTCTGATGTGGGCTTGCATCTCAGTCGAGATGGTCGACAGGCTCAGCTTATGCTTGACATAAGTGGCAATGTCGATGTCAACCTGGCGCTCCTCGAGACGAATGTGGAATGCGTTTGCTGTCCTCAGGGTCTTCTCGACGTAGGCGACTGGGCGGCTCGTAGCAACGACCTTGACCTGGGAGGGTCGCCATCCTGCAAGCGCTGCTAGCGATTGCAAGAACGGCTCGAGGTCTTTTGTCTGGTCCATCTCATCGAGGGCGTCGACCACTATGTATACTTTGGGGATGTAGATGGTAGCGTCGCGAAGATGGCGCCAGAGATCGGCGCTAGATAAGCTCTCAAGATCGCGTCTATTTCCTTTTTCGTGGACGTAATCTTTCAGCACGGCTTGTAGGGGTGGACTGAAGACAAGCAACTGGTGCAGCCAGTCGCGTAGAGCGGCCATGGGGCTGTGGTTTGCATCGATGATCTGCCGGAAGAAGAAGTACAGCACAGGGCATTGTTCTTGGCGAAGCTGGTCGACAATTGAGGCTGCAAACACGGACTTTCCAGAACCGGGGATTCCTCGAATCCACAGAAGCCCTCGGTCTGGACTTGAACCACGATGCCACTGGCGATAAGCATCGGACGAAAAGAGCCAATCGCCGGTGCCGGGAAGGTGCGACGCAAGGTGCTTCTTGAACTCGCCGCCTTCGTTGCTATATTCCGTCGGTTGGAGCCAAGTGCGTATTTTGGCGAGCACGTCTGGGGGCTGGGGAAGAATATTCTCCTCGTTAAAGTCGCTGGCGTCGGCCGGGACCCAATCCGTGTCGTCGATCAGAGAAGCCATCGCGTGTATACGGTGTTTGTGGAGGGAGTGTCCCCGATTGAAGGGTTGTGCGTCTCTTTATAAAGGCTGCATTCGACGGCACTGTCGGGTGTTTGTTTCCGCCGTTTGTCGCTGTGCCGTGCCGTTTGCTCACAGCAAATTTCCAGGCTGCCTTGGAGCTGCGCCTTCTCCGAAGTTGGACAAGCCAATCTGGAGATGATCCTTCTGGCCCGCAATTAAGGCCCTGCTCACCCCACATAGGTCAGTCTTGGCTCCTTCCCGCACTAGATCCGGGCAACTGCTCCCACTATGTGTGTCACCGCCGTCACAACAACATTCGAAGTACCATGAGCCACCCCATCCAATTTTCGCGGCTGCAGCTTCTTTCACGTTGCGATAAACTGGCTTGAATGTTTTTCCCCCTCAACTCAGCCGCATGTGCGAAGATTTGTTGCCGTCGGGCTTCGGCGCTGACTTTGAGGAGTTGGCCGCCACCCCACAGTTACTCCGCTAGTGTCTTCCAGGCTCATTGGGCACTATCTCAAACTAGTCACGTTTAATTCAGGCTTGACTTTACCGAATCCAACAGAGAGTATCTCAGACGAGCAGACTGACGAGTCAGAGATTCTAACTTAGTAGGAAGAAGCGTCTTGTGAAAAAAAGAAAAAGAAAAAGAAAGAAAAAATAAAAGGAAAGGACCATCAGAGCTGAACAAGAACGGACGGACGACAACGCTCTAGTACGTATAGCACAGTTTTCCTTCCATCACGTTCATGTAGTCTCCCACGACCCTGTCCGGCGCCAGTCGCAGCATCGGAAGCACATCGCCAAGTGAAACAGGCAATTCACCACCTTAAAATCGACATCACGAATTTCCCTTTCCTTCTTCGGAACTGAGCAGTTGCCGCCTTAGGCTGAGCCAGACTGAGCCAGACTGAGCGAGGGGGTCACTATTCTGGGCTGCCTCGGTTATAGTTACCACGGTCCAAAATTGCCATGGAGTTGTGACGACCCAGTTTTAGGACCTCGTATCACCACCACCACCACCACAACCTCCTTAAACACCTAACCGCGCTTTCCTTCATTCATAAGACAGAGAAAAAAACCTGACGTTTAACACTCTCGCTGATTCCGTTACGCCTAAGTTAAATTATCCATTTTTCTTAAAAAAAACCAATTTATTATTAAATGACTAGATAGTGCGGTATATCACCTCTGGCAGGAAAAGGCCATGGACGGGAAAAGGAAAGCCATTCTGTGCCAGGAAAAGTTCTTCATTTTCTTTCTCGGTCTAACTCTGCAACTACGACCGCAAGTTCATCGCTTCTTTTACGTGACATTTGAAACCCACTGAATGGACAATTGGGATGACATCTACAAGAGCCTCGGATATTTGCCGAACTCGATACATCTTGGGGTAATATTGCAACTTGACGGCGGTCTGGTCGTCAAAGTCTGCTGGCTAGGTGGCTGCGGGGTCACACGAGATGGAGGCGGGTGTGCCGTAACAAATGCCGAGCATTCTCCAAAAGACGCCTTTGCAGCTCGCTGGCCTCTCGTCAATCCCTCCTTCTTTGCACCCTGTTTGAAGGCGATGACTCGGAGTTCGCTTTGGGTCTCCATTGCCAGACCTGTCACAACTGCGTGGAGACGCGCTCGCTTTGCACTCTTCAACGATCCTTCGACGGCGATGACTTCGAGAGCTTGCGTCTCAGGTTCGCTCCCCCTCCCAGCCCTGACCCAGCAGTCAGTTGTGTTGGTGGGCAACGACCCATATTACGTCCGACCTCGAGTCACGGTCATTGAGACTTCACCGCTGGCAGCATCTTCACATCAATCTCACGCCTTCACTCAGGCAATCCTCCCACTTTCTGTCCCTACTCCCGTTGCATCGGGGTTAGTCCCCGCAACTGTTATCAACCTTCGCGGGGAACCGATATCTCTCTCCGTCATCCAGCGCTCCATTAGCAGTTCCCTCAACGAAGACGACGTCTTTCAAGATGGCTTCGTCAAGGGTGGCTACCTCGTTGTCAGCCAGGGGGACAAGTTTCTCAACAACAACAACACCCCTTGATCCAGTAAACCGATTCCAAGCCTCTCAGCTGCGTTGAGGACACCCCTTTGTCGGACGACGTTGCGACCTACCTCGACGAGCACAATCTTTGGTTCTGTGTTGTGCCGGGTGACAGCTTTCTGCCTGCAGGACCCTACATTGTGGCCGACCACAAACTCCACCAAGCGTGGCGTCTCTACCCCGACCACCTCGAGGCATTCTCGACCATTGTTCCCAATGACACAGAGACATTCGACGCCAACAATCCACGATACACCCGACGCCAACAATCCAGCCCTTTCGCCAGCTTGAGTGGCTTCATTGCGGTTCCATCACGGCTTTACTACAGCAAAACAATCGAGTTGCCGCTGCATGGGGTGAGGATCTCAGTCAAGGATAACATCCGCCTCAACGGGGTCGAGATAAGAGTGGGAAACAAAGCCCACACCGAACTAATTATACGGCAAGCAAACCGCCATTGCCGATTTTCTTCTGGCCCTTATTCGCAAAGGGGCTGTCCCGTAGTGGGTAAAACAAAGCTGTCAGCTTTTGCTGGGTCGGAAACAACCCCCGACAAATGCATCGGCTATTTCCCGCCGTGGAACCCACGCGGTGATGGGTACCAGAGCCCGTCTGGCAGCTTGAGCGGAGCTGGCGCTACCGTATCACGATACAGCTGGATAGACTATGCTCTCTGCACCGACAGTTAGTAACATCCTAACAACCCGTCCCTGGACCCTTCAAGTTGGAAAAGAAGCTGACCACATTTCTTTCTTCCAGCTACCGGAAGCGGGAGATTCCCAGCAGCCGTGCATGGCGTCTGGGGTCTTCGAACCACATGGAACTCTGTATCCCTCAATGGGGTTGTGTGTAATAATCCGTTAGTCGATAAAGTCTATTGATAGAGCGCATATTTGTGGGTGGACTAATACCTGACATTTTATTGCAGCACCATGAATGCAATTTGTGTCATGTTCCGTTCTCCTCGGGACTTTTCCACCTTCCTGGAGATCCTTGGTCTTCCTGACTTATCAGAAGATAATGTTTGTCATGCCCTAGTTGAACTTATCGCTCTTTGGCCTTTTTTACTAACCTGAGTAACAGTTGCTAGCCCGAATCGTTTATCTAACCGACTGGTATCCGATCGAGAGCGAGGCTTTGCAGGGCATGACCAATAAATTTGTATCTGCACTTGAAGATTTCCTGGGCATTAAGCGCACTCCAGTCTCCTTTGCGGAGGAATGGTCCCGCTCTGCGCCCGAAGATGTCTGAGAAGAGCCCTTGGCTGAGTACTTGAAGGGAGTAAGTAGTTCTCTGTGTCTATGTACATTCACTTTAAACCCTTTCGATCCTGAGCTAACATTGTGTTTTTTTTACCCCCTTTGACAGACATCTGGCCTGGCGAACGAATGGGAAATATACCACGCTTTTGACGACTTTAAATCCGAGTACTAGGCTAAGTTTGGTAAGATACCCTAGGTTAGCCCGGCCCATGCTAAAAGATGGTGCGCACTTGTTTTGCATTGATAACGAAACTGCGCTGCTTGGTCGCTGCTAACCCACGCTTGCCCCTTTCTGACAACAGGGACTACGGAAAAACAACCAGTCAGGAAACACGCGACGCATAAGTACTAACGACATGCCAAGTTGTTTGAGGAGGAGATCCTCTAAGTTGATCAAGCCGGGAAATCCAAGACCATCATCATGATGCCGCTGGGTTGCGCCACACCCTAATACCGCGACCTTACGGAACATAATAGCCAGTATATGCAAAACCTCGCTTTAAACCCTGATTGGACTCACTGCCCGTAAATGAAATACTCTAACAACCTACATCCTAGATCCCCAACAAGAATTCCACCTGAAGGGCCTGTAGCCTCGGTTTCCATAACTGGCGCTGCACTAGCCGTGATTCCCAGTATGTTCACTCTAAGTGATACTTGGCTGTTTTCAGGGGGGGTGTATCTAACTAAAAATTATCATACAGTTGGACAAATCCCATACCAGTCACGAATCTCAGGCCGAGAGGAATACCTGCCTGTTGTGGCGACACTGGTGGGGCAAAAGGCATGTCTAAAGCCCAGATGCTACCCAGAATCTGATTCACTGACTCCCCTTGGGGGGCCACGACCAAACCATTCTACGCGTCGCTTACCAGGCCTTGGAAACGGCCCAGATGGATACCGAGGTTCTTACTGGAAAACAAATGTTTAGGACGGTGAGCTGAGGGAGGAAGGTATGTTGTAATGACGCCAGCTATCTACTTCTATCTAGTGCTAACAAGCAATATTAGTAGCCCCCGTAATCACCGCCGACACAGCCGAAAACGCCTTTGCCACACCGCTTAAGGCGTCGCCCATGCCCGGCGCCACGGCCGACAAGGCATTCGCAAACACCTTAGCAACTTTACACAAGGAACTCTCTTTTACCGGGCAGCTCAAGGTATACCTCATCTCGCCATAATCGCTCTCCTCATCCACATTCCTCGCGTAAATGGCAACCGTCTTAGCCATCTTAGTTGTCCATCGCGTCCGCTGCCCCCACACGCAGCACTTGCCAGATCCACGGATGTCCTCGCAGCCCTCCTCGCAGAAGCGCTCCTGGCGACTGGTGTGCTCGTGGATGCCCTCCTGCATGGCGACAATGTCGACAAGGGTCTGAGCTAGTCCGTTGGTGGCGACCCATTCGTCTTTGCTGTTGCCGTGGCATTGGAAGCTGATGGTGCATCCAGGGCTGCGTTCGCCGTCGTTGAGCTGGACGGGGGTTTCGTCGCACGTGCGGGCGCCGCGCCGGGACCAGATAGCCCAGAGGTAGTCGCGCGCATATACTTGGCCGGGGATCTCGACGTAGTCTTTGGTGGTGGAGAAGGCGAGGCCGATTTGATGCGCGTTGTTTTGGTTGTTGGCTATGCCGGCGTTGATGGAAGGGGAGAATGTGGTGTTGAAGGCGGGGGGAGAGCAAAAGGTGGTGGGGACGGAGAGGAAGAGGAGGGTGAGAGCGAGTTTGGACAACATGGTTGCTAATCTGAGGAATGTGGGTGGGCAACTGGTGTAGTTTGGTGTGCGTAAAGGAAGATACCTATGGGTTGTTAGACTTCATCCCTTCTTTCCAGCAGCACTTCGGGTTGATACCTTACCTATTTGTATTCCTATGAAAGACTATGTTCTCTGCGTGGATGCAGAAACTTCACCTGCCACTTCACAAACTTGCTCTTGTTTACGCTTTAACGATTAATCTTTACACTGATAAAAGAACACCGATTAACTCGTTCGATTATCTTCAGCCTCACTCTATGGTAAGGTTGTGTGGATCAGCATACACACCCATGATTGGACGGACGGCACCAGAATTGCAAGGCGTTTTTATCGCGTCGGCTTGCCGAGCCAGAGCCCTCCGATTGGATGACTGGACCAGACCGGAAAGAGGCATCATACCTAGGGTAGTATTTTGCGGGCCGGGCTATTTATAGATACGTTTTATTACTATTTCTTATAACTATACTCCGCAAAGTTTCACGCCAGCAGGCCAAGATCTAATTTATCTAAAACAACAGCCAAATAAGCTTTTTTCCCATACAGCCACGCCCCATCAGCTCCCCCTTTATCAACACCTCACACAGCTAGGAGGGTACAGGGCTCAGCAAGATGACCTTTCCCACACAAACTAGGTAGTTATAGGTAGTAGATTAAGTAGTTTAATACACGTGGAAATCTCCACACCTGTTTGAGAATCAACTACATCTTCTTCTTTCCAACAGTCTACACACATAGAAGAATGGCGATTTGGGTGGGGTTTCTGGAGGCTAAATTCGAGGCGCACCACCCTGTGGACGCCAGGGCAGATTCTATAAAGTGAAAGCGAACCTTTATATCTACGAATAGCCCACCGGCCCGTGATTTACCGTCGCTTGGTGATCGACTTAGGAGACTCAGGATGTGATTCCCTTTTCTGCTACCAAATCCAATTCTTGTCTTTGATTAGAGGTTATGGTACTTTAAATGTACTGATATCTGTAATATCACACCCTTGGTAAACCCGACTCCCAAACGGTGTACCTATTAAGGACTTGTTAATTTGGCCTTCACTTGCAGGAAAGGCACCCCGGTGGAGACATCCCCTGACGCAGCGGAAGCTCCGTTCCGCGCCGCTCCCTTTCCAAAAGGACCTCATGGTACACCGCAACCTTTAGTAATTTAAAGCCTAGACCGTAAGCGAGTCCTAGAAAGGTACACCGCAGTGTTCAAAACGCCTTTCACAGTCATCAAGATGCTATATTTGGTACTTGAAATGCCGCCTTGGATGCTACTGAGGCATTTCTTGCCGTGAAACAAGGGTGTAGGTTTTATATTATAGGTAAACAGGAATTATTTTCTTACGTCAATTATAGTACTATGGCGTGATAGAGGTTCCGATACGGTGTAAGAGCCTTCTTTAACATTTCGCAACTCGTACCTAGAAGCTTTCACAGATCCAGATCCCCTAAATCCAGTCAGCACTTAAAATAGCACCCTATCGTTTAAACTTACCATATTAAAGAACTGCGCCGGCTTTTAGGGATTAATAATTAAAAAGCCCCTAATGGCCTGAGCACGGAGATTTAAACTACACCTGAGTTTTTAGCAATCAGGTTTCCTAACAGTCGATAGGGGACACTGAGGTTTTCATAAGATGGGGTATTTTCCTATTCTGTGCGAATATAACGAGCCTAAAGTACCAATTCGTAGTGCTTCTCCTAAAGATCTACTCCCGTCTTAGTAAAAGCCCCCAGATAGAAAGACACTGTGACTTGTTGAGCCTCTAGTGAACCGGCGCTAGAAAGTTCCTCCAGGCTATATGCCCGCCCCACTAATAACTAAGCAGCGGTCATCCCTAATAAGGTACTTATCAAACTCCAGCTCCTTCTCTAGATCTTCTTTCACTACCAATAAGTCGCCGTCGACGCATTTTATTTCAGGATCTTATCATTGAAGAATTCGTTGAGGAGGAGTGAATTAGTGTTGATAAGCCGTATTATTTCGGTCGTGGAAACCCGCGACGACTTAGCTAGCAACAGGTGAAGAAAATGGGACTTTAGTGACTCGTCCTTAGCTGGGTGTTAATAAATGTTGTGGCAGATCAGCCTCTCTTTAAAATTTTCTGTGTGCGGCCCTAACGACGAAGTCGCACTGCATTAGCCATCGGAGATTGGGGGAAACATGTCTGCGTGGGTGGCCAGGCTCCCAGGCTCCAAGCCCCTGCCCCACACCGTCGTGACGCTTCTAAAACTCCCATATCTTCAACCTGTCCATCAGGCCGCGTAAACGACATGTTAGGAATCCTCCCTCGTTATAGTAGTTACTGTGATTTAAGATGGTAAATTTAGATCAGGAGCAGAAGCCTCGGGCCCGCTCCATGATGAAGGATCTTACGGAAGGGGGTCCGCTGGCCCTAACTCTATTAAAAAGTTTGTAAAGTCACTACTGAATTGAGTTTTGCTAGTATCTGAACCACCGACTCCAAGCGGGTTTAAGTCGTGAGCGATGCCACCATTCCCCGGCCCTGGATTCCCCCTTGGGTCCAAAGTCGTGTCGACGCTCGAACCCAGGCAGGGTAGGGAGGTGATGGTTGTGGACTGGGCTGTATCAGACGAGCTAGCAACTTCCTAACGACGCATTAGATCTGAGGTGGTCGGATTGTTCCCTTCAGCTTAACTCGTTTTACTGGCCCTCAGCATTCCCGTCGGGTACTTCCTGTGTTACGGGCGGCGTGTAAACTGCTGGCGACACTTGAGCATGTGGCGGTACCTGGTCGATCTGATCCGGATGGCTAGACGTAGCCCTGTGGTTCTCTAGTGCCTTCCCCTTGTTTTTAAGGCTATCCGCCACCCAGTCCTGGAAAAGAGCTTTAGCGTCAAATCTGAACACGCGTTGTGTAAATGTTACCAGCTCTTCCTCAGTCCGCTAGACGGAATCTAGATCATCGTTGACGGCTCTCCCTCTGTCTGGCAGTAGACCATGTGTGCGGACGACATCGTGAACCTGTTAAAAGTGTTAGCCATATTGGAATGTTTGGCTCGGTGATTAATAAATTAACTTACTATATCGTCTCCACGTCTTCTGATAAAATCCTGGTAATGGACGATGTGCTTGGGGACATCGTCCATAAAGCAGCTTATTGGCTCGTTAACCCCTGGGAACAGGATTATCCAGACATTGAGCCACTGTTCTGGTAGACTTAGTGCCTTGTCTACCCTCGCTCTCAGAGACGCGGCCAGTGCAGCGGTCTGTGGTAATGCTCTTTCACGACCTTAAAATCGACGAACATCCCTGCTCTTAATCACGTGACTCTTCGTCACGTTTGATCAGTCCAGATCAGCTCCGGCTCGGCTTTGGCTAATATTTGCCCATTGAACAGCACAGCTTTCCAAGAAGGTGCAGTTTTAGCTGAAGGGCCTAAAATGGTCCTATATAAGGGGCTAGAATTAAGACATTTGCACCTGTAATAGTAACTATTTAGAACTTTATAAATAATTTATCTAAGCCTTTCGCTTACTAATACTTATACTTATTACTAGTAGTTAATACTGGGGGTATTTAAGAGATGCCTTTATTACTAGGCGTTATTAAGAGATAAAGGTTATTTTATATATTAAGACTAAGAGTATATCTACAGCAGCGAATTAGTGGCTGAATTAACCGCTAAGCGCTAATTTATAGCTTAAAAGGGGCCGTGCTCTTAGCGACTGGAAATATCAAGGATGTGTTGGAAGCGCGGCACTCTGGATTCTATAGAATTGAAGGGGTTGTAACTGTGTGATTCTATTACTTGTGTTCCCTCTATTCCTCTGGCTCTGGCTGGAAGCTAGAGGCTTCTTTATAGACTATTCTGCAGGATTCAGGCTTCGTCACTCTGGTAGATGAGGCTTACTGGCGTACTGGCAGTGCTAGGTATCCAGTTAGCTCCGCTGACTAGATGCCCAGGGCTTCTGAACCCCCTTTATTCTGACAGGATGTCTACGTCTATGTAGGGTTAGGGTTATATGTGCGATTTTTTAGCCCTTAAGCGTCTAAAGCCCTTAAATATAAGCAATTACGTGTAATCTACATAGTAAAACAGCGTTTCTAAGCTTAAACTATATTATAATAATAGCTTAATGACTAAATCTATCTACGGAAGGCTTATTACAGCTAACGCTATGCTGTTATTACGCTAGCTAGCTACTTTTTTTATTACTAGCGCTAACCTCCTTTATCTTCCTGTTAGCGTGGAGCTGCTTATTGAACTGGTACGGTGACGCAACAGGGAAGAAACTATAAAGAGAACTACACTTACAGAACGTCGCAGTCGGCCTTCTAAGCCGACTCCTAGACTCCTGGTCTTCCGATCAGAGGGATATAAATGTAACTAATGTAGAAAAACAAACACGTACCTAGTATGGAATAAAACCTAGTATATGACGGAGCTTGTATATGACGGAGCTTAGTATGAAACGGGGCCTAGCATGGAACAATAAAGGAAACGCAACTGTGGGTTAGGTTATCTTCCTTCGATTGAAGGGCTAGAATGTTAATAGGCTTTTATGGAAGGTCTTTGTAGTGAAAATCGTCGGATTAATGATTGTTAAAAGAACTACAGTTTAAAGAATTACGCAGCATAGCCCCTTTTTAATAATAGAACACGCTAGAGAACGTATCGCTATATACATAAGCGGCTACAGTAATATTATATGCAGAGCTTAAAAAGAACGATAGGATTAGCCTAAACAAATGCCTTGAGTAAACAACTATTTTAGCAATCGCTTACAGGAATTATTCTTCCTTTTGCAAGCTCTTTATAGTTTACAATCTACACAAACCGCTATAGCCTCTAGCTACAGGTTGTAATGCCGTGATAAGGAATAGGTTTTTAAAAGCGAATAGCTCTTAGTAAAAAACGGTTTATAAGAGCAGATAGCTCTTTAAAAAGGGTAAGGAACGGTTTTTAAAAGCGGATGGTTCTTAAAGCAAATGGTTCTTAGGAGCGAATAGTTTCTAAGAGAGAGTGGGGAACAGTTCTTAGAAGCGGATAGTTCCTAAGAGCAGATAGTTTCTAGAAACAAATAGTTCTTAAGAGAGAGGGAACGGTTTATAAAAGCAGATGGTTCTTAAGAGAATAAGGAGAGAACGGTTCCTAGGATCAGGTAGCTCTTAGGAATTGTTCTGAGGTTAGATAGCTCCTATAAGAAATTTTTATTTTTAACGTTATTTTAATAATGGAGTATCTATTATTGCACTTTTTAATAGAGCTATACACGTATTACGACCTGTACCTGACATAGGCCTTAAGAGGACTGGCGCGGGTTAAGACAGAACGTATAGCAGGACGTTAAAAGCTAAGGGGCGTTCCGAAGACAGCTTATTAAGCTACCACTCTTAGACGAGGGGTTTAATGTTACTGTAGGTCGTTATTACTATAATGTATAAAGGTGAGTCTGAACAGTAAGATATAAATGAATAATTAAATATTAGTATAAAGAACTAGGAGTCCCTTACAGTCATTGTAGTTACAATAATGTCTATTTATACTGGCTAACTAAGAGGTACCTTATACCTTACTTAATCCATTATGTGTGGTAGTGCATTACGCAGTTACTGCTAAGCAGTTGACTAAATAGTGCTTGGTGTTAACAGTCTTTATAGACCACTTATTACGACCTGCACCCGACACAAGCCTTAAGAGGACTGGCGCGGGTTAAGACAGAACGTATAGTAAGACGCTAACAGGTAAGGGGCGTTCCGAAGACGGCTTGTTAAGCTAGCACTCCTAGACGGGGGGTTTAATATTATTATAAGTTGCTATTACTATAATACATAGAGGTGAGTCTGAATAGTAGGATATAAATGAATAATTAAATATTAGCATAAGGAATTAGAGTCCTTTACAGTGGTTATAGGTATAATTATAGCTATTTATATTAACTAATTAAGAGGTACTTTGTACCTTACTTAATGGTCTGGTGTTTAGAGGAGGATTAAGCACTTTACTGCTAAACACCTCCTGCTTAAAGGTCTTGTAACTGCTTAATAGGTAAATACTCTTATTAAGATTAAGTAATTACTGGTTAGTTATAGGGGCTTTAGGTCTTTACACCCCTGGCCTAGTGTGTAGTACTGTGCGTACTGTCTTCCTACATTGTTCTTTCTATGGGGGATCTGTCGGGCCGCTCCAGCCTAAGTGACGGCCTGTAGGGTTATTACACGATTTCCCCTCTTTAATATTCTTTTCCCATAAAGAATCCTGGTGAGAACGTTCCTTCTTTCCTAACGTAACTATACCTGTTAACTATATGTAAAAGCGCACTTTAAAAAACAGTATCTCTTATTATTATAACCTTACGGACTTTATTTCGACTTTTAGATTGTAAATATCGCCTTATAATTATTATTCTTTAAAATCGCTTTCCTATCTTATTATTACGTGATTAAACAGTTACTTTAAATACTTATTAGTAAGGGTTTTATCTTTATATGATACGTTTAGTTATAGTGACACCTTCCTTTAACGGCTTCTTTTTAAAAAACGTTATCTTAATGCTAAGCACGATGTTATTATGTGGAACCTAAAGCTGAAAACCTAAAAGCTTTATAAAGCTGCCGCTTATCTTAACTGGATTAAAGTTTAACGTTACAGGATAGAGGAGCGGGCCTTTTCCACGTTTAGCTGGGAAGTAAAGGTCCTCCACTTTTAAGAGTAGGAGGAGACTTACCTGGCTGCTCCTTTTAAGGCTAGTGAATCTTTTAACTGGGGGGGTTTTTTAGCAAGAACGCCTGCTGGTTCTTTCTCTAGGGGGTTGCTTTAATTAGCGACCTCTTCTTAACCTGGTCTGTAGCCTTTCTTTTCTAATAAACGAGACGGCTTTTTAGCGTAGTGGTGGCGCGTTTGCTTTTTTTAACGAGAGGTTGTGGGTTTAAACCCTATAAGGGTCCTTATAGCACGGGTTATGGTCTGAGGACTGTGACGTGTGTTATAAATCTTTTATTATTTTTTTTATTTTTTTTACTGACTTCCTTTCTCTACAGGGCTTAATCTTATGGACACGCTTCTCTGCCACGCGCCGTTATACTACTGCGTTATGTGACTTTACGTGGGGCTTGTTGGGAGCTCTGGAGGCCCGGCCTCCTTATTAGGTCTGAGGTCCTTGTAACCTATAGCTAAGGGTTCTGATAAATATCCTTCTGTACTTATTAAGGAGTTTCCTGCCGCTTCTTAGGCTTTAAGTCCTACAGTAGTCTTACTCTTTAGTATAGTAATTTAAATGTTAGATTTTATCTTATTTCTGGCCCTTATTATTAGTTTCAGTTAATCTGGATTCTTTTAATAGAACTCCGTAATTAGGTTTAGGTATTTAAGATTTTTAACTGGTTTTTACAAGTTACTTTCAGGGCTGTAATTTAACCACTTAATAAGATATTTAAACGTGTTCTTTCCCTTTTATAAATTTATAACTTTCTTAATGTTATACTTATCCTTATCAGCGTTGATCTTAATCTTCTTTTCTAGGGGAACTCCCTTTAAGGCAGGTTTTAAAAGTGAGATGTGGAAAACCTTAGTCCGTACCTTTATACTGGCGGGTAGGTTTAATTTGTAATTGGAGGTGGCGACCTTTTTCTTAATCTAGAACGGTTTATACCTTTTAAAGTCGAGTTTCTTACTAGGTTGTTTTAAATATAAGTTTTGTGAAAAAAGGTAGACGTAGTCCCCCTTTTAAAAAGTTAATCCTTTAACTTATTCGCTATTGTAATAAAGTCTTTTCTTAAGCGTTAGTTATTTAGTTTAATGTTTATTAGTAAACTTCTTTATTCGTTTACATGTGAACTTAAGTTTAGTTTACAGGTAGTTATATAATTCTTACATTTGGTCTGTGCGGATTATAACTTAGGGGGTATTAATAGGTAGGCCTTAATGGAGTTTAGGCTCCTTACTGTAGTTGGTGAAGAATGGTAATATACCTGTTAACTTAATTAGTGTTATGTTATAAGTTATTTATGCTGTTAGTAACAGTTTAAGTTAATTATCTTATTTAAAGTTAATATAAGCCTAAAGATACGTTATAAGTATCTAGTTAACTTACTCCGTTTAGCCGTCTGTCTGTAGGTAAAAGGTTATTAAAAGCTTACTTTTTACACTTATTCTTTACATTAGTCCTTATTAGAACTTTAATATAATTAGCTTATCTTAATCCGTAACGATATTATTTAGTTAAAGGTATTATAAAATTACCTTTTTCTTAAAGATATAAGTAAGTTACTTTATAGTTATATCCTTTAATATTAGTAAGAAGTAAGCTTACTTTTTTAATCTGTTAATTATTATAAGGATTTAGTTATAAGTGACTTTTATAATAGGGTTTTTAAACTCTAGAATCCCAGTGACGAAGTTAAGCGAGATTAAGCTTTATAACGCCTATAGTGTGGGGAGTGGTTTAAAAAGCTTATAAGGCTTATAATATTAGTTTTACTTTTAGTAGCAGATGTTGTAATTATTAACTACTTCCTTAACTAGCTTTTTTATTCCCGGGAAGGCGTACATTTACTAGGCTTATATAAGAGTCTTAGCTTGGCCTATATATCTCCTAAGTTAAGATTTATGGACTTATTAGACGTACTTCTTTTATTTATCCAGGTTATAAATGTACGGTTTCTCTTAGTATTAAAGCTTTACTTCTGGTTTAAGTACACCGTTTACACCTTCTAATAGCTATTCCCGCTAATAACTAGTTTCGTTATAGTTTAAATATATTAGGTATTTTTTCCTATAGTTTTACACGTGCTCTAAAAAGTCTCTTAAGGGGCATTTATGCTTACAGGTCCCTTTTATTAGCCTTTTTATTTAAAAGTCCTGTTATTATTAATAGATATTATACTTTATTTATAAGTTTATATAAATGTTAATAGTTTATTCCAGCGTTTAATTATTTAAAATTTACAGTGTATACTTTAATATATTATTCCTAGTTTTATTAAATATAGTAATAGGGATTAAGATTAGGTTAGCATCCTTATGGTCTTATCTTTAACTAAAAGTATCGGCTTACTTATTATCTTTTCTTTTAACGTGATGGATCTGGAAGTGGAATAAGGCTATTAATTCTACTTACTATGCTTACTGTGGGTTAAGCTCCTTTATTAGGAAGTACTGGAAGTTATTATGATCTGAAAAGACCTAGACTGGTTTTTTTATATTGTTTAAATATAATAATTACTTAACGAAACATTAAATAATTATTATTAGTTCCTTATTATAGATTAAGTACTGTAAGGCTGGGCTGTGGATCCCTTTTAACAGGAATGTAACTAGGTGATATTTCCTATTGTTTTAGACTTAGTTAAGTTCTCTGTTAATAATGAACTTTAAGGAGTCTGTTTTAACTTAGAAGGGCTTTAAGAAATTAGGGAGAGTTAGGATTAATACTGTAATAAAGGTGTATTTAAGGTCTTTAAACGCCTTTTATTACTTATTAGTTTACTTAAATGGTTTACCTATCCCTGTAAGCTTATATAATAGTTTTACGATTTTTATAAAGTACTTAATAAAGTATTAATAAAAGTTTGTAAAGCTGATAAAGGCTTATAACTCTGTTTAGTTCTTTAAAGTAGGTTAGTCTTTAACTGCTTCTGTCTTCTCTGGTTACATTTTAAGCCTTTTAAAGGTTACTTTAAACCCTAAGTAGTTTAGTTTTTAAATATAAAAGTGGCTTTTCTCCAGGTTTACTGTCAGCTTTACTTTTTTAAGAGCTGTTAAAACTTATCGTATATATTTTCGGTGTTTTTTTAAAGTTTTAGAATAAATTAAAATGTTATTTAAGTATATAAAGATAAACTTATTAAGGAAGGGGTAGAAAACACTGTTAATAAGGCCTTAGAAAGTTGTGGGGGCGTTTGTTAATCCTATTAGCATGATATAGTACTGGTAATGCCTGTTACGAGTCTGAAAAGCCGTTATATATTCGTCTCCTTCCTTTACTTTAACGTAGTTAAATCTTATAGGGAAGTTAAGACTGGAAAACCAGTTTACTTTAGTAATCCGTTTTTATATTTCTATAATAAGTGGTAATAGGTAGTGATTTTTAATTATATCCTCGTTTAATGTTTAGTAATTAATAACTATATGTAACTTACTGTCTCCCTTCTTTAAGACAAACAGTATTAGGTACCTTATTAGGGACTGGGACTTTATAATAAACCTGTTCTTTAGGTTTTTATCAATATACTCCTTTAAGGTTTTAACTTATTAGGGGTTTAAATAGTAGGGCTGGAAGCTGTAGAGTTTTACTTTTAGCTTTAGCTTAATTTTATAGTCTTATAGTCTGTGGTCTGGCAGTTATAATATCTTTTTTTAAAACAGGGTAAACTTCCTATATTCCGCAGGTACCTTAGATAAGTTAATTTCTTCACTTATCTGCAGATTAGCTTCTTACTTTTTTCCACCTTCCGAATTATTATTTAGGTAATGCGGTAGACCTTCTGGTCCTTTAACTGTTTTAATAAACTTAACTTAAACTGTGCTTAATTCTGAGGGTTTAGTATACTTTTAAATACTTTATGTATCTCTGGAGCAGTTTAATACCTTCTTAACTTCCTTTAAATAATAATTACAGTTAGGGGACTTACTAAAAGCAAGGTAGTTACTCCTTTAATTAATCACAGGGTTGTACTTTTCCAGCTAAGGTAGATTTAGGATTATGTTATACCTTATAACTGGTGTAATGTTAAAGTTTATTTATTATTTATCCCTATCCACTTTAATTAAGAGTGGTAAGTAATAGGTAACTTTACTATTATTATATTAATACAGGCCTCCTTCTCTATTTTAAATAGGAATAGCCTTTTTATACTTTTAATTAGGGAGTTTCCTTTAATTAATTAGTAAGGGGTGTATTAGGTTATAAGCACTCCTGCTATTAATTATTACTCTTACTTTAAACGGCCTTCCTTTTCTATCTATTAGGTTAATATTAACGGAATAATACTTATACTTTTTTATTATTTAAGTTATAGTAACTATTTATCCTTAAGGTCTTATTTAGCTTAACCTTTAAGTGCCTTTTCTTCTTTTTAAGGTTTTTACTAATTAGTGAATTATTAGTTTCCGGCCTTTCTAGAGGGCCTGTAGCCTTTTCCTAATTCCTTCTGGAAAAATAAGTAGTTTTAATAGACTTAGCGATCGACCTTTCCTGGGTTTTCACGCCTTAGCATCTAGTTGACTTTAAACGGTTTAATGTTTTTAAAGTCTTTAATAAGTTAATAGTACGCTTTACGGGACTGGATTATAGTAATGTTTTTTTACTCTTAGGTCTGTTAATAGTTCTTTTACTTCTATTATTCTTTAATCTTTCCTTTAAGGTGTAATAAGCACGTTATAACTAGGTAATTATTAAATATTCCTCCTTACCAGTATATAGTAAGGGCCTGGTTAATTATAATGACTTTCTGTTTACTATTAGATTCTCTTGTTAGGGAGTAGGAGATTTAATAATAAGTTAGTTTTAACTTTATCCTTACGACTGTGTAATCCTGTTTTTATACGTTAGGGAAGTAGTTATAAAGGGCCTTAAGTTTATAATACCAGTTAAGAGTGTAATTGTTATATATATAGTTAATCTACAGTATATCTTTATAATTAAAGTAGTTGATGTTAACTATAAGTGTTATAGTTATTAAGTACGGAACAGGTGAAGTGGTGCCTTATTTCTTTTCTTTATCTATTTATCTTTAAGTACGCTGCTTTTTCCAGATTTCTTTTTAAAACTTAAGTAATAGTAACCTGGCTTATTTTTTTACAAAATGGTCCTTTTTAACAAGTTAGTATTTAAGTTAATTAATAAAGTGAACTCTGTTATAAAGTTATAACCTGATTTTTACTACTCTGTCCTTAGACGTTACAGTAAGGCCTTTGACTTGTAAGTTCTTTATTTCGTGTACCAGTTCCTAATATCTTTCCTTTAACTTTTAAACTCTTTGCTGGTGTGTTTAACTTACGCCTCCTTAGGGGACCCTTAAAGTACTGGTTTAAGGTACACTGGCTTTAGTGTAGGGCAGCTATTTAAGCTGTCCTTCTTTTAGGAAGGTAAGGGTACTGATCTACTTAGTGTGTTTAAAGTGTTTAAGAGTTTTAAGGGGTATAGTTAAGAAGAACTTCTGTTTTTTTAACTTAATTCTTTTAACTTACTCTTTTTCACTTTCTAATGCCTGTTTCACTACTTAGGTGGCTTAGAGAGCTAACTTTTTAACTCCCTTTACTACTTTAGTGAGGTCTGAGTTAGGGTTTTTCCTAGACTTCTTTAGTTTTTAAGCTTATGAGGTAAGGTTTTTAAAACCTGTAACAGCTAACTGGAATATTTCTTCTTAGAGTTGGTTTTCTGTAACCTACATTTCTAATAGTTTTAAGTTTCCACTTTAGAGTCGGTTTGTAATAACCTGCACCTCTATAACTAACTTTTCTAAAACGCCCTTAAGGATTATGTTGGGTTTTTACAACCCTAACCCGGCCAGTGTGGTTAGAACAGTGTGGCTGGATCCACGCAGCCGCTCCGCGGCTGCATCCGTGGATCTGCACAGCCAAGAACGCCAGACTCCACTGCTAACCTTGTATTCAGTCAGCCAACCTCGCTTCGCAGAAGCGAGTGTGGCCAATGCACTCCGTGCACTGGCCACCCTCACGGCTATAATAACACAGCTTCCACTCTCGAAGATAGAAATAATTAATCACCTTTAACACACACTGCTTTCCAATGCCTTGACCCCTTTTGCATTTCAACAGATTAGGTATATTATATCCTGGGGTTCTTCCTCTTTTTCCTCCTCTCTACTTAAGTCGTATTTACCTATCTAAGTATAATCTTCCTTATTACCTGTTATCCTGATATAGACGTCTTTTAAGTTAAACTTAACGTGTTTTCCTCCTTCCAGGACAGGTTTTTAACTAACTTATTTCAGCGACAGGTATTGCCGTGTTATATGGCCTTTTTTGCTGTAGTTAAAATATTAGACCTAGGATAGGTTTTTAAATTATTTCTGCTATTATTATCATTAAGGTTTATTACAGTTAGGTTAATTTTAACGGTTTATTATACTAATATTTATTAACTTAGGGTAGTGACCTGTTATGGTTAACTGGTTCCCCTTTTTAAGTTTGCTTAACTAGTAAGGAGTTTATTCCTTTTAAAAGTTCTTTTAATGATAGTGATTATAGTACCAATTGTTAACCTTAATAGCTATCTTAATTAACTCTTAAAGACAGTCTGGTTAGTCTTTTTAATAAAGGTTTCCAGTAACGTGCTCCTTTAAACCATTTTAAAATAGTATTATTAGGGCTTTTTAGCTGAGTTTAATCTTTACTGCTTTTAGTTTAAAGCGTGTAAAGAACTTAAGGACTAAAGATGTCTGTTTTAAGGTTATAAGGTATTGTTTAGCTTATTTTAAGGCGTTTAGTTTTTTAAACTTAATCTAAAGTTAATCAATAAATATATTAAAGTTATCGAAAAGGGCCTAAGTCTTAAGGGCCTCTTTATACGCTCTGTCTATAGAGAGGTCATTAATTATCTTTATATAGGGTTTATATTAGTAAACAGTTATTTTATTTAATAGGGCTTTAATAAACCTAACCTTTCCTTCTTCCTTAAAGAACTGCTTATTATAATAGGTAATATAGCTTTAAAGCTAGGCTATTTAAGACTTTAATTATGTAAAGTCTCCTTTAAAGCGTAAGGATAGGGGGAGCTTTACTTATTTCTTCTACAAGCTCTTAAAGTCGTTATTTTCCAGCTTAATAATGTTAAATCAGGCTTAAAGTTTCTCGATAAGACTAATACGGCTTTTAGTATCTCCAGGGAAGGCTTTATTAAGTTCCTTAATTAACCCCTATTAGTTAAGGTTTAACTTTTTAAAATGTGTAGCTAACTTATTAATAGTAAGGAGTTAAAGTTAAGTTTAAGCTTCCTTAAGCTCCTTACCTTTTCCAGAGGTTAATATGTTAGTGGTAAGAAAAGGATAGTGTTTAGGAGTTTAATAAACAGCGTTTAAAACTGTAACGCTAGTATTATATTACGACTTACATCTGATATAGGCCTTAAGAGGATTAGCGCAGGTTAAGACAGAACGTATAGTAGGACGCTAACGAGTAAAGGGCGTTTTAAAGACGGCTTATTAAGTTAACACTTTTAAATAGGGGGTTTAATATCACTGTAAGTTACTGTCACTATAATATATAAAGGTAAGTCTGAACAGTAAGATATAAATGAATAATTGAATACTAGCGTGAGGAACTAGAGTCCCTTATAGTGGTTATGGGTATAACCATGGCTATCTATACTAACTAACTAAGAGGTACTTCATACCTTACTTAGTGGTCTAGTACTTAAAGGAGGACTAAGCACTCTACCGCTAAGCACCTCCTGCTCAGAGGTCTCGTAACTGCTTAGTAGGTGAGCACTCTTGCCCAGACTGAGCAACTGCTGGTTGGTCGTAGGGGCTTCGGGTCTTTACACCCCTGGCCCAGTGCGCAGTACTGTGCGTACTGTCTTCCTGCACTGTTCCTTCTGCGGGGGATCCGTCGGGCCGCTCCGGCCCAAGTGACGGCCTGCAGGGTCGTTACACCACTAAGCTCTTTCTGACTAGTTGTAGGGGCTTCGGGTCTTTACACTCCTAGCCCAGTGCACAGGACCGTGCACACTGTCTTTCTGCACTGTTTCTTCTGCGGGGGATTCGTCAGGCTGCTCCGACCCAGGTGACGGCCTGCAGGGTCGTTATAACACAGACTACTTATATTTTCAAGTTATTTATATATATTATAACGTGAATGATAGCTAGTAATTCCTTACTTTAATAAATTAGTATTTAGCTAAGCACTATTATAAAGTGGCACTTAGTAATAAAATTTTTCACTCCTTATGTATTTTTTTCTATAAGTATATATAATATATATTGGAGATTTAAAAGGATATACTTTACATTTTTTATTTACTTTAAAGTATTTAAAATCTTATAATTAAAGATATCAGTAATTACAAAATGTAAAAATAGCTTAGCTTATAGTTTATAATAAATTTATAAGCTTTATTTATAGATGTTAATAGTTATTTTAACTTAAAATATGCTTTAAGGCTGTTGTAAGGTATAGCTAAGCAGAGAAGAAAAGACTTATTAGAAAGAAGGGGGTTTAGGAATCCTAAACCCTAGGCATCTAGTCAGCAAAGCTAACTGGATGCTTAGCACTGCCAGTACGCCAGTAAGCCTCAGCCACTGGAATGACGAAGCTTAAATCTTGCAGAATAGTCTATAAAGAAGTCTCTGGCTGGAAGCCAGAGCTAGAGGAATAGAGAGACTGAATACAAGCAATACAATCACGCAGTTGCAACCCCTACAATTCCACAGAATCTAAAGTGCCGCGCTTCTAACAAGACTAGCTATATATTACACATAATTGTAATATAAATAAACGCGGTAATTGCTACTTAGCAGTAATGTACTAAATTAGTTCTACATATGAAAATCGTTTTAAAGAGGCTATTTAACTCTTTATTTCTAACATATAGTACGTGTCTATTTTTACTATATATTAAGTTTTAGATAAGCTAATGACTTTTGTATTTTATATCTAGCTTACTTACTGTCATTTATATATAAATCGCATAAATTAATATCTCCCTTCAGCATTTAACTCGCAGCTTTAGCTATAGATCTTAAGGCTGAACTTTAAAGCTTTAATAAAAAATCACTAGTCTTATTTATAATGCACTTTACTAACATTCTCGTTACCTTTTAGTCTGTTGCTGCCTTAATAACCTCTTTATTCTTACCAGTTTAGCAAGTTAGTCACTCAGTTAGTGCATGTAATAGCAGTTACGAATCCAGAGGCAGGCTCTGTTTAATGTAAACTGAATTCCTAGTATACTATTCTTGAGGAAGGAAAGGAAGGGTTTTGCATGGTGGGCGCGCAGGCGCACCTCTTTGTGGGTGCGGCCAGCCCCACTGTCACACGTGAACACCCCTGACACCCAGAAAGGCTAGAACGCTTCTGGCAAGCCAGAGTGGGCCACGGCCCACCGAATCTCAATGAATGCGGAGAAAGCTTATCAAGGTTTTAGCCCACAGAACTTGGCCTGCGCCAATCAAGTCACGATGGCCAGGAAGGTTCTGTATCAGGTCATGAGGGCCCAGGAGGTTACGGCCATAAGCCATCATTTGGAACGACAGAAAGCTTCAGTCCCAGGAGGACCTCTGTATTTAATAGACACATCTGGCTAGTGATTGAGAAGGGCAAGGACCTTCGAGGCCATAGTCAATTATTATTGATTTTAGAATAGATTTGTTCAGCGCCCACAGGGCCACATTTTGTTCCACTCCACAGCCACAACCACGAGTGGCTTATCCGTGTCACAGCTGGTTGTTCAGAGAAGAGGAAGCGTGGCCAAGCAGCAATGCAACAGTCGGGGGCGTAACTTCGCAATTCTATCATGTTCTAGCAGTTTCTTCGGCTTTTATAGGCAGCGCGCGACTTTTCGGTAGATTGGCAACTCTAGCCGGATGGTCCAAAAACAAGGCTCCATGGCTGGAGCACACGCGCTAAGCAGGCGTGAACGGCCGCAGCACAGGCACATCCATGAAAGCGGAAAGTAAGCAAAACTCGATTCGTAGCTTAAAATAGACTGTTTTAGGAGACGAATCGAGTATTCTGACTAATCCTTCCGCACGCGCCAGAATACCCCGCACGTACTCATCCTGCTCAGGCGAGATAACACCTTTGCTTCCTAGGGATCCCAGTTTTGCAAGAAATCTTACTCGATTCTCCGGTATTTAAATAGCACATTAGCAAGTGTCTCTTTGTTTGTCGGCACCCCTTTCCTGCCCTCCTCTCCCCGTCCCACATCGCGTTCTTGTTACACCGACTCTATCGTATTTGTGATCTAATCGGTAATGTTTTAAGGCAGTCGTATGATGTATAAGTCCTACTGCGACCCCAATGAGGGGTTCAGTCCTATAAGCGACATATGGAATTATATGAAGGGAGCGTCAGATGGTATTCCTGCGACCCTGTGGCGAAGCGCGTCTGGACTTGGGGGCTGCGCTTACAGACTCGCACACGGTTCGTAAGTAATCTAGCGAGGCCCTCGTACGGCAGTAGGCCTCTGGGTAAATACCTACTAGCGTATCTGACCGTGCTGCCACTTTGACGTGGAGGATCGATAGCAACGCATGACCGGGTCCTTTTGATGAGGTTGGGGAATTGTGAAGCTGGGACCCACAATCTGGTGATGTCGAGAGTAGGTATCGGTGGAGCAAGGTTTTTGATTATCGACCTCCGGAAGTACCGTTGTATCTAGCAAGCTGAGATGATAAATCCGATATCAAATACCAGAGGCCATCGATGCTGAAGCGCCCGAGTCTGACCGCAACGGCATCATCTAGGCATTTTTTTGCACACAGCTACCTTGCGAGATACTGCTTTGATTGAAGGTATAGCACCTTGAAGATGCAGCTTCTTCCGGCCTGGGTTTACGTTGTCCTCTGGGGTCTGGGTACCTCGTCCGCCCAGAATGGGTACGTCGAAAGTCAACCCTGAGTTTGCTGGCATGGCTGATGCATCGCGACCCAAAAGCTCGGGACGCCCCAAGGATCTCTGGGAGACCAACATCTGGGGCGGTCTTCCGTCCCTCCAAGAGCTCAGCGCTGAGCTCAACATCCCGGAGGCGCCCAGCGCCGCGAACTTTGTATCCAGGCCAAACACTTTCCAAGCGGCTGCGGTGGCGCACAACAATACCACGACCGATTCGCGCTTGCCCAATCCCTGCACCGATGCCAGCTTCCGGGCGCCCGTCTACGAGATTGTGAGCTGGAATGTGACCAGGGCACACTCTGATTCCTCCTCCTTGGATTCCCCCGTCCGCATCGACGTCGCAGCTACGCTCTGGGACAGAGTCAATAACTACTCAATGCAATGCGCCGGCGATCTCATGTTCGCACGGCCGTGGGACTACTGGTACATCTCCTGCGCGCCCGAGGGCGGGTTCCGAGATGAGGGGCTCCAGCAGCTCGCCTCGATCGCACTGTGGTCACAGCCTTTCTCGAGGGATAGCGGGACAAATAACCTGATGGTGCAGCAGTACTGGGGTTGTGCAATTCAGGAGCAAGAAGATATCCGGTTCCCGTACGTACATTCCTGCCAACAACAGGCTGGCGATACAGAAGTGCTGACACAGGACGCCGGCAGACGCGTGTACACCGCGCGCGCAACCAACCATCGTTTCACCGTCAGCTGCCCCAGCAAGAACACCACGAGCATTAACTGCAACATGACGACGCCGAGCCGCCTCCAGTCGGATTTTACGCTGCCATGGAACGCCAACCAAACCACCCCCTTGCGCTCGCTGCCCATCGTCGGGCCCGCCGAGCAGCGGCCCCAGGCGGGGGTCCCGAGCCTGGACTGCGCCCTGAACGCCTTCACCCATCCCGACTGGACCATCGAGGAGGGTGCCACGTACATCCCCAGCCCGCCCGGCGGTAAGCTCACAGACATCACCCTGAACTTGACCATCACCAGCCGGGTCACGGGGATACAGCATCTCTGCCGCTGGGGCGGCGACCACAAGGCCGTGGACTGGTACGGGAACCCCCAGCTGAGTTGCGCATTGCCCGCGGGCGCTACTTTCGATGCTAGCCTCACCTCGTACATCCTGGTTTTCTTTCCTGACAAGCGCACGCTCCGCATCGATCAGCGTTGGGTGTGTGGCGATAGCGCGGGAACCTACTCGAAGAACTACAGCTCCTTCGCCGAATTCGCCCTGCCCTTCTTCTGCACCGAGAACGGCGGCCGCACGTGTCGGACGAACAAGAGCTACGTCCGGGGGCAGCTGCAGACCCCGATCCAGTGGACGCCCGACCGGATCCCGGCCCCGCCCGGGGCACAACGCCCGGGCTGCACCAGCGACTCGCAGGTCCCGAGCTGGGTCCTCCACGCCTTCCGCTACGAGGACGAGCGCATGACCTACACGCAGGGCAACAACCAATCCGCTCCGCCGCTTGACCAGTGGCGCCTCGGCCCGCGCGAGAATCGGCTCAGCCGGACGCTGACGGTCCAAATCCGCAACAAGGCGACCGACTACCTCCAGATGTGCGTCGTCCAGACGTTCGAGGGCGAGACGGATGCCGAGGCCGCAACCCGCTGGCACCGCTGCTACCCTGACGCCGGCCTCGCCGTCCACTTCGTCGAGACGCAGATCCAGTTCGACCCGATCACGGCCAACTTGCGGGTCAACGAGACATGGTTTTGCGCAGACACGGGTGGCCCCGGCATGATCCGCTTCGATGGCACCGCGGCCACCCAGGTCCCCTACTGCGGCACCATCACCTCCGTCGTCAACGACCACTGCTACGACATCTACGAGGAGCTGGTCGACTGCGACTGGTACTACCACACGCGCTGGTGCGCCACGGGCACCCGGAACCCACCCAACGCTGCGACCGTCACCCTGGCCGACACAACCCTCCAGGGCGTCCTCCAGCGCACCGCGCTGCTGCCCGCTAACGCCTTCTCGGACCCGGACCCGGACCCGGATCGCTGGAGCTGCACTGTCGACTCTCTCGGCCGCCCGCTCGAGTGGCACCTGCGCGAGACCCCCGACCACCTCGGCATCACCGACTTCTTCGACACGCAGTTCCGCTTCTTCGACGAGGTGCAGGCGCCGCGCTCCACGCTCGACTTTGAGTTTGCCAACTCAGCCTTTGCGCGCCGCGAGGCCGGCAACGGCGCCACCCGCATCATGCTCTGGCGCACGTCCGGCCTCAGCCCCTTTGTGCCGGCGTGGCGGCCCGACTTCGCGTACGGTCTTGTGCGCCCCGAGTCCATGGTGATCGTGCAGAGCGGCGGGCGTCGGCCCTTTTCCAACTTCGTTGACTGGAGTCTCAAGTACGACGCCGCGAAGGCGTATCTGGAGCTGAACCACACTTGGTACTGCAACGACAAGACACCGTCGCAACCGTGAGTTGACCACTACCATAACTTTTAGCATCTCTCTAACACAAACAACCGCAGCATCCTCTTCAACGGCACGTGGGCTGGCTACCTCAACGTGACCTGCGCTTTTGGCTTTAAGCAGAATCCGGAATATGCGCGTGTTGTCTGCCGGCTGCAGGACGGTGTCGCCGTCTTGAAGCCGCGCGTGACGTGGAAGGTGATGTCAGACACGGCCGTAATCGGGAGCGCCTAGGGGGTAAAGCCCCATGCGACGTTTCTTGGCGTGGAATCTGATTGACAAGGATAATGGTGGTAATAATGCTTATTTAATGAAAGTTTTTGAGCCCAAATTGCCTGCCTGAAATAACCTCCGAAAGTGGGGATTCTTTTCGTACGCTCCTTCCAAGCCTTACAACAGGAATGGTTGCCCTGCTGCTGGTGTGGATTTCCCTGGGTGGTTTCCGATGCTTTGGCTTTCGTTACCTCGCACATGCTAGCCAGATCGATGATGCTAGAAGGGATGGAGCCAAGCTGCCTTTGGTGGGTGGATGCAATAAGGGCTTTTGTTCACGACAGTGTCCTACGCTTTTGCTACGGGAAGAACCACAGTCCCATTTTCGTCACGACGCTCAAAGCTGTGACACAAATCCTGAGGATGTGAGTCGAGAGAAATTTGGGGGGGAGGAATGCATTGGGAAGTCGGAAACTGTAATCACTTCGGCGAACTGACTGGGACTCGGCAGACTGCCCCCCGTCAACCTGCTCCTCGTCGCCCCTCCGCATCTTTCCATGGAGACATATCTCCCTTCTCCTTCACCAGAGAAATTTCCGTCTTGCCCCCCCTCCAATACATCTACGGCCAACTCCGCCGATTACTTTACCGGTGGGCGGGTACGTTTCTGTTCACCCTGCCAATATTGACTGATGCTCATACGGCTCGTATTGGTTTGCCTTCTCTTTGTCCTCACACGTAAACAGCGGCCAATCAGACCCATCTCTGCCGATCAAGTAAGTAACTTCCGCGTCATATGGATAATGAATATGTTCTGATGTAGTACGAGGAAACTCAATTTTCCCTAATGGAGACCGAAAACGCCAAAAATGGCGTGCTCAACCACAATGTCAGGCGACTTGCATTCTGACTCCAGGCTGGTGTTTAATACGGGAGGTGTTTGTCGAGGGACTTGGTCTAGGGATCGATTGTTGTTCCGGAGCTCAGGGCTTATTGAAACTCAGAGATAGTCAGGCCCTCATATGTATCTCGACTTATTGTATCATAGTATCACATCATAACGAGGCCACTGCATCGTCCAAAAGCCGTCTTTCATCACAGATACCGCCCAGACAAGTGAAAGGAACAACACCTTAAAACAACCTACATCTACCCAAACCGTCCACCGAAATATATACACCCCCAAGCCACCCAAATTTTTGCCTCCCCGCATCACCCCTACGGCCTCCCCGTGGGCCTAGGCCCACCACCCCCACCATACGCCGTCGGGAACCCTCCGGGAAAATCGCATCCAGCCCCGGAATTTTCGGATTCGCCGTATTCATCTTCCCCCCCTCCT
>Ga0247758_1000099_pt1 | contig 64583 bp, 47 predicted proteins | sample UWRJL156409C4_FD_180950 | JGI IMG/M metagenome (GOLD analysis project Ga0247758, IMG submission 180950) | Plant litter microbial communities from Arlington Agricultural Research Station in Wisconsin, United States - UWRJ-L156-409C-4 | ecosystem: Environmental > Terrestrial > Plant litter >... | reverse complement strand
ATGCTTTTGAGATGGTAGTGTCAACTGGTCATTGGACCAAACATTCCCCTGGCCAGAGGAGTGCCCGCATGAGATGTGAGACTCCATTGTGCCAAGAAACGCCCAAAAGCTTGCGAAGCTTGTCTGAATCCTGGGGTATACTGCAAGATAGAGAGCGGGGCTGACGAGGGCCCGTGGAGGCCAAATGCATACGGCGGTGTTGTGCCGAATCCTTTGACGTCATGCTATGAAGCGGAGGCTCGGAGGGTAACTGATCAACCGAAACTCTCGCAGCGGAATGGCGTCTCAATGGCTCCTGGAATACGCTCTGTTTCTGTTCGGGTTGTGATCAACACTGTGCTCGGCGATAGCGAAAGACTGGGAGGGTGGAGATCATGGGGTGCAATGACGTCGATCGTCTTGCAAAACGATGGTTGGAGCTAACCTCGACGACACTGACAGCAAGGCCTACTCCTGAATTGCGAAAAGTCCGAGGCTCAGAGAGCCTATGAACCGAGTTGTTCGTTTTATTTCCATCTCGATCAATTTTAACAGCAAAGATTCTGTTTGGGAAGATATGCGCAAACTTCCAATCGATATGCAAAGGAAATACCAGGGTTAGGGTTGAGACAGAAGTAGCCCCTGACTACGAACACCTCGATACTCCCAACGCCTTGATTGCACTGGAATGGGCCATATCGATGAAGCCACACGACCTGAAATTTTGGAGACAATGGCTTGACTTGCAGCGTTTGTACGACTGCCTCTTCTGCACTTGATCGTGGTGGAACCATGGGGTATATCTACCTACGCACATCGCCTAAATATCCAGGAGACGTCACAGCCACGTATTGTCCGAAGTCAACCAAGATAAAATTAAAACACACCATAACTCCATGCCTGTAGTATCCCTGGGTATCATAACATGACCATAAAAACATGAGAACGAACATCATCATCCCGGGCTTTCAAGCACCGAGGTACTTGAAATGCTCGGCGTCAGAATCGTTGAGTCCCCGTCCACATCTCCGCCGTGCCGTAGTCGACGGCTCCTTTTATTTGCCGAGATTCTCTCTTTCAACCTCGCCCAGTCTGTCTTCCAATTCTCGACGCTTCGCACCAAGTCTGGATCGGCTTCTGGTGGTACAAACTCACGGCATAGTATCTCGATAGCTCGCAGCTCAATGCGCAGATGTCGTAAATCAGACTCATTCCCTCCAATCTCGTCTTCTCTGTAGGAGCGTTAGCCAAATACTCAGCAGAACAATGCCTCCGACTTACAGCTCAGCAACCTCCGTCTCAAGCTCCAAGATGTGGGCCGCAGCGGCCTCTGCCCTTTCAACAAGCATGGCTTGGATATGCTGCTTTAATGGTCAGAATCAAAAGCAAGAAACCCAATTCAGCTAGTAGCCCCAACTCACATCTGACTCCTCCTTCCTCGCTTTCAGCCTCTCGGCAAGCTTCACCAGCTCAGCGTTGACCTTCTCAGCCTCAACTACCACCTCCATAGTAATATCCTGCGAATGGCTCTTCCCAGACAACAAACCCCCATCTACCTCTCCTCCAGACTCCACAGCAAGTAGCGGCGGCGACAACACCTCCCCCGATTTCCAATCCGCCTCCCTGCGTTCCACTAAAGGAGGCGTCAACAGCAACATCGCCGACGATACCTCATCTCCAACGCCCTGACCTGGCCCCATCCCTCTCCCACCACTCAGAACCTCCTCCATCTCATCCACCTTGGCATGCAGCTCGTCCAGCGCACAAACACTCTTCGCTCCGCGCAGCCGCTGCACCAGATCGCTCAGCCTCTGGACAAGCACATCTTTGCTATCCTGCGTGGGGTCGTCATCCAGCTCGAGTTCGGGCTCGGAGTCGTGAGCGAGAAAGGGGTCTCGAGTGTCGTCCTCATTGTGGCTGTGGTCGTTCTTGGTTGGAAACCCTATCCCGAGCAAGGGCGGGGAGCCCCATGCCGGTGGAGAGGAGAAGGTCGAGAATTGCCTGAGGAGAGGCGAGGGGGTGCCTATTCCGAGGTGGTGGAGGCTCATGGCCATCGGGGACGGGAGGGACGGGGAGCGGGAATGTTGCTGGCGGTGAGGGCGAGGGTGAGGGTGAGGGCGAGGGCGAGTCGGCGTCTGCGGCTGGGCGGGGGGGTTGGTGTCATTTTGAAGTCGGGTGTTGGTTGTGGGCGCAGGCGGTGAGTCTGAGACAGAGGGCGCTGAGGAGAATGGGGAGGACGGGCCCAGCGAGAAATCCCCTGGTGAGGCTTCATTTGGCATTGCGGTGAGTGAGTGAGTGAGTGTTTGGAGGTGAGTTGTGACAGGTCTGAATTGTCCTTTCCAGGCTGTGATCAACCCATCAAAGCAGTCATCTGTCTTGAAAACGGAATTTCGGCATATCTTTGCAGTTCTCTCCTCTGATAAGATTTGCTTGATTTGTCCAGCGGTTGTGCATATTGGGTGGCTGGTGATGCTATTCACGGAACACAGATGAGCGTTGGGAGCCCCACCTTGAAGGTACGGAGGGGAACGGTGAGTCCAAGGTGAGGGAAAGACGTACAGGGGTCTTCACCGTTCGTGGGCCCACAAAATTGTGGCACACCGTGCCCGGCTTGCCCGACACTTTCCGCACGCCCGAGGCATTTGGAGCCGGGCCATTCGGGGCTTTTTCTGGAGCTGCGAATCTGCGATGCGGCAGTCGACAGCTGCTGACAGGCCCCTCGCCGGCATTCCGTTTTCATTATGCCGCCCAGCTCTGGTTTGGCGGGCAGCCTCCATGGATAGAGGGAAGTCGTTGCAATTGAGCTTGGAGCAGGAGATCTGGTGTATTTTGTTTGTCCCTAGGAGCTCGTCCCAATAACATTAGTGACGTCAGCTATCTCGTCGCCCAGCCAAAGTTTATCAAGAAGTATCACTTTGTCAGCTACCTAGCTGGTTTACCAGGCCGAGCTTCTCACAGAATGCTTGGACTCGCAACTCCGGTTACTACCTGTGAGGGGTCCCCAGGGCGGGTCGGTTGACAAAGCGCTATCCCCGCCCCGGCGCCCCCCAGCTCAGTGTGGGGTATTCTCTCCAGCAAGCGAGGGCCCGACGAACAGAGTCACGCCCGCACATGCGTCCCCTGAGGTAGAGCAACAAAAACACCACCCCCTTCTGCTTCTCTTGCCCTCTTTCTCTCCATGAAGAAGAGTGTGTCTGGATTCCCGCGCAGCTGGCGGCACACATAAGCTCATATTTACCACGCGACGTATTGCAGCTCGTATTGCAGCGCCAGCCGTTTCGGCCATTTGCGTCATTGTTCGTCGGATCTGCTTACCTCGGCTGATCACTCTGGTAGGGACGGTCCTTCTTCTCCCTAACCCCGACCCTGTGAGCTATCTTGACTCTCGATTCTCGACGCCTACCCTCTCGCCCATGCAAGAGAAGCGCTCGACATAACCCTTCCCGACACCAATTGGCTGCGCGTCAGCCGGCCACCCAAACCATCATGTCGTGGAAGACAAGCGAAAAGCTGATGGACACCATCCGCCACTATGCAAGCTTCCCAGCTACCGGTGTCAGCTTGCGGCAGATGGTTCAATTCGGCGAGAAGCCCTCCACTGGTAAGTCTTGTCTCTCAATTCTCTCCCGTCCGCCCTCTCGGCTTCCCTTGTCCTAACTCCCGCCAGGTACTCTGTTCCGCGCATCACAATTCCTTGCTGAGGAGCTACCGATCCGGCTCGCTCATCGTGTCCAGGAGCTCGAGACACTTCCCGATGGACTTGGAGAGATGCCCTCAGTGAAGAAAGTGCAGGATTGGTATGCGCAGTCGTTTGAGGTACGGCCCGATTCCCGTGCTAAATCCCGCCTAGGTGGTCGCATGACTCACAAGGCCATATAGGAAATCACACAGCTCCCACGACCTGAGCTACCGAGGGACGTGAAAGAACGGCTAATGAAGCCAGCAAAGATAGCAGGCAGGAACTCCGCATGGCTCTCCGAGGCCACGCCAAACCCGAGTATCGAGGAAGGCCAATACAACTCGTGGACTGGAGTGACACAACAGGCGAAGAATAACAACGGTTGGGGCAAGAAGTTCCCCGCCACGAGGAGGTACTTTGCTATGGTTGACGATACGGGCGACTGGCCGCCTGAGCTGCATCTATACAATCAGAAATTCGCCCAAACTCTGCACAAGATCAAGAGGAGGCACGACGGCGTCGTCACCACGATGGCACAGGGCATCCTTGAGTACAAGCGCAGGAGGCAACGTATGCAAATCGACAACAACATCCAGTCCTTTCTCGATCGCTTTTACATGTCCCGAATTGGCATAAGAATGCTTATTGGGCAACACATTGCTTTGACGGACCAAGGGCACTATCGGGATCCGACGTACGTTGGTATTATTTGCACCAAGACCTATGTCAGGGATCTCGCACAGGAAGCCATTGAAAACGCTCGTTTTGTTTGCGAGGACCACTACGGGCTGTTCGAGGCGCCCAAGATTCAGCTCGTATGTAGCCCGAGCCTTAACTTCATGTATGTGCCGGGCCACCTGTCGCATATGCTCTTCGAGACGCTCAAGAACTCGTTGCGCGCCGTCGTCGAGACCCATGGGCAGGACAAGCAAGATTTCCCCGTCACAAAAGTCATAGTAGCCGAGGGCAAGGAAGATATCACCATCAAAATCTCGGACGAGGGTGGGGGTATCCCACGGAGCGCTATCCCGCTCGCGTGGACCTACATGTACACCACCGTCGACAGGACACCAAACCTGGACCCAGACTTTGACAAGAATGACTTCAAAGCGCCAATGGCAGGTTTTGGATATGGGCTGCCGATATCGCGTTTATACGCAAGATACTTCGGTGGTGACCTTAAGTTGATTAGCATGGAAGGGTATGTCTCGTGATCCAAATGCTTGCATGGAACTCTAAACTAATTTCATGCGCCAGATATGGGACAGATGTTTATCTTCACCTGAACCGGCTTTCAAGCTCATCGGAGCCGCTTCAATAGCAATCAGCAGTCATGAGGGGTGGGGCAGATTCTGCATCCCAAGGATTGACGCTGCCAATGCGATATATTATGCGAAAGAGGCTGAAGAGTCTCGAGGTTACAGAGCGAAGGCAGGTTGGCGACACTGAGAGCATGATTAACCCTACACCAGCCGATGGGGGTGGCTACTCGGGTGGCCGTCGGAGGGATAGTGAGCTTTAGGTGTCCTCCTCCGCCCTAGGTGGCCTTGTTGGTGTTGTACAACTCTTTTTTCATATCTTTGGTTTTGGTTATCAGGGTTAATTTTACTGGGTTTCAAGGGGGGTGGTGTTGTGACGTAAAGCATACGGCAGGCAGGAAACACTGCTCGGCGCTTTTTTATACGGTTAGGATGGGATGACTAGGACGGGAGACCAGGCAGAAATGGAGAAAGGGGTCACGTTAACCTGAGAGTCTCGATATGCTGGAGCTCCTATGGGCAAAGGCCGGTTTGCGCCGACGCCGCGCCAGCTTATGTGTGCCTTGCCTTATTACGGCAGCAAATCCGAGCTGCGTGAGGAGTACAGGGTCTGGATGTCGAGGAGAACAAACAATGTGAGGTTTGAAGCTTCTTTCGGAGTTAGCAAGATACCAATCAGGGGCAAGCGCAAACGCTGCCCCGTTTATTTTTGCATCATCTTATTATCTCAGGCCCCACCATGACGTGCTACTAAACAAAATGTGAAGGGATTCCGCTACTATAGATATGAAATATTGATGATTTCTGTAAATCCAGCAGGCAAAAGAGGCAAGCGGTGCTCTGGACCTATTCTACCCTTGTCGCCAATGCAAATGTTCCTCCCTTCTTTTCCGTCGTACAGCTAACTCAAACTCCCACGTGAAGAAGTTAGCCCCATTAGTATTTTTCTACAAGTGAAATCCCATGCCGCTTGCTCCAGCCAACCAAATATGCTTGATGTCTTCCCATCATCAAGCTTTATAACACAAATCCAAGAAACCCTTCGCCAGGTCTACTACCACGCTCTTGTTGGGCAGACTGCCCGCTACACCATATAACGCGGCGGCATCTCCAGTGACTTCCTTGCCTGCGCGGCTCTTCTTGCCCTCTACAGCGCGTACGCGCTCCTTCTCGCGCTCGGCCTCAACAACGGCTTCGAGGTCGGAGGCGAGGCGCTCCCACACCTTGGTTAGGGGCAGGGTGAATGCAACGTGGATAGCGGGAGGGTTCTGAAGAGCGTTGAGGTGCCAGCCACGAGCGGACATGGCATCAGCAATGTCGTAAATGTTGAGGTTCCGAGCGCGGAATGCGAGGACACTGACAAGGGGCTCGCCGAGAATCTCAAGCTCGGCAGCGAGAGGGGGGTGGTCGCGGATGCGGTCGCCCATTTTCTTAGCAGTGCCAACAATCTGCTCACATGCGGTGAGATATCCAGACTCGCCAACTGTCATCAGACTAGCCCAGCAAGCAGCGATAAGAGCACCGGGTCGGCTACCGGCTATGCCAGGGGAGGCGTAGACGCCGCCGGACCAGGATGGGTCGACGAAGTATTGGTAGGCGCGCAGCGATTGGGTCCGATAGAGAACCGTGCTGTTACCCTTGGGTGCGAAGCCATACTTGTGCGTGTCACAACTGATAGAGGTGACGCCGCGTAGCCGGAAGTCGAAGGGGGTCGACGCAAATCCGGCCTTATCAAGGAAGGGCATGAGGAAAGAACCGAGGCAGCAATCAACATGTAGCGGCACACGCTTCTTGATAGCGAGCTTGGAGAGCGCTGAGATGTCGTCGATGATGCCGTGGGGGAAGTTGGGCGCCGAGCCGACAAGCAGCACGGTGTTCCTGTTGATAAGGCGGGAGACACGGCGCACATCAACTCGGTAGGAGGGTGCCGGGCATGCGACGTAGTGGATCTTGATCTTGAAGTACTCACCAGCCTTGCGGAAGGCAGTGTGAGCGGTCTCTGGAAGGATCCTGGAAATAGAGTCAGTGCTGGTTAAAAAGGGGCGGAGGCTGAAGAGGCATGGCTCACATCTCAGGCTCTGTCACACCACGCTCGGCATACGCCTTCTGCCTCGCGGCCAGGCAAGCCAACAATATGCTGTCTGTCCCACCAGAGGTGCTCGCGCCAGCAGCTCCCGGCGGCGCATTGAACAGGCTCAGCACCATAGCCACAACCTCGGCCTCCATCTTTCTTACACCCGGGAAGACATCTGGGTGGATGGGGTTGGCCACAGTGAACTTTCCATATGCCTCCGTCTGTAGCTTTAAGAGGTCCTCCTCACCGTGGTAGACGGCGCCTGAAACGTAGCCATCCTCCCAGCGCGTGTGGTCCATGTTGGCCAGTGTATCGAGCTCCTTGCGTATCGCATCTTCGGTCCAGCCCTCCTTTGGAAGCGTCAGGTAGCGGGTTGTGTTGGCGGGCACCATCTTGGTTTCAAGCTTCGCAATGGCCTCATCGATCTGTTTTCGCACCTGAGTGCGCACACCCGGCAGGCGCAAGAAGTAGCCATATGAGATGCGGCGCGCATCACCGTAGAGCTCAGCGATGGTTCCGAGCAGGCCACGGCCCTTGAGCTTCCACAGGACGCGCCGAGTCCATCGTAACAGAAAGAAGAAGACTACTATGTTTCGTAGCCTATAACGAGAATTAGTACTGAGTAAATCCCCTCGTTCCAAAGCGCTCAAGACGTCAGCATCAGTCCTCCGCAACAAAGAAAAAAAGGAGGCGCCGTCGACCCAGGACAACGAATGAACTGCTGTGGCATCCTTCCGAAGAGGCGCAGGTGGGCGGGCCGGGAATCTTGGTGAGGGAGGGTACGCGAGCTGAAGGGGAAGAAGGAAGCAGCACTAACAATTCCAAGCTCAGCACCTGCAGCGGGTTGCTCGGCCGCGACCTCTTCACGCTATTGAAGCTCTCGCGGAGGCTCACCGGCATGCGTGAGGTGCCCGGCATGTTTGAAAAATCAGCGGTTCCTCACAATCTAAACCGTCTGCGCATCGGCAAGACAGAAGACAGCAGAAACAAACTGGATATGGCGGGGGAGGCGGATGCACCTGTGACAAACGACGTCTTTTGAGATTCCCCCAGGTTTGCCGCGGGTCCCGAGCCCGGCAGGATGGCCCCGGTCATCGTCCCTGTCGGGTTAGGCGTTGGCGGTGGCGCACTCTCCCACGTTGGACGCGGAGCGACCCCACCAAATCCTCTGCGCAAAGTCCGAGTTTATCACATGCAAGAATTGCCCCGCCGTCCTTGTGTCTGCCATGTTTCGATGTCGCCGCAAATTGTCCTGCTGAGCTCAGAGTGCCATTGCACGTAGCGGATCCCCTGGAACCCAACGTTTCTTCTATGACTGAGCTATTATACTAGCCGAATGCAACCATGATATTCACTATGGGCCAATCCCAACACAATTGCCGCAGCGTCACTCCGGATATGGACCGAGCACCCCGAATGGTCGAGACTGGCTGTTGCTCTAGAAAGAGACCCTGCTGTGACAGTGTTCTCCTCAACGTAGATGGATTGGGGCCTACGTATGATGAAAAGTCACGGGCCTGGTTATAAGGCTGTTTGCGAATTGCATTGTCCCACAAGGGCTGTGAGAGAGCTCTCTTTGCCGACCACCATTCAGAACTCGACAGACCAGTCTATTACACAACGCCGTGATATACAGAAGGTAGACCTAGTCGGTGAGTACAAACGCTTAAAGGACGACACTACGCAATACTTGGGTAGCAATTATCCCCATCTATGCTTTCACTGATCCCCCTTGTCCAAAACTTCCACTACCTTTACCCATTTCCTGGGTCAATTGTGGCACTCTTCCCCAAACGCCGCCTTTGAACGGTATGCTGCCGAGAAACACAGTCGCCATTATAGCGACACCAAAGCCCATGAAAGCGAGAATCGAAGGGATCTCATTATCGTTATCGTAACCCAAAAGGTACCTGAGGGTCCTGTCATGTGCCCTTGAAGGCAGCCCGCCATTGTGGGAGATATCGCTGCGCTTCAGCATCGCATTCTTTGGTCGAGCTGCAGCCATTGAAAACGACTACCATGTCCCCCTCATGATATTCTGCGCCCTGCGCACTTCTGCTGTACGAATTGATCGTCCGCTGCGGAACCAGGGCGAGTCTCGCAAGGACAGTAGGGTGCCATTGGACAATATGTTCCTGTGAAAACCTGTCAGATAAACTTCCGAAGCCGTCCTGGCAGATAAACTTACCAGTGCATGGGTTTCCGCCCTCTGGAAATTGTAGCTTCTATAGAGCGGGTCGAACCACGTCTCGAGGAAAAACTTTGCCCAGTCCCCGTTCCGAACAACGAAGCTGCTTGTCGACATCCCCTCCTTGTCCTGAGTCACGACAAAGTCTACATCCTGGCCCCCAAGGTGGCTGAAGGTCTTGATGATACTATCTGGAGGAACTACTGGATAATCCTTGATCATTAGCCCCTCCAGCTTCGACGGCTTCATCACATGCTCCTCAATCGTGAGCTGCGGGTTCATGATGAACGAGTTTTGGTCCAGAAACCAGACAAAATTGCAATCTGGGAAACGAGTGAGGGCATGCCGCACCGCCACGACGCTCGTCCAGGATGATGGCGCCGCCTTCAAGTCGTAGTCGCCAACCGTGGGAAAGAACGGCGTGTACCCTGGATATGGTTAGCAAATCAGTCTGAGCAAAACAACTCGGTGTGGCGAGACTGAGCCGTACCATGCTTCTCTGCGTATTGTATCCTGTTCTCCTTTATCAGATCCAAGTAAGGCTTATCGTACTTCATCTCATCCAGTACTGTGACCAGGACCACTGGCGGGTTGCCCGTCGGCGCGTAGCTCTTGTACATCCGATGGTGGCCCGGCCTCGTTAGGATGTATATGAGAACGAGGAAGGCGAAACCGATAGCTCCGATGACCTTCAAACGGCTCCTCCGTAACCCTGTGAACCCTGGGAGTTTTGCGGCGCGCAGATACGGCGGGGGATTCGAAGACTTTCGTGGGGGGTAGGCGAAATGCATATTGCCAACTATGTCGGGCAGCCCAGAGTGCCTTGCTCGGGCCTAACGGTACGATATGTGGGAAGACTTCCCTCCACGGTGGAGGGAAAAGAATGTGCTGGAGGGAATCGCCCGTCGAAGGGGGAGTGGGCGGGATCGGACAACCGCCTGCGGTCAACGCCTTGAATGGCCGCGAGCGTCTCGGCGAGGTATGATTGCTCGATGTTTTGGCCCACGACAGGAGCGATTTTCGACGTGCGCGCGAGCTGCGTTGTTGAGCGGGCAAAAACCCTCGAGGATCAAATCGAATATTTGTTATCAGGAACAAAGGCGCGAGGTTGCGCGGATGGTTGCACCAGCCTTCAGGGCCTGGACATTGGCGAGATTAACTCTGCACACGGACTAGAATCCGCAAACAAATACTCGAGGTCGACACGAAACGGCTTCGTTATCGTAGAGCGTTTTGCATTGCCTATTTGTTCCTCTGGTGCCGTTGTTTGAACTGAGGATGGCGTAAAAGTGACCAGCAATCACCTGCAGGCGTCGGTCAGACCCCTTGCAGCGCGACCTAGGGTCCACCACCAATTTACAGGGGCAAATTCCTTGGCCTTATCTTATCGCAAAGTGTCTTCTACCACGACAGGATACCAGGAGCGTTCAGACCCGGCGCCTAACCACGAAGGCATTTCAATTACCAGGTAAAGCACCCACCGCATTTTAGGATCAGGAAATGGAATAAGGCCCAAGTCGTTGGAAATAGGCTGCATAAATAATACGAGACAAGTATATAATTCTGAGTTGAAGACGAAAATCAACTCACTGCTAACTATGGAGAAGCACCCTCAGACCAAAAACTTCAGTCTTTGTCCGGTTGCCAGCCAGAGCCAGAAATATTTCCCATAGAATATTGTTATGTACCAATCTTGCCGTTCAAAAACCCCTGTATGTGGTCACCGAAGTGCAAAGGGCAACCACTCAACGGATGTCGTTCCCAAGGGAACTCGAACCACGGAACGGCGTAAGATTGACGCCATCGCACCGATCCAAATGAGAACAAGACAAGACGCCTTGTCCTCGAGACAGTAGCGAGGCTTCATCTCTGCACACAGACTAGCTAACACAGCACGGGGACGAGAAGCTGTGTCGGCTTAAGAGTGTGCAGTAGGGCGCGGAGGGAGCGATTGGATCTGAAGAGCATGGGCAAGCTCATAGACGCAACGGGACGCATCGAGATAGATAGAGGCCATTGTCGAGAGCAGGACATCGTCACATGTCCTTCCTCGACTCCCGGGCTGCCTCTGACGCTGAGTCGTCTTCCTCATCCTCGTCAGGCGTATCCTCTCCAATATCAACAACTCGGTCACTGGCCTTCTCGAGAGCTTTCGCGCTCAGATGGCTCACTAACTTCCATGTTGCCTAGCCACCAGATGTTAGTCAAAGGTTCCAGTATGTTAGGCAAATGAGACGTACCCCTAGGAATGTGAAAATCCCGAGTATGACCAATGCCCAGTTGATCGACTCCATTCTGTCTCTTCCGGTCCCCCGGCGACGCCCACCAACACTAGCGCGTACATTGAACCAATGCCACGGAGACATAGCAAAGAAAGTTTTGAGGAAGCCCAGCAAGCCAAGAGACAGGAAGCCCTTCACAAAGTGTAACGACCAAGTAGCCAGTTCACCGTCAACATCAATCGGGTCCATCGCCTCGATATCATTAATGACGTCCGAGAAGGTATCGGCAATGCTGCCCAAAGGGTCGACCCAAAGGTTGATGATTGGATCTGCAATGAACCCCATGATAAAAACGGTGATAACCAGGATGAGAAGCGTCATTAGAGCTCGGACGAGCTTGCTCGACAGCCAGCGGCCGTATTTCAACCGGCTCAGCCGGTATTCGAACTGACACGTTGGACACCGCCAAAAGTTCCTGTCCGACAGTGGCGAGGCCTGTCGCCAAGCTTGGAGACATCCCTCGTGGACATATCGCTGGGAGCCTTTGCAAAGACACGGGCTGATCAGCCGCCCAAGGTCTGGGTCCTCGGAAACATATCGCACGTGGGCTTTAGATGTAAACAAGCCGGCAGCAATCGAGTCGTCAATCTCGGTAGTGGGATGAACGACCTCAAAGCAGATCCGGCATGTCCGGGGATTGTAGTGCCGAGTCTTCTCCGGGGCCAGTTGGGGCTGCGCATCCGGGTGGCCGTTGGGGCTATTTGGGACGCTGTTGCTGGCCGGCGGTGCATCCGCTGACGTCGGTGACGTGTCCGCTGGCCATTCCCACTGCGCGCCAGAGAACCCGGTCGCCATGATAAATATGGTATGAGGAGAAGCCAAGTAAGTGGCCCTCGAGAGGGAGATGTTTCGAGCTGGAAGGACCCGAGGTTGAGGGTTTCGGCTTAAAAATAAATGAAGGGAAGGCTAGGTGCTGAGAAGCGCGAGCACCACCGGTTGGTCCGACAGTGGGAGCTTTCCTGAGCTGTGGCCGGGGGGCTCATGACTTACCTATTAGCATAGGTGGCCTTGTCACGCTTTTGACTGGTTAAAATCGCCAAAATCCTGCCGCCAATTCATAAGTTTGAAAAGAAGAATGAAAAGAGCGTAGCGGGAAATTCTTCGAGAAAACAATGACTAGCCCACAAAGAACAGAGAACAAACTTGTCGATGAAAAATAAATGGACGCTAAAGCTGTCGAGGCATTTAAGCGATCCAGATGTCCCCATTCAGTTAGCTTATATGGGCCTGAGGCACCAGGCATGCCAGCCAATCACAGCCCTGGCTCACCGCAGGTTGGCCCGAGCGAGCTGCTCAGGCTGAGGAGAGCTCAGGTCCCAGCCGAACGCGCAACTGCTCGTGCCTGGTGGGAGCTCTACGAACCGACGACACAAACAGCTTCAGCCTTCCTTCACAACCACAACCAGGACGAAGCCCAAGAACCAGCGTCCACCCGATCCATCGAACAGTTTTTGAGCACCCCCGCAAACCGTTACGATGGCTGACAGATACTCGTTCTCGCTCACAACCTTCTCGCCCAGGTAAGTCTTTCGGATCCGCCGTGACGGTTGCGACTTCACTTGCTAACCAACATTCTGCGCAGCGGCAAGCTGGTTCAAATTGGTCAGTACCTTGGAGCCCGGCCATTATACCCCGCCCAGAGGGTCCCGCCATTCGACATCCTCATTCTAACAATCGCGCAGAGTATGCCCTGAACGCCGTCAACCAAGGTGTAACAGCTCTTGGTATCAAAGGCAAGCACTCCCATTCGATCCTCCCCCTCACCCATCTATTCCCTAACAACCCGTCTCTGCAGCCACCAATGGAATTGTCCTCGCCACCGAAAAGAAATCGTCATCGCCGCTCGCCGACCCTTCGTCACTGTCCAAGATCAGCCTCATCACCCCTAACATCGGCATGGTGTACTCGGGCATGGGTCCTGACTACCGAGTGCTAGTGGACCGGGCGCGCAAGGTGTCGCATACGGGCTACAAGCGCATCTACAACGAGTACCCCCCGACGCGGATACTAGTACAGGACGTTGCGCGGGTGGTGCAGGAGGCGACTCAGTCCGGTGGTGTCCGCCCTTACGGTGTCAGCCTTTTGATCGCAGGGTGGGACGAAGGCATCCTGCCGGAGGAGGATGAGGACCAGAGCAAACCGGCCGCGGCGACAGACGACGGCGAGACGAAGAAGCCGAGTGGCAAGACCGGTGGCATCATGAAGGGCGGACCCATGCTGTACCAGGTTGACCCGTCGGGCAGCTACTTTCCATGGAAGGCGACCGCTATTGGCAAGAGCGCTACAACGGCGAAGACATTCCTGGAGAAGAGGTATACCGAGGGCTTGGAACTTGAGGACGCCATACACATTGCGCTTCTGACGCTTAAGGAGACAATTGAGGGCGAGATGACTGGGGATACAATCGAGATTGGTAAGTTCTCTCTTGTTCCTACCCACGAACGAGTTTGTGTTCTAACCCATTTGCAGGCATTGTTGGTCCTCCGGCGGATCACCTCTTGGGCGTTGAAGGTGTGGAGGGGGCGAGAGGCCCGCGCTTCCGCAAGCTCACTCCCGCGGAGATTGAGGATTACCTCACAAACCTATGAGTTGGGGGAACGTGGCGGGGCGTTTTGTGGGAGAGCGATGCCAAACTTTGTACAAGTAGAAGACGATAGATGGCGCGCACGGGGAAGCGAGTTATCTAATCACTATCGGACTGGCCACTTGTTTTATCTCTGCTTGTCTTTTTTTGCAAGAAGGAACGAGCTTCTTGGTCCTGCTGCAACTGAGACAAAAGCCGTTTGCTTCTCTACGCTGACTTTTGTCCAGGAATCGACTGCTTCAACCTCGCGACCAAGACCAAGCTGTCCGTTGCTGTTAGATCCAATCACGAAAACCTCACCCGACGTGGTAAGCGCTACAAGATGCGCTTCTCCCACAGCAATATCAGCAATATCGTGGTCCTCAATCACCACTGGCATCGGCTCATCGGCCACTTCAAGCCCAGCGAGACCCGCTGCCGCAGCGCGACCTGCATGACCCCAAATATAGAGGTCATTTCCTGCCGTTAGGGCCGCGAGCACGTACCCGCCTGCCGAGAGCTTGGTGATCGGTCCCGTGGGAAGATCCGAAAGGTCTGTTACCTGCCCGGGGATAGTTGCGTCTATTTCCAGGTCTCGGCCGAGGCAGGCCACGTAGCGCTCGTCACCCCATGTCCAGACTTGGCCTTGGGCGGAAAGGGCTGCAAAGCCAGTGGAGTACGCGACTAGTTGGATTATGTCGGGCGAGTCGCTGGGGAGGACTTGGCTGAGTCTTATCCAGTTGGGCGGAGGAAGGGCTGCCGACAGCAAGGGCTGGGATGGGAAGAGGTAGCTGTCGTTGACTTGGGCGGGCAGGGTGGTTAGAGAGGGATGTGGGGTTTATATTACGTTGCGAGACTCACTTATGAAAAGACCGTTGGATGCCTGTGCGAAGTGGGAGTATGAGCTGTTGTTGAGTGCTTGCAATGGAATGTGGTCTTCTGGGATGAGACCAGCTTGGAGGATACGCGAGGTCTTGGTGTGTACTTGTCGATGGTGTTAGATGAAGAGGTTTATGTGAGGTTGGAGATAAAGGGTAATTCTGGGTTGGGGTCATCGACCCACTCACCGGTGGTATGAGAGGGAAAGGGGTGAACGCCTTCAATTCCGTCGTCGTTTGTGAACACGCAAGTGAAGGAGGAGATGTCGTCAGGCTCCTCGTCGGTCTGCTCATCTTTTCCGAATTGCAACTGGTTCCATGCATTGAAACCCGCCGCGTAAAGCTCCATGAGCTAAGCAGAGCCAAACCAGGTATGTTAGACCCCCGTGCGAGGTCCTCACTTACACTGCTGGTAGGAAGGCAAAAGATTACGAGTCGCTGAGGGGAAAGCGCCGCCCCGCATGTTTGAATCCCGCAAAACGTTCACTCCATGTTACAACGACCCGCCTGGGCCACGCCAGCATAACCGGGCGGGCCAGGGCTCAACATCTTGGGTTGCACTTGACGGCCTTTTAGACACGGAAAACAGGCGGCTCTTCCCAAGTGTTTGCTCTGCAGTAATGTAGGTAGGTAGGCTTCCTGCGTTTGTGGCGGGGCACGTAAGAGGCCTACCCACCACCCACAACCAAGTTCGGTGAGGCCTACAACCACAAACCTCAAGTGAGGTTTCACCTATGAGCCACACGGAGCAGCCTGGCGAATGGCCCCCCCAAAAACGCCCCCCTCAAACTCTCATATTTTGTCCCAATCTCCAGCCGTGGGGCTTCCGCAGTTCTGGGGGCTTCCAAATTCGGCTCTCGATCATCCCATGGTTGTGCTTTCAGCGAACTTAACACAGTGGTTAAACTTCAACGTTAAATACCTACTCGGAATGACCACAAATGAGTCTAATTCACAACAGACTCCACAGAAATATTTTTTTCTGACTTCTTGGGACGCCCTCGAGCCTACAGTCTCTCGGCCGGGCCCGCCGCCAGCAAAGGCGAGAACTCGGCCTCGTCGCACGGCGGCCAGAGCGGGTATCCTATACGCACTTACACCAAGGCCGCGCAACACTTTCGCTATTCCCTGCTTACCAACGCCAAATCCGCGCAGAGATGGCGAACGCACCAGACGACATGGAGATGGACGAAGAGGAGGTCTATTTCTCCTTCTCGGAGTCGGAGTCAGACACCGAGGCAGGACCCTTCAAACCCACGCTTCCCGCCGTCGCCAACTCCGCCGACGAGAACCCTCCCGTCGAAACCGACTCTGGCAATAATACGCCAAAAGAGGAACTACCAGGACCCGCAACTATGACGGCGAGGGCGTACCAGCGGGAGATGTTCGAGGAGAGTCTTAAGAAGAACATCATTGTGACGGTACACATGAATTGACTCCCAACTTTATTAAAATTGGTTGAGAGCCCAATTGTTAACGCTGTCCTGTACAGATGGATACTGGCAGCGGCAAGACGCAGGTGTAAGAAGCTTCTGTCCGTATTTTGGGTTTGCTTCATACTGAAAGATACTTTTAGGGCCATCCTCAGAATTAGGGGAGAACTTGAGCGGACTGAAAAGGTGATGTGCCTGGACCACTTTGCAAGTGAACCTAAACTAACGAATATATCTAGAGGGTATGGTTCTTGGCCCCGACAGTGCCCCTAGCTTCCCAGCAACACGACGTCCTGAGAGCCCAGATATCCGGTCTGCAGTCCAGGCTCATCTGCGGCGCTGACAATGTTGAGGCGTGGTCTGACCAGGCCATCTGGGACGAGATTCTTCAGAACATCCGCGTCGTCGTCTCGACCTATCAAATCCTTTTCGACGCAGTCAGCCACGGCTTCGTCCGCCTCAGTACCCTCAGTCTCATTGTCATTGACGAGGCTCACAACTGCGTGAAGAACAACGCGGTGGCTCGACTGATGAAGGAGCTTTACTGGCGCGACAAAAAAGCAGGCCTACCAGTTCCCGCCATCCTAGGCTTGACAGCAAGCCCCCTGATGCGGACCAACTTCGACGACCTCGAGGTCCTTGAGATGACCCTGGATGCCGTTTGCAAGTCCCCAAACAGGCACAGGGATGAGCTCCTTGCTAAGGTCAATCGCCCCAACATGCATACCATCCGCTATCAAGCAGTGAACGAGGCAGCACCAGCCGGCGCAACCAGCAGCATGGAACGCCTTAATAGGGCATACCAGGCGCTTGACATCAAGCAAGACCCGCAGGTCTTGCGGCTGCTGACTGAGAATACGGCCAAAAGCCGCGTGAAGCTGAAGGAAGTCATAATGAAGCACGACACCTACTGCAGGAGACAAATGAGGTCGTTCCTTAACAATGCAAGGGTTATGCACAACGACCTAGGACCTTGGGCCGCGGACTACTATATTGAGAAAGTCATCACCAACTTGCTCGAGGACCACAGCACCCGGGACAAGGAGTTGCCTGGGAGTCTGGGCGACCAAGAACGTGCCTATCTCACCTACATTTTCCGCAAGGTTGAGCTGCCGCCGCTCCCGACAATTCCTACCAATCTATCAGCGAAGGCCCAGGCCCTCATCACCATCCTCGACTCACACAAAGAAGATTCAGTGGGGATTGTGTTTGTCAAGGAACGGGCGACCACTGCGGTCCTTACGCATTTGCTCTCTATCCACCCCGTGACAAAGGACCGCTACCGCCCCGGCTCGATGGTAGGCACATCCACAGCACCAGGACGGAAACGTGACTTTCTGGACTTGAGCCAGAAGGAAGACCTATTCTCTCTCCAGAACTTCCGCGTCGGGAAGACCAACCTTTTGGTGGCGACCAATGTCCTGGAAGAAGGGATTGACGTCCCGGCGTGCAACCTCGTCGTTTGCTTTGATGAACCCAAAACACCAAAGTCATTTATCCAGCGTCGTGGAAGAGCAAGGATGTCAGCCTCATATCTATACCTCCTGATCGCAGAGGGGTCGGAGAAGTCGGCAGAGACGTGGCAGAAGTTCGAGAATGAGATGAAGGAGCTTTATGAGACCGATATGCGGGACCATAAAGTCATCGAGGAGCTTGAGCGGCGTGAGAACGCGGGCTACCCTGTCCTGGAGGTCAAGGAGACCGGCGCCCGACTCACAATTGATGACGCCAAGCGTCATCTAGAGCACTTCTGCGCAACCTTGACAAACAAGAAGTTTGTGGACACCAGTCCATACTACACTATCCAGACACTGGACGGCAGTGTCTTGGACCCTGCTAAGCCATCTCTCCTCCAGGCTACTGTACATCTTCCCATATCACTGGCACCCGAGCTGCGATGCTTCAAAAGCATTCAGGCGTGGTATTCACAAGACTTCGCTTACAAGGACGCTGCATTTCAGGCATATCAAAGGTTATACGAGATTGGTCTGGTGAACAAGCACCTACTACCCGCACAAGAGTCAGACCTGATTCCGCAGGTTGAGCCCCGAACTGGTCTCGCCATGGTCAGTGAACAGCAGAATCCATGGCTAAATATTGCGCAGGAGTGGCGCAAAGCTGACGGCAAACTATTTCACCGTCGATTGGTCGTCGCCAACGAGGACGGGTCCATGTGTGCGGAGGTGGAAGTAGTACTTCCGGTGCCAATACCTCATATGGAAACTCTAAAGATCTACTGCGCCCCTGACTCGCTTTGGACCGTCACCATGGATCTGAGTATGCAACAAAGCAACAATAGCGTAACAAGCAAACACCACACCGATGTTTTGCTTTCGTTGGCCTTTGGGCACCGCAACGGCTGGACCAACACCGAGAAGCAATACCCACTCCGGGTGATCTCTGTAGGTCAGGACATCAGTGTCGATGACATGGGTGCAATAGACTTCAGCCCGGAGCTGATGCAAGGCGCCGCATCTAGCCATCTTATCAGGGATCCTAGCAACAAGTATCACCCCTACTTTTACCAATGTTGGCTCCCATCCAAGCCCCCGGTTGAGATGGTTGGTCATCTCCTCCGTCCCAGTATTCAGTGGTCTGGGTTCGACTATGCCTCTGCTCCTGAAAACATCCCATATGTCGTGGTCCGGAGCTGGCCGAAGAAGGCAGGCTTCTTCCGCAAGACCGCATTTCACCCTGATGCCACTATCAGCCCAGCCAACGCGAAGCCGTATCCTCGCATTCAAGCGGCTGAGCTCGTGAAGGTGGATCGCGTACCAGCTGTCTACTCTCACATTGGGATACTCATCCCAGCCATCTCGTACGCGTTGGAGGTTCACTTGGTTGCGCAAGATCTCATGGAGAATGTCCTTGAGAAAATCGGCATTGCAGACCTGTCACTTGTGGTGACTGCCATCAGCACAACATCGGCTCGGGGACCGACGGACTATGAGCGCATAGAGTTCCTTGGTGACACCATTCTCAAGTTCTGCACGATAGTTAATGCGTCTGCGAGGAGTAAGTTGATATCCGTGATAGGGATTTTCTTCCTTTTACGTTTCAATATTTGGGCGGAGCTGACATTCTTTCACTTCCTGTAGATCTACATTGGCCGGAAGGATACCTTTCCCGGTACAAGGATATGATTGTTGCCAACTCAAGGCTCTTTCAAGCGGCAGTCAATTCTGCCCTGGACAGGTACATCATTTCAAAGCAGTTCAGTCTGAACAAACCCGTGTACGTTGAGGATCTGCTTGAGATTTCGCCCCTCGAGCAGATGCAAAAGAAACGGCAGCTTACTACCAAGACACCGGCGGATGTCATTGAGGCTCTTATTGGTGTCTCGTACCTCAGCGGAGGCCTCCCAAAGGCGCTGAAATGCGTGTCTCATTTCCTCCCCGAGGTGAATTGGGATACCGATATCGATATCGGGCGGCAGACCCTATTTGACGCGGCACCCTCCGACGAGCAACTTCCTGTCAACATGCGCCGTGCGGAAGAGCTGATTGGCTACACCTTCAAGAAGAAGTCACTGCTTGTCGAGGCGCTTACGCATCCGTCATACGCTGTGGCTGGTGTCAATGCCTGCTTTGAACGGCTTGAATTTCTGGGCGATTCCGTCTTGGACTTCATCGTCACCACCACACTGTACAACAGCCCTGACCTACAGAACCATGAGATGCATCTCCTTCGAACGGCCCTGGTAAACGGCGACATACTCGCTTTCCTAGTCATGGAATGGGCCGTCGAAGAGGACCGTATTGAAGTCGAATCGACTTGTGATGACGAAGATAATAACTATGACGAAACTGAATCCAGGAAGAAAAGACGCACTGGTAACAACGCCGGCGTGCGCCTAAAGACGACCAAAGTCAAACACCCCCTGTGGTCTTTCATGCGCCACATGAGCAACGATATGGGCGTCTGCCAGAGCGAAACGAAGAAGAGACATGCGGAAATGCGCGATGCCATTGTTCAGGGGCTGGAATCTGGAACGCATTACCCTTGGTCATTGCTTGCACGCCTGCAGGCACAGAAGCTCTACTCCGACATATTTGAGAGCGTTCTAGGCGCCGTGTGGACCGACTCGGGTGATATGGACGAGTGCTTCAAGGTCGTGGAGAGGCTGGGTATCTTGCAGCTTATGAGGAGGCTCCTGAGGGATAAGGTGCATGTGCTGCATCCAAAGGAGGAGCTGGGAAGGCTGGCGGGCAACGAGAAGGTGCAGTATGGCGTGCGGTATGTGGAGTCTGCAGAGAGTGAGAGTGGGAAGGAGCTTCTGGGGTGGGTTGTTGTTGGGGGACGGCGACTGGCGGAGGTGAAGGGGGGCGTGAGCAAGGAGGAGGCCAAGACGAGGGCTGCGGAGGTAGCGTGCCTGGTGATCAAGCAGGAGAGGGCAAAGAAGTAAACAGATGCCTTACACGGTCGGTACCGCGGGGAGGCAGTATTTTGGGAGTGATGGCAGCGACTGGCTTGATTGGCTGCGGCTGGGTGGGATAGCTGAGGGAGAGGGTGACGTTAGATATATACCCCTTTATTCAGAGCACTTTTAGCGAAGTAGCGGCCTAGCAAAACAGTTTCGGATGACCACACGGTTTGGCCTTTGTCTTTCTGTTTTCTTTTTGTCACGTATGTATCTTGGGCCGTCATCCAGCTTCTGCAGAGTGACTTTGACGCAATACGCATTTCTATTGTTTTTCTGTGATGTTTTCCAGTCCTGCGGCTCGTCAAGGGACACGGATTCGCCGACCCAAATAACAGGGTTAGGGTTGGGCGTGCCGATCACCCGGCAGCTGGACAAGGGAATGGCGGGTCTTTGAGGCATCTTTGGTGGGTTGGCAACCAAGCTGTTAGTCAGAGCTCCGGCCTCGATCCAACATCAATGCGAAGGAACCGCGCCGCAAGATGCCCCTCGCCAGCAATGCGGCAAGCGGCTTACTGAAGAATTTGGCGACGCATTTGCTCGAAGGCCAGGGCGCCTCGTTGAGCGCCTAACGCCAGCCTGACCATGTCGCCCGACGGCTTGTCCTCGAACCACACCAGCAACAGCACCAGCACCAACATCCGCGTCTTTATACACTGGCAAGACCAGGTCGTCTTCGCCGGCGAGGATGTCAAATGCACCATCACCTTTAAGAACGTCGCCCGCCCGCCCCAGCTCCCCACCGCGTCTTCCCTCCCGTCACGCCTTGCCCCCCTGTCGACGTCCTCATCACGGCACGCCAGCGCCGACGGCCGCCCACGACACCCCTCTCCTCTCTCGCCCGGCGGCGCCCAGGGCCGCGGGAAGAACAATGCCGGCCTCGTGCCGCCCGCCCCCTCCGGTGGCCACCGATCGACCCTCTCGCTGAGCGTACCGTCTGCGGCGTCCCGCGCCCGCGCCGGATCGATCCCATGGTCGCCTTCGACCTCGACAGTCGGGACGGCGAGGCCTTCGCATGGTAGCGGTAACGGCAACGGCCACGAGGGAACTCAGAGCGGCGGGGGGGGACACACGCGGTCGGTGTCGATTGTCTCAATCGGCTCTGTGGGAACTGCCGAGGATGCTCAGAGCAATGCCTCGACTACGGCCAAGCCGCAGCGGCCGGCAAGGGGTCACGTAAGAGCGTCTAGTTTACAAATTGTGTCCCGAGGCCCGCCGCTCAATGGGCCACGTTCTGGTTTGTTTCACCTTCTGCTAGGGATTGCTGGCTGTGCTGATTGTGTTTTGTTGTTGTAGCTACGCATCCACACCCGCACCACAGACCCCCGGTTTCGCAGTCGTCTCCGCTCTTCCATGCCTCTTATCCTCCCGACAGGGCAACGTTCAGCAGCCGGCCTTCCGTAGCTGCCACTGCTCCAACTACCCCTGGCGAGACCGCGTCGCCTAGGAGATCCCCGGTGGGAAGACATGATCTGATATCGGATTTCAAGTTTCCCATGACCGAGTCACCTGCGTCGGCAGGCGCAGGAAAGTCTCCGGAGGAGGCTCTTCTTAGTCCGACTAGTGCTCCGAGTGAGATATATAACCTGCCCCCAAGGCCTAGGGATGCCGTGCCGACTATCAACGAATATGGGGTCACGCCGTCAGCTCGGGTGCTCTCCACCACTAGTGTGGCGGGGACGCCTCGGAGTAGCGGCGAGTTCTACTCGCTGAGCAACAACTCGTCTGAGACGTTGGCGTCAGAGTATGTGACGCAGCAGCCGGTGCGGAGACAGGGGCGCACACAGCCGCACAACCGGCGGACGTCGAACTTCGCGCCTTCCAACGCTGCCAGGATGCTGCCCGAGGCGTTGATGATGGGCTACGCGCAGGTGCAAGGCTCATTCACGCTGGACGGTTCCCTGGTGAATCTTGGGCCGTTCGAGCAGGTGAAACGAAAGGCCGTAGTAGGCGGTCAGGGTGGCGGAGTGATCGGCGTAGAGACCCCTAAGCGGGACAGTGGGTTACTTAGGGGTTTTGGTTGGGGCAATATTACCAGCTCTATTGGTGAACTTTTGGGGGGCGGCGAGCTGAGCAGCATCAAGGATATGCGAGGGATTGCGAGCTCAAAGTCGATACCACTGTTGTCTACGCCACAGTCGATCTTGTTCGTCGATCTGCAGCTGGCGCCAGGTGAGAGTAAGGCATTCGAGTATTCGTTCCGTTTACCTAAGGGGCTTCCGCCGACGCATAGGGGCAAGGCGATGAAGATATCCTACAGCCTGGTCATTGGGACACAGAGGCCGGGAGGAGCCAAGGAACAGCAGGTGAAATCGGTTGAGATCCCATTCCGAGTTCTCGGGAGCGTCAACAGTCACGGCGAAATACTAGGCCACGATCTGATGTCGCCATACATCATCCTCCGAGATCAAGCGCGCGTTAAAAGCGTCGATCACCGCTCACATCACAGCCAACGAGAGACTCAACACACGCAGAGCGCTCGCGATGGCAGATCGGCCCCCCCTGCTACTGTTGACTCCTTCCTCAATTATGTGCACGAGCTTCTTGCTCGTCCGCAGGAAGCATCCGGCGGCCTGCTCAGCCCCAACGCTGCCCCCCTTTCCCGCCGCCAGTCGACCTACTCACTCAATGACCACGATCCCTCCTCCCCGGGCGGCATGCATTCGCCCAGCTTCGCCACCGCCAAAGAGGCTATTGACCTCGCCATCATGCGCGCCAACTTGACGCGGGCGGGCCAGCAGTCCGCCAATCGCTTCGAGATCGCCCGCAATGGTCGCCGCGTTGGCGTCGTCATGCTCGCTCGCCCTGCCTACCGTCTAGGTGAGGCCGTGACCCTCGCCATCGACTTCTCCGGCGGAGAGATACCCTGCTATGCGGTCCACTTCGCGCTTGAGACAGCCGAGCGCGTGGATGCAAGCATTGCGCTGCGCAGCGAGGCGAGCGTGCACCGTGTCACGAGGAAGGTACTCGTTAGCAGTAGCGAGGTCGCTTTATATGCGCGCAGAGTCGTGTTCTGTCCCACGATCCCGACGGGGGCAACGCCGGAGTTCGTCACGAGCGGCGTGAGCTTCGAATGGAAGATTAGAGTGGAGTTTGTCGTCCCCGTCCCAGAAGAAGGAGAAGGAGATGGTGGGCATGAGCACGAGGGGGGCAGTGAGGGGAGTCATGACGATGAGGAAGGGGAGGGTGAGGGCGAACGACTAGCAAGGCAACCCAAACATCACACTCAAGGGCAAGGAGGACATCCACTGCTTGAGGAGATATCGCGCGATGACCGTGGGGGTTTGGTCCTCGTTGCAGCGGAGAATCTGGTATGTGAGAGCTTCGAGGTGGCAGTGCCGCTGCGGGTGTACGGGGCGGTATATAGCGGGCTTGAGAAGCTCGAGCGAGACGATGCCGTGGATGTGGGGTTGTCCGTGTGAGAGGAGACTTTGGGCAGCGTGTTTGTGTGTGTATTGTGATGTGCATTTAGCGGGCAAACGGGATTCTAAAAGAAGAGACGAATACAGAGGTCTAAAAGACAGAGTTGAGTAGGGCTTAGAAGGCGACAAGAGCATGCATAGCAGAAGCACGCCTGAGTGGCGTTAACCGTGATATTATCCCATGGTCTGCCCATATTGAGTCTGATACCGTTGTGATGCAGGTCTAGCTATCAGAGACATTCAGTCTCCTTACAAACATCTAGAAAAATAACACTGTCGTCATCGCTAGCAGAGGAGGTATCACAGACGAAATTACTCTCATCCACCACGGAACCAGACAGGACAGGATATCCCAACAAAATATGAAGAAATAAAAATAAAGCAAAAATACACAGCTGTCGAGGATCGAATATCGACGGGAATTGAGCCCCACGTGGGGGTCGAACACACAACCTTGAGATTACAGAGATTTTATCCCCTTGTGTGTAATGTAAGAGTCTCACGCTCTACCGATTGAGCTAGCCGGGCGGATGCCTGCTGACTGCTGCTGGTGTTGAGATGCTGTGCGGGCATATCGAGATATCAGTCAGGTCAGGTCAAGGGCTGGGGTTAGGAGCCCAGGGATGGTTGGTATGGATGTGGATGGGGGCGGATGAGAAAAATACTGCAGAGAGGACTATCTCCACTGCCGAGTCAGGGTTTGTAGGGTCGGGGGTTCCGTGTGGCTAGCTATCCCTGTGACAAGGGACGCCTCTTGTTCTTTGTGAGGTTAGGGATGGAGCTGTCCGGAGAGTTGAAAATCATAAACGCAGAGCATATAGGCGAGGGACATTTTCACAGCCATCGAAGGGAATTCAAGGAGATAGACGATAACCATTCATTTATTTCAGTCCCAAAACGGGCCTTCAAAAGTTTCCTGCCAATGAGCAATGGATAGTTTCCATGCAGATCCAACAACGCCGTTCCGTTCCCCCGAGCCCAGAAATATAGATTCCGTCGGCCACCGTGACCACGAAGTGGAAAGCCGTCTGGCCTTGTCAAGTAGATCCCCCTCCCCTCCCCCCGCCGGCAAACAAAAGAACTCGCGCCTCTCAGAGCAAAGGAAAGCAAAATGCCTCCATGCAAAAATACAGCAGTAATACAAATCCGCGAACCAAAAGAAATCAGAAGGGGTATCTCGCCGGTTTGCTTCCCACTTTCTCCTATCCTCCTCTTATATTTAGGGTGTCCTGGTTTCTCCCCAGCCCAATCTACCAATAGCTGTTGGAGCCAACGTCATATCGATTCGGGCTCCACGCATAGAGCCCCTGGGCTTGAACTCGAGCTTGAGCCCTCCCCCGCAGTCCGTGGCCTATCCTTAATGAGTGCATCTTTTTCTTCCTCAGTTAACCGTAGACGGAGCTTCTCGTCTAACATACTAACTAGTCGTTCGCTATACTGGTCGAGGAGATCGCTAACAGCTTTGCCGTTTTGCTCTCCGTTGCTTCGATTTCGTATCTGCCTCTCGCCAAGTGCGGCCGCCGTCAGCCGCAGTTCTGTGTCTAGCTGGGTTAAAATATCCGTGTTGATAGCATCTGTCGACAAGAGCTTCTTCCGATAAGCTCGTAATTGGCGACATGTCTGCTCCGTTGCCATACTGAGAGTCCCAAAGCCATAGTTTCCGCGTAGATTGCCGCCTGACTTCTTCCGCGAAGTCACTGTGTTAGATGGCGTATTCAGCACCGGGAGTGAAGGGCGACGGGATATTCTAGCCCGGTTCTTGGGGCTTTCGGGTGGAGGGCTGTCATCCCTACTATTGCCACCCGAAGAAGCACGTCGCGACGGCGTGCCCTCAGCAATCGTGCTTGCCGGGCTGGAATGCTTCTCCAACTGTATTGGCGTCCTCAGCGAGGCTGTGGCCGCGAGCTGGAACTTGGACGGCCGCCGCTGCACAAGACGGGGCGGAGACCGTCGACCATGATTAGACGTAGGGCGCTGGAACTCTGCTAGCTCAGCCTTAGAGAGAACCCTCCTCAGCGGTGGTCGGTTGAGGTTGAGCCCAGCGAGCTTCTCGGGGGAGGGATCGCGAAGCCTTGACCCACCCAGGGTGTCCTGAAGATCCAAGGCCCAGATCATGATTGTGCCGTCTTCGCCCACACTAACAACTCTGCGCCCGGTTTCCTCGCTCTCCATCATGGTTACGCCGTTGATGGCTTCCGTATGGCCCCACTCGCGATCCATGAACGCCCCTGATTGGGCGTCGTAAATCCGCACCGACTTATCTGTGTTCGAGAGACCCAAAATGAATGATAGATCGCCAGCAGCGAACTGACCGTACATTAGGGATTCGAGAACGACAGACTCAAGCCCACCCTCGTCGTTGCATTTGAAAGAATTGACGAGCCGCCCAGTAGTACAATCAAACTGGCATATTGAGCGGTCCAAGAGCGATACGAATATCGTCTTGCCGTCGGGAGTCATTACCATCGACGAGGGAGACGCTCGCAGAGAGATGAGTCTCACGGGAATGGCAGCCATAGAATCAGGCTCTCCATCTTTCGTAACCAGATCGTGAATCTGAAGTGTCCGATCAAACGAGCATGTCAAGATCTTATCATCCGATGGAATTAGGACCTGGACGACTTTGGCCCCAAATTCCAACGTCTGGAAATGCTCGAATGTTCCTGTGGATGACTTATGGAACAGCTGTGCAGTTCGGTCCCGGCCACAGGATGCCACCAATAGTTTGGTCCGGTTCTCGAAGACGGTAATGTCTTGACAATCGGAAGAGTGCGCTTTCGTTTCCAGAACACACTCTTTCGTAGTAGCATCCACAATCCGCAAGACACCGAGCTTATCCCCAGCGACGAAAAGACTCCCATCCTTCGTGGCTCTCACCACCACTACTTGGTTGACGGGATCGGTGTCGCTTCCGGGCTCAGTGTGCTCGATTGGAATGTTGAAAGTTGATCTGATCATGCCTTCCATGTCCCATACGTGAACCTTTCCAGATCCCGACCAGGTGAAGAAGTCGGCGCCGAGGATGTTCCTTTCAGATAGTCGCTGAATCCCAACAATCGGATCACCTGGGCCAGGGATTGGGATGTGGTTTTTGTCGCTTTTAGGGCCAACTGGAATGTGATCCGGGCTCCATACGTCGATTGAACGTTTCGTGTCTATCGTTACCATATTCTCAGCAAGAAATCCCATCGCAATGAGTCCGTCTGTCGACTGCAAGTTGTTGTGAACGGTCGGCTCGGGAACGCCGTTCAAGATACTGTCGAGACTGAGCGTGGCAAATTGGCCGTCTTTACCGCCGATATAAATCTCATCGTTCCTGCTAGAGATGCAATTCACATGAAAGCCAATATCCAAGCTCTTCGTCAACTTCATCTGCTTATTTGTGTCGTCCAACAGGCAAACACTGCCCGTTTCCGAGCATATGATGGCCTTTTCGTCGCCGATCGCAAGAGCGCAGCTGAACGTTGCGTCCAACATTGAGCCAAGAAGGATATTCCTTCCGGGCAGCGGCTTCTGGGATAATTGCTCCCTGGGGAAGGATCCATCCCCAGCAAACCTTTGCTTTGTAGGAGAGACAGCCGGTCCCTCCTCAACCCTCCACACTTTGACGTGACGGACCCCGAGTGTGATGAGGCTGCTGCCCATCCATACCATGCCCTTGACGTAAGAGGTGCATCGGTTCTGCTGGAAAAGCTTGGCAGCACCGGTGCGAGGGTCGATCTTCCACAGGTAGAGAAATCCATCGTTCGCCGCGCCTAGAGAAGCTAGAAACTTGGTGTCAGGGGACCAGGCAACGGCCTTGACACCAAAAGTGTGCTCGCTGATAGAGACTAAGGGTATATCTGAAGAACTCTCCTGCAGGCTAAAGATGAGGACCCGCGGAGCATACCCAGTTTCTCCCACGGCGAGATATCTTCCATCTCGACTCAGGGCAAGACACGTCGCAGCCTTTATGCGTTCGCGACTTGTCCATGTCTTGGAGCTTGGGGAGTCAGACCAATCTAGGGCCCCGTACAGCGAGTCCCGCGGAGAAGCCGCGGCCCTGTTCCTGCTATCGTTCGCTTTCGGCGTAGAATTGGGAGTTGAAGATGCGTGAGTTACAGGCGAGACGGCGTATACCGGTACGGCAGATGGCCTAGCTCTGTAGAAGCGCTGCGAGTAGTGTTCGCCCGAAACATCCACCACTACAACAGCTCCTCCGGCGATGTAGGCGAAGGAAGAATGAACAGCGTCAAACCCGGTCGGCGAGCTGCATGTGGTTCCTACGACCCTCCTGAGCGACAGACAGGTATCGTAGGCGGCACGGGATCGGATCGGCGACCGCGAGGGCCGAGACAGAAAGGGAGAATTCGATGGCGTGAGCTTAAGTCGATTTGTTGAAGGAGTGGACGCCATGTCTCCTATCAGCCATTGGCCGGTGAGGGGATAGCTGGTGGCAAGGTCGAGATGTTAAATATGGCGCTGTGGCATTTGCGTGGTGGCGTACTTGTAAAGATCGTGATCGTCGAGAGACAAGATGTCAGTCAAGGCGCAAAGCTGAACACTGCCTGGGGCGTATAGAGGCGGTGTACTGCAGGGTGCAATCGTGTGTGGGTGTGTCGTCGATGACAGTTAGTCAAGGAGAAATGAAAATGGTGAGAGATATGTGGGTTGAACGCTAAAGTTTAAGTAGAGTTTGTGTCAGTCAAAAGCAAAGTTTGCCAGACACACATCAGAATGACGCCAGCTTCAAAGCTTACAGTGACAAGGCGCTGTGCAAGAAAGACGCTGTACGAGACAAGTCAATTGTCTCGATCAATCAATTAGACCCTGGCGAGATGCAGGGCATAGAGACGAAGCTGTCGGCGCGCGGCTGAGCGGACGAGTCTGGAGAGGGGAAAGAGAAAAACGGGCGATGAAGAAAATGCCAGGGCTGGCTCTCACCTCGAGATGCCTGGTGCAGACCTCGAAGACCGCGGACCTGGCGGAGCTTTTGCGAGGAGTCGGGTCCTCGTCAGGTACCGGGGTTATTTGTTTGCTGACAGGGGTTGAGCTGGGTTGACCGGGGAAGGGCACATTGTGGCTCGTGCGTGGATGTGCCGAATTCTAAGTGGCCGCCTGGGATCTCTTTTGGGCGGAAGGTGTGTGATCTGTGCTCAACGCTTACCAGTTCGGGGACTTCTGCAAGCTTCTCGCCAATCACCATCGAAGGATCCGTCGGGGAAGCTATGTCGTTTTTTTCCTAGTTCGGCGAGAGAAGACCGCATAAAACCGGGGAGTTTTTGTTTACTCTACTTTGGTGGTACTTTATAAAATGGCATCAAGTTTGCTAGTGTATTTTCTCCATCAACCAAAAGATGATGGCTTCATTCTCTTCATCGAGCTCCGGTGCCCGCGGCTGTCATCCGACCCCCACGATGTCATCGCTGGTTGTGCCGTTTTGTGACAAGCCACGGCCAGTGCATTAGTGCGCGCCAGTTGCATTGAATGAAATGAAATGGGCAGAACCCCTGTCTAGCCCAAGCTGAAGCTGATCACACTCCAGGCCGACGACAGCCTTATTTTCGGATCAAGTCTTGGAGGTTTGGAGATGGGACGCGCCGCGACTTTCGCGATCAAGGCTTTGGTAAAGTGGTTGCATAATCGACCCATCCACTAGGTATGTATGCACTTTGTTAGCGCTGTGGCCGCCATTTCTATGAGACAGAGAACTTCGCTCAGGCACCGCATCAGCACCTCAAAGAACTTTACGGAGCAGTACTGGTATTCCGAGACTCACAGGGGCCTGATATCCCTGCTCCAACTGCCAACAGCACTGGCACGCTCAACAGCTACAGCAAATTCATCATCTTACATCTACCCGTACTACAGATTATCAAATACAGGTAAAGAATACATCAGACTCGAGGCGGGAGCGGGGTTGACCAAGCCTGGTCCGCTGGAGGAGCTGCCATGCTGCTCTTAGACATCACTCTTGGGGGCCTCAGAATCCGGTTCGCCCACAGTACTCCCGCCCTTCTTCGCAATTCTGAAGACACGCCTCTTCTCCTTCTTCGCAGCCCTCTTTTCCTCCTTGTCCAGAGGTACATCCTTCCCTCCTGCTATCTTCTTGTTCTTCTTCTGGTTCCAGATAGGGTCTCGCACGATGCCTTCCTGCCGCCACTTTACCGGCGGCTTCTTTCCTGCCTCAGCCCAGCGAGACCAGACCGACTTGCCACGGTTGAACCACCTCTCTTGTCTTGCCTGCTCCTCTTCCGGGGTGGGAGTCCACTTGCTTTTGAGAATCCTGCGGATCGCCTCCGGAGATAGCTTGAACCTTTCCGCCAGCACCGGTGTCGAGTACTCCTCTGGGAACTGTTTGTGGATAGCTCTGATTCCAGCCAACGCATCGGGCGACAGCTTCCTGAGTGGGTTCCAGCCGTTGGGGAACTTTTCCTTCAAAGCAGCCTTCTGGGCCTTCCAGTACTCTCGTCCTTGGAATTCCTCTGTTTCTTCTTTTTCCTCCAGGATCTTCTCGTGAAGAGAGGGCTTTCGCACTTCTTCCTCCTTGGTTTCAGGCTCATTCGACGGCCAATCTGGCTTTCGCCTCTCAACCGTGGGCGCTTTCTTCATAAAAGTATCCCCAAACTTTCGCCCTCCTGGTTTATGAAACTGATCGGTTGCCCTATCGGCATCTCTGGCCCGGGGACGCGTGTGTCGGCGACCGTCTCTGTCAACGTCGGTTGACCAGTCATTGTGGCGCGGAGTTGCAGCGGCGGCCTCCTGTGCGCTTCCCTTGGCGCATGTCGTGTGGAATGACCTGGATGATGTGCCCGAGAGTGCGCTGTTGATGTTGTCAAATGCGTAGAGTCGTTGAATCGAACTGGTGAGCGGCGCGCATTGGGACAAGCGGCTAGCTGCTGTTGCGGAGATGTGATGATTGGTGACGCTTCGAACGAATATGCCTAATGCCGCTGTCCGGCAAGAGCAATTCATCTTGAGGCAACACGATGCGGCTGTAGAGTGGTAGGCCGTTGGAGAGGATGGAGCGTCAGGGTTGTGAATGGAATTGACAAAAATTTCCATGAGGTCGGGCGTCGATCATTAGCGTCGATAGGGCAGTCAGTGTTTAGAACGCTGTGTAACCCCTTGGCGGCCCACTCCAGCGGCTCACGCGGGGTGGCGCGTCCTACAGGCTGTTTTGGGACACGGATGCTCCCTTAATGCCAGGGATGGGGAGCATCTTCTTGACATCACACATCCAACACCATGGACTGAGCCCCTTGAAATTGGCAGTTGCATCTATGATTCTGTAGACTACGCATCGTGACGTTATTCGTCATTTAAGAAAACCCACGGGGACGGCCATATCCCAAGTCGAGAAAGGGGGTGAGGGGTACCTTGCTGGATAGGCTCGATAGGGTACCGGATCAGACTGACAGCACAGAGGCAGTTGCCCAAACAGCCTCGGCAACATGTGTTGTCCTCTCCTCCGCCCCGTGCCGATTCCATTCTTGAGTTGAGCAAAATGCTGCAATGATCAACGAGTCGCTGTGCTGGCCGCAGGGTCTCAATCGCAGGGTCGTGCTCTTCCCCACGGCTTAGCCCTCTGAAACGGCACGCTAATGATTCCTCCCGTCATTGCGTGCACGACTCCAGACAAGATGTTGGGTCCTAGCTTCCAGGTTCCTGACCTCTCGCACCTGCTCTTCGCCGATGCGCACGTAGCAGAATAGCTGCTGAGTGCTGCACTTTCTCTACTTATATTCTGTAGCGATGGGTACTGCAAGTGGCAAGGGCGGCCGGATTCGGGCCTGGGGCCTCGAGTTCGACTGGACCCCTGAGCACCTAACAGCCGAGGAGATGCGACCTCTGATGTTCTCATATGACGCGCTGGCCACTGAATGTCTGAATCGCTTTGACGAACTGGTTCCGTCTCTACCACTGAGGCCAGCAAGAAAGACATCCAAACCAGCAGAGGCCAGCTCCGAAAAGGGGTGTCCACACCCTGACTTTTACGAGCTCCTTAAGCAACACGCCCCCGATGATCCAACTTTACAACGGCTCTGGGCTGAAGTCAACACGGTACCCGACTGGGTCGACTGGGACCAGATTGAGCGCGGCCAAAAGGTTTTCTACCGCTATGCCGGGCCATCCATCGTCTCCCTCACGTTCCACGCCTTGCTCGGGGGCATGGGGTCTCGCCGCATCGTTGAGACTCTCTCCCGGACAGGCGGCTTTGGCGTGAGGGTTGCCCGACGCCGGCTCCTAGAGACCTTCCAGCACGTCCTCGACGTCACAGAGTCCCTGGAGTCCATCCAACCTGGTGGAAGCGGCTTCGCATCCACACTGCGCGTCCGACTCCTCCACGCGTCCGTCCGGCGCCGCCTCCTGCGTCTGGCCGAGAAGGATCCCGACTACTTCGACGTCGCTACCTTCGGCATCCCCATATCCGACCTCGACTCCATCGGCACGGTCCTCACCTTCTCTGCCGACCTCATATGGGTTGGGTTTCCACGCCAGGGGATCTTCCTGCGTGATGACGAGATAGCTGACTACACCGCTCTCTGGCGGTACGTCGCCTACCTCCTCGGCACCCCCACGACCCATCTTACCACTCCTACCCTTGCTAAGGCAATGATGGAATCCCTCATCCTATCTGAGATCAACCCCAGCGAAACCTCCTCCATCCTCGCAAACAACATCATAGCCGGCCTTCAAGGCCAACCCCCAACCTATGCCTCAGCCGACTTCCTTCGCGCAGAAGCACACTGGCTTAACGGGCGCGAACTTGCAGACAGACTCAAAATCCCCCGCCCCCCTTTTTTCTACACTGTCCTCGTCGCCGGGCAATGCCTCTTCTTCATGGCCATGTGCTACCTGCGCCGCAGCATTCCGGCCTGGGACGGGGCGGGCATCGTACGAATGCGCCATCTCCTGCGGAAGGTGACGCTCGAGCAGGTCGGCGGGGAGGAGGCTACGCACGCATTTCAATACGTACCGCAACTTGGACAGGTCACGGGCGCCGAGGAACACGAAAAGAGGAGGAGCGGGATCTGGCCATGGGAGAATGGGGGCGTAGAGAGGAGGAATCTGATGGCTGTGATGGTGGCGGCGTGCGTGGCGTGGCTTTGCGCGTGGAAAGCTCTTGCAGCTGCGGCGCATGTGTCATCTTTGTTCTCATCAGTCTAGCTCACCTGTGCGATGGGGGCTCGTAGATCTTGGTGAAGGTTGTGGGAGGATGAAAATGTTGAAACATGCGCGGGATGCGTGTTCGATGTTTATCCAACCCGTTTTCTTTTCCGGAGTAACAGTGTGTGCGATAAAGTGCAGCAGGCAGAGCGGGACAGAGGTAAGTCGGGAGAGCTTGGTGTAACACATTGAGCAACCAGGCAGGGATATTGATACCTCGGAGATTATGAAAATATTTATTCGATTTTAATTGAATGACACTCACTCCCTTTTGCTCTAATTCAGGGGCGCCGCCCGGAGCGAGAGGGAGGTGTGCACAACTAGGTCTAGACGGTTTCCCTCTAATCGAGTCCCGATATCTTTGAATGAGAAACCCCACTGTAACTTCAGTATCCTACACCGTGACGCCTAATGCGGTGAGAGACTTTGTCTCAGTCTGCCCGTTTTCATGATTGCTGCCCAATTAATCCATAACCACCCAACGCCGGCCATTCCGTTCCCCTTTTGTGCCCCGTCGATGAAAGAAGGGCTGGGGTCGAGGAAAACACTAGGAAATACAAAGAGCCGAGGCTCCCGGATCAAACAGTTGATGATCGATCCTTTGTCAAGCCGCGCCTCTATGCGTCATGCATGAGCTCGACGGGAGGCCTCGACGTGTGTGCCAAGATCGGCTTGGGCTCCGGAATCGATAGTGGGCTCATGGCCATAGGCTCATCTGTCATGTCATCGACCGTCACGCACGGTAGGTCCGGGCTGGCACCAAGCTCGATCTTGGGCTGAAAGATGAGAGTTGAACTCCGGCTGCGCTGCCCGCTGGCGTTGCTCCGGGCGGGAGAAATTGGTGAGGGGCCGGCGTCGACCGCAGCTGCCTGATGCCGTAGCCTGGCCAGCGCATCCGCCAGGTCCTCGGCGTGCACCATCTTGTTGGGCGCGTCCTCAAGCTTCATCTCCCATCCATGCGGCGGGCTAGGCGGCGGGCTGATGAAGAAGAGCTTGCCGGCATCGGGGAGGGTCAAGTGGACGTCCTGCGCATCTATGGGCGTGTGTTGGCCGAAATAGACACGGCAATTCTCGCCGAGAATGGCCTCGCCATCCCAAATCTGGCGCACGGCGATGGCTGCCTGATCGTCGAAGAAGGAGACAATGATGCGCCGGAACGATTTGAGGGGTGACCAGGAGTAGATGGGCGCTGTCTTGGAGATGAGGTCGCGGATCGTTTGGAGGTTGTCGGCTCGGAAGATCTCGAGTGACATGAGATTCGTGATGATTAGAGTGTTGGAGGGCGGCGTCGGTTGCTCGAGCGGCGGGATCTTGGAGAGGTCGAGTGTGAGTGACGTCTTCTTGGACAACCGTCCCGTTGATGCGCGGGGCCTTGTATCCTGCTCCATTGCGATTGAGTTTGGTGGGGTTTGAGGAATGGGAAGAGGACTGGGTCGTCAAGTGCTCCTCTGGCGTCGACAAACTGCTGTCGAAGATGCGGTCGGCGGATACTAGTAGTCGCTGATCTACTGCCTAGAGAGATGTTGTTGTTGCGGTCTAACGGTGATGGACGGGATGGATGCAGCAAAACGTGGAAGGTGGGCGGATTATATAGGTACGTATGATGCGGAGCGATGTAAGTGGTAGGTGCAGGGGCAGTGATGGCCGGAGGGCGATGGCGGGCGGCAGAGCTGCAGACCTGCCTGCAGTGAAACAACAGACGGCTTTGTCGACCATGGGCTGTTTGAAAACCCAACCTTGCTCCCTCGGCAGACTACGGTCTCTTGCAAAGCCGCCGTCAGAATGACCTGGCTCGATGGCTGAGTCGTGCAAGAATCGTCAACACGGCGATGTCCACTCAGGCTTAGCCGAAGAGTAATCTCTCCTAACCATCCTGTCCGCGTTTGCCTCCCGCAAGCGGATTTTGCGCTGCCACACATTCCAATGGACCGCACTTGTCACATTTTTTCTCCCCGCGCCTCCAGATGGACCCCCAGTTGCCACTTGCCCTTCCCATCCGCCGCGACGGAAGCCGCTGTCATAGGCCAAGAGTTGTGGAAAAAATGGGGGGCAAAAACATCCATGGCCGGCGGAAAGAGCCCCGAAGGCACCTTCCGTGATTGGCTGTTGGTGGGCTCCCCGCCATCAATGACCCTGGAGCGCGCAAAGAAACTGGCAGCACAGCCTCACAGCGCATGTTCTCGCAATGACTTGAAGACTCTCCTTCCAAGCCTCCCACACCTCCCCAAAACACGCAGGCGACCTCCCCATCCCCGTTCAAGTCTGAGCCCGACCTCCGGTACCAAGCGCTAGGCGGGTCTCGCCTTGCTTGGCTCTAGGTTAGTCCCGTCAGAAGTATTGGGACGGCTTGCTCGGGGCCTCCGCCTCCTGCCAGACTCCGACGGCGCCGTTCGCGCCGCCGTCCCCACATCGCCGTCAAAGCAGGATCGACAGTGCTTGGTTGTTTCCATCTTGCCCTGGCCAAGGCGCCCGCCATACCGCCGAGATAAATGCTGAGACACATCACAATAAACTGCAAGACGATGAAGACACATTGCATTTCGCATATGTTGTCACTGCGGCGCACCGACGCCAACGAAGTCTTCTCCGCTAGCCCTGCCGAAGGTTTCTTCCCCTACCGGATATCCACTTGACAGCCCGTGTCTCTGTCTGCTCAGCCATTCTCGCGTGTCCGGGCGATGGCGGATTGATACGCCTCCGTGCATACCGGCGGATTCATTACGCGGCTACCCAAACAAATTGCGAGGCTCTCGTTGCCTATCGTCAGACAGAACAACAGCCCTGTCGCCGCCATGCTATGTGCGACAAACAGGCGAAAGCAGTACGAATTCCTGATTAGGTACTGCGTACATACACAAACAAAAGAGGACCAAGGATTGATAAACTCCATTTCGATGTCGATGGGCCTGACCCACAATGCATGCGGTCTAGAGCCTGGAACCTTGACCAAGTCTTTACCATCTCACAACAACCCTGACGTATCACAGCTGCTGACTTACACAGCCCCTTTTCACCAACATAACAGTGCGGCACGTTCATCTGCCGCAATGCCCATTCCTGTTTAAAATGGCTTACCTCCTCGATGCCGAATCTGTTGAAAGGCTTGTATCTGGTTGATCCTTTCCCGTAAGCCTGCCTCAGCCAGCAAAATCTGCGCAACCAACAATTTTCCCACCCCCAACGGCTGTTCACGGGATACCTCTTCCATCGAATTCTCCATCACCTGCCCTTTAAAGCCAGTGGAAGGCCGTGGGTGCCATTAAGTTCTCAATGCCCCACATCAATATTTTGCTCCGCCCCCTTCGATGTTCCAACGCCCGTCAAGAATCATCGCATCTGACACTTTGACCCCGAACTTCCCGGCAGCGTGGTTTAGGACCGTGATGAAATCAGGCACGGACTGAGAAGCCCGAAGAAGGCCAAGCTCGGCACCACCTGCCCGCGTATTTGCACTTCTCCGCACTTGATGTGCGGATTTCAACCTTCTGGATTGTACATCCCGCAAATCATCGTCTCACTAAGGGTGGCGGAGCCGCACCGTCGCACCCCTTTTACCCGAGCACCATGATGCCCAAAACTCAAACCGGGCGAGGCCAGGAAGAACAACACATGAATTTCCAAAGCCACCCCCTCACCACGTCGGTCTCCTTCGATCCGGCCGGCAATTGACTTTCTGCATGTGTGGGTACGTGGTCTAGAAGGATTCATGATACATAGAGTACAGTGATAGACAACAAAAAATACCACAGCTACAGTACAAAACCCTCGTATCGAGAGAGCTATTATCTAATCTCGACGCCCAGTCTGTCGGCCAGCGCGTCCGTGACCTGCCTGTGAAGCTTGGATGTCTCCTCGTTGGTCAGCGTCCGCTCCAAGCTGCGGTAGATGATCCTGTAGCACATGCTCTGCCTGCCTGTTGTGGGGTGGGTGAACTCGTCCACCAACCTGGCGTCCTCGACAATGTCGCCCGCCACGTCCCGGATGACCTCCATGACGTCGTTGCTGTGGAAGTCGTGCGTGCTCGGTGACGCTGTGTTGCCGCCGGCAGGTGACGTAGAACGTAGCCAGAAGGACACGTCCTTGGGGCAGGGCGGGTGCTTGGAGAAGGGTACAAACGGCTTCAGCTTGTCGAGATTCTCCGAAACTCCGGCGAATTGGCTCAAGAAGCGCTCGTCCTTTGACCAAAATATCCTGATGTCGGGGATCTTGAACAACAGCATAGCCATGCGGTCCAGGCCGATACCGAAGGCCCAGCCGAGTTTCGACGGCACCCCGGCGTCCACAAGAATTTCCTGCTTGGTAACACCGCAACCCAGCACCTCAAGCCAATTGCCAGCGTAGTACACTTCGAGTTCATAAGAAGGGCTTGTGAAGGGGAAGTAGGCTTCGATCCAGCGCATCCGCAACGGTTCATCAACATACTTCTTAGGGTTCCGCTTCGCCGCTGCCGCCTTGGCGCGAGAGAAGATATCCACCACCATCAACTCGAGTGACCGTTTCAGATGCGCCGCGATAGCCTCAGCCTCAGAGGCTGTGTGATGCGCTATCTGTAATGGGTTTCGCTCGGCATTGGAAGGCGGGTGGGGGTCCTCCACCTTGACGTCGTGGGTTGGCAGGCGGGCGAGGTCAGCATAGACGGCTGCGGCGATGTCGCCGTTGGGCACCTTGCTGCGGTCCCAGGTGCGCGCCCCCTCCATCTGATGGAACGCAGGGTAGTGACTACGGTCAATCGCGTCCCGCCGGTAGACATCAGCGCTGATCAAGTAGCCGTCGCTGGCGCTGGCGCGGAAGACAGCAGCCTCGTGTGCGCTCGTGTGCGTGCGCAGCAGCGTGTCACGATTGATGTAGAAGCTCTCGGAGCGCACGCGCCCTGGATGGTCTACCGGGAACCGGAGCGAGTCAAAGTTCTCAAACGTAGATACTACTGGGTCGAAGTCATTGTACGAGAGGTACACTGGCGCGGGGAACTTGGACTCGAGGATTTGCCGAGTGATGGATATGGGATGGTCCTTTTGGAGATGTAGCTTGCGGTCTGTGGCAGCCAGTACAGTTGTGGGGACATTGAACCACTCATCAGTGGGATACGCCTTGCCATTGACTGTGATTGATGTTGGTGGCGGTGTTTTGGGGCCCCTCGGAGCTGGGGAAGTCGGTTTCTGCACCGAGGGCGAGGGGGGGGACGAAAGGACGCCTTAAGGGCTTTCATCAGCACAGATCAGAGGAAGCCGTCAATGGTAAGGTGTGCTGACCAGAGGAGTATGCTGCCCTCCAGCTTTGGGCCACAGGGCGACTGTTTAAGAAGACATGCGCGCAACTTCGTGAGCGACTCCCCGTGTACCGCAGAACATTAGCTGCGAGAGTCCGCCGTCCGGCGATGCTGGGCGACATCATGTGACCGTTACAGCTGTCGATCCTCCAGCCCTAACGAAGGGATCTCGGTTGTCGTGATCCAATTCCCCCCTCCTTTCGTGGTAGATATCGGAGGTTGGAGAGCTGAAACTTCAGACGAACGATATGTTGAGGTCAGTTGTCACCGGAAATAATCTGTTTGAGGCGGCGGCTCTTGACTCGCTTCCGTCGACCGCGATCTCCCGCCAAGAAAGACAAGGGTACGAGAGGCCCGAACCCCTGTCGCCAGAAAATGCGGGTGACACAGGGAGGCCCCCGCTGCACGATGACATCGGCAGGCGTTGAACAACTGGCTACCAAATTTCAGACGCTACGGAGGCGAATAGGTAGATTTGTGTCAAAATCAAAATCGTCAAAGCGCCAGCGCAAATTTTGCCCCAAACTGATTTTTTACCCCACCACCTTCTCTTCCACCCACACCCAAGGCGTGGAATTATTTTCTCCTCGTTCAACCAGCCACACTTCCCCCACGCAACTTCTCACTGCGATCTTCACCCACTATTGCAGGCTAGGTTATCTTCCCATCTGTCGCAGGTCGCGACATTTGACCTTAATTCTGCTTAATTGCTGGCGATTGAGTCGCTGCGTTACTCTTGTCAACTAAGTGCGCCATCCCATTTCGAGAGACACACATTTACTGCTGCGACACACCATCCCGCGCGCATTGTCACAATGCCTCCCACCTTGTTAGCCGAGGAGGTAATTAGCGAGTGGACTTTAGCAGAGTTCAAGATTAATAGCGAAGAGATCACTAATATAATGCTTTAAGACGCGACATATTTGATGTAATGGCGAACCACCCTCGATATCCTGAAAAAGATCCTACTGGTGAAGAATAAGCAGGTCCTAAACTATTTGACTGATTATAAGGTAAGTAAGAATAAATACATTTAAGATAACAGTTATTAATATAATTATAGGATATTTAAAGAACTTAAAAGCCGTTTATAAAAAATGTGCGGTAGGGAGGTTAACCTGTAGATATTAACTTTGGAAAGATAAAGAGTAATAATCAGATTACCAACTTTTAGAAGGTAATGGCAGTTATATTAGTGTTATTTAAGGAGTGGGATAAGAGTATAGGAATATGCTTAACTTATATAAACAGCGCTTATTAAAGCCTGTTAATATATTATTTTATCCTAAAGAATATAAAGTACAGTAAGGGAGTATATATTAACTACTATTTTATAGGTAAAGGTAAAAAGTGTAAATATTATTTTAATAAGTTTTAATTATAATTACTTAAGATAGGATAAGGTTAATTAATATAAATTAAGAGAAGGAGGAGTTAATTAAGGATTTAGATAAGTAGATTAGATTAAAGGATAAGAAGTTTAAGGAGTTAACGTTAAAGGAGCTTAATTACGTAATTAAAGTGGTTAATAAAGAGCTAAAGGAGAAGAGAGCAGTAAAAGAGTAATATATACGGGAAGCTTAATTTACTTCTGTCTAGATTAAAGGTCTTATTAAACCTGTCACTCCTGTTAGACAGCCTATATATGTGTGAAAGTGTGCAGTATTATAATAGATATACTGAGTTTAAGGCGTTTAGGATAGGTTTAATATATAACTTATAATACTTACGGGAACGGCGTTTAAGAATAAGATAGAGATGATGTAATATTACATCTAGTATAATAAACATACTATAACTTTTAACTTTATAAAAATAGTAATAGTAACTTTATAAAACTAGTATTTAATTAACGGTAATTAGGCTATAATGTAAGAAATTAAGGAAAGCTATCTTATTATTAATAAAACTCAGATAAGTTAATTATCTTAAGCTTATTCTAATCTTCATCTAACTAATCAAACTGCCACTTAAGGTTATATAAAGCCTTAGACGTATTGTGACGACCCTGCAGGCCGTCACTTAGGCCGGGGCGGCCCGACGAATCCCCCGCAGAAGGAACAGTGCAGGAAGGCAGTACGCACGGTACTGCGCACTGGGCCAGGGGTGCAAAGACCCGAAGCCCCTACAACCAATCGTTAAGTAATCACTCTGATCTCGCTAAGAGCACGGTGATCACAGTGATTAGAGGTATTCTGATCACTATAATCACTCCTCGTGCTAAGTAAACACAGTGATCAAGGTACAAAGTACCTTTTAGTTAGTTAGTATAGATAGCTATAGTTATGCCCACAATTACCGTGAGGGACTCTGGTTCCTCACGTTAGTATTCAATTGTTTATTTATATCTTACTATTCAGACTCACCTCTGTGCATTATAGTAACAACGACCTACAGTAACATTAAACCCCCGTCTAAGAGTGCTAGCTTAATAAGCTATCTTCAGAACGCCCCTTACCTATTAACGTCCTACTATACATTCTGTCTTAACTTATACTAGTCCTCTTAAAGCCTATATTAAGTATAAGTCGTAATACGATACTAACGTTAAAGTTCTAAACGCTATTTATTAAACTCCTAAACACTACCCTTTTCCCACCAATATGTCGACTTCCGGAAAAAGTAAGGAGATTAAAGAGGCATAAGCTTAACTTTAACTCCCTACTATTGACAAGTTAGTTACACGCCTTAAAGACTTAAACCTTAATTAGTAAGGACTGGTTAAGGAACTTAACAAAGCCTTCCCTAGAAACACTAAAAGTCGTATCAGTCTTATCGAGAAACTCTAAACCCAACTTAACGTTATCAAGCTAGAAAATAATAACCTTAAGGGCTTACAGAAGAAACGAGTAAAGCTCCCCCTACTTTTACGCTTTAAGGGAGACTCTATATAACTAAAGTCCTAGATAGCTTAGCTTTAGAGTTATATTACTTACTATAATAAACAGTTCTTCGAAAAAGAAGGAAAGGTTAAGTTCGCTAAGGCCTTATTAGACAGAGTAACCACTCGCTAATATAAACTTTATGTAAAGATAATTAATAACCTTTTTATAAACAGAGTGCGAAAGGAAACTCCTAAGATTTAGGCTCTCTTCGATAACTTTAACATTTTTATCAACTAACTCTAGACTGAGTTTAAAGAACTAGACGCCCCTAGACAGGCTAAGCAGTGCCTTATAGCTTTAAGGTAGACGTCCTTAGTCCTTAACTTCTCTACACACTTTAAACTAAAAGCAGTAAAGACCAAGCTCAGCTAAAAGGCCTTAGTAATGCTGTTTTAAAGCAGCCTAAAGGAGCACGTTACTAAAGACCTTTACTAAGAAGACTAACTAGACCGTCTTTAAGAACTAATCGAGATAGCTATTAAAGCTAACAATTAGTATTATAATTACTATTATCGAAAGAACTTCTAAAAGGAACAGACCCCTTACTAACTAAATAAACTGAAAAAGGGGAACCAGTCGACTGTAACAGGTTATTACCCTAAGCTAATAGATATTAATATAGTAAACCGTCAGAATCAACCTAACCGCAACAAGCCTCAACAACAACAGCAGTAAAAGCAGTCTAAAGACCTATCACAAGTCCAGTACTTCAACTGTAATAAGAAAGGACATATAGCACAGTAATACCTATTACCAAAGTAAGTCAGTTAAAAGCCTGTTCCGGAAGAAAGAAAACACATTAGGTTCAACTCAGGAGATATCTATATCAGGATAACAGGTAACGAAGAAGACTGCACTTAAATAAATAAGTATAACTTAAAAGATAAGGAAGAAGAGGAAGAACCCTAGGACGTAATATACCTAATCTTTAAGGGTATCTTAGAAAAGTTAGCTACAGAGGTGTAAGTTATAAAAGACTAACTTTAAAGTAGAAACTTAAAACTACTAAAAGTGCAGGTCACAGAAGACTAACTCTAAGAAAAGATATTCTAGTTAGCTATTACAGGCCTTAAAAGTCTTACCCTGTAAGCCTAAAAACTAAGGAAGTCTAAGAAAAACCCTAACTTAAAAATTACTAAGATAGTAAAAGAAGTTAAAAAACTAGCCCTCTAAGTTACCTAAACGGTAAAGTAAACCTTAGAAGATAAAAGAGAATAAACTAAGAGAATTAAACTAAAGAAACAGAAGTTCTTCTTAACAGTACCTTTTAAGACTCTTAAACACTTTAAGCATACTAAGTAAATCAGCACCCTCACTTCCTTAAAAGAAGGACAGCTTAGATAACTACCCTGTATTAAAGCTGGTATACTTTAGACCAGAACCCTAAAGGTCCCCTAAGAAAGCATAAAGTAAATATACTAATAAAGGGTTTAGAAACTGAAGGAAAAACACTAAGAGTTAGTAGACGAAATAAAGGATTTATAAGTTAAAGGTCTTACTGTAACGTCTAAAGATAAAACAGTAAAGATTAAGTTAAAACTCCATAATAGAGTTTACTTCACTAATTAACTTAAACACTAACTCGTCAAGGAAAGCTACTTCGTAGAAGAATAAGCTAGGATATTATTACTTAAGTTTTAAGAAGAGGTTTAAGAGAAACAACGCACACAGAGGCAAATAGAAGAAGAAAAAGAACAAGACGCTACTTCCCCTATTCTATACTCCACAACTACAGTACTTACAGTTAATATTAACTACCCTAGTTACAGAAATATACTGTAGATCGATTACGTATATGACAATTACGCTCTCAACCAGCATTATAAGCCTAAAGCCCTCTATAACCACTTCCTAAGCACACAGAGACAGGACTACGCTATTATAAAAGTAAAGTTAGAACCAGCCCACTACCAAGTCTCCTACTTCTTAATAAGAGAGTCCAGCAATAAGCAGAAGGTTACTGTAGTTAATTAAACTCCCATTACGTACTAGTAAGAAGGGGTACTTAACAACTACCCAGTCGCAACGTACTTATTACATCTTAACGGAAAGGCTAGAGAGTAGTAGAAACAGAAAGACTACTAACAGATCTAAAAGTAAAAAGACATTGCTGCGATCTAAGCCTATAAAACGTACTATCGACTTATTAAAGACTTTAAGAACATTATACTATTTAAAATCAACTAGACGCTAAAGCGTGAAAACCTAAGAAAAGTTAATCGCTAAGTCTACTAAAGTTACCTATTTTTCCAGAAGGAATTAGGAAAAGGCTGCAGGCCCTTTAGAAAAGCCGGAAACTAGTAATTCGCTAGTTAGCAAAAACCCTGAGAAGAAGAAAAGGCACTTAAAGGTTAAGCTAAATAAGACCTTAAGGACAGACAGTTACTATAACTCAGATGTCAAAGGAACATAAGTATTATTCTGTCAGTATCGATATAATAAACAGAAAAGGGAGGCTATTTAAGGTAAAAGCAGTAATTAATAATAGGAATGCTTCTAACCTAATACACCCCTTACTAATTAACTAAAAGAAACTCCCTAACTAAAAGTATAAAGAGGCTATTCCCATATAAAATGGAGAAGGAAACCTATACTAATATAACAACAGCAAAGTCACTTACCACTTACCACTCTTAATCAAAGTAGATAAGGACGAATAATAAGTAGACTTTAACGTTACATTAGTTACAGGTTATAACATAATCCTAAGTCTACCCTAGTTAGAAAAGTACAACCTTATAATTAACTGGAGGAGTAACTACCTTACCTTCAGTAAGTCCCCCAGCTGTAATTACTATTTGGAGAAAGCTAAGAAAGTACTAAACCGCTTTAAAGTTACATAAAGCACTTAGAAACACGCTAAACCCTTAGAATTAAGTATAGTTTGGGTTAGGTTTACTAAGACAGTTAAAAGACTAGAAGGTCTACTGTATTACCTAAATAACAATTTAGAAAGTGGAAAGAAGTTAGAAGCTAATCTACAGATAAGTGAAGAAATCGACTTATCTAAAGTACCTGTTAAATATAGGAAGTTCACCCTATTTTAAAAAAAGATACTGTAACTACTAAACTACAGACTATAAGACTATAAAATTAAGCTAAAGCTAGGAGCGAAGCTCTGTAGCTTCCAGCCTTACTATTTAAACCCCTAACAGGCTAAAGCCTTAAGGAAATACGTTAATAAGAACTTAAAGAACAGGTTTATTATAGAGTCTCAGTCCCTAGTAGGGTACTTAGTGTTATTTATCTTAAGAAAGGGAGACAGTAAGTTACGTATAGTTATTAATTACCAAACGTTAAACGAAGATATAATTAAGAATCGCTACCTATTACTACTTATTATAAAAATGTAAGAACGGATTACTAAAGTAAACTGGTTCTCTAACCTCAATTTCCCTATAAGATTTAACCACGTTAGAGTGAAGGAAGAGGATAAACATAAAATAGCCTTTTAAATTTATAATAGGTATTACTAATACTGTGTTATGCTAATAAGATTAACAAACGCCCCTGTAACCTTTTAAAGCCTTATCGACAGTATTCTCTACCCCTTCCTTAACAAGTTTATCTTTATGTACTTAAATAACGTTTTAATCTATTCCGAAACTTTAGAAGAATACTGAAAGTATATACGACAGGTTCTAACAGCTCTCGAAAAAATAAAGCTAATAGTAAACTTAAAGAAGAGCCACTTCTACATTTAGGAACTGAACTATTTAAGGTTCAGAGTAACCCTTAAAAAGCTTAAAATATAACTGGAGAAGATAAAGGCAGTTAAGGACTAGCCTACTCTAAAGAACTAAAAAGAGTTATAAACCTTTATCAGCTTCGCGAATTTCTATCGCTACTTTATCAGGTACTTTACAAAGATCGTAAGACCACTTCACGAACTTACAGGCAAGGGAAAACTGTTTAAGTGGACTGATAGACAGTAGAAGGCGTTTAAAGAACTTAAATACGCCTTCGTCACAGCGCCAGTCCTAGCCCTCCCCGATTTCTTAAAGCCTTTTTAAGTCGAAACAGACTCCTTGGAGTTTGCAATTAGTGGAGAGCTCAGCTAAGTCTAAGACGATAAGAAACGCTACCCAGTTACCTTCTTATCGAAAGGAATCCACAGCCTAGCCCTATAATATTTAATTTATAATAAGAAACTAATAGCGATTATTTAGTACTTTACTAAGTAAGTACTGTATCTAAGCGGTACGGAAGAACTAGTCCAGGTCTTTTCAAACTACAATAACCTCTAGTACTTCCTAACGAAAGAACTTAATCTACAGTAAGTACAGTAAGTAGAATTAATATCCCCATTCTACTTTTAAATCCACTATATTAAGGAAAAAGATAATAAGCGAGCTAACGCTCTTAGTCAAAGACAGGACCACAAAGATACTAATCCGGTCTTAATCCCCGTTACTATATTTAATAAAGCTAAGAATAACATACTAGAATATACGCTATAAGTATTAAATAACTAAACACTGGAACAAACCATTAACATCTATATAAACTTATAAACAGAGTATAACATCTATTAATAATAATAGGACTTCTAAGCAAGAAGGCTAACGGAAGGTACCTGCAAGCATAAGTGCCCCTTAAAAGACTTCTTAAAACACGTACAAGACTGCAGTAAAGAATACCTAATATATCTAAACCACGACGAAACTGGTTATTAACCAGAACAGCTACTAAAAGGCGTAAATAGCACACCTAAACCAGAAGCAAAGCTCTAATACTAAAAGAAACCGTATATTTATAACCCAGATAAACGGAAAAAGTACATCCAGCAGGTTTACAAGTCTTAACTTAAGGGATATATAAGCCAAGCTAAGACTCTTACATAAGCCCAGCAAACGTACGCCTTCCCAAGAATAAAGAAGCTAGTCAAGGAAGTAGTTAACAACTGCGATATCTACTATTAAAAGCAGAATTGACACCATAAGCCTTATAAGCTTCTCGAACCACTCCCCGTACTACAGGCACTATAAAGTTCAATCTCACTTAACTTCGTTACTAGGATCCTAAAGTCTAGGGACCCTATTATAGGAGTTATTTATAACTAGATCCTTGTAATAATCAACAGATTAACGAAATGGGCTTACTTTCTACTAACCTCGAAGGATATAACAGTAAAGTAACTTACTTATATCTTCGAGAAAGAGGTAGTTTTACAACACCTTTAGCTAGATAATATCGTTACAGATCGAGATAAGCTAATCGTATCGAAATTCTAGTAAGGGCTAATATAGAGAATAAGTGTAAAAAGTAAGCTCTTAATAGCTTTCCACCTACAGATAGATAATTAAATAAAGTAAGTTAACTAAATACTTATAACGTATCTTTAAACTTACGTTAACTTTAAATAAAATAACTAGCTTAAGCTATTACCGACAGTATAGATAGCTTATAACATAACATTAATTAAGTTAACAGGTATATTACCGTTCTTCACTAACTATAGTAAAGAGCCCAAGCTCCGTCAAGGCCTACCTACCAGCACCCCCTAAGCTATAGTCCACGTAAACTAAATATAAAAGCTATATAACTACCTATAAGCTGAACTTGAGTTTACACGTAAACGAATGAAGAAATTTACCGACAAACACTAAACTAAGCAACTAGTGCTCAAAAAAGGACTCTATTACGATAGCAAACAAGTTAAGAGACTAACTCTTCAAGAAAGGGACTATATCTACCTTTTTTCACGAAACCTGTATTCGAAATAACTTAGTAAGAAGCTTAACTTTAAAAGGTACAGACCGTTTTAAGTTAAGAAAAAGGTCGCTACTTCTAATTACAAACTAAACCTACCTATTAGTATAAAGGTACAAACTAAGGTTTTTTATATCTTACTTTTAAAACCTACCCTAAAGGGAGTTCTTTTAGAAAAAAAGATTAAGATTAACACTAATAAGGATAAATATAACATTAAGGAAGTCGTAAATTCACGAAAAGGAGGAAACACGTTCGAATATCTTATTAAATAGCTAGACTATAGCTCTAAAAGCAATTTATAGGAGCTAGTTAAAAATCTCAAGTGCCTAGACCTAATTACAGAGTTCTACTAAAAGAATCTAAACTAATTAAAGCTAATAATAAAAACTAGAAATAAGATAAGACTTAATATCTAAACTACTATACTAAAGAGTAAGACTATTATAAGACTTAAAGCCTAGGAAGCAGTAAGAAACTCCTTAGTAGGTACAGAAGGACATTTATCAGAACCCTTAACTAAGGTTATAAAGACCTCAGACCTAATAAGGAGGTAAGACCTCCGGAGTTCCCAGCACATTCCGCACAAAAACAAGTACTGTTAAAAAAAAAGTCAGCAAAACGAAAACAAGCAGGTGCACTACCGCTATACCAGGAAAGGCCACTTTCGTTTATTAAAAGAAAAGAGCGACAGACTAAATTAAGAAGAAGTTACTAGCTACGGTAACCCTCTGGAAAAAGAACCGCGCACCGGCTCCACTAAGAGGCTTCCCTAGTTAAACTTAGGAATTAACACAGTTACTTCTTAAGCCTCACGCTCCTCCTTTACCATAATGTCAAACTCGTAGCTAAAAAGTTCGTCTGCCCGCCACACTAGTCCCTTTTATTAGTCCTTAAAGCGTAGAAGCTTAAAGGCTGTATTGCGAAGAAGAAGAGCAGTTTCACGCTCCTTAGCGTCAAGGCGCTTCTTTTCGTCCAGAACCCCGCGCAGGACAGACGGATCGTTTCCGTAAACGTTATAAGATAAGTACGCAGTCCTACTGGCCGCCACACAGTAATTATATAACTTACTCTTACTGGCTACCTTACAGTCCAGCAGGTTTAAGCAGCAGCAGTAACTACACTTCACAAGCATAACGATCCTAAAAGTAAGAATAAATTCAGTATTAGTAATACGGCGTTCAGTTAATAAGGGCGTTACGTTTCTCCTATTCTTAATTACCCGGTTAGGCAATATAACGATTAGTGAGGAGAAGGAGGAACGTATAAGTAGTTTTTTATAGAAAAAGAACATTAAAGAGGGGGAATCGTGTAACGACTTTACAGGCTGTCACTTAGGTTGGGGCAGCCTAATAAATCCCCTGTAGAAAGAACAGTGCAGGAAGGTAGTACGCACGGTACTGCGTACTGGGCTAAGGGTGCAAAGACCTGAAGCCCTTATAACTAATTGTTAAGTAATCACTCTAATCTCGTTAAGAGTATAGTAATTACAGTAATTAAAGGTATTCTAATCACTATAATCACTCCTCGTGCTAAGTAAGCATAGTGATTAAAGTACGAAGTACCTTTTAGCTAGTTAGTATAAATAGCTATAGTTATACCTATAACTACCGTGAGGGACTTTGGTTCCTCACGCTAGTATTCAATTATTCATTTATATCTTACTGTTCAGACTCACCTCTATATATTATAATGATAACAACCTACAGTGACATTAAACCCCCGTCTAGGAGTGCTAGCTTAATAAGCCATCTTCGGAATGCCCCTTACCTGTTAGCGTCCTGCCATACGTTCTGTCTTAACCCGCGCCAGTCCTCTCAAGGCCTGTGTCAGGTGCAGGTCGTAATACGTATATAAGGTAATAATATAAAGGTTATAAAGAATTAACTCCGTATAAACCTAGGCTTCACTTACTATAACATCATCACTTAGACTTTAATAGCATTTCTGCCTCTTTAACTAAATATCCTCCTTTTAATCCTTAATCCACCCTTTTCTCTTTACTTTAATAACTTTATATTTAACCTAATAATCTTCAGCTTTAACCTCTTTTATAAACTAATCTTCCCATTTTATCTTAGGGATAACCTCTTATTTAACCACCTTCTCTTCTAAACTATCCTGCTTCACTTACTTAAAAGTGGGCTCCCGTTTCACCCCCCTTTCCTGTTAGCTTCCCTACTTTCTCCCTTTTTTCCCCTTTATAACAGGACTACTAATAAGCTTTACACCACTCTCCTTTATAATATAAGTAATGACTATTATAACCTCTTTAGGTGAAAGGTCCTCTTTAGCCTTACTACTAAGCTTTAACCGGAGAGTTTTCTAATTAAAGGCAATACACTTACCGATAGTAACGTTTCTAACTGTAAACTTTACCCTTTATCACTTAGTCTTATTAGCTAATAAGCAGAGGTTAGTTAAATTAAATATCTAAGGGTTATTATACTTTATTAATTACATTAACTCTTTAAAAAACTCCTGTAATAACTTAAAAGACTGGTTTAGTAAGAGTGTAATATTATCTTAACGATAGAGGGTAATTAAGTTAATTAGAAACTTATAAGTTATCGTTTTATCAGTCCCAGGCTATATAGTAACCTTTAAAATACAGAAGTTACACGGTAACGTAAGAGTGTTAGGTTATATAATAGCGTTAGTAGCTATAACAGTCCGATAAGCGTTATTTATAACCGAACGTGACTTAGCATTAAGCGTTAAGGTAAGAGCGGTACAGAGAGTAAGGCTTTAGTAAGGAGGTAGCGCTTATATTAATGTTAAAGTCGTGACAGGTGTAAGAGATTAAGATATTGTAATAGGACGTGGTTATTAAGGGGTTATATTTAGATTTAGGGCTATAAAGACCAGTTACAGTAAAGTATAATATTACGTATTAGGATAAGGTTAATAAAGTCGAATAAGGCTACTATCTGGGCTTACCAGATTAATAACGCCTTAAAGTAATTAAAAAGGTGTTTTATATTAAAGATAACATTCTTAAAAAGGTTTCACCTTAAGTAATATGTAATATAACACATATATAACCTGGTATTTAAATAAGGTAAAGGCTACCTAAGGTATATTAATAACCGTAAGGAGGTTATCTAAATATTATTAACATTTATCTAATGTAGGGTGTGCTAATTTAAAGTAATCGTGTTAAATCTTCTACTCTAGACAGAAATGCTTTAAAATCAGGAGGGCAGACATCGCTGGAAATAGAAAGACGGCGTTAATTAATGGAAGGATTAGCGAGTAATATGTAAAGTGAACAGTACTGTAGCTAAATTAACAGTAATTAAGTTAAGTTAAAAGTAATAGATAAAAGTTAATAGATATAGTGAAGCGAATAAATCTAACCAAATCTTTAAGAAAACAGAGGCTTTAAACTACCTAAGTTTAGGTTTAGTAAAAAAAATTTACAGGGTTTTACGTTATTACTTTTCTAGTTTAATGCTTATTTAACTGTAATTTCATTTAATTATTAGTAATTAAGCTCTACTTCTAACTTATTTACTAAGACCTCCCCCTTTATTTTCCTTTTACCTTTATCTACTCTTTTAACTAATGTCCTATATCTTTTACACCTTATTAATATCATTATAATAGGAAGGAAACCTTATAAGCTTAAAGCTTTTCGTAAACACTTTATTAAACTTTATTATAAAGGAATAAATAATAATATAATTATTTCAATTTTATTTAAGGAGTATAGGCTTAAAGTCTTACACTTTACCTTTTACCGTCGCTTATAAGTCTGGAAAGTCCTAAAGCGAAACATTTACTTAAATATCACTAATAACCTCAAAAACGACCTTTATACCCTTTTCTTCAAATGTTTTCCTAGCGATAATAAGCTGTGGTAACTCTTAAAGGATAATAATTACGAAGTTAGCTTTAACTTTATTTATAAATTATAACGATTAATGGACCTTTTCCGCTAATACACACTAGAGTAAGCTAATCGCCTTTAAGAGCGCTTAAAAGAAGAACTTTATAATAATACTCTACTACCCTACGTCGTATAATATTAAGGTTAATAACTTCTTAACACCTATCTTTAATATTAACTTAAACTTATAATACTAAATCAGCTTTTATTTAACCTAATCTGTAATATCTACCTTAACAGCATTTAAAAACACTATAAGCTACTTAAGACACACTAAGGCAGATTTACCACATTAAGGCTGGATTATATATAGTCGATTAATAAGTATATAAAGTTAAAGAATTTTAGTTTTAAAATATATGTAGTAATTAATATATATTCCTGTTATATTATTTAATCGTTTTATAGTATTAGTGCTGGAACAGACCGTATAATCTAAGCCTTATATATTAAGGTTATCTAAAAGTATAAGTAGACACCATTACTTATTTACTCTAATAAAAGAGGTAAGACTTTAATACTTAAACAGTCTTATTATATACTTTCTAAAGCTACAGTAAAGAAGCGGTAAATAGTTCCACGGAGGAAGAATAGTTATATTAAGTGGATTATTCCTTAATTAAAACAGGATAGATAAAAGGTATTTATAGTTAAGGACTTACTTACTGCTCCTGCTTACCTTAATAATCTAAAGGCACTACTGTTAAAGGAATGTTACTGCTATAGGACTAATATTATAAATTAACAGATTAAAGCGTAGTAATGTTAGTTAAATTTCACTAGAATATTATTTTAAAGGGTAAGTGTGATCCTTTTTATTTAAACTAATATTAATTATATTAATTTATTCTTATTAGAACTTCTTTAAATAGCTTAAGTAAGAGTGGTAATAGAGTGTAGCTTTTTTAGCTGACAGAATCGCTCTATTTTTTATTTACATACTGATAATTCGACATAACCTTCACACTTTCATTAGACAGTAGAACGGGTATAAGATTAACAGGCAGAAAGGACATAATTACGTTCACTATAATATGTTAAAGATCTTATACAGACTCCCAAATCCCATAAAGGCTGTTTATTATAAAGTCCCAGTCGATAAGCCTACGTTAAATAAACTGGTAATTAAGGCAGAACGTGACGCAGTTAACGTAGAACGTTATTTACTAAAAGAGATAATAAAGCTGTGTTAAACCTTATTAATAAGGAAAGACTTTAAGAAGGATAAAGATTATAAAAAGGCACTTAGATTTCTAACTTATAACTACTTACGGGTAAAGCTTAATAAGCACAGGCGTAATAGGTTTCAGCCTCAGCTACAGTTATACAAGCACTTTACTAGATTATACTATACATTTCGTAAACGTATAGCTAAGTTTAATATCGATAAAGGCTATATAGCGTATATTGATATAGTTACAGTTAAGACCCTGGAGCTAGATTAAGTTAAAAGGAATTATTAAGTTAGAAATAAAATTACTGTTAATTAAGTTTTCATTATATTAATTACATTAGCTCTTATATAAATAAACCTAACCACTATCTACTATTATCTAATACTTCCCGTCTAACTTATATCCATAACATTAAGAATATCCTAGAACATTCATATCTAATAATACTATTATATTCCAGACTATTATTTACATAATATATCCCTTAACTAATCTTCTATCGCTTCATTATACAACCCTTAGGGCTAAAAAGCTACTCTTACTAACACTTCTCACGCTATAACTTAAAAAAAAGCTCCTTAAGTTCCCAGATCTTAACCTTTACTAGCTTACTCTTCGTTAGTAGCTAAAACTTACAGAACTTATTAAACTCCTCTTTAAACTTCTTCTTATCTATAACTATTTACATTAGTTAATCTTATCTAATTTTAAGTAATTATAATTAAGACTTACCGTAACGATACTTACATAATATAACTATACCCTTAATATAATAGTTTATATATACTCCTCCACCTACACTTATATCAGTCAGGACATAATAATATTTACTTAAGCTAAAATAATTATTTAACTTACAGGTAGTGTATACTCTTATACTCTTATCCTACTCCTTAAAGATTACGTATGTAATACCTATTATAAACTGTTAGTCTTTAATCTCTACATTACCTAAGATTAATTCCTTCTTCTTTAAGTACTTTTAAAGTATCTAAAAGAAAATAATTTCCTATTATCATAATCATATTAGCAGCTGCCATCTTAAATATATTTATTCTCACTCACCTTCTTTAAGGCTAAATAGTTTAACACCCAGTTATCTCCTTACAGCCAGATTTTCTTTAAGACGTCCTTTATAATAACCACCTTATTAATGTTATCCACGTCCTGATCGATTATGTCCATAAGCTTTTAGTTATTAACCTTTAGCTTTGCAAACCATTTCTCGAACTTAGACTTTAGGTCTGACGAGTCGAAAACCATTATGACGATTCGCGTAGGATAGTGTGTCGCGGCAGCAAATGTGTGCCTCTTGAAATGGGATGGCGTGCTTAGTTGTTAAGAGCAGCGTAGCGACTTAATCGCTGGTAATTGAGCACAATTGAGGTTAAATGTCGCGACCTGCGACAGGCGGGAAGGTAAAACTGGCCTGCAGTGGCTGGTGAAGATCGCAGTGAGAAGTTGTGTGGGGGAAGTGTGGCTGGTTGAACGAGGAGAAAACAATTCCACGCCTTGGGTGTGGGTGGAAGAGAAGGTGGTGGGGTAAAAAATCAGTTTGGGGCAAAATTTGCGCTGGCGCTTTGACGATTTTGATTTTGACACAAATCTACCTATTCGCCTCCGTAGTGATCACTGATAAGATAAGAATCGTCGAATCGTCGCGGTTGACGCAGCAAAAATTCGCGACAAGTTAATTAGTTCATTCGCAAAGTCGATATGAAGGTATTTACATTACGACCACGGCTATGAAATCGCTGCTTCGGGTTTCCTTGAGCTCGGAGCGCGCAGTCCGTAGCCGCGCCCTCGCTCCCTTCCGAGCAGCATCGTCGTCGTCGTCGTCGTCGCCGTCGCCAAAATGGGCGTCGTCAGCTTCGTTAAGGCCATCTGCGCCAAGGGGCAGACCACCTACCCACAGGGGGTCTCCAGGTTCTAGAGAAGTATATTCTATGTCTGCCTCTATCCTCCTCACGGCTGACTAGTTGGGTCTCCAGGGTCCAGGAGGATCGATCGAGCAAGTCCCGGCAAGACTGGGCCAATCCGCCCAGCGCAACTACCACTTTTTCCTAGCCCTCGTGCACACTCGTTTCAAATACATACGTCAAGTTCAGAATACCGATTACAAGTTCTTCGGCTTGCAAAATGATCGAGAAGTCGAGCGCCAAGCTGCCCTGTTTATCAAGGCCGTGGATACAGCCTTCCGGCTCGCCACTGACCGGGCACAAACGTCCCGGGAGCAGAACCCATTGTTCTGGAACTTGCGCAATGCTTTCGTCAAGGGAGACACGCGTGCCCTGACGGCCGAGCTCAAGTACTTGTTCGAGAGCTTCATCATGCGCAACCGCTTCCCTAAGGCTGTCACGGAGATTCATGAGAAGATAGCGGATTTACGCTTTCCATATGAGTGGTACCCCGCGACACGCATGATGCAACGGACCGTCCATTTGCACGTCGGGCCTACAAACTCGGGCAAGACATATAACGCCCTGAAAGCCTTAGAAGGTGCCAAGTCGGGCATCTACGCTGGCCCCCTGCGCCTCCTAGCCCACGAGATATACACCCGTTTCGAGGCCAAAGGGATACCGTGCTCCCTTGTCACAGGTGAGGAGCAGAGAATTCCAGAAGGTGTAGACAGCAGGTTCTCCAGCTGCACCGTTGAGATGACGCCACTCAACAGGCCGGTTGATGTCGCAGTCATCGACGAGATCCAGATGATCGCTGACGACGACCGTGGGTGGGCCTGGACCCAAGCATTCCTGGGTGTGCAGGCCAAGGAAGTCCATCTCTGTGGAGAAGAACGAGCCGTCGAGTTGATTCAGGATCTGACAGCTAGAATGGGCGACAAGTGCGTTGTGCACCGTTACAAAAGACTCAACGCGTTGCACACGATGACAGAAAGCTTGAAGGGAGACTTCAGCAATCTTCAAAAGGGAGACTGTGTTGTGTCGTTTACCCGAGTTAATTTGCACAAACTTAAGAAGGGTATCGAGCAAAAGACTGGTCGTCGATGCGCTATTGTTTATGGCTCGCTTCCTCCGGAGACCAGAGCCCAGCAGGCGGCGCTTTTCAACGACCAAGATAATGATTACGACTTTCTCGTCGCCAGCGACGCCATTGGCATGGGCCTGAATCTAGAAATCAGGCGTGTCATTTTTGAGACTGCCGCAAAGTTTGATGGCTCAAAACATCGTTCCCTGTCAGTCTGGGAGACGAAGCAGATCGGAGGACGAGCCGGACGGTACAAGACCGCCAGCCAGGCGAACAAAGACGCAACAATCGAGCAAAAAGACTCAGGCGCCGTATCACCTTATGCCCCTGCGGCAGTCCCCGCCGGAGGTTGGGCATTACCGGGTTTCGTCACGACGCTCGATGATGAAGATATGACAACAATCGGCGAGAATATGGAAATGGATGTCCTGCCCATCAAAACTGCGGGTATAAAACCGCCACCATTTTTGACCGAGAAATTCTCGACACAGTTTCCTACTTCGACGCCTCAGTCCTTCATCTTACTAAGGCTTCGCGAGATGTGCAGACTCTCCGGCCGGTTTCACCTGTGCACCATGACAGACGAGACTGATATTTTGGATATGGTCCAGGATCTGCCTCTAACTCTGAACGATCGCATGATACTCATGGTTGTCCCTGCCACTCTCAATGACGAGAGGTGCAGGAGTGCGTTAAGGGGCGTTGCCGAGGTTCTCGCGTACAACAAGTCAGGGCACATACTCGACATTGAAGAGATTGACCTGGAGGTTCTCGAACTCAGCCAGAAAAACGCGAATCTTGGCAAAACCGAGTATCTGCTGCGGCTCGAGGCACTGCATAAAGCGGTCACAATGTACCTGTGGCTGAGCTACCGCTTCGAAGGTGTTTTTCAAAGCCAGCATCTAGCGTTTCACATTAAGGAGGTGGTCGAGGAAAAGATTGCCAACCTCCTCAACCAGTTCGACTTCACAGCGGAGGGCGCACATGATCGCCGGAGCAGAGTCAGGCGGCTGGCTCAGCAAAGTCGCGAGATCGAAGAGGCGCTTGTAATTGAGGGCAACGAGGACGTGAACGGCGAGCATGGCGAGGGCCCGGGAGCCTGGAATGAAGAGGGGCACGAAGAGCCGTTGCTTGACTTGGACGAGCTAGATCGAGACCTAGATGAGGCTACACAATCGATGGCAGCGCCGCAATAGGGTGCGCGCACAGCAACATGTATTTCCCCGTCGGGCTGTACTTTTATGGGTCAAACCAAACAACCGAATATGTAGATGATAGAAGATATATGTACCAGTAGGAACAGGCAAGAATGTACAGAGAAATTGGAATAGTGTCTTCGCACTTGTCTGTAGACTTTGTTCAACCGTGAGCTTTGTCCGGCTGAGACGCGTCCTAAGTTGGTTGCCTGACGCGTTGCGGGGTTGCCAATGAGGGGCCTGATGAGGTCATGGTTTATCTTCTCTGGCCGAACTCTACCCAAGAACAGAACAACGCTTTCCACGCCAAAGCACGCCTTTAATTAAATATCAATCTAGCTTAGATCACACACTTCCCACTCCGCCACAAAATCGAGAGGCCGATAGAAGGGAGAGAAAGAAAACAGCGAGGATTGGCAACTTCATTTCCCCACACACAGCACCTCACTTCCCGGTACCGTCGGTGCAAACAAATCATGGCGTCCACCTCCGTCGACACCCACAGCGGAGGGCCCGATCCCGGTACCTCTGCGCCCGCATTCATCCCGCTCGAGGCAAACCCGGAGCTGATGACCACCCTGCTCCACACCCTCGGGCTCTCCCCCGCCCTTCAGATCCACGACGTCTACTCTCTCACCGACCCGGACATGCTCGCCTTCGTGCCGCGCCCTGCTCTCGCCTTACTACTCGTCTTCCCCGTCTCGGCAGCCTACGAGTCGCACCGCCTTGCAGAAGACTCACTCCTCCCTGCGTATACCGGCCGCGGCGAGGGCCAGCCTGTGCTCTGGTTCCGGCAGACGATCCGCAATGCGTGCGGCTTGATGGGCTTGCTTCACGCTACCGCGAATGGACCTGCCAGAGGTTTCGTGGAGGAGGGCTCGGATCTGGATCGGATTATCAAGGGCGCGACGCCGCTTGGGCCGGAGGAGCGGGCGAAGCTGTTGGAGAAGGAGAAGTCGCTAGCGAAGGCGCATAAAGCCGCTGCGGAGAAGGGGGATACGGCTGCGCCGGAGGCCACGGATGATGTGGAGCTACATTATGTGTGCTTTGTCAAGGGCAATGATGGAAAGCTCTGGGAGCTGGACGGGCGGAGAAAGGGACCGTTGGAGAGGGGGGTGTTGGGGTCGAACGAGGACGTGCTCAGTGAAAAGGCGTTGATGCTGGGTCCTTTGAAGTTCTTGGAGAGGGAGGGGGCCGATTTGCGGTTTAGCTGCGTTGCGCTGGCCGGGAGCTTGGAGTAGCAATGTACTGTCGAGGAGACGGCATGTACGGGTGCAGACGGCCGTGGAGTTTAGGAGCGGGAGTGCGGGAGCTGAAAGCTTGTCCGTTGGGTCGGAAAGAAGCAGGCATTGGCATTTCGAGTCGTGGCCTTCTATTGAGTATATGGGATCGCTCATGTCCCTATTCTCGTTTGCTGCGTTGCTTGTTTTGCTCAACTCGGCTGGTCCCCTTGGGTCGATAGCAATGTTCATCGGTTCACTTCCGCCAATTTTGAGCATTGGCTATCTAATACCCCCTAACGCCTGCGAGCTTTTTCATCAGGAAACCAGCCGTGGTGATCAGCTCTGTCCTGGCAATAGTATGGAGGTAGTTACGCTTTTGGGGGTAAAGAAGGCCGGATACTTCCCTCAAGAAAGCATTATCACTACAATGTGTCTTGCCCAATCTCCTCTCTATAATGATCGCTCCCTGACCAGGCTGAACACAGATGGCTACCTGTTTTTGGCAGGGCAGAGCTTGCATTGACACACAACTTCAACTATTGTTGGGCTTCAAGGTATCCCTGTGTTGCTGATGTATAAGAGAATATGGCCAGTGCTCATGCACCACACCTTCGACGATTACGACGTTACATTATTGATCGCCTCCCAAGTCTCTTTGAGTATGGGATGAACCCGAACCGGGAACCTCGAAACTAGGTACTACATAGTAACTCCCGAGCCGCCGAATGGGAACGCGACTTTGTGAGATCCTCGTCATTACAGCGGTCTACCATATCAAAACAATCATCGTCACGTCTTTGACCGTCATCGTTCCCGCAATCTCCATGCTTTCCTGGCGAGATGCTCCGATCTCCGTTCAAGTTAGTCTGCCTGCCGGTCCAAGTCCCCAAGCCAACGCTTGACCTGCAAACCGTACACCGACTGGTTACTCTTTGACGCGCGCTCAGACTCGAGTGTGTCGTCGAAGTTGGTTGTGAGGGGAGATTCCCCGCACTGATAGGATCGGGATGGCACCCTCCCAGATGCATCGTCGCAAGCGCGCCAAAAGGAGTCAAGCCTGTCGCTACAGTCCACGCCGATGTGGATGCGGAGCCTGTATCTACGGAACGTGGTCAGGATTGGGACAAGCCCAGTCTCGCCAGTGTCATCAGGATGATCAATGCGAACGGCCCGGGATCACATACCCTAACCCTATGCAGAGCAAACGAGTGAAAGGTGATGCACCCTGAATACCTGCATTGCCGTTACAAACGGGGAAAAGGGCGACGACGGGAAGGAAAAAAGGAGAAGAGGCGATATGCATGCGTTGTCTCACCACCAAACGGCAGACGGGTTCACAAGCTACTGCCTGCGAAGTTTGTACCTGCAGATTCCCAGAGACCTCCAAATTGGAGCGGGAAAGCTTACCAATGTGGATGCTTCCCCTTCCCGGCTCCTCCCAGTTTGCTTGTTGACTTGCCGCGCTATTTCGAGGGGTGGCCCGTGGCATCCAGGCTTTCCCTTCAAATTTCAACAACATGGAAATCGCAACACTGTAGAGCAGCAGTGACCTAGCAAACTGTTCACCAGGCAGACATCTACCGTCTCGAGAAGAGTTCTGTCCAGTTTCATCAGTGGTTACTGGTGGCTTTACGCACGGCGAGAACCTGGGAGGGAAGAATGTTCCTCGCAGTAGTGCGGCAGGCGAGATGCAGCTATTGTCCGCGCTAATTCTCCCATCGCTACTCGTTCCCCGAACGCTGAACCAAGGTATGACAGCTTCGTCCCCCTTCCGTGGAAATTTCGTGTTTAGCTGCCATCATGTATCTGCTGTTGGGCACGAACTGGAGGCTGGACGAAAAAGAAGAAAAAAACTTTTGATCGGCCATCCTTGGAGAGGCCCTGGCGATCAATGACGGGAGCAACCCTTGCCCCCCCCGCCCCGGATCGTCTTCCAGGATCCGCTTGGTCTCAAGGGTTGCCTGACCTTGCCTAGTTTTTCTGAAAAGATCCCCACTCGCCGACGCCATTCTTTAGCCAAGGCGCTGGGCTTCCATGGAAGACGCCAGAAAGAAAAAGGAAAAAGCAAGCACCGCCATGTGCTGGGCCGAACAAGGGGTTTTGCTTTGCCAAACGCCAAACGAACTCGACTGGGGCCCGAGTTCCGATCGAACTCGACACTAAGGAAATCGAGATTCAGCGATCCCCCCGGCTTAGCGGCGACTCTGCTTGGCTAAGTTTGAATCGATACTTCGGGCGCGTGATGGCCTGGAAATTAGTGCTGTGGTACAGAGACCATTTCCGCGCTCAGCAGCGGTGCCACTCGTAATCTTTCATTACGGACTTCCAGCCACAACTATTGCTACCAGCCTTCTCCTTCCCGTGGTGTGGGTGGAGGTGTTGCATGGCCAGCGAGGCGGTGACCTCAATTGGGACAGGATCAGACCTGCCGAAGCGGCTCGACCGCTGTCCGTCGATACTCGACGGCAAAGAGGCGAGCGCACGGCCAGACCACCTCGATACCCCTCGATCACGCCGTCCCCCGCCAAGTGAGCAGCCTCTCTTTTTCCATCTCGCTCGCATCACGAGCCTCCAGCGTCCCCGCCTGGCAATGGACTGCTGTTCTCCTCGTATTTAGCCGCTCTCGCACTGCGGCTTCACACAGTTAGAACCCCTTGTCCCGGCGTGCAAACGGGCTCCGTCGGAACACGCACATGTTTGCGACGTCGCGGCGACTGCTGTCGTATCGTCAACGGGCCCCTGTCGCCGTCCCACCCTGGCGCCTCTCAGTCTGCATATGCCGTGCCGCGCAGCTGGTCTGCTCGCGATAGGCTGGAGGCCTTGAAGAAACGCAGCTCCCTCGCAAACTCCTGACCGAACAAATACTGCCCCGGCCGAGTACGCTAGGTTTCAATGTCAGAAGAAGGGGAAGCCCCCGACTCAGGATGCCTGGGTTGACAACCTCTGCCTAGCTCAAGTGGCTACACGTGTAATGGACGGCAGCCGCACTTCGCCAGCGTCGCCGAACTGCGACGCCCCCATGCAGGGTTCCGGGCCTTCGGCGCGGCTTATCACATACAAGTAGGCGCGCAGCGAGCACAGCGCATCTGTACCTGAGGAGAGGAGATGGAGCTGCCGAACTGGTGTATGTAGGTACGGCGATACAAGGTGAGACTCTGCCGCCGCCCCGTTCTGTGTGTCGCGTAGTCCCTTGGCCTAGCATCCGGGATCTCCTTGCACTCCAAGATTGTGAGATCGCTCTGATCCTTGGTACCCCAAGTCCACGGCGTCATATAGCGTCGTGCGCCGGGCTGCCGTCCCGTTACCCATCCCATATTACTTGGATTGTCCCCTCCGTTCCCGCTCCCTTCGACTCCAATATTTCCTGTCTAGTGATACTCCCCTAAGTCACTGCTGCCGCTGCCCGTATCTTGGTTTGCTGTTATTGTTATTACCCTTTTCCACCCCATTCGGTTTCGGTCCTATTTTAGTTTTACTATTCCCTCCTCCCCATCTGGTCATTACTGTCCTCGGCATAACATTTCTCTGTCTCTCACCTTGACGTTTGCTCAACCAGCGAGAGCTTCATCCATCTCTGCGCCCGCCCGACTTCGAGGCAGCTGGCCGCTGATGGCCAGCCGCTCACTACCAAGATGGGCCTTCTGAGCTTTCTTACTAAGAGGTCGAGTGACAAGGCCAAGGCAAAGCCGCGTGCTTCTGATGCGCCCCCTCCGAAGGCTCCCCCAGTTCCCAGTAGGTTCACCATAATGTAATTGGAGTTCTGGATCAGCCGTCAACTCACACGCCCGCACAGGTCTGGTTGCAACGACAACCAACGGCACCACTCCCAAAGAGACTACTCCTCGGGGCCGCCCCAGGATCAGCCCGACCCGGATCTCCCCGCCTGTCGCCATCGTCGCCGAATCTCTGGCGCCGGCACCGGCACCGACTGTCCCCCTGTTTCGAGAGGAGGAAAGCGTGGAGAGACCGAGCACCGCGCCCAACGGGAACTTACCTCCCACGGTATGGGCAAATGCCGGGTCTCGTTTGCGAAAGAACCCGCTGCGGGGCGCTCCTCCAGTATCTTTCCGGCTGCTAAGGCCCAGTACTGCGAATACAGGGGCTCGCCCTGTGTCCCTCACTAGCTCAACAAACTCGATTGCCAAGGATGCCCAAGCACTTATTGGCCATTCGCGGAGTAATTCGATTAGCAGTTCGATGCGCAGCGATGGTGGAAAGAGGTTCAAGGATCTCCTCGATGCTCAGTCTGAAATCAAACCGGCCGACTTCAGGTCTAGGGTGAAGGCATCCGGCGCCAGAGACTACGGGGAGGATGTCGCCGATAGAAATATTGGAGAGAACGGATCCAATCTCGAGTCCTCCCCAGTCCAAGCATTCTATGCCCACGCCCCCAACCCCCTTGCTCAACAGGAGCCAACAATGGGCGTGAGCATCGCAGACATCAGGACGAGATCTCTAACTTCCTCGACAAGCTACATGTTTCCCAAGAAGACAGCCGCCCTACGGCCTCTTGTACCTCGAGTTCGCCCCCCGGAGGTCACTTTCTCCGACGTCGACTCGCCCCTCTTGAGGCGACGGCAGTCGCTGAATACCTATATGCCGACAGCGTCGGCTGGTACTGAGAGTGATCCGTCTCCAAAGAGGAATAAAGGCATCCGAACCTCCAGCAACCCGATGCGACCCGTTACTAGCTCACAAGTTGAGAACACGTCTTGGGAATTTCCAACGCTGCAGTCTCTCAGTATTAGCTCGCCAGTCGTTCTGGAACGGCCAAAGACGGCGCGGCCCGCCACAGCTCATTCTCCGAGACTGCCCCGCGACTCGGTGGTCCTGGCCAAGCAAAGGGCAGGAACGCCAATAGGGGATTACCTGTTCAACGACAACGTCTACGGAAATCCGCTCCCGGGCGACACGTCTTTCCCTCTTCGTCCTCCGTCCCTCCCCAATCGTGGGTTAGTTACAGCCCCCGCCAACGCCTCTCCCCGAAAGCGTCACAGTTTGCATACTTTACAGCCCTCTGCTTCATTTGCCAACAGCGACTCCGTTTTTGATTCGACCCCTCTGGCATATCCGCGCCGCAAACACCACCACCCCACCCAACAGCAACCCGTGGTTTCTCCCCCTGAAGTTACAATAGATTTTGATGTAGCTGCTTCTCCAAAAACGCCCGTGGGCCCTGCGCGCTCGCACTGTTAGTGATTTTTTGCTTTGTATTTTTTTTAACACCGGAGTCTTCCCGAATGCTAACTTGCTTATCTCTAGACATAAGGAGTCCTTTTACGATCCATGAGGTCAACGAAACTGCAGAAACGGAGCCAACATCGGGATTTGTTGGGAGAAGAAACCAAGCTGACAGCCCCGAGCTGGTTCCTCTGAAGACCCGAAGCATACGCGGATGGTCCACCTCCTCGGCCACACCTACAACCTCCGACACCAGCTCGAAACTGTCGCGCCACACCGCAAACACGTCGATTGATCTGAGCCAAGGTGCACCTTCTATCACCAAGGTTCCCAGCCATGCTTCGCTGGACAGCGGCGCGGCATTTTCACCCAAAACAGCCATGTCGAATAGCTTTAACATTGACGACTACCTATCATCTGACGACGACTCATTCACCGAGCCACGACGTCCGCGTGCTGAGGGAGAGGAGCAACTGCTATTTAGTGATAGTGGTTATGGCATCGACTTTCAGCTGCCAGGGATCTCTTGTATGCCCCCAATACCTAACGCTGGCAGTCCTAGAGCAGAGCAAATGCTGCAACACGCACGGTCGAGCATCTCACTCCCGCCGATGTACGACTACGGTTCTTTCGGACCTGCCGGTGGTCGTCGGTTCATTCTCGACACTGCTGCCGACTCGGAGGACGAAGACACACCGTGCAACTCCCCAACAGCTGCCTCACCACCCCGAGGCTTTCGTGGTACCAAGAGGTTATCCGCTATATGCAGCTCTCCTTCCAAGCATCATTTCTACGCACACGACGTCATCGAAGAGGAAAGGACCGGCAAGGTAGACGTCGCGGCTGCGATTAGACTCCGTAAAGAGACCAAGGCACGAAAGAGGGCATCGGGAGTTCCACTCACGAGGCCGAGGAAAGCAAGGTCAGCTATTTCGCTAGGCATGAGGGAGATGCTAGTTGCGCCTATCGATGACGAGGCGAACCACGCCGATGTCGAGTGAGGCGTGGTGCTGCACAACACGACACCATTTCATTTGTCAGTTCTTCCTGGTAAGGTACCAGACTGAGACATCCCGGGGAGAAGATCGCAACCGACCGTAGGAAGCACCCAAATTTTCCATGAAGCGCGGCGTTTCAAAAGGCAGAAAGGAGCATGGGGCATATGTGTTTGATTGATTATACACGGGACGGACGAGAGCATCGGGTTGTTTTGATCTGTGGGCAAGGCAGCCAGCCAGCCGGGATAATTCCTCCACTCACACTTGGCTTTACAAGGAGTAAGGGACGCGGCTCGGTTCGGTTCGCTCGGTTAGGAGGCTAAAGTCGGCACTTACACTTCATGGAGGGACGGACGGCGTACCGAATGATACCTTGGCGGCAGGATAGGGGAATAGGGGGAGGAGTGGGGCTGATTTGAATACTAACCATCCGCTGCTGCATTTGCGCGCATATATTCCTTATATTTGTGAGGATATTGGAGCGAACCGTGGGAGTTGACGTTGTTGGCTGGAATAGCTACCATCGCAGCACCACATAATAATTACCTATCTAATGGAGAAATACAGAAGCTATTGCCTCATTTACCATATGCGACTGATGTTAGTTGACGTGCTTGCACAGTGTCGCCGGAATGACAAGTCCGAATGGTACATCCCGCCTGCAAAAAAAAAAAAAAAAAAAAAAAATAGTTTTTGTTTTTTGCATTCTGACCATAAAAATGCCTTTTTCAATTTCTTTTGGT
>Ga0247758_1000097_pt1 | contig 65154 bp, 78 predicted proteins | sample UWRJL156409C4_FD_180950 | JGI IMG/M metagenome (GOLD analysis project Ga0247758, IMG submission 180950) | Plant litter microbial communities from Arlington Agricultural Research Station in Wisconsin, United States - UWRJ-L156-409C-4 | ecosystem: Environmental > Terrestrial > Plant litter >... | reverse complement strand
TTGGGCGGGGGATGTGCTGGTCGTGCGGGAGGGGGCGGATATGGCTGGTATGCTTGGTAGAGTTGGTATGGCTGGTACACTTGAGGTTGGTAGGTCTGGTATGACGATTGCGACTGGTATGCTTGGTGTGACTGTGACTGCGACTGTGACTGAGACTGTTGGGGCTGGTATGGCTGGTATGACGTTGAGAGGGATAAGGGCTGTTTGGGCGCCGACTGGAAGAAGCCGTGTCTCGCCATCTTTGGACAGCGTTACACCGTGACTGCCAAATCGGAGTGTCTGCTTTGCAGGTTCAGGGTTCCAAGTTTCCAGGTTCCAGGGCAGGTGCTGAGGTAGTAATATTTAATTTGTTTCGTCGATAGTGTTCGGGTCCGATGCGTCCAGTAGGCCGGCTGGTCGTCACGGTAATATTTGTGGAGCTGCACGGGAATAGCTCCAACGGTTCGAGATGCAAGAAGTTAAAAATGAGCGATCGGCGGAGGCCAAAGCTGGCCTGGGGAGCAACGTCGACTTCATATCGTCCGAGAGGCGAATCCGTGCTGCCCAGCTGATGCTTTCCACCCTACCTACGCCGCCTCGTGTGCGGTCGCGCCGCTTGCTCAGCGGAGCTCAGCGGTGGCTCAAGCCATGGCATGCCATTGTTAACGTGGGGAGAGGGAATGCAGTCAGGTGTTTGTTGGCCCAAAAACGGAGTCCTCCCCGCTATTCTGGGGAGTTGGCCAATCAGAGCTCCGCAAGAGTGCCTGCGAGTGTGGCTGGCGACCGACCTGGCCAACCACACAAAGGCCCGCAGAAGTATTCTTAGTACTTGGTAGGCGGGGGCGCAGTCAGGCTTATCCCAGGGGGCTCGGCGTTCCCACCACTGTCAGCCCTTGGCCCAGCACCCACTTCAAAGTCTTTGAAGTCGGCCGTTTGTCTCCCGCCGGTACCCGTTCCCGAGGCCATGGACCCCAGGTCGGCTGATTTCCGATGTTTGTTTGGGCGTCGGGAAGCCAAAATTCGCGATGACAGTTCACAAAGCTCCACACCAACCCTAACCCCTGCTGACATTTGCCATGTCAACGCTTATGAACTTGACAATTCGCTCTTCTTTCCAAATACTTTGTACGGATTACTGACAGGACAGATAAATGCCCAGCTTCTGTTCCATGGGTTTGCCCCTCGGTGCATCGTTACATTCGCACAACCTTGGTCCTCTTTCAGATCAATGCCGTCTTCCTCCCATTGACTCCTCTTGCTAGCGCCGCACCCGCCCCCTTCAGGACAACCTTGAATGGGCCAGGGGGTTCCACCTGCAACGCCAACAGCACCAACACTCACCGCCAGAAAAAAACAAACCACCGGCCGCCGCAACGATTGAGCCCGGCCATGCTATACGCTCCTCGACCCGATGCAAACTCCCAAAATGCCCGTCTTACGTGGAAGACCCCGCACCGACGAGCGTGCCCTCCATTTTTAGCCCGCCAGTCCTCCCAGGTAGGCGGTAATTAATAACAACAAATCAACCCCGCCCCAAAAAAAGCCGTCCAACTCATCCCATCTTTGCAAACAACTCCAAACCGGTCCCGAATACTCCCCGACCGCCCCCCGCGATGACAGCTTCCATGGAAAATCCCCGTCTACCAAAGATAGACAGATGACAGAATGATGAAACCCACTACGACCACCACCCCGCCCTCCCTCCATTCTGCGCCGTAACCTGCGTCCTCCCCGCGCCTCCCCCACCATGCTGCTGCTGGCCCTGTCGCGGTCCCTGCGGTCCAGGCGTCGGCCCCCGTCTCGGCGACCCTGAGCTCGACGACGACGGGCGCCGCAGGTCCTCCAGCCGCTTCTGCAGCTGCGACGCGTTCCACAGGCGGCGCACGTGCAGCTGCTTGAGGTTCTCGTCGTACACGGGGGCCGTGACGCGCTCAAACAGCAGCATGCTCTCGGCCCAGCGCGAGGCGAACTGCTCGTCGGCGTCGTCAAAGGTGAAGGTGATGCTGTCCTCGTCGTCGGGGAGCCGACATGTGATGAACCAGGTGATGAAGGAGGGCAGCGCGACCGAGACTTCCTTGGCGGCGGGGTTGAAGCGCGGCGACCGCCGGTAGTTGGGGATCGTGGGCGGGGATTGCTGCTGCTGGTGCGACGAAGACGCGAAGGAGGAGCGGCGGTCTTCGGACTCGAGATGCTTGGCGTAGGCTTGCGCTATTGCGCGGTGCGAGAAGACTAGGCTGATGCGGTCGTCGGTGACGGAGACGTCGACTGCGGCGAGGGTTGGCATTGCGTGTGGTGTGGGGTTTGGGGTTTCGCTCCGACTCTTTTGAGGAGGTGAGAAACACAGGTGAGTTTTGACGAATGGTGGATGAGAAAGAATTTTGTTTGTGTTGTGCCAGTGATATGCTCTGTTTTGGCGGTGAAGGGCTCTTGCGATTGACCCGAGTTCGACACCAGTGTCAAAGTGACTGGAGAGTTGAGCACGAGAGTCGATGTCGATGCAGATCTCGCGCACAAAAAAAGAGGAGACTCTCCAAGTTTGAAGCCTCTTAACTCTCCCCGTCCGCATCGCTGGGCTGTGATTCACGGCCAAATTCGTGCTTCCCCAGCCAATCGCATGGCTACAGTTGTTCCACTCGCTCAGTCTCCCACGTCCTCGTGCATGCCGAAGCCCACTTCGTGGCCCTCACACAGCCAATAATCACGGCGGCAACGCTGGCGCTATGCCGCTCCTGGGGATAGCCTCACAGGCTGGCCCAGACACAGGGCGACTTACCGCCCGCGCCCGCCCTCCCTGCGCGCGACCAGTTGTCCGTTGCCAATTCCTACAGTTTCATTAATGGAACTCGATGCTACCCCTCTTTGAGCCTCAGGTTGCAAACCACAGCCTGAGCAAAGTCGTTGGGCGGAAAGCGATGACAGCGATTGAAACATGGAGTTGGGTTGTTTCAATCCGGTGCGCTGATTGCTGGGCATATTGTATGGGTACCAATATTGATGCAGGGCCGTAAATCGAGACAACAGACTGAACACCACGTGTAAAGGACGGGAAGAAGGTGCAGCAGGATGTCCGAGTCTTTTGCCGTCGAAGTCGTTGTTGGTTGTTGGTCGGAAGTAAGTATCAGATGAATTTATAATCAACGATATGCCGTGTTTCGAGATCATGATGGAAGATGGTTGGGCTCGAGTGGTCTGACATTTGTCCTGCCTGATGAGAAGGCTCAGGCTCAAGGTTGAAGCCCAACGCCCGAACCAGTCCATTGGACACGGGTACGGTTTCCGGGCAAGCGCAACAGACTATCTTCCCTCAGTGGCGATGGTGGCGAGCGCGGAACACATTGCGTCATGGTTCATGCGAGCTGGCTGCATTGGTCTTGGTGGCTTTTTTCCGGACCCTCAAATAAAAGAGAGCCACTTCTTGAATCTCTTTGGGTTGAAGTAGGTAAGCGCACGACATTGCGGATAAAATCAGTTCAGTGTCCAAAACCCGATTCTATTCCGACCATGTCTCTCTCTAGCAACCCGCAAATCCTCATTTAGAGTCTACTAAATAATTCCCAACGCCAGTACCTGTATCAAGAGGTATCATGCGTCCAATGCAACCGAGTCTTCCCCAGACCCGTACCTCGCAATATCCAAGTCATAAACATTCCAGCCCATAAACACGCACGCATATGCAAAGTAGGTAACTGAGCATGCAAATCAAGCCCATTTGCCCAACAAGCTCATCAACGCCATGCCAGCAATCAGTCCAATCATTCCAAGAACTGTTCGGAGCGGCCCCGCGGTCGTCATCTCGCCACCCAGCATCCAGTCGTGCGCCCACATCTCCACGACACCAACCCACACGAGAATGCCGGCCGACAGCGCATCTAGCGTGCCGATGGCGATGACGGTGGACGGGTCGTTTCCGTTGAAGTTCTTCAGGACACCGATGCCAATACCCATGCCGAGGGGCGTGACAAAGGCAAAGGCAGTTGCTAGGAGGAGCTTCATTCGCATTGAGACGGTGTGACTGGATGCGCAAGCTTCAGTGGGCTGTGTTGTGCTGTCGGACTCTTCAGCTGTGGACGGCTTCCTCGGGTGAGCGTCATGTGCATGCGAGTGCTCGTGTGCGTGCGTGCGCTGATGGTCTGATGCGGCGCCGAGCTCTTCGGCGAGGGTGGTTGGCATCGAATTCTTTGGCTCATGGAAGTGGTCGTGGTGACCGAGGCCATGGCCGTGGGGATGGGCCGGGGAGTCGGCGGAGCGGGGCTGGCCAAGGGCGGCGATGCGGGTTCCGAGGGCGATGCCTTCGAACATTTGATGGAAGACAATAACAACGAATAGGGTGATGAAGGTGCTGTCGCCTGCTACGACAAGAGTAAGGCCGATTACTAGAACAATGTTAGTCAATGTTTTGCTGTTAGGTCGCACAGGCCAGGGGTACTCACGGAGCGAGTGGAAGATCACACCGGCTTCGAGAACGGCAATGTTGACCATCTCAGGGCTTGCGTGTGAGACATGCCTCGCCGCACCCCCAGGTGACTCGACGCTCTTAGCAGCGCTCTTGGCGCCATGCCACTGCACGAGACGGATGCCGAGATACTCGACAAGGAAAGATAGGAACAGGCCAGCCATTAGGATGGCCGAGGCAGTACTCTCGAAGGCAAGTTCGCCTAGGCACTCATTCGCAAACATGAGGGTTGCATGGGTGAAGAGCTGTTACTACAGTCAGCATACAAGTTTGATACATCCAATCGAGGTTGACTGACGTGGATGAAGGCGGTTGCAATGATGATGCCGGTACCGAACTGTCTCAGAATGGTGAACAGGAGGTTGTTCGGTGACATGAACCGCCAAGCGAAAATAGGGGTAAAAACGCCTAAGACGGTTAGCCAGGAACCTCCAAGCATGGCTTTGAGGACGGCGACATACCAATCGAGCTTGTGGCTAGGATCACGAACAGAAGGCCGACCCGCAAGTTGATGTTGTAATCCCGATCGACTTTGCTGCACGACTGTTCTATCTTCTCGCCGTTCGCGCCGGTACAGTGCCTGCATTATGTTAGCCATCAGTAACACAGCGAGGCTCTAGTGAAACTTACTCAACGCCAGCATGGAAGTGACAATTCTGGCCACCGGTTGCTGCCGTCTCCCCTGCGTGCTCGTCTGCGTGTTCGTCTCCATGCTCGCCCTCTTCGGCCGCAAGCGCGATTTCCACGTCGTCGCCGTTGGGAGCAACACAGAATCTGCGACTGGTCAGTACAAGCTTGCAGTGCAACGCTGGCTGTGGAACCTTACGTCTCTCCGTCGTGGGAATGGCACCCGGTGTATGCAGGAGGAATATCCACGGTCCCGGTTGCTGGGATGTGTACAACGTATTCGGTCGTACCAGCCATGCAGTATCTGCGCACACGATATTAGCGTCCGGGGACTGCATGCACGAAACCGTAGGGCACATACACTGATGAATCGTGGAGATGGCACTCCGAAACAGCAGTCAGGCTTGCGGTGCCCGACGCCACTGCGGCGGAGGTGCGCGTGACAGCGTGGCTCGTCTCGGCGGCGAGGATGATCTGCACCTCACCTGTAGGCGCCAAACATAATCTGGCATCGGGTCAGCATCGAACAACAGGACGGCATAGAGGGAAATGGGCATACGTTTGGCCATCGTGGATGTGGCAGCCGGTGTATGACGAGGCCGTGACAGTGCCCGAGATGAGGTACTCGGCTGTTCCGGCTTCACAGTATCTGAGCGAGATAAGACGGTCAGTGGGCGCTCGAGTAACAATTGCCCAGGATGCAGCCTACTGGGCAGTGCCGTGGAGGTGACAGCTTGAAACGGCCGTTATCGTGGCTGTAGGCGGGGTTGTGACGGTTTGTGCTGCGACGATATCCAAAAGCGGAGCCGCTAGCAGTCCGCGGAGGGCTGCCCTCCTGATCCAAGACATGACGTGCTTCAGACAGTCCCGAGTCCCGACGAGATATTTGGGGGGGAACTGGCGCAACAGGAAACCCAATGGCGGTGAAAAGAATGGACGCGACAATGTGTTATCGCAAGTTAGGGATGGAAATGGCGCATTCAGACCCTCGGCTCTCTGGCTTTTGACGTGGGTCACAAAAAGACGCTTGGTCAACCTCGAGCACGTCGAAAGTGGTCCAAGGTCGATTGTGTGGAAAGTGCACCCGGTTTTGCACGACGTGCAGGAGCCTCTCGCAAATATATTGCACGTAGAAGAATATAGGAATGGTAACCACGGCCTCGGGTTGCTGCTGATGGGCTCTTTAGACTGAAGAGAAATGGAAGAAATCGCGACGACAAAAATCCAGGGGCCGGGTTAGAAGTGACGAAATCAAGAGCAGGGGTGCCCGGGGTCCCTCGCGGGGTCAGACACCTTGATGGACAACTGCTCAAAGCGGGAAAAAGCGTGGATGGAGATAAATGCCAGGCGCTGTGATTGGTCCGCCTCGAGTCCCCATGCATGTAATCTTCGGAAGACGCTGAGTCGAGCACCTTGATGGCCACCGCCCGAGAACCTTGACGGCTGCGGCAAGCTCGGTGAGGCAGGTCGCTTAGGCGTTGCCAAGAGCTGAATCCACAAACATCCACCCTGCCTCAGCGCCCGACCCGCGATGCAGTCTTGGAACTCTCCGACAACTAACGAGTGCATCCAATGCAGTCGATTTTCCGAGCAGTTGGCGAGATAATCCCGTTCGTCTCAACGCACGACTGGGCTTACACAGAACTCGCCTGGCATGCTGCTGGGGAACATGTCGCGTGTCGCAGCGGAGTGGAACACGGCAGGCTACTATTTGGCTTGGCTCTTGGCTCATCCAACCGCTCAACGCCCAAACTATCATCACATGTGGGTTCGTTTTTTCCGAACTTGAAAGCTGGGTAATGTCAAACTCAAAGGCGATCCCCGTATAAATATGGAAGATATTTGCTCTCAGCCTTGCTGTGCAATGTAGCTTGCATTTTCTCCCCGTGCGACCTCGACATCGTCAGCTCAAAATCAATTTCAAAATGACCAAATTCCTGCTCTACCTCGCGCTCACTCCTCTCATCCTGGCGCAGAGTCTAGCGCCATCACCGACCGAGTCTGTCGGATGCTTGGAGCATGGTGACCACTGGTAAGATTCAACCCCCACGCACAAGCCCGTTTGGCACAGACTCACCGGATATCAGGCACTGCGCAGCGCCGAGGTCAACCCTCAGTTTGGCTTCTATCACCACCATCCCAACGAGATCTGTCGTAACCGCTGTTCCTACGCTCAGCGTCTCCCACAGTCATGACAGCCATGACCATGACCACGAGCACGTCGACGGAATCGACGCCGAGCACGTGAGCAACCACAGCATCCACGCCGAGGACGACCATCACAGCAGCGGCGGGTCTGTGAAGCCTAGCCCGACTGAGTCCGCCGGCTGCGAAAACCACGGCAACCACTGGCACTGCGACGGCAAGAAGGCCGAAGAGACTGCGGCGAAGACTGGCTCTGCGGGCGCTGCTTCAACTTCTTCATCCTCTAGCGGCTCTTGTCAGACAGGAGTGAACAAGGCGGCAATGGTGGGGGTTATGGGGCTTGCTGTTGCATACACCATCATGTCATAGATAGTCATGATAATTGTAATAATAATTCGAGAAAGCAGAAAATGAAACTCAGTTCCCATGTTGCAACCCATGCTTTCCGTTACACCACATGCACCACATGCAATAGTGCAGCCGAGGAGTGAGCTGAAGTCTAAAAGTGCTCAACTCTCACGCCCATCACGCCCAGGCGCCTGGTTCCGGGATACAATGATCCCATAAAATCTCCCAACCCATGCTTTCCGTTACATCACATGCGGTAGTGCAGCCAAGCAGAAATTTGAAGTCTAAAGGCGTCCAACTCATCACGCCCAGGCGCCTGGTTCTGTCTATGAATGATCCCAAAACCACTAGACGGGCACCATGCATGCAACAGGCCCATTTGGTTGGTAATTTCAATTAGACTGACAACTTGCGTCTGTCAACGCATGCATGGTGGGTTGGACGAAAAAGAATCGTTCGTCATTGGCATTGGCATTGGACGAACCTGGAGATGGGCCGAAGAACCTTGATGGCCCGCGAACCGGGAGGATCCCGCCCCGCAAAAAGATTGCAATTCTTGGCGTGATGCGGCACCCGCTCGAGTGGAAGGAATTTGGAATGTGCGTGGCTGGGCTGCCCGCCTCGGGCTCCACCGCGATAAGAATCTGTTGCCAAATTCTTACGTCTCTTTTGCGTGACATGATTCAAGACGCGTTCGTCCAATATTCTGATGTTTCATGAGTGAGTGCAGCGAACGGAAGGGTTCGGATCTGGGCTTGACTACGCGACAGGAGTCGATTCGGAGGGAAGATTAAGAGGGGATAAACTCGGGTATCTCTCGGTAGTTTTATCCGAAAGACGGAGATTCGACGAGGTACTTCGTACCTTACTGAGCGGTAGCTCGCTTCCTGGCTTGCAACTGCTGCTGCATCGGCGTTCGTCTCATTGGCCCGGGGGAATGACGCCATCGGAACCTGAGACGCGGCGCGGAAGATGCGGCAGCTTCAGATCAAACAGTCGCTCAGGCGATATTTTTTGAATAAAATCGAGGAGGGACGCACGTCAACCACTCTTATCTAATCATTGCGAGTCTTGGTGTCATTAGGCATGTTGTTGAAGCTTGTGGGGGGCTATGCTTTGGAGAGTTGTGCCTTGGGCGCAGCGCAAGCCCCTGAGTGAGCACGGGCCGCCCCCTTTCGGCATTGAGGAGGAATCTTGGACAACATGTGTGACGAAGCAAGTGGAGGTTTGCGGCGATCTGAACTGATCGTCGACAACCAAAACCTGTTCTGGTGTAAGTAAATTCTAATGCAATGGAGCCAAGACTACGATATGCTCCAAAACATTGCTGGGTGGATGCGAGCCAAAGTAGAGTTACACAAAATGCGCAGTGATTCAGTCTTGTTTTGTTGCGAGGCTTCAAATGATGCCTCGGGTAAGATGTCTATACTCTGGACAATAACATTATGAATACAAAGGCCATCCCAAACTCCCGCTTCTATGCTATCCAACCTGCGCCAAGTTGGCGGCTCCTGACACTAGAAATACAGACGGAAAAAAGCAGCATGCAGACCTGAATGCTCGACATCTAATTAGAAAAGCTCACACTGTGGTTCCTTGACCTTGCACTTGAAGACCTCTCTAAAAGCCCTGGAATTCGCCGCGGCCCCAATCAACCGATGGTTGGTTGGGGCGTGTGCCTCGGTCGGATACGTTTTCAGGTTGTATTCGGGTGTATGGCTCGAACACCAAGCGTTGCCGTAAAAAATGAAGAAGAGTTCTTCGTGGGTGAATCTCTCCAACCCAGGAATGTTCAAGTCCTTGTTCTTGGCCTGTACCTTCTTCCAGGCATCCCATGCGATGCGAAGCCCACCCGCGTCGGAGAGATTTTCGCCGAGGGTTATCGATCCATTGGTGTTCATAGTCTTTCCGCCGGGGATGGGGTATGTGAAGGCATCATATTGCTTGACAAAGCATTGCGTACGTTCCTCAAATGCAGAGATGGTCTTGTTGTCCCACCACGAGACGTGCTCAGCGTTCTCATTGAACTCGCGACCAGTGTTATCGAAGCCGTGAAGAATTTCGTGGCCGACGAAAGCACCAAGGGTGCCGTACGTAGCATAACTGGGCAGCGCCTCGCTAAAGAGAGGGAGTTGAGAGATGCCTGGGAGGATGTTGATGCTGTTGACATAGGGGTTATAGTAAGCATTAGGTTCTTGGATCTTGTCCCCCAAGTCCTTCCGATTGACCGGCTTCAGCACATCACCAAAACTTCGTGAAACGGTCGATTTCCGTACTGAGATCACGTTGTTGAAGAAGCTATCGGTGACATTAAGGTTCTTGTAAAAGGCTGCAACGGACTCAGGGCTGCGAATGTCCGGGTTGGCGGTGGGATAGCCGATGTTCTGCTGAATGTTGTCGACCTTCTTTTTGGCGCGCTCCTTCGCCTCGGGGGACATCCACTCTAGGGTGTCGATGCGTTCCTTAAATTGGCCGCGGAGCTCGGTCGCCACCTTTTCCTGAAGCTCCCGGGCCTTGTCGGTATACGTGGCAGAGACAAAGAAGCGGCCCACAACGAAACGCAGTGCGTCATCGATATGTTTGAAGCAAAATTCAGCTCGATCTGAGCGAGAGGTCGTCGGTGACCCGTTTGTCAAAACAGCCTGGTCGGCCACGGTGAGAGTGACGATAGCCTTGCTGATCATATAACTCTGAAGAACGGCCTTGGGGTAACTGGTGATAATTTTGGAGAGGTTTGCGAAGAATTGTACCGGTTCCAAGACGAGCCTTTTGTCGTCGGGAAAATCGGCAGGTAGGAGGTTCCTCAAAACCTTGTCAATACCTAAAGCTGGCAAGAGAGCTCCCAGTTCCTTCAAAGTAATATTCCCCGCGTTCTAAGAATGTCGGTTAGTAAGAAGAGTGAGGAGGGCAGCTAGTTGCGTTGCTGGGCACTCACAGCAGAGCCCATCACTGGTGGGGGCATGGTCTTCTTGAGATCGACCTCTAGGTTCACGATGCCCTCAGCAATGGCCGTCGCCTCCTCAGCGGAAAACGTGCCGGGATAGTTCGGGGTGGCCATGACCGCAACAATGTCTTTCACGAAGCTCTTCAAGGCTTCGGGGTCGTCATACATCGATGTATTCTGGTAGTTGATGAGCTCGGTTTGGGCAACACTCGCTACTCGATCCATCTGTACGTGCGCATTCGTCAGCGATGCAACTTGCTTGTGCTCCAGTATCTTCAAGAATGCAAGAATGCATGCGACAAAGGGAATAATGCCCGAATGAAAAGGGACAATCACGTACCGGAGCAAAGTAGTCGGATTGGACGCCAAGCTTCACGAAGGGGGAAATGCCCATCTCCTCCAGGAAAAAGGTGGCTTTGCTCAAACCGTCATAGTCAGAAGGGGAGAGTTTCGCCTTCAAATCCTCAGTGTGTGGCCAAATAGTGTTCAGGGTAGCGATGAGATTGACAAGTGGCTGGCTGCCCGCCTTGGATATCGACTCTGTGTCCATACAAGTTTCGTAGCTCCGCTGAAGCATCTTGAAATTTGCCTCATCGACAGCGTTGGTGGTCCAGGTGCTGTTCCATCGCGTTGCCTGGTAGTCGATGGCGTCCGAATAACTCCCTTCGATGATGCTCTTGATAATTCGGCTGTTGCGTGCGCCAGCAGAGTGCAGAACATTCAGATCCTCCCCGTTCATGTCCGCGAAACCATGGCAGACCACTAAAATGGGGCAAGTCAGTATCGAAAGATGGATGACGTGCCCGATGAACCCTCAGATAGACTCACTCTTATCAAACTCGGTGCAAGGATCCATCTTGTCCCAGTGCGGCGAAATCTGCGAGGCCAGCCTGGAAGCCATCTGTAGGCACGCTGGTGTAAGGCACAGAGCCTGAGAGTCGGCCATCTTGCAGAGAAGTGCAACTTGCAAGGGATTCGAGAAGGGTGTTGGTGTTGCTGGCCCGTAGTCCCAGGGTGGCGTTCTGCACAGAGAGCGCCGACGATCGAGGTCTTATATCAGGATGCTCCTCAGGCATCACTTGTCGTCCCAAGCGGCCCTCCGTGCCAAGTCTAGGCATTGCCTTGATTGGTTGCCCAGGAAGGCTCAGCTCCGAAACTGTGGTGCCAGGGACCTTTGTCATGAGCTAAGGTAGGGGCTGTCATGCAACACACCCTGGACGCCTATTTTTGACAGGTCCTGGAAAAGATAGCGGATCCCAAGACTTTTTGATGGTGGATCCATAATCCAGCCCGAATGCCAGATGAGAGGGCGCAGCTCGATTGCCGACACAGCCATACGCCAGACGAAGAACCCCCAATTGCTTTGGTGGTGTCATTCTCACCTCACATCTTTTCAACACCACACACTTCTTCGCCCAGGCTAGGCTCAGGTTCATGAACAGTCCTCTCAGGGTGCTGTTCGCTGTGCAACTTGACTCGGTGCTGCAGGTTCCTGCTCCAACACGGCAGGTTCATCGGCAGGTATCAGTGGATGTCTCTGAGCCTGCAACATGCTTGCGCTCCTTCCACGGCAGCGCTCGGCCGTTAATTCGCAGGTGCTCCCAGAGCCAAGCGTATAAGGGAGGTAATTCGTACGCGAACCGTTTCCGTCCCACGGGAGGAGGAAGGAGGCAGCGCAACGAGCTAGAGATTTGAGTTGACCCTTACTAAGATCTAGCATGGGTATGGAAGTCGAAAGAAGCTTAGCTGCCGTCCGGATCCCTGGTAGCGGCTCCTTAAGGATTTTGTGGGGGGAAAGAGAGTTTTAGGCAGGCACATCAGGGCGACACGGCAGTGGTTAAGCTGTACCTCCCCCTAGCGAGCACCATTGACAGCTGGGACTAGCCGTCGCGAATGTCGCTCGGGTGGTGCTCGAACCCCTAAAGTGTCTGTTTGGTAAGGGGAGCAGAGGGGGCCGCCATTTTTGGTTGGTTTGACTGCTTGGCTTGTTTCTCAGGTGGTCTTGGCATCATCTCGTTTAAGGAGAGCAATCGGCGGGCATCTCACCTTACCGCGATCAAACAAGATCGGCTCCGCCCATCCCGGTTTACGAATTGCCACTTCTGGTGCCATTGCTCGAGGCCACAAGTGGCGCTGCTGCTGCTTGTTGTGGATTGAGGAAGACATGGTCGCTGCTCCGCTTGCTGGCGGCTGTGCTTCATTGCGCGCGTTCGGCATCAAATCTCCTGCTTCATCCGATATTTTTGATCTACTTGGAACCAACTTGCCCCGCAAAAGGGCCATTAGTCCACCGACAACGCAAATAAAGTCTAGGTCGAAGCGATGAGTAAGACTGTAAGATGATCTTTAGTGCCTGGGGAATGGGAATCCTTTTGCATCGCACCTGACTTCCATTCTCACGAGAATTGACGAAGAGATGGCCTGGCGGTATTCTGACAGGGGCCGGGCGACGAGGTAGACGGACAAGAACGTGACTGCTGGCATTGGATCGGTTTTGCCGTGTCGATGTTGGGGGCTGTTTGGTGTTGCGCCCGGGAAGTTTCTTCGTTGCCATCCCGGGACAGTTGTGCTGTGTGGCCCCACCGTGACACTGCAGACGGGAGCCGGGAGGGCGCGGTCTGTGGTCTCAGGCTCACCAATCGGGCAGGTGCGCTGAGCACTGAATTGAATCGCACCGCTGGATGGGACACCGGCGCCTTCCTCAGCGTGAACATTCACATCTTCCAGACAGTCACCGGATGACCAACTCTTCGCAACGCATACCCAAGCTGGGCTAGACAAGAAGGGCTTGGCATGGTTCACGAAGCATCATCTTGAACCCGTGGGGCAAAAATGTAACGTTCTGAATTGAACGTTGCACTTGTAGAAAGAAAGGCGTTGAACGACAGTGCTTTCAGGTTACAGGTACTCAGAGCATACAGGGTCATCTTGGCAGTAGGCTTTCCACTTCAGTCAATAAAATCACCGGGCAAACTCCGCTACCAGCTCTCCCACCCATACCACTCAACCAAGATGTCAAATCTCAAAATCGCCTCAGTCCAGTTCGAGAACGCCTCGGGGGACAAAGCATTCAACCTCGCTGCCATCGAACGTCTCTCAGCGCAAACCGCCCACCAAGGCTGCCAAGTCGTCGCCTTCCACGAATGCTCCGTCACCGGCTACACCTTCGCCTCGCACCTCACCCACGCCCAACTCCTCGCCCTGGCCGAGCCCATCCCCTCCGGCCCAAGCACCTCCGCCCTGCTCCAAATCTCCCGCACCCACAACATCGCCATTCTCGCCGGCCTCTTCGAGCTCGACTCCGACTCAGAGCCCGACTCTCCTCCCAAAATCTACAACACCTACATCTGCGTGCACCCCACCCTCGGCCTCCTCACAAAATACCGCAAGCTCCACCCTTTCATCTCCCCTCACCTTTCCCCCGGACACTCCTACGTGGTCTTCGACCTCTACGGCTGGAAGTGCGGCATCCTCATCTGCTACGACAACAACATCGTCGAGAACGTCCGCGCCACTGCCCTCCTAGGAGCGGAAATCCTCTTCGCGCCACATGTGACTATGTGCACGCCCTCGACTCGGCCAGGGGCGGGGTTTGTGGACCCGAGATTGTGGGAGGGGAGGGAGAGGGATCCGACCAGTTTGAGGGCGGAGTTTGAGGGGTTGAAGGGGCGGGGGTGGTTGATGAAGTGGCTGCCTGCACGGGCGTATGATAATGGGATTTATGTGGTGTTTAGTAACCCGGTGGGGATGGATGGGGAGCAACTAAAGAATGGGTATTCGATGGTGCTGGATCCGTTTGGGGATGTGGTTGCTGAGTGCAGGAAATTGGGGGAGGATATGGCCGTGGCGGTGTGTACGAGGGAGAAGTTGATGATGGCTGGGGGGTGGAGATACCGGAAGGCGAGGAGGCCAGAGTTGTATCGGGAGGTGATTGGGGCGGAGAATGAGGCCGTGTTGAAGGTTGCTTGGCTGGGGGAGAAATATGGGTTCGCCTGGTGATGTATGAGCAACCGGGTTGTCGAGATCAAGCTCCCAGACGCTATCGTGTAATCGGGGGAGAGAACTTGAAGGGACGGCCGCTAGTTGATGGTTCATCTCATCATTGTCAATATCTTCGTCTTCCTGCTCGACATCAACATCCTCGCCTTGGAGTACGTGGGGCTCTACAATGTCCAAACGGTTTATAAGACGCTGGTATATGGAGTCAAGCTGAAGTTGGAGTTCAGCGTCCTCAATCGCCGGGGGAAGTTGATAAAATCCTCGCGTGGTAGTTCATACACGCAGTCCAGCGGCGGAGAAGGTGGTGTGCAGCTTCCTCGGATATTTGACGGCACCCAAGTTACGGAGAGGCAACGGCAAGACTCGTGCATCTCAGACCTTGGCAACTGTGTGGTCGTTGGACCGTGCTCATCTGCAGTCAAGCCAGGTGGACCGTCGGTGGTAATGACGACAGAGATGACTGTTGAGCGAGGTGCTACAACGGGGAGTCACGGGAGAGAGGAGGGTCGGTGGCAACCAGACCTCGATTCCGGATAGATGTATTTAGATGCCAACTATAGTTTCGAAGTTTATTTCACGATCTTGATTATTCAGCGTAGCATGACAACAGGTAACCGCAATATCCAACTTCGGTTGCTCTCTTCATAGCGCTTAACGTGTATTGTAGATCTTGCAGGTCCGGCTAAATACCCGAGGTTCAGTCCTCCCACCCGACGTGTCGGTTCAATGTACCCAAGTATAGAGACAAAAAGAATGTTACGGTGGGGTCTGGTAACCCGCTGAGTTAATATCAGCCGCTTACTATTCCCCATTTATTACCGGAAAGTTCTTCGCCTGCCATTGGCATGTTACACTCCGGCTTCCCAGCAACGTTTTCGTTCCATAGAAACCTGGAAACATATACGGTAAGGCCACATTGTGACATAAATAGTACACCTTTCACCATTTGCTCATAATTTCAACCATGAAACAGACCTCAACATCAAAACCCCTTGCCTTTTTCACAAAACAAAAACCATCCGCCATGCTCTCCACCACCCTCATATTATCCCTCCCCCTCATAACTCTCGCGGCACCCATCGCATCCGACCTAAAACCCTGGGAAATCTCAACCCTCAGCACGCACAGTCCCTCAGGCCGCTCCGGAAACGCCCCCTACTCCTCCCTATTCGTCACAATAACCGACCCTAACACCATCCCTCTCGGCAAAACCCGCTACGGCGAAGCCGCCTTCCCGCCGTCTGCTGCAAACTGCACTGCTAGATGGAACTCCTACGCCGGTGAAGACCCCTTTGGGCAAATCATCCCCTGTGAGGTAGAGAACTTCAATTCCGGGCGGTGGACGATGGAGATACAAAAGGCGAATGCGACGGGGAATGGGGCATCGGCGACGAGGGACTTCAAGTTAAGGTTTGGGCTAGAGGAGAGCATGATTTTGGATGAGGGGATTGTGAGTAAGCGGTTTGTTGGGACTGGAGGGTTTGCGGTGGGAGAGAATTTGGGGATTGTGTGTGGCGGGAGCGGGGTTTGTAGTACGTGGTTGAAGGAGGAGGGGAGGCCGTGGTTGGTGGGGCAGGAGGTGAGGGATACAAGGTGTTTGGTGGGGGTTTGTCAGGGAGTTTGAGGGACGGTGAGGACGGGGGAATGTTATGAGCTGGACTTTGAAGAGAAGATGACAGAGCAGAAGGGAATTCAGAGATATACAGGGTTGTTCCGGAATACATGTTATATGAGACGAATCTGGGCACGCGAAATTTCCTTTTTCGTATCTGGAGCACGTGACACTGCTCACCCCGGCTCAGGCCCGGCTCAGAATTGCTCAGGCTTGCTCACCTTTGCTCAGGCTAAGTACCATTTTCGGCACGCTACGCCACAGCATGCTGAACTCATGTGCTTTAACTCTAGCCGAGTGGGCCCAGATTTGGTCCCATATATAAAGATGGCCAAAATTGCTCCTCCTTTTGAAAATGAACGTCTCACCTTTACGTCTTATATTTTTTCGTGTTACCTACCTAACTCTAGGGGACTTAGCCTGTCGATACTATGTCCGGAAGTTAATATGACGACGGAAGAGAGCTGGAGCTGCATCCCGACATCGACTGGCACTAACTGCTGGCCACTTCCTCCAAACAGGCCAGTCAGCCTTTCTAGGAGCCAGACATGCTTATATTCAATGCGGAGATAGCCGAATGTGATGATATTAGGCAATGTCTTCTCTTAGAGCGTGTGGAGCGCAGAGCGACCACTACAGATAGTTATTTGTACAAGCCCCAACGGTCATTTGTATGTCTTATTCTCCAGGCAGAAGATAGGGGCATGTATACCAGAATAAGCATTGCCTCTCTTAATGAGGAGCGTAAGTATGGGCTGTAATAGGAACGGCAAACAGTATAGCTCGCGTAAATTACTGCGATAAATTATGATTAGACAAAGCTGGAACGGAGTAAGTAGCTCTTAAGTTTCTAAAGGAGCTTTAAAGTCCTACTGCCCTTTGTAAAATCAGGCTAAAGGATGCTAACGTGCTAAGTGTCTCTTCTTGCCAAGTGGTCTAAGATAATACTAAGTATGTAATAAGAACAGTAAGCTAATCCACTTTCTAAAGTGCTCTTTACAGGGGGTATTCCACTTGTTAATTTTAGAAGACTAACCTAACGTTCTTTTAAGCACGCTTGCTTAATACTCTAATTGCTAATCATTACTCTATTTCTTTTGCAACTCTTTCTTTTTCTCTTGCAATTCCTTCTTCTGTTTTATGTAAAGCGTCTTGTTCTTAAACCGAATTCTTAAATCCCTTACTGCCCTTACTAGCTGCTTTTTTAGCTACTTTTAAATTACTCTTTAATAATACTATGCCCCCTTTTAAATAAATAGACAGAGTTAAACCGCAAAGCGCTAGAGCAAAAGCAGAGCGTGACTAATAGCATTAACTAGCTGCTTAAGACTAGCTGATCCGACAATAGCTGCAATTATTATTGTGAAAACTTTGCCTAAAGGCAGTAAATTGCTAATTACTGCTTGAATGTTATTAATAAACTTAATAGTGTTAACTGAGGTGCTGGTAAACTTCTTAATAAGCTGATATATAAAGTTAATCTCATTTAAACTGGGATATCATGTACCATCCCATACCATGTATTATTGGTATATGACAAACGGTTCTGAATCTGGGCCATACTCTCCAGCTTGCCAGAATTTGGGGTAGCTCAGAGAAGAATCAGGGAAAGCTCAGGACAAATCAGCTGCAGCTCACCCTAGCTCACCCCAGCTCAGGACCACGAACGAAAACGGAAATTTCATGTGCCCAGATTCGTTGCAGACAACCAGGCTGTTAAACCCGGCAGTTTCTTAAACTACCTACCTAGTCACATAACTGTTACCAGCATGTGCTTGCCGCTGAGTCGATGCTCATTTATCACGTCCGCTGGCCAGCGTCCCGAGTAGTTTTGGCCTTCTCCACCTTGTAACCTCTTCAAAATCGTCCAGCATGGGCACTTGTTCAGCGGCATCGGATATCTAGTCGGGGTAATGTTGAGGAGCTGCTCCACTTGTTCGATTTCAAGTGACCATCTGACACGTGGAGACATCGCATCGTACGGGCATAGCTTCCGTGCGAGCTCAGCCTCCCAACAATCCCACTGTAGATACCGGATCATCGATAGTGTCTGTGACCGCAGATATACATAATATTTTCCTCCTGAAGAAAGGTCGTCAGAGCCGTGGAACGTGCCGCCGGTTCCCAACTTCCTAGACCTGGGTGGTACCATTCCCACACTGGTCGGCGAACTCAGATTAACTCTTCCTCTCTTCTCCCGCGTGCACCATTCGGATCTTCGGTCTCGGAGAACAGGTCGATATACCAATTGTGAACCGAGTCAAACTCGTAGTGCTTAAACGTGAACTCGAAGAACCCATCGGAAAACTTTTTACTGTAAGTTGGTAGAGAAGACACGAAGGACCTGTTTGTCATGTAGAAGTCTTGCGGGAAATCATCGTATGACAACATCGTACTCTCCGCTTCCTCACGGACGAGGGATATGAGCGGCCGTATGACCTCTTGGAGGTCCGTCGCTCCAAGGAATATTTGGTGGCGAACAGTGAGCGCGATTCGGGAGTCTCGCTGCTTGGCCAACCTCGAGTTATTCAGCTCCAGCGTCGCGTCAACCCAGGCTTCGTCGTCAAAGACAGGCAGCAGCTTCGGCAGCGATCTCGTCAGATCAAATGAATGTGATAAGGTCCGGGACCGCGTAGTAGTCCGGGATAGAGTTCCGTTGTGTGGAGAGAGGTGGGATAACTAAGACACCTCGTAAGGGCGCAATGATCTTGTACTTTTCGCTGTCGAGTGCTCCAATATGAAATGATGTGCATTGACAAGCCCAATCGGACAATTCGAACTCGAACTCGCCGAGTCTTGCGTCCCCTGCAAGGAAAGAAGTTGGTTGCCTGGAAGATACAGACCGTGACTACGCAAAATTTCTGGTGTGCAACGTTTCTGACATATGCAGAGGCTTGACACTAGCAGCGCGCGCGCGCAGCAGAAGTCTTTTTGAGACATTGCTGAGTCCTCTCTGCACCATAGCTGCAGGTAAGTGGATCCCCAACCGGAGCGGCCAATAGCATCATGAGGCTGGTTGAGGCCGTGAGGCCAAAGGGTGAGGCCAAAGGCGGGGTTGGGGTGGCGAGGCCCAAGCCAATCCTACTCGATCGTTTCCAGACTTGAGGATATTTTACGCCTTCCTGATCCTTCCCATCTTCAACCTCTCTCATCATCAGTATCAGCCCGAATGTGAACAGTTTTCGAACCCCTCTATCGCCGTTCCCGTGGTCAACTCTGCCATCACCTGTTCCAAGATGGATTCCGAGCTGCTTGCACTTGGTAAGGATGGAAGCAAAGTGCAGCCCGTCTACACACCCGCCAACGCAGGGCTCGGCGCGGGGGCAAAAGTGGGGAAATCATAACTGAGCCAAAGACACCATCAACGCTTGTTCAATAAACAAAAGATGCCAGAAGAAGCAGTCCATCGGATGTTGGTCATTTAACTCACTCGATTGCAACCAGATGCGTAGCAGAGGCCGGACCTGTTCATAGCGCCTTTGTCTTACCGCTACTTTACAACTGTAATGACGCGGAACGAAATGACATTGGCGAGAACTTGTCTTTTGCCTTCGTCTGCTCTGCTGCTCGGTGGATTGTTGGACATCAAATCTGATGGGCAAGTCCTCTGGTTATAATAGTTTACCTATCAAACGATGATGGAAATGTATGCTCCAATTACCCCTCTCTCCCGTCCCCCCTCTCTCCCCTAATTTCCCTCTGTCTCGCCTGGCTGCTGTCTTCGTTGGCATTTTGCTGACGTTGATTTGGTCTAGCAGGTGAGACCACTACTGAAAATACCACCTCAGACAGTTTTGGTACTGCTCCATTCGCATTCCCCGCCGACATGGACGACGGCATAATTGACCTGGCCGAGTGGCCGTCGAGTAACGAAACCTATGGGGCCAGCATTTACATGCCAGCCAGCTATAGCAGTGATCACGAAAGCGCCGCCATGGAGACGCTGCTACCACTATGGCAGCTTTACCCAACTATCAGCCTCCAGACCATCCCACCCCTGACATTGGAAATCGAGCAATACCGGCGTGCCACTCTTCGAGAGAGCATTTCTTTGGCCACATCGACGGAGACTTTCGATCCGACGCCAACCCTGCCTACGATTCCGATGACTGTTACCCCGAGCCGCACGATCCCGAGCCCACAAACCCCCAAAGCAGCAACACCTTCGCCCACCTCCAGATTTCCGTGTTCCCGATGCACCAGTGCGTTCACCTCCAAAAAGGACTTGTCTCGGCACATCTCTGGTATCCACGACAAGCGGACCCCCTTCACCTGCAACGAACCAGGGTGCAAACGGTCGTCACTCGCTCGGGGATTCACCCGCAGGGACAATCGTGACAGACACTGGCGCAGCATGCACGGCAAGGGCCGATGCGGCATCCACCGCATAATCGCCGAGGAGCGTCATCGCGGCGGGCCAAAGGGTGGTGGTAACCAAGTTGGCCTAGAGAGGCGTGTCGACGAGGAAGGGAAAAGCATAATGATGTTGACTAGGGGCCGCGCGGCGTGTGTGGCAAAGCTTCGTGAGCTGGAGTATGCGATCAAGGAATTGCGAGAGATTGCGTTTGAAAGCTATGACTGAAGGTCCTATCGGTTGGAAGGTACTTGTAAGGTATGGAAGGAGCGTCTGGCACAGGTTGGAATTTGGCCCCACCATCCAGCGATTATTCCAGGCAGCCAGATTTGCCCAGAAAATTTCCCCAATCAAGCATCTTTGCCGCCAACTTTCATTATGCCTCCGTCGCAGAGTAACGAGGGCGTTGGACAGAGAACAAGAAGTGGGATGCAGCCCAGAGACAACCTCAAGATTTCTACGACGCGTTTCTAAACTCTTTGAGTTGCCCCAAATGCACCTCCGCCCAAGCCATATGTTTATACCACGGCCTCCCTTGTCTCTATTATCTGGGACACTTTGCATGATCAACTTAATCTCATCGCGATATAGCTTATCCCCTATCAAAACTCTGCCGCTTAATCCCAAGCCTAAGTTAAGAACACCATTCGCCTGGGCGTCGACTGCAACCGACATAGTCATGTATCTTGTGGCGACAATTTCCTGTGCCAGTTCTTCCTCACGCACTGGGCTCCCAGCGATTGCCTTATTTATTTTGGTGAATTTGGAATAGTTCTAGTAGTGTAAGTTGAGACGCTTATTGTTGTTAGGGTTGGCTAACTAATCGGTGCGCGCAAGTGATGTGGTGCACAAGTGATGCACCGTAGCGAATCAGACTCTTAATTGCAGAAACGTGCACACTGGAAACTGTGGAAATAATAGGGGTTGCAACCCCCCATTTCTCCACAGTTTCCAGTGTGCAACGTTTCTGACAGGGTGCCCCCCGGTTACATGATCGGTGGGGGTGGATCGTAGGGGGCAACGTCTAAATATCTAGCTCCAAATTTGTCGCAGTCAGCCATATGGACGGTGGCCTCCTTGAGCACCAGACCCCCCAGACTGTAGGCGAGGAAGATCAGAGGTTTAGAGGGCCACTCATGGTCGGTGGGAGCATGCCGAAGACATGTCGGAAAACTCTTCATCTGGAGGGTAGCAGTCCTTGACGGCGCTTCGAAGATTCCGGCCGCTGTCGAGACGGAGTAGACGATAACATGATCAGATGCACTCAGCGCTCTGATCGAGCTAAGTAAGTCAATACCACCCCTTGGAATTGGCTCGGCTTTGGGTCGGCAGGAGGACTTGGCTTAGCTTGGATGCTTGGGTAATTCTAGCTCTTGGCGCCGGAAGAGGTTGATCCGTTCTGGCTGCCGTTGTGATGTGTAGAGAAGTAGGCTTGCGTGTGCAGTATTCTGATGACCTGGAGGCTTCTTCTCTGGTGTTTTCAAGGGGTATGGCTGTTTAAATAGCTATTCTCTCGGCCAGGAGTAATTTGATCACGGAGGATAAAGAAGACCTGCTGGTATGCTTGAAACGCGGTCAAGGGAGGGAGACTTTTCATGATAGCGAATGGAAAAAAAATGGTGTTGCGCTCTGGAATTTGGAAGATTCCTGTCGTGATCCAGCCCTCTGGTGGCCAATCAGGGCCCCCTGGCGCCAAGAGATTACCCAATTCCTAAGCCAATTCCAGCACTGGAATCGGCTTGCCCTCCAGGGGGCTTGACTGAGGGTTCAGAGGGCTTGCTTGGCTTGCTTGGCTCTCTTGCTTGATTTGCTTGGCTCGATCAGAGCGCTGGATGCACTTCTGCAGCGCGCTGTGTATGGGAAAGAAATGCTCCCGAACGTGACTTTTTACCTCGGGCTTTTGACATGGGCGTGGGTCGGCCTAAACAGGACGTGATGTCTACTGCTGTGCTGGGCTGGGGAAAGAAAAAAAAAGCTGTCTGTCAGGGCGTGGCAGCGGAAGACGTGGCCTAACGCCCCCCCACGAGGAGCGGTTGAGATCCAACAGAAACAACTCGGACGCCCTGCAGGGTGAACCCTGTCGTCCTACGTCATATAATTCAGGGCGCTTGGAGTGCCAAGGGTCCCCCGCCCGGGGTTCCGGAACCGTCGCAGATTGCTAGTCCAGCTTGCTGCCAAGGACCCGGCCGGCAAGCCCAGGGGGCTCAACCATCAGGCCCAAACACTCGGAAAGTCGGGCAGCCACAACAAGACCTGCTTGTACCACCACGCACAGCGACCGTCCACAGCGAGGAAGTCGACCGTCTTCTTGGTCAAGGTATCTACCGTCAGCTGTGAGTAGCCCCATGGCAATGGTGTGATTTAGGCGAAGGTGCCGTTCTTAGCTGCGACAGGGCTGATCCAACTAGTCGCCCGTGCTTAATCACGCTACATCCCTAGGCCAGTTGCCCTGTCCAATAGAAAGGGTGTCGCAGGTGCGCGATCGAAGAAAAGCAAACCTTGATCAGCACCAGCACAGTGGCAATTTCCGGTGGCCGGGATGGCTGAGGCTGCCCACGCAAGGACCCCAAATCAGGCCCCAGAATTTACCGTGGTCGATACTCGCAATGGCCAGGGGGCCGAAGATGCTATCGGGCCTGATAGACCGGCCATCATCACGACTCGGGCCGCGTTCCTAGCTTCTGGCAACGTGCTGCCGTCGCGATCACGGCAAAAGCTTGAGCTACCCTCGTCCGGCATCGGCCTACTCACCAACGACATGGTGGACTTTGTCCAGAGTCTGGCGATAGAGACATGGACTCTCTGGTCGATTGGTATCGTTCTAGTGGCCTGTCGGATGTGAGAATACCCTTGGTCTCGGTTCTCCATGCTTTATCAAGTGCCGAAGCTAACGGTGGGTCGTTGCTTGGCTCAGGATATCACGTCGCATGAAGTTCAAGGGCTGGTCGAATCTCCAAGTTGACGACTGGCTGATGATGATCGTGGTGGTAAGCTTTATCGTTCTGTCCCCAATGCGTGTTCTGACGTTGTAGGGTACCTTCACGACGGACATGTTTTGTCTCAACGAGGTGGCCAAGAATGGCAGCAACTACATGGAACCCGAAGTTGCGGCCTCGTTGACTCCAGAGCAGGTGGAGATGGCTATTTACGGGAGCAAAATGGCCTTTGTCAACGAGCTGTGCGCGTTGTCGACCATCTGGCTCGTCAAAATCTGTCTGTTGATCTTGTACCACCGACTGACGTTCGTGCCCCGTGCCACCGCATCGAAGCCTCCCTAACCGCTTTTGCAGGGTCGCGTACGAGTGGCAGCACCGCATCATCAAGATTATCGGCGCTTTTTGCGTCATTGCCTTCAGCCTTGTGATCATTCTCTTGGTAGCGTTCTGGTGCGGTCCTGTTGAAGGGTACTGGGCCGTGCCGGTGCAGAACTGTACGTTTCCCCAGTCTGCAAGAGGGCATGATGCCTGACGATTTCTAGCCGAGTGTGCCACGTACTACAAGCACATGATCTTTGCGACTAGCTTCAACATTACGTGCGATATCATGTTGCTCTGTATCCCGATACCAATTGTGATTCAGAGTCGCATTCCCCTGAAGAGGTAGGTCGGGCTTCGTGTTTGGGTGATATCATAAGCTAACAGCCCGGCGTAGGAAAATGCTTCTTTGCTGTCTTGGGTCTTGGCTGCCTCAACGTAGACCCCCACCCCCCTTTTTTTCTTTCCCCATGGTCCATGTCCATGTCCTAGCAGCGCTGACTTTCTTAGTGCAGATCCTCATTGCCATCCTCAACCGTTACTACAACTTTACGAACCCTAATGATTTGGTATATACGTACTGGTATGTGGCCGAGGTTGCAACAGCTGTCTATGTTGGGAACATCCCTGTGCTGGCAGTTCATTGCTCACGTCTTCCGGATGAACTCGTGGGCATTGTTTAGCTCGGAGCAGCGACACCCTGAGCCAGCGAACAAGGAAAAGGGAGTTGCGGCCAAACAGCGAAAGCGGCTTTTGCATTCAATGCTGCCTGCATCACTCTGGAGCACGCACCCCGGCGGTGCCACTCAAGCCACGCGGAGGGGTGAGCAAGAGGAGATGAGCGGACGAATGAGAAGGACGGTGAGCGAAGAAGCAATTGTGGGCGACGAGGCTGCAGATGAAGGGCAAAGCGTGGAGCTCCACGACAGGTTGCAGAACAATCCGAGCTGGACGACACTTCAAGGCCTCCCATTCCACGGACGCGAGCGGGGCAAAGGGTGAGAAAGAAATGAGGGTGGAAGTTTGGGTCTTGGTTTCGAAGACTACCGGATGCCAGGCTGCTGCATCACTTCTATGCCGCCACGCATTTCAACCCAACTATTGCTGTTTTTAATTCTGCATGTCGGCCACGGACGTGTCTCAGTAACCAAACGACGTGATTTGAGATGAGCAGAACGGCCCACTTGGCATCAAGCTTGCGAGTGGCAGGCCGTGCCAATGGCAGACTTTTCTTCCAGCCGTTAGGGTTAGACTAAACAGAGAGGATGTCGGTTTCGGAGGTTAGGTTTAGGCTAGTTGGAGGTTGGAAGAGGGTATAGGCTTCGTGGTAGGTCATTCCGGGGATTGTGTGGGTTCTGAGGAGGGGAGGGAGGAGAGGGGAGAATATTGCGGAGCCGGAGGGGGTGAGAGTTGTTACGAAGCGGGATGGAGGTGGAAGAGGAGGAGGGGAGGAGGACTCGTCGGGAGAGGTCGAGGAAGCTGGGTTTGCGATTGGGGTGGCCATGGTTCGGAGATGTTGGGCGGGCTGTGGTGCTTCTTTGCGGCGAGATATTTGGATTGTTGAGATGAGCGAGGTGTGACGTTTGTAATAAGATGCCAGCATGAGCAACCCCTGAGGGGTCTTTGCATTTCCACACACCCTAGGCTGAAGTCCTTCTGTCCTCTCGGAATTCCTTTTCCCGCCTAGTAACACAAGGAATAATACGCATCCACTATACCTCATCTCGGGTGCCATTTGCCTTCCCCTTCCACTCCTCCGCCCCCCCAAGATACCGATACACCACCCTCGAATCCCGATTCCTACAATCCTCCGCCTCGCTCACAGCTGCATACACACCCAGCCCCGCAGTGGGTGGTGGTGATAACGATGAAAATTGTACTCCTGCTTGACAGAATTTCCTGGGTGAGGGTCCAAGAAATCGGATATGCCGGGAGGAGGCAGGTCGGTAATTTGTCTGGCCGCCGACATGTGCATCTTGTATTGGCCCTGTCATTGGACGCAGAGATTGGCGCCGCAGGGATTTGTCCTACCAGCAGAATTTACACTTTTCATCCTCAAAAATGAGGAATTGACTGCCAAAATCCCTGCCATTCTCGAAAACCTCGGCGTCCCAACCATCGTTCCCAGAACTATCCACAGTCCGGCTCCATGCTTTATCGGGAGGTCACTTCTCCCTCCCCGAGCACCAATTCGTAGCGCCCTCGTCTCCTACCGCATGGAAGACTGTCCCCTCGCTCTGCTTCCTGATACGACGCCGAGGCAACATTACGGGCAAGACCACAAACATCGTCTTTAACCTGGGACTCCGCCGTGATGTCACCCGCTACTCAGAACCCATTCGTCGCCACCTTGCTCGTGCCCTTTGGGGGAGAATCCGCACCAGACTCCTGGTTGCCGATCGAGGCTGCTTTGCCCTTGGAATCCGTCTTAGGACGATCAACGTTGCCAATGATAAGCTCGAGTCGAGCCTTCTTGACGTGTAGCTCCTCGCCAATGGCAAGATCATTAATAGCGCTAGAGATCATGACGCCGTCGACAGAAACAAGGATCTCGGCAGCGGCCACCTTGTAGGAGTCGACCCAGACCTCACCGTAGAACATAAATCGGCCTTGCGATATCTCAATCGTCAGCTCAGAGAATCGCACGTCCTGTTCGACGGGATCAAGATTGGAGCCGGTCATAGTGCTGAAAAGGCGGCGGAGGTCATCCATGGTCAGCGGCTTGATATAGCCGCAAAGACTGGAGCCAGCTATTTTCTAGTTAGCTCGTGCGATGCTCTATCCCAGCAAGGAATTACAAACATTTCTTTATGTGGCCGCTCAGTTCAACAGGAACACCGCCTATTTTCCACTTCGAGGCAACTGAGAATCCCAGGGACTCGTCGAGGCCCGAGTTGATGATGGTAGTGTTGAAGGTCACTTCGTCAAGCTGTCCGTGTAGGCAGCCGTGTTAGCAAATTTTCTCCGAGCACAACTCACATCTAGGCCTTTGACACCGAAGACGCTCCCCCATTTCTCCCCTTCGCCGAATGACATGGAGATGTCCAATGTATCCGGCTTAGGCTCGAGCTTATATTCCAGAACAAGTGAAACAACCGAATTCGGGATAGCCAAGTGAAGAATGCCGAAGAAACCCCAGAAGGTATTCAGGTCGCCATCCTTTCCGGGAACAATGTTGAGCATCACGCCGGCGTTACGGAAGGTAAGAAACTTGACGAAACCACGGTTGATACCATCAACACTGCCTTTCAATGTGAAACCGGTGGCGATGAGGTCGTCGGACCAGCCCTTCTCGACGCCCAGGTGTGCCTCGAAGTGTAGCCCGGGGTGTTCTTGGGCAAAGACACCGCGGAGAATGTCGTGCAGGGGAAGATCCTGCCAAGGGAAATGTCTTCGTCGAGCTTGAACTCCTTAACGAGCTCAACCGGGTTCCCGCCCGTTTTGCCTGCCACGACCACACGTCAGGTTTGACACGACCAAGATCAAATTGCTCAAGTTCATACCTTTTTTCTTGGGTTTCTTAGCGGGAACATCAACCCACACCTCCACCAGCTTGCCACCAGGGCCCCATTCAAGCTTTTTCTTCCTGGTGGGCAACCCGGAGGGCGAGCTCTTGTTGGCATCTGAAGGACCGCCTGCCATTGCGTCGAAGGTCGATAGATTAGTAGATATAGCGAGATTAGGATGAGCAGAGGGAAGAAAAGAGCGTCGTCGGAGTGATATGTTACGCTCTCTCGGGGGTCATTGCTGCTTGCTATGCCATATGCGGCCACCTCTCTCTTCTCTTCGGGCACTCCCCTCCATCATCATGCAGCCTAATCCTCTCCTTGTCCTTGAGTATTGTGTAGATTGTATAACGGCAAGGAATACTGTACTGCAAAGACATCGTACATTCAGGCTCATAGGGCCTAAGTGGCTTTACAGGCCTAGTCTTTCCAGGGTACGCCGCTAAGGCGTGCCGGTATTCGGTGTTTATGAAGGTCAGCGCTTTATGTGAGAATTTTAGGGGTAAAGAACTAAGATAGGTGCGAGTCAAGATGTCCGATAGTGGGAATGCTGAGGACCGATTTGGCCATCTTGACACACCGCTCTGCGCCATCACGCTTGTGACTGCTGTCTAGTCTCTCTTCCGCACCACGACGCTCTGCATCTTCAAGTCAGGTCCGGATGTCAACCACGGAAGCGTTCTCACCGGATGCGTCCTCACTGTTTATTTGCGCGAATACGAGATGTCCAGGACCGTCGAGATGGAAGATGAGAGATAAATAGGAGAACAACATGCTCAGTCTCGGTCCCCATCTGTCTTCATCACTAGCATCAAGTCTTCAAGACACCATATTCACGCATAGACCGCTTTCAGTCACGCTACCTTTCAACACTACTACTACTCAAAATGTCTGTTCCCGAAGCCGGCAACGCCCTCTCTATCCCGGCCTACACGCCCAAGGCCGAAGATGCCACGGTGGAGCTCGAGTGGTCCCAGACCTTCAAGACCCGCGAAGCCACCTACTACATCGTTTGCGCCAAAAAAGTATCTAAGGGCAATGCCGATATCATGCTCTTCATTCAGGACCGCTTTTACAAGGACGAGTCCAGCCCCGACTATATCGATAAGATTCTAGGCGCCACCAAGGACGGCGGTAGGTCACGGTATCATCTTGGACCTCTCTGCTCTCCTTCTGACATTGCTACTAGACAGCTTTACCGTGACTATCAACGACCGCTTCCAGTACGGCCAGAAGAAAAAAGAGGGCGAGAAGTGTTTGGTGGTTCTCCACGACAAGGGCAACAAGATGTACCAGGTGAGTTCATGACGGCGAACAGCCGGAGAGGGCGGGCGATAGCCGAGACTAATCTTGGGACTTGCAGCATCGCTTCATGACGACCACTGTACAGGGAAATGCCGCCGAATGGGCCAAGACGTTGGCCAACTCGTTTGGTGCCGGGGACCTCGCCTCCCAGGTCACTGACCTCGGCAAGCGCTTCGTCAGCGATTATCTTCACACTTTCTAAGTGCCCTTAGATGATTATGAGACTATGATGTTGAGAGACTTTGCTCTCTTAAGGACTGAATGAGTTGGGGATCTGAATGTATAAGTCACATAGACACTTTTCAACAAAGCGACTAGTTTGGCTGTGTTTATGATTTCTCCAGTCCGTGTCCGTAGTTGCAAATCCTGTGTCTTCATGCTCGTGATGTTCCCATATCACACACGAAAAAACTACCAACGAAAAGTCAGCCAGCATTCCGAACCATCTAGATCATCGACCAATATTCATCTCAAAATAAAAGCCCGACCCTCAAGTCGGTCCACCATCCCAATTAGGACGTCTCCCTAATCCCAGCCTCCTCCAATCTTCCAATGGCCAATAAACCTTTCCCCTCCAACTCCCCATCAGCAACCACAGCATCCCCCTTGGCAACCTTTTTCCTCTTGATGAGGTCGCTCGGCGGCTCCTCCGTCTTCATTCTCAGCGCCGCCCAGTTCGAGTTCTCGCTTGAGTTACATTTAGCTACAGCTCTGGTTGCTCTCTCCCATAATCTACCACGTCTGATTCATAGCGTGCCACGGGAAGGGTCTTAGAGGGCATGTTGACTTATTCAAGCGTCTTCTAATTCCTTCGGTTCCTTTCATCTACTGATAAAGGTCCTAGCTGGATGCTCAAACTAGCTTGACCAATTAGATTGCATGTAGTGGCGCAAAGAATTTCGCCTGGCTTATCCTATCGCCGTTTACAAAAACTTGTACGTTCACAATATTTCGACTACCAGGTAAAAAGCACACGAGATAACTAAATTCCTGGTACAGAAGCAGAGAGTTGTGAAGCTTAACAACTATCCTTTCTAACCGCGGCAGGATTTCCCACATTTTCTATCAGCAGCTTTATCGGTCTCGAGCCCGGAAGTAAAGTAGTCCTCTCTCGAAAGTCCGGAACTTCATACATGCGCTGTGATGGTTCCGGGCTTAGCCAACAGGTAATACCAATTTATTTACAGAGCAGTGCTGTTCAAGAGACTCTGGCGGTCAAACCCTGGGCGGCGCGTCCGATAATGGCCCGGATTCGAAATGCAAGAGCAGCCGAGAAAGTTCCTGAACTCTCAAAACCATCACACTGCCTCATCATGCTGCATGCTCTCGTCGACGCCTCAACACCATTTCCCAAGATTTTCGAACAGAGCTACGGGTTTTAACTCGTCATCGGCAAGCCACCCCCGCATCGCAGCTGGCTGAGCCTAAGTTTCGCAGCAGCAACAGTCACCGAGCTGAAGCTGAGCTCTGCATGAGGGATTACATCGAGCCGTTGTGCTATCTTATCGGCTCTTGACTCAAGTGCCATTGTTTCGGACAATGCCAGCAGCGATAAGCGAGAAACGAGAGCGGCGCCTTGTGAAGAGCGAGGGCTCTAGGACGACGCGGACGAGGGCACTAGTAATAGGATATCAGTTGAGCATCGCACAGTCTTTAATTGGCAATCTCTTACTTCCCTTATTTTTTCTTCACTTTCTCCGACAACATCTCTACATAAAACAATACTCTTAGATTAATTACTGCTAATACCGCCGGGCTGTCGTACCTACTCAGCTTTGGAGGTCAATTACGGCGGCAATGTGAAAGTCGTTGTCGCGGTAGCCGCTCTAAGCGACGTGGCTGTGTCGCCCTGAGACATGGCGTATTTGCCAAGACTGGCGATGACCGATTGGCTCAACGTGCCCACCGTGTTAGTATCCAACTTTGCTGAAAAGCATAAATAAAGAGGATCGCGGCGCTAAGGAAAAGCTTGAATTCATTTTGCGCCAAAGCGGCTACACTATCCAATCAGTCCATGGAAGTCGGAGTCCGCTAAGGACTGTGTAACAACTCACCTGCCGAATGCACCAACCCTGAAAATGGATGGCGCTTAAGCGCGTCTAGGGGTTCTGCGGTAGTCGCTTTGCACAACCATTTGAAGGGGGCCAAAAGGCCGACACATATTCTAGAAGAGTTGGGAGTCAGATTCATTCAGGAGAAGGGTCTTAAAAGTTCAGCTCTGTCTGGGCACTATTTTGAGGTACTGTTTATAGAAGCGCTTTGATAACCTTCCTCACCACTTTCGCCAGGAAAGCGCCAAGACGCCTGACGACCAGTGGCAGCCTGGAGCCAGGCTGGAGACACAAGATCCTCACAGGCGGCTGAAACAATTGGGACATCCAATCTCATGCAGCCCTTCAACAAAGGAGAAAGCTAATTGGACCGCTGCAGCGTTTATTTGATGGCGAAGCAAATATTTCGCTTGGCGCGTGTGACAACTGTGTCTCTGTGTATGGGCCACGGAGTCCGTGAACTTGGGGGCGGAAAGACGATTGCGGATCAGGGTTTGGAAACATATTTAGGAGTGCAGAGCCCCACGAAAGAGCGATGTTTGCGACGAGTTCAGAGTTTTGACCGATAGAATTGACGCTGTCGACACCCGCCGCAGCGAGGTTTGTGGAGCGCGACGCCAAAATGTCAAGCACAAGGGAGAGACACCAGGGGCTTCAGGTTATTGCACCGGCCCCAGATGAGGGAAAGTCAGGAGGCGAGATAACAATTGAGTAAGTGTGCATCACAAGTTTTTTGGGTGTCGAGCATGTCAAGATTGACAGACGCAGCATCGTCGCCGTGCCGGGTTTGGGCGCCAACCCGGCCTTGAGCTTCGGCTCGGAGAAGAACCCGGCCTTCAACTGGTTGTCGGACCGGGTGGAAGGCATTCGCGCCGAGATTCCCCACGCCCGCGTCTTGCTGTATTACTACGATTCGGAATGGTACGGCAGCAACGCGCAGGAGCAGAACCTCCACAACTGCAGCAGCAAGCTGCTCGAGTACCTGGTGGAGATGCGAAAGGTCGACACAACTCGCCCGCTTGTGTTTCTCGGCCACAGCATGGGCGGCCTCGTCGTGGCCAGGGCCATGACCATCGCGCACCAAGCCTACACCAACGTTGACTACATGCGCATTGTTGACTGCTTCGCCGGTGCCATGTTTTTCGGAACCCCCTTCAATGGTTCCACCGCGCAGGCCAGGGCGTGGATGGTAGCGTACCTCTTTGAGAAGATCAACAGAGGAGTTCAGAGCCAGATGCTCAAGGTTCTCAAGCCCAAGAACGATGCCCTTGTCGACTTGCGTCGTGATTTTACCCACATCATCCTCCGAGAACCCAAGGCCAAGGTGACGTGTTTCTGGGAGGAGTTCAAGACCAACTACGCACGCGAGGTCGTCCCGCCAGCGCTCAAAAGCGTGCTCAGCAAAGCAGGAGGAGGGGAGTTGGTGGTGACGGAGGACTCGGCCAGCTTGGATGCGGCCAGCAAGTTCGGTCTGCACCGCGACCACCGGCAGCTCAACCGCTTCGACAGCGCCCAGGACAGGGAGTACATCCTCGTGCGCAACCAACTGAAGGAGATCTGTAGGAGCGCCGACTTCATCGTCAAGACGCGCTTGCGGGCAGCGAAGCAATCCGTCGTTGACGACCAAGCCTTTTACCGTTTGGCCATCAACCTCGACGTCGGCGACGTCGGCGTCAAGCTCAAGAGCGTCCAGAGCTCCAGCGGCGACTCCAGCTGGATCCTCTCCGAAGACCAATACCGGCGGTGGGCCGCCCCTCCTCGCTCCTCGTCCGATCCCTCTCCGCATCCCGTGCTGTGGGTGTCGGGCGGTGAAGGGCTGGGCAAGTCCAAGGCCGCAGCCGCGACCATCGGCGCGCTCGAAAGGCGCGAGGCCCGCAACCACCAGCCCGGCGCGCGCAACACCATGGTGGCGTATTTCTTCTGCGACGTGACGCCCGACTGCCGCATGGCCGAGACGATGCTGCGGGCGCTGATCTGGCAGCTCATCCTCAAGAAGCGCTCGCTAGGGCAATACGTCAAGAGCTTTGCGGCGCCAGCACAGGAAGGCGCCAGCGCGCGCGGCAGCAGCACGCAGTCCGGGGGCGGCCAGTTCAGGTTTTCCAAGCTGTGGAAGGGCCTGACCGACATTCTAAGCGACGATAGCGTGCAGGACGTGTACTTTGTTGTCAACTCGCTGCATTGTCTATCCGAGGGACAGCAAAGCACGGCAGATTTCCTGGAGAAGCTTTCCGAATCGCTCACGACGGGCAACGACGAGCGGGATCCGGTCCGGGAGAAGGTGCGGTGGGCCATCTTTAGCAGGGATGACAGGCCGAGCATGGAGAGAGTGCTCAGGCCCGGGGTCGGCAAGGGGACTGTCCTGCAGATGGACTTGAACAGCACGTCGATGGGCACCTTGCGTCGCGAGACGCTGCGGAGATTCATCCGCGATGAAGTACGCACGGTTGCGAGACGCAAGCAATACAGCAGCGGGCTGCAGTATTTTGTGTTCAGCACGCTGCAGAAGCGGGCCGAGAATAACCGGTTGTGGGTGGAGGTCGTCTGCAAGCTGCTGCTGCAGCTGCCAGCGGATTACTCCACCGTGCGGAAGGCGCTGGAGCTGTTGCCTGCTGACCCGCAGAGTCTGATTGAGCAGGCCTGGAACAACGTCTTGGTGCGTTGCCGCTTGGCTCCTTCCCTCCCCACCTTGTTCAATCGCTAATGTGCCGCTACCTCAGGACCCGAAAGTGTATGCCGGTGATGCGCCTCTCGAGAGCGTCAAGGAAATCCTGCGCACGCTCGTGATTGCTTACGAACACCCTACGCTCAGCGAGCTGCGTGTTCTGGCCGAACTCGAAGTCGACCTCGACTCTGCGGATCCGGGTGCGACCGAGGATAGCATTGTTTTGGACTACATTCGGGATTGCGGCCCTCTCCTCAGGACCTACGAGGCCGCTGGCGGCGATGGCGACGGACGCTGGGCCACGAGGGTCACGTTTATCCACAACCTGGCCAGAGACGCCCTGCTAAGCCCCGACCTAAGACGGCGCATTGGCCTCGCGCCCGATGCCGGCGACACCGAGGTCAAGTGGCAGCACGGCGTCATCGGACTTCGGTGCTGGGACTACATGCAGGAGCAGCTCGGCACAGCTCATGATCTGGACGACGACGACTTTCTCTTGGAGGCATTGACAGAGGTGCCAGATCCTGAGCAGACGGAAGAGTTCCAGGCCGATATCGACGAACTCTTCCCCGAGAACAGCGATGGAGATGCCGAAGACGACGACAAGATGGACGCGTCCGCGCTTGACTACCCCCTGAAATACTGGCTGCGCCACGGAAACGAAGCGACGCCCGATTTCATTGACGCGGTGGGCATCAAGCACCAATTTTGGTCGTTGGAGTCGACGGCGAGAAAGCGCTGGTGGGGAAGTTTTGTCGACCGCGTGCCGCGCGAGGAGCTCAAGGAGCTCAAGAACATCACGGCTCTGCACGTCGCTGCCTACTTCGGTCTCCTCCCGCTTGTCAACTCGCTGCTCGAGGATGGACACGCAAACGAAATCCACTCTCTTGACTCGTGGGCGAACCAGCCGCTGCACTGGGCGGCGGCCAAGGGAAACCTGGCCGTGTGCAGAAGATTGCTGCAGGTGCCGGGCATCGAGATCAACAACGGTATGGAGAAAGGCAACTGGACTCCGCTGCACATGGCGGCGTGGAAGGGTCAGCGAGAGGTCATCGAATACTTGGCTCGGAAGGGTGCTAATATTAATGCCATTTGCCACCAGCATGGCACCTGCTTGACCGTCGCCTTGGTCCACAGGCAGGTGGATGCGGCGGCGCTGCTGGTCAACTTGGGTGCAGATCCAACCATCATGGTGATCGGGGAGGATAAGCAGGTCAAATCGCCTCTTGCCGTTGCCGCCGCGCAGGGCAGTGAAAGTCTGGTGAACTGGCTGCTACAGATACGCGGCGAGCATGATGCTCTTGCCAGCCAGTACGGCGCTGCACTCTCTGCAGCAGCTTCTGTGGACGGGCTCAAAATTGTGCAGACGCTGCTAGCCAGGAATATTGACTCGCGATCCCGCGAGCAAGCCCTCTTCCAATCTTCCGCGGCGGGCTTCGCGCAGGTGGCTGACGCTATCCTTACCGCCTCCCCTAGCATTCCGTGCGGGGAGGCATTTATCGCCGCAGCCAAGTGCGGTACAATACAGATCGTTCAAAGACTGTGGCACCATCATTGGAACTACCGAGTCCTGAGCCAGAAGCAAATCAACGATGCTCTTTACGAGGCGACAGACATGCAGCAGGAGACGGTTGTCAAGTTCCTCCTCGAATACTGCGGGGCGGATGCCAACGCAACCGGCGACGAATACGGTAACGCGCTAACTGCTTCGGCCTTCGATGGCACCTTGACCATCCTACAGATGCTCCTCGCGCGCGGCGCCCAGATTGCCGCGCCACGGGGCTATCCATTGCAGGTGGCGGCCTTGAACGGTCACGTCCACATCGTACGACACCTTCTCGAAGCAGGCGCCGATCCAAACGCCTTCCACCCTGCCTTCCCCCACGGCACAGCCCTGCAGGCGGCCTGCGTTGCCGGTCAAACCCAAATCGTCCAATGGCTGCTAAGCCGACGCGCAAATCCAAACCATGGCGGCGGTGAGTTCACCAACCCGCTAACAGCTGCCACCAGCAACGGCCATGGCGAGATCGTTCGCCTCCTCCTCGAAGCCCGCGCAGACCCTAACCAGCCAGGTGGCCGCAACGGTGGCACCTATCCCCTCGTCAGCGCCGCCACCATGCTCCCGACAGCGTCGCTAGAACAGCTCATCCGAGCCGGTGCCCACGTCGACCAAAAAGACGCGAACGGGAACACGGCCCTTATCATGTCAGCGCTGTGCGGCGATACCGACCGTGTGACGACCCTCCTCCGCTGCAGTGCCAGCGTCCACCCGTCTAGCGCGCGTCACGGAAGTGCCCTGCACGCCGCCGCCTCCAGCGGGTCTACCGACACTTGTCTCGCCCTCCTCAACCACGGAGCCAACCTTCACATTCTCGCAGGTCCCTTCTACACCGTCCTCCAAGCCGCCGCCGCCTCGGGCAGCCCCGATTGCGTCAAACTAATCCTCGACCGCGGCGGTGCCCACCTCAACGTGGATATCCAGGGCGGCACCTTCTTTACCGCCCTGCACGCGGCCGTCAAGCACAATGACGACGGCGTTCTGCGTCATCTCCTTGCTCACAACCCGCCTCCGGCACTCAATGCCTTCCCGCCAAAAAGGCACGCCCTGGCGGGCAAGGGCACGGCGCTGCACGCGGCGGCGTTTAGGGGTTGCAATCGCAATGCGAGGCTGCTGATCGAAGCAGGTGCCGACGTGAACGTCATCGCCGGCAAGCACGGGTCCGTGTTGCAGATCGCGGCGCTGAAGTGCAATCCGCTGCTCGTCGAGCTGCTTCTCGATAGCGGTGCCAAGATTGATGGCGTCCATGGCAAGTATGGTAGCGCGTTGGTGGCGGCCGTCGCGAGGGCGGCGGATCCCAAACCCGGCTGGAATGGTGAAAACGACAGGGCAAAGGCGCTTGCTATGTTGCTTGACCATGCGCCGCAGGCTGGGGAGCGGCTTGAGCAGCAGAACCAACGTGGTGCTGCACAGCAAAAAGAGACGGACCTGCCAGGTCGCTTTCCTGCGAACGTCTATCGTTCCGCGCTGGAGACCGCAGTCAGGCTGCGTCAGAAGAACGATTTCAAGTCTGTGCTGGAAAAGATGCAGGAGACCGCGGACCAGGCTAAGAAGGTCGGGGTAAGGGCGGGGTTTCCGAACGTCCAGGGTTTGCTGGGCGAGCTCAGGAAGGCGGCGGCGGCGAGACGGCGGGTCAAGGACGGGAAGAGGTTTGAGTGGGATGCCGATTATAACAGCGACTTTGGCGATGATGCGGTGAACCAGCACCAGGAATTTTATGCCTATGTTGAATCTGATGAGGAGGACGAAGGGGACGACGGGAATGATTTGCAGAAGGGTGATGCGGCTGGTGAAGCTCAAAGAACCAGGGGGGTGGGTGGCGCCGCGCAAGCAGTGCCGGTCAGGGGCGGGCCGGGTTGGCAGGGGCAGCAAGGCGAGGGCACTCGAGGATTCAGCAGTGGTGCCGTTCAGCCTACTCCTCCCTCCCAAGCTGCTCAGAGCAGAGGTCTTCCGGTCAGGGGCGAGCAAGAAATGCCTACCAGGGGCGGACTAGGCTGGCAAAGGCAGCAGGGTGAGGGCACTCGAGGGCTGCGGGGCGGCGACGTTCAGCCTGCCTCGCCGTATGGAGGTGCTCCGAGCAGAGGTTTCCTGAGTGGCGGCGAGCAAGAAATACCGGTCAGAGGTGGACCGGGTCGTTGGGGGCAGCAGAAGGAGGAGGACGTTCGAGCCTTTAGCGTTGGTAACGTCCAGCCTGCCCTAGCGTATGGAGGTTCTCAGAGCAGAGGCCACTCGAGCGGAGAAGGATATAGTATGCCCGTGGGCCCTCCTGATCCTAATCGCCAGGAAGACGGTCGTAGCATCGGAGGCTACGTTGCTGCTGCTGTTGCTGGTGCGACGGGTAGTGCTGCTGGGTACTATGCCAGTCAGGGAGGTGGACATGGAGGCTGGGAAGACGAGGAGGAGACGCCTGCTCAAGTGCAGAGCCGCAGCGGGTTTGCATACCACGGAGTCGGAAATGCAGAGCAGGAAGAACAAGAGGAGCAGGAAGAACCGCAAGAGCAGGAAGAACCGCAAGAGCAGGAAGAGTACGAAATGCAGGAACAGTACGGCGAGCAGGAGGTATACGCAGAGCCCCAAGAGCAGGAAGAGCCCCAAGAGCAGGGGGATTACGAAGAACAGGACCAATATGGCGAGCATAAAGAGCAGGACGAGTACGAAGAGCCCCAAGGGCAGGAAGAGTATGGAGGGCATCAAGATCAAGGGTATGAAGGGTATGGAGAGCACCAAGAGCACCAAGAGTATAAACCTCTGGAGCAGGACTACGGTGAGTTTATCGAGCCTGAGTATACCTATATAGACGAGGGCGAAAACTATGGGTGTGGAGATGGTGAGGATGGTGGAGAATGCGAGTATGATGAGTAATTTTGGACTGAGTTGTATTTTCAGTATAGATAGCCCTTAACATCAAGCGCAGGGGAAGAGTTGCCGCCTATAGATACGTCTTACTCTCCTTCCATCATGTTTGTTGTATGAGACGAATCTGGGCACACAAAATTTCCTTTTTTGCATCTCGCCCACGTGACACTGCTCACCCCAACTCAGGCTCGGCTCAGTCTTTACTCGGGATTTGCTACTATTTTCGGCACACTGCGCCGCAGCATGCTGAATTGCTTCAACTCTAGCCGAGTGGGCCCAGAATTGGCTAATACATAAAGATGGCCAAAATCGGTCCCCATTTTGAAAATGAACAGCCTCGCCTTGACTTGAGGAAGGAAGTATTGTGTGAAAACCTGCGCGGTCGCCGCATGGGCCGGAACGGGCCAACGTGACCCTGCACGGGGAACAGTGCGGAGTCACAGTGATCAAAGTGTTGTTGATCACTCTGATCACTGGCCACCACCAGCGAAGGTACACCACGAACCCGCGTAGCATAGATACTATCTTCGTGCCAGCGATAGAGTGAGGGACCTCTTGGTTCCTCACGCTAGCAATTACACTGTTCACTGAGATCTATTGTTTGGAACCTCTTGGTCTGCGACCGTCTTGACAGTGCCCTAATGGCCCAAATCCTGGACCACTGTCCCAAATTTTGGCCAGAATATACCGCTGCCCTTTCGGCGAAACCTGCTGCAATCCCTCGTGCGGAATTTGCATGCCCCCCGGAAAGGGGTGCATCAAGCTCCTCTGTCGACCAAAGGAAGAGGAGAAGCCTCGTGAGACGGAACCGCCCAGGCCCAAGCCGTCTCGGCCCAAGTGCGGACCGGAGTGGTGCCCGCTCGGACAAGAATGCTGCAATGAGAGTTGAGGTATCTGCACACCGCCAGGGAAGGGGTGTATCAAGCTGCTCTGCCGACCTGAGGAGAAGTGAGGGGATATCACTTGCCCCGATTGAGGGACGTGTTGCGATTCATTTTGTGGCATGTGTGCATGAGGGTTGATGATGTGGAGCATGTTATCTCATCCCGAGGGTTCAGTTTCTTAGTAGTAGGAGCATCAAAACAGTTCGTCCATTTAACTTTATCTTCTGGAAGAAACCATCACAACCTCAAACCAAAATCGGAAGGGGTGTTGTGCGGTGCCAGCCTTCTCCAGATTTTCGAGCTATATGTCAGAGACTCTGGCGACCGTCATGTTCCTCAGCATTGGCCATCCTTCAATGCGATACCGCAGATACAGGGGAAGTAGAAGAAATATAGCGAAGGATACGGCAGACGCTGTGTAGAGGACGATGATGAAACCCCAGATAAAGACCACTTGCGACGAGTTCTGGTTGAAGGTTAGGTCCTGGAGGGCGAGATATGTGCCAATTGTCAGCTTATATAAGCAATTGGAGCCATTCGCGGATGTAGCCGGCTTGGCAATAGGGGACCCTGCAGGCCAGAGATTCTCTTCCACAGAACAACAATACACAACCATCACCACAATTGGCCATGAGTGCTAGATTCTGACACCAATCATCATGCAGATCATTGGGCTGAATATGATGCAGCATGCAACAATGGCCTGGCCGATTGTCATCTCATGTGGCTTCATCAAGTTGCTGGAGGAGGGTTTGCTGCGGTCGCGGTGGGCGGTAACGGCCGAGGTTTCGCGAGTGCCACTCTCGGTGAGGCTTGATCGAAGGGGAATTGCCTTATTGTCTCCGCCACCTCCATGTTCAGAATCTACCAGTTTGTAATTTGCTGATGTTAAGGCGGATTGGCTCGCTTTTGCACGAAGAACGGTCATCTTGATAGATGAATTTAGGAAGGTGGCTAACATGATGAGAATCAGATCTGATCGACCCTCGAAATTCAACTGGGAGTACATGGAGTAGGCAAGGCCGTAGAGTGCAGCGCATCCAAAGGCCTGTATAGTAGCAAGCATGTTGTTGAAACGATGGTAGCGGAACTCCCAAGTGGGGAGCAAGGGAGTACTGGAGTTCTGGGCACAGACCAGGACGTGAAGGCCAACGAGGTACCCGATGAATCCTGGCCATCCGTAGGGGATAGCGTACCAATCGGCAACCGTGACATCGCTGGGGGCATTCATGTTCGCGACGTGTCGCTGCAGGACCGAATCCTCTAGTAGTACTAAAATGAAAGATAGTTTTGACACTAGATCCTGCGTTTCAGAAGGACAAAAGAATGCAGATAGCAGTATGCAAAGAGGGCAGACAGGAGAGCTTTAAATACGCTGCAGGGTGCCATGGCCAGCGGCGCATGAAACTGAAGGGTGCCGTGGTGGTGGTGATGGTGTTGGCCCGAAAAGTCGCCCAACAAGGGCGAAGATCCCCGCCAAAACTCGTTGGCCGTAAAGAGACTGCAGACAGCACAGTGCAAAGTAGAAATTTAATTTTGGCACTCTAAACGACCTGTCGTCTCCAATGCAGTTCAACCAGGAGAAGCGCATTTCAACCTGAAGAAGCACGAGAGCCCAGCTCTCGAGAAAGACCAACATACACAACATCCGCCCGCACATCTGCCAACCGTCGTCCTGCCGTACCAGCAAGCCGGACACCCCTAGAGTACTTGCCTTTGTCGCCCCAGAAGATTCTCGTGTGGTCCCAATCATCAACCAGAGCGAGCAGCGCCTGGATATCACCGTACGTCGCCGGTTGAGAACCCTTTGGCCGGATACGGATGAGATACTCCGAAAAGAGACCCAAAATGAGGAATATGACGGCCAGCGTGAGTGTCGGCAATGTGACAAAGTAGATGATCCGGTTGCAAGAGATGGCGAAGCTAAAAACCCAGGGCACGACTGCCTTGGTGGCAAATATCACCAAGGTCGGCCAGTTGCGGGCGCCTTCCAGGATGGTGCTCGAATCAATCTTGGCGCCCACGGTGGAAGCCCGACGCCATATCGATTCGTCCCGCTGAAGTTGGCCTAACAGTTCGACAATATGGAGGCCAAATATTGGGATGGTAAGAGCAGCGCACTGAATGAGCAGACCTGCCCACTCCCCTCTGGCATAGGGGTTCCTGTTATACACGGCTTCGACGATACCAAAGAACTGCCAGACATACCAAGGACTAGTCTGACCAGTGAGTCCCTTCACAAATCTGATCGAAGTAGAACCTCCGGTGATGGTGTTGTTGGTGCCATCTTGGCTGGCTAGGATTCCGATAACCAAGACCATGATGCTCAAGACCAAGGAAACTGCCCATATACAGTTTGTGAGTATCCGTACAGCGGGAAACAAATGGCGTGCTGAGGGCTGCCTAAAGACGGGCCCAGAGAGGTTAGGCCTTCTATCTGCCAGGCGAGGCGACGGGCTATGCCTTGTGTCGTGACGCGAACTTCCAGATATCGGGGCTAAACGCCAGTCAAAGTCAGACGCTAGGGGATCTCTAGTAGTATCGTAGAGCCGTCTGCACGCTCTAGCTGTTGCAAGGGGACTCGCGTTCCAGGTGCCGACATAAGCGGAGTCCATGAGCGCCCAGGTAGATATGATGGCTTGGAGGAAGAAGCCGGCACCCAACCCCACCAGTCCCCATCCGTTGAAGTCGATGCCGGACCGGTCCTCAATACCTTCAACACCGAACACGTATGGGTCGCCTTCGCGGGTAAAATCCGCGACGCCGATAACGGAAACGGGAAACGACATGGTGGACGCTCCGCCGTAAGCTAGAACCAAGCCAATGCAAGCCACGGTGTTGGCCTGCCACTTGTTTGGGCCATTGCTCTTGGAGCTCGTGAAAAGGCGTAAGCTGCTGTTGTGGGGGTTCCGACCCTCGTGCAACAGGGCCCAGCGAAGGGTTGTCGCGTGGATTGAGCCCAGACACCCAGCGACGAGTGTAATGACCACCTGCATAAGGAGAGGAAGGGCCACCATGGCAGACTCGGTCACCTTGTATATTCGGTGACCGCCCAGATAGTCGTCCACCTCCATCCACAGGAATGGAGTGGGCCCGACCATAACCATTTTGCCCAGCAGGTACTCCGGCACGCTGACATTCGGAGAAACGATAATGAAAATGCCAGTCGCGAGTGCCGCGATGGAGCCTCCCCAGGTAAGAAGCAATCCAATAACCGCCAGGTTTCGTGTCCAGAGATCTCGGTCGAGCAAGACGCGGGAATCTTCGGTGGTGATGTGTGCTTGGGAGGTCGTCTTGAGCTCTTCGATATCTCTCGGCTCCCGCTGGCGGTGGTGGTTGCCATGATGTTCAGACACGGTCGCGGAGACAGTTACCGACGAGGAGCTGTAGGAACATGAATGCGCCTCAGGCTGGTCGGACCAAGACCAGCCGGCACGTGGCGGGCTTTGCATCGTTCCTGTCTTCCGCCGTTCCGTCTTGTGTTGAAGCCGCAGATGGTGATGTGGAATAGGTAATAAGCGACGGCGTTTGAGTCGTCCGTGAGCGCGAGAGTAACTGGGGCTATCGGGCGAAGAGTAGGTAGCGATGCTGCCATTAGGTATGGCACGCGGCCTGCGGCGACTTCAATCTCAGTGTCATTGCATTGACTCGACCCAACGGAACACTTCGGCGGCACCGGAGCAAATGATGCAAAAAAGTATCCGAAACCGCGCGTCGCTGTGTAACACCATGATAGCGGCCTCCTAAATTTGGGAAGCTCCAACTTCACTGGGGACTTTTGCTCACGACGTCTGAGTTTCGGGAGTGTGTAATGGTGTGGGCTAGTGCGTCCGCTGGAGGCGAATGAGGAGCGAATGAGGGGCGAGGAGGTCCGATTGCTTAGGCCCACAGTTTCTGGCAGGCCAACGAGTGCTCACCGCTGAAAAGGCATCCGTCAAGGCAACTTCAAGGCTGAGGTCGGAGGGCAAATAATTGGTTCGGCAACACTGCTACCAGCTGCACCCCTTCGGAATTGCTGAGAACGCAGCTGCAAAAACCAGGCGGTCAAACCCATTTCTATGCCTGTGGCCTAGAGACTTTCATGACTGACCAATAAGCGCAACATCTTTCGACTTTATCGGTTGGCGCTCCGGGCGCTTGTTGATGCCACCCTTTCGGTGAGGACTTTTGATGAAGCATATCGGTGAACGGGATGCCAGAAAGCTGGAACCCTGAGGGGAAGGGGTAAAAAGCATAGCGTTCTGGACTTCATCAGTATCTGTGTCTGTGGGTTAAAAGGCAGGTTTCTCTCGAGTGGAAAGTGAATCCGGACCCATCTCCGACAAGCAGCCATTTGCTCTTTTCCAGCGCACCGAAGACTTGTAATCAGCTCTCAATCTCATTGCTCGAACCGACCTTTCTCCTCTTTTCCTTCTGTCAGCCCGCCATGCTTCTCATCGGGCCGCTCGATCTCCTTCCGCTGCTTCTGGTAGCATCCCAGGCCGCCACTGCCGACAGTTCGCAGCGTCCCATTGACACCCGTCCTGCACCTGCCCCCGCAAGCGATCGGCTGCCACCCTTCTCCATCGTCCCCTGCCCGGAGGCCTGCCCCTGCTGCCCCTGGTGCGAGCCGCTGGGCCAATGCAAACCACGACTTTGGAACCCCCCCAAGTACAACAACGTCCGCAACCTCGTTGGCTGCGATTCGCTGCCCGAGGACACACCCGTCTGTCCTGTGGGAAAATGCTCAGATAATTGCCTTTGCAGAGGGACCCTGATGAAGCAGCTTGAGGGCTATCTGCTCAACACGCCCGAGTCCGACCCGGGATTCGTTGACGATGAACCAGAGGAAGAACCAGAGCTCCCGCGGCAATTGTCTCTGATCCCCATGCCACCGCCTTTTTGGGGCTGGAAGCCAACCTGCACCAAAGGCTGTCCTTGCTGCCCGGGCTGCCAACCAATTGACCCCAATTGTGGCAGCTACAAATCAGCCAATGCCAGCCCGTATCAGCAGATCCGCAGTGCAGTGGGTTGCAGTGTCCACCCCGCAACTACGCCGCTCTGTCCCCCTGGAAACTGCGCGAGCAACTGCGTGTGCAGGGAGGTGCTGCTGGAGGAGCTAGATGGAATTTTGTTCGATAAGTCACGCCCGTTTGACACGGAGTAAGGACAGACCTCTTCTTCGTCTATTCTCCCCCTTCTGATGCGGCATCGCTGACCCATCATCGTGTGCAGGATTGGGAGCCAGCAGATTAGCCACGAGGAACTTTGAAGAGACGTGCAGAGAGTTGATGGAGGAAACCCACTGGGGTTGACGGGAACAAGAGAGTTTTCGCTGAGGAGCAAAGGGTGGAGAGCTAGGGATAAGATAAGGTGTTGTCTTTAGATAAACACTAGACAGCTAGTTCGCTAGGTTGATAAGCTGTAAAAAGCACGGCGGGTCCGCTTTCTATCTCAACACATGACGTGACGCTACAGATGGAATCGGATTCCGAATCGGTGGTGGTGTTCCTGGCGTTGGCCCTAAAAGACGTTCAGAAAAAGGCCATAAAAGAACTGCAGGGAGCTACCTAGGTATAGTATTGACTGACTCCTGAGTTTCGAGAGTCCCCTCTCCCCGCCATCGCTTCCTCCCTCTCGGCAAGCACATCCCAAGCCTTCTGGACCAGCATAGTCCTTCTCTTCACACAATGAATCTCCCAGCCCCTCTACGGCACTTCGGCCCTTTCTCTTTCGAAGATTGCAGCAAGGTCGGTAGTCTCATCAAACTCGTCACCGAGCAGTGTTACATCTGCAAAAGGCACGATGGTCAGTCTAGATACGATGCGGGGGGGCTTGTTGTCACATACCCTGAATCTCCCACACCTATTTTTCCGTGGTACCTGATCCCGGCTCAACTGATCTCCTGTCTATGTTGTGAGAGATGCTAAAGTCAGCCCTGCAGCGGCTAGCTGTATTAGTTGTCCCATTCGTGCACTCTCGATCTTGGTGAAATATGGCACAAACCATTCCACACTTTGCCCTCGTCTTTCTCCGGGAGTTTGTAGTATGTGTCCTGGCCAAAGTGGTTGACAGCACAGAAGACTGACTGGAAATTCTCCTTTTTAGGATCTTCAGCCACTTTGCCCCTGCAAGCCATTATCGCGCAAGAATGATGTAAGGTTTTTGTTTGGAACAGACTCTGGTGTTCAAGGTGCAATGTCTGGTTGGATCCTGGAACCGCGAAAGCATGCTTCTTTCTCTTTAACCAGTTGCCACCCCCTACGATTTCAGTGCGAGCTAGAATTGCACCTGGACAGGGAAACCAACAACAACACCTTTCTGCCTTGACTCACTCTCGTATAACCAACAAAAGCCTCAACGTGACCCCAAGACCTGCCCGCATAATCTAGACTGTGACCTGAATGGCAGCATATACCCCGTATCCGCCTCATCCCAAACCCCAACCTAGAACCTGGAAGAGAGACAGAGGCTTGCTGCCGAAGGATTAGGCGGTCTTACATTCGGTTAGTAGGATATGTATATGCAACTAAAATGAGAGCGACTGGATCATTAACTCAGCACCCATATGAATCAATGCAGCGTAAAACGGAATAGCCGGGTACTCACAAAAATCCCTCAGAGGGACTTGTGCATAGGTACTGTATAGAAACGCGGAAATGGCGGCTTCCCTTTGATTTGAAAACCTTCACTATGTTCTACGTGCGGTCAGGAAGGCGCATCTCTGGGAAATTGACCTTCGTCCGTCAACAGCAGTCGCACATCGGCTCAACGCCGCCAGAACCCCAGACCGGGTGACCCCCAAGCCGCGGAGCGACTAGCTACCTAGGTAGTCGGTCGTTAAAAAGAAAAGAGCCGTATCTGAGGCTGGTTAGCCTGAAATCAGGCTCGCTTCACCCTCGGCTCACCATACCACAAAATGGTCAACTTTACGCGACGAGGGACAAGTTTTGGGCCAGATGGCGCTGGCCCATTTCTGGTCACCCCCCCCCCCCTAGAGGGAAAAACGGTAGTCCTAAAAAATGGACTTTGTAGCCAGCGTATTCACTCTCCGTTTTAAGGTTCTGCGTTGTGGTAGTTATATCTGCCTACTACGTAACTTATCTTTTCCCAGTCGTAAAGAGGCGGTTCAATCTATCCTCTACTACCTAGCGTACGACTACTTGTCAAATAAAAAGGGGTCTGGCAATGGAATGGTCTGGCAATGGCTAGAACTATGGATTTGTAAGATGGAATGGTCTGGCAGTGGCTAGAACTATAGATTTGTAACTATTGACATAGACACGCAAGCGCAGCGCGTGGCTTGCCACACAACTTGCCACTATTCACAACTATAAGGCAGACTCTCTGGCAAGGCCAGAGAGTAAAAAGAAAAATGAATAGAAGAAGGATCAATTCCCTATCAGTTACTCGAATCCACAAGTGCCCACTTGCTTCTAACAATTAAGAGTCTCATCCGCTGGATCGTACCATCTACGTACCGATTAGTTAGTAAGCTAATAAGAACTATATTCGACCATACTTGTGGATTCCACCTCTTGACTTTCAAATTCAATAAGATGAACGCCATTAACAACGATAAGTTAGTCTTCCTGGCCAGCACTAACGACTGGGAGTCGTGGAACCTTCAGTTCCAAGCCCAAGCCGTTGCCGGGGACTTATGGTCCTAAATTTAGGGGGTAACCCCTTTCCTCGAGGAGCCAGCTGTTCCGAGCCTTGCGCGCCATAAGTATAAGACCCTAAGCCAGTCAACTATTACGGCAAGAGGTAGTATGGAATCTGTGATCGGTGACGACCACTCCGCAGCAAATCAACAATCAAGCCTACTGATTACTATTACGGATCTAACAGCTAATGGCCTCCGTACCTACCAAATAAACTAGACTATCTATCAAGCTAACAAGATTACAGTCAACAATTCGAGGTAGTTAGATAACTGAAGCAGTGGATCCTAAAGACTATTAGTCTACACTTTCAACTTACCTCGTATAATCCGATCAAGCCGATCACCCACTGGTATATAGCTTTAAAAACATAAGCTAGAATCAGTGACGATGAGGCCCTACACAACGTACGCGAAGTATATCGACTTGTAGTAAAACTTTCGAGCCCCAAAAGACCTTATTAAATGGTCGGAATCCTAAGAACAAGCCCTTACTATGGCCCAACGAAAAGAAGTCCCAGAGGCACTTGCTACAAAGACGTGGTTTTCCGACTTCTTAGATATAGTAAAGCCAATTCTTAGCCACTAGGTTACATCCTGCAAACTATCAAAATCAACACAGTTAACCCTAAACTACCGTACGGTGGCCAACGATTTTCGGAAAGAGGTGCGATGTCGAACCGGCCGACCCCGCCCTCGCTTTCGTTCCCACCATCGCCCCGCTAGCCCATCCAAAAGCGGGTCCCGGTACCGGCCACGGCCGCAATCTCCCCCGGCCCCGCGACTGGACATTTTCGGGTTGAGGCGAGAGTAGATTTCCTCCCGCAATTAGCGCCGCCCCGACGCCGTTTTCCGTATCGAGATCCAGCTGAGACCTTCCAGGAGCCGTGCCGACAGAGCATCTTGTCTTGCACGGCGCAGTGAGCGCATCGCGGTAGGTGACCACGACATCGAAGACCAGCTGCGCGTTATTGTCGACGGGTCCGGTGTCACGTTGGAGATGTTTGCCCCTCAAACCAAGAACAGCTCCCCCACAACCAAATCCCCAAACCCCATTGCCTCCCCATGCATGATCCCATGGACATAACACTCCCCCACCAACGTCGTGATATACGGCCTCTCCGCATCGCCACAACCGCGCACCACAAACGGCACCGCGCCGCCGTCGATCAAGACGACGGAGTCTCCGGCCACCGCATCATAGGGCACCAGACCCATGTACCCTCTCTCCGTCACGCACAACTTGGCGGTGGATAAGCGCGAGGAGAAGGCCGAAGCGGTGCGCCAGTAATCCCAAAGGCCGTGGCGTTGCCCTTGCGGCTGCCTGAAGAAGGACAAGGCATCGTGGATAGACCCCAGACCAATCGAGTCGGCCAGTGCTCCCTGCCAGGTTGCGCTATGCCTGGGCTCTCTCCCGCCGCCATCGCTATCGGCCAACTCGCGACATGTGGAGACCGAGTCCGTCAGGGGGTCGAGATGGGGCCCGGCTGCGTCGCCGATGGGAAGCCGTTGGCGCACCTCTTCTAGCGTCTCCCCGGTTGGGTACAGGCGAGAGGATAGATGGGAGTTGATTGCAGCCCACAGGAAGGCGGTGTACTTCATGGCATCAACATCGTGCCGCGTGGTGTTATGGACGAGCTTGATGCGGTCCACTCGCGAGCCGGCCACTACGAGGACACGCCTGTCGCTGCCGTCGATCCGCGCACGGGTTATGGCGTCTTTGGTGGCAGAGAAGCCGGCTCCAGTGGCTCTACAGCGCCACGTGGAGATGGTCCTTGGGCGGGATTCTCGGGTCCAGTCGGGAATCCAGGAAGGGCAGCCCGGCAGAGAGTTCTTGGAGGAACCCGCCCTGTACAGGAGATTCATGGCGTTGCCCCTCTCGACGAATACATGAGCATATCTGAGCATCACATCCTCCAGGGGCGACTCGTAGTCTGGGTCGAGCATCGGATCGCCCGCGTCGGATGCGAGCGAAAGAACGGCGAAGAGTTTGTCTCGGGGCTCGGTGGACTCGGCGTATGAGCAAAGCTCAAGCAGCTGGAGCAGGTCGTACCGATGGCGGACGTAGGGATTGCAGTAAGTCTGCCGGAGAATGCCTAGCGCATATGAGGCAGCCCGGGTCCGTCGCCCTGGCTTTGGGTGTTGATCTTCGAGGAATCCCGGCCGCTCGTGGATGCAGATGCGAAGCGCTTCAAAGACATCGTCCCATCTCAGCTTCCATCCACCGCAGTACACAAAGACGTCGGATGCGAGAGCGACCTCCTGCACGATCCACGCTCTGCTGAACCACGGCCGTTCAAAGAATAGCGCAATGTCTTCCCACGTGGTGGCGTCATCCTCGATGCTGGGGGTTGCTTTCCCGGCCCACGAGGCTGGGATTGGGCGCAGCGTAGATGGCCAGACTGGCGGTCTCAGACTCAGAGTTCGTATCTGGAGCAATGCCTCGATTGCGCGGTCGCTGCTCTCGGTCCCACTTCCCGTCCAGGCCATGACACTATCGGCGCGTTGGTAGATCTCGCCCATCAGTCGAATCTGGAGTCTCTTTTCCTGCCGGTTCTTCTGGTTGATGCAGATGGCGTCAACCCAGAGCGTTACGTTCGAGGATGTATCCCGGAGGGCTTGGAGGGCGAGATACAGCGATCCGGTTAAGCCAATAAGACCCTCGTCGGTAGTTAGGCCATGTGTTTCCTTCACTGGACCCCAGTGGTATGACAGAGCTGCAAAACGTAAACCGGGATCATCCAGTGCGACCTCCCATATTTGTCCCCTGAGAATCTCATCAGGCTTTCCCGGAGCCAACACCAACACTCGGATGTTGCGGAAAGCTGCGAGAGGTCGATAGTTGTAAGTCACCACAGACTGCAGCGACGAGATCCGGGAGTTGCCTGTGCCTCTCAAGCCCCACCCCGCAAACAGGTTCCGCGCCCAGTCTCGAACGCTCGACTTCTGACCTGGCTGGCCCGGGGGTGATGCTTGGGTTATGACTTGGCCCACGTCGATGAACTTGGGGGCATTGTTGGCGGCGAGCTTCAGCCCGTAGTGCGCTCCATTCAGGAGCAGCGCCTTGCCCTCGGCAACCATGCTCCACGGGTCCACGAAAAGGGACATTTCGGGCTTCTCATAAATATTAGAGACACGCACGAGAATTGACACGTTGTGAACCCCGACTGAAGTGGGAGCAGCTGGCGATGTGTTGACAGAGGAATACAACTGGGCCTGGGTCGGTCATACGAGCATTAGCATTATTCTCCTGGTAACATTTGGGTCCATGTGCGGCCTGAAGAGATCGTCAGTCTTCGGTCGCAATGGGAGTGCTCACCTTCTTCAGTTGCTCAGCATTCAGATAGAACTCGGCGTCTTTCAAAGCACCCTCCGTCGTCACGACGTCTATATGAAAGACGGTCCGTTGCTTCCACCGAGAGGCTTTGTGGTAGCCGAGGCGGACGAGCATCTGTTTGCAATGCTCGCCTTCGTCGTCGATCGTAAACGTCGAAGTCCACTCATCAGTCCTGTGGTAGAAGGAATGGCCAGCTTTGGTTCGAAGGACGCTAGTCCACATGGACATGGGCGAGTACGCGGCCCCGAGTTGCAACTCAAGGACTCGGGAGAACTAGTGTCAGGAGTTAGAAGAGAAATAGAAGGGAAAAGGAAAGAAACAAAGTTTCAACATACCGCGTACTCGCCAAGAAATGCAATCTCTTCGGTGACATTGTGGACATTCTTCGAGGAAACAAAGACTGTCTGCGTCCTAGGGAGATATACCGCTTCGAACAGGATGTCAGTGGCTGGGTGCCTTTTCTTCCAGTCAAGACCGCTGTCCCGGAAGGATTGGAAAGACCAAGTAGCTTTCTCGTCAGGGAGGCCAAGCCCGCTCTTCCTGTAAGTATCAAGGGCTTCCGTGGGGAGAAACAGAGCCGGGTCCTGGTCGTCAATCCTGCAAATCCGAGAGAACAAGCGGTCAGTTTGCGTGGCCATCCATGACCGATCCATGAGACCTTCGATCGAAGTCAGTTGCTCAATCTCCGCAACAAATAACTTCATTCTATCCTGCGCATCCTGGTCAGGTTCTTGTTCGTGGGCGCTCGGCAGTCCGCCAAGATCGTCGTCGCCAGCAGCATTCCCTGGGATTGATGGTTTCACTTCCTCGAAAATTCGCATTATGACTCCCTGACCCTCTAATGTGGAAACAAGAGCTGTGACGTCTGACTCCATGAGGACTTGTTGGAGAAGCAAGGCGCGAGGCGTGCCGCGAATTCCCAAAAACTCAGAGAGCTCTTCGGTGAGCTCAAGAGGCGGACAAGGGGTGTCCAGGTATTCCTTCGCAATATAGACCGACATCTGAGCGTTCTCATACGCAATCTTCGCACGTCCGGAACCAACACGGCCGCGGATCTCGGACCCGTCAGGAGATTTGGCCGACCATTGGACGACGACTTGTGCAGCCTCAAACACGTCTGCTGACTTGATCGTGCGGAAGACTTTGACTTGAGTGTCGGGCTCCGATTCTATTGCAAGACTGCACGTCGAATACCACGGTCAGCGTTGCCCGGGACGCAGGATTAAGGAGAGTGCTTGCCCACCTCGCGATGACATGTGCTTTAGACCTCAATGAATGGGAGTAACCTCGGTGCTTCCGTGTTGCACCGCTCACGTCAACTGATCCGGCAGCCGCGACAGAGAGGAGCCTTTCCCCAAGGCGCAAAAAGTTTAGCAAGTCGAACATCCCATGGATCTGCTGAGAACTGAATGCGAGGAGGTGCGTGAGCCCTTGAAAGCTCTGGCGGAGATGCGGCCGGTCGGCAATGAACCACACATCGCCTTGCGAGCAACTCCGAAGCTCGTCAAATCGTCCCCAGGGACATTTGTACTTGACTGGGAAAATCTTTTTCGATGCGAGCTCGCTCAAACCCGAGGTGCCTTGGCTGATGGGATCGTCCCTAAGCGAGGTCGATATCGTGCCGAAGAGGAGGGCAATATATCCCAGATCGTCGTTGAGAGAGATCTTCGCCGCCTCCAACACCATGGAATCGATGTCAGCGTTCTTGATATGGAGTAATCCCCGGAAAAAACTGCCCAGGTCCGGGTAATGGGAGGCAAGACAGGTGGTCTTCTGAAGAGCTGAGTGGCCTTCCCAGACACACTCCTTCGATACAAGCCACGCGCCCTGCCTGCCGCCCGAGGCGGGCGGTATGTAGATCATAGCCTCTCTGGCAAATGCGACTCTATCCTTGGTATCAGCCAATCAGGAAATGGGAGGTGTTTGATGTTAGCAGACCGGGTCCACATACCTGACCATATCCCTCTCCGCTTGGTTACAAGCCAACAGCTCAAAGTAGATCTGTGCTAACTGGTCCAAATTGATCAGAGTGCCCGAAGAAAACTCTCGTAGTCGATCCAAGAGGGCGCTTGGGTCGATTTTGGCGGTCACGCCGAAGTGTCGAAGAAAGCCCCAGCCTGGATCATCCGGATTAGGAACATCCAAGAGACCACGCAGGCTTGGAGATGTAGACGAGAGACCTTTAACGGGAAGGAGAGTTTGTCGCAAGGGGAAGAGCCTTCCGCTTAGACATGAGGCTTGCAGCAGCCCCAGCTCGTGGGTCAACCGACCACTGCAAACCTTCCAAGAGGCTCTTTTATCGGATCCGCCGTCTTCTATCCACTGGGAGTAATGGCCCCAGCGGGATTTTAGGAGCTGGAGAATCTCTGATGATGGAGCCGTCCTCCATAGAGTCCTGAAATGGGGAGAGAGGTCAAACCCATTTCCTACCGGTGTTACGAGTCGCGGGAATAGCTGTACGTCCTGACAGTCGGTGAGCCACTCTAACAGATTCGGCTGGTTGCCCCTGGTTTCATCTTCGACCAACTTGTATCTGCTGTCAAGAAATCGAGCTTCTTTAACGAATTCCTCTGGCCAAGACCGTATACAGAACTTTTGGGTCGATTCCATGTACAGCTCGCTCCCGCGCGCGCACCCGCCATCTTGAGCCCGGAGCCAAAGCTTAGGGCACTGGCTATGCGCATGCCGTCCTCTCGATCGGCTCCCATGCTGAAATGAATAGTACCTGGCATGGGCAACGAGATCAGCGGTCGGGAGGGAGGCCAGGCGGAAGGATGGACCTGCGTGCAAATTCGCAATTGCTTCGCACACTAGTTGATGTGTAGCTTCCTGAACACCGATCGCTAACAGGAAAGCCCGTCGAGCTGAATCGGAACCGGCTGCGGGATCAACTTCCACCAATTCCAGGCCATCCGGGATGTCAAGACCTCCTGATCTGGCCAGAACCAATGACATTCCGGACGATGAGGAAACCCAAGCCCCTGTCTGAAGTGGGATAATACGCAGGGCCGAGATTCTCTGACGGTACTCGTGTTGCACGTCGTCGGGCAGCCCCTGGCGCGTCATCATGGACAAGAGCGTGGTGCTCAGACAGGAATGCCAGCTCGGCTGGCGCCGCCAAATATCCTCGGGATGCTGCTGTAGCAGCACCTCCAGATCGGACAGAAACTCCACCGGGGTTTGTTCACGCACTCCCAGTCGTTGAAGAGTCAACCAGTCGGTCGTGCCGTAGTCCGGCGAAATGTATTTGCGATCCATGGTGCTACTGGACAGCAGAGGCTTGCCAAGTCCATCTCTAAACGAGGCGGATACCCAAAATAGCTCGCTCGGTTTCGCAAACACCCCGGCGGAGGACATCAGAATGGGATGCTGAGAGAGCAGTTTCCATGTCATTTCGTCCAAAGGGTCGAAGAAGTCGTCTGCTGGTGGCCTTTCGCGGAGCAGGCAAAGCCACCCGTAGCGCATCGGGCCTCTATTGAGCTGCTGTACGGCGCGCAAAATGGCTACGGGGAGCGCTCGGAGGAGTGATCGGTTCCAGCGGGAGGAGGTGTCGATGTCTTGGCGGCTTGCTGTGAGCACGAAATCCCCCTGGATCAGAAACTGGTAGAAACCCGATTAGCCCGTTTTCAAGCTCCGTAGGTGACAGAGCTCCGCAGTACCTTGAAGCCGTAGTTGCGAACTGGTAAGAAGGCATGGACGGATTGCGGAGACAAGATCGGGACGCCGTTGTCCGACACAGCAAAGCCAAACACGAGCTCGGATTCGGTTCGACCCGGACGTCTTAGGCTGGGCTCGAGATCCCTCGCGACGTGAACTGTCAGCATGTACCGCTGGCGAGCGCCGTCCTTGAACAGGTCCACTGCGCTGTAGCCCAAGCCGCTTCCAGCGGACACGAGCTCCGCCCGACGAAGTTGCGCCGACCACCTCTCCCCCGTTGGTTCAGCAACGCTGAGGTTGATGATGTGCAGCTTTCGCAGAAATAGCAAGATCCGGGGATCGAGATTCTTGATTGCGCTGGAGAGCTCGTCTGCGTCGTAGCCCCTATCAATCCTCAAGCACATGGTCGTGTGACTGTCGCTGGCGAACGCGGGCAGAGGGAAGCGGTCGGGGATGGGCGTCACAATTCCCAGCGGTTGCGACCTGTCGAACTTGAAAGAATAGTGCCCGGATTGAATCCAGACAACATCGGCGACCTTGAAGACCGACTTGAAACCGACGCCCTTCTCACCGATACCGCTAGTAGCAGCGTCTTTGCTGCTCCTCCCAATCGCACAGATGGCCTCGACGTTCCGCCGAGAAAACCCCACCTCGTTGCATTGGACAAGGAGGAGCCCTCGACTGCGCTCATATTGGATTCGCAGCGTTGGCGTGTTATTCGAATTGTAGGTGTTGTCATCAGCGTTCTGCACCAGTTCGTGCAAAAAGTGAGTGGATTCTGCGTAGAACTCCTGCGATACTCTGCGCCCGCATGTGAGATCGAAGCGGCAATCGCGCCGGACAAAATGAACGAAGGAAGAAGCTTACAGCACGAGAGCGGCCTCGAGATCCTTGATGTTGCTGTCCGCCGATGTCGAAGCCCGTTGCTGTCGGATCTGATTGAGGTGCGCATTTGCAGCTTGCTTTGACGCAGGGAAGTCGCCGTCCATCCTCCAGTTCGGCGTCGCTTTGACTCAGCTCGGGAATTGTGCTTACTCTACGGTAAGGATGCAGTGTTCAGAAGGGAGTTGGGCTTGGCCGCTTTTCGGGGCGCTCTTTCCTCTCGAAGGTCTTCAATTCAGGCCCCAGCATGCGGCGATGAGCAAACGCTTTGCTGGATTGACGGGCGCGAAACACCGACCAAAAAAAAGCACGTGCTCTGCATGGTGGCGGACAGCCCAGGCAGCTCTAGGTAATTTCGATCAATTTAGACCATCAACTTTGCCCAATTCGTCCCGCAAGGCTCTGGCGATGGGTGGTGTCGAGGACTCGGACCATTGCGTGGTGAAATGGCAGCGCCAAGAAAAATGGACAGAATGGAATACACTGTTAGATTGACCGTGCTACTGACTCGATTTGACGGGCTTCAAGTTCGAGTACCCGCGCGTTGGGTCGTGTGCTCGTCTTTTCGAGGCAGCTGCATCAACTTGAAGCAGTAACGCACAGCCGTCGGGCTTATGTGGTCTAGATTCCTTGGCGGGCCTGTCAGCTGCAGCCGGTCTCGCCTGCTGCCAATCGACGATTCCGTCACAGCTGGTAGCTGCCTAAGGCAAGACACCCACCTCGTAGAGAGAACAGGTTTAGAGCCTACTGAATCTCAAAGTCAAGCCTTCGTTGGTGTATTTCTCTCTCTCTTTCTCTCTGTGTCCTTCCGTCGTCAGCGCCAAAGTTTGCCCTGAGCGTGGCGGTACAGCTGCTTTGTCCTCCTTGCAACTGATGATTCAGGATCATCGGCCTCTAAACGGGTGGACCCTCTCTCCGCCACCTTCTCTCCGCTAGGTGTGACGATTCCCTGGGATTTCCCGACAGCAGCATCTCTACTGCACATCCGTCCTAGCGCGATATCCGCCGACTTGAACAAATGGATATCAAAAGGCGTCGGCATCAGCGATCTCATCGTGGACGCCTGTACCATGGATAAGGGCTGACTGGTGGGCGCGCCTGTCCCGGCTTTGGGCGCTGGGAAGGAAAGCCTCTCTGTCGTACCGCCGAGCCTTTTGACGGGACTAGTGGTCTTAGGCTGCTCTTCTCCCTGTAGTGGGAAACCCCCAACCATCGTCAGCGGCTGCCAGAGTATTGGAATGGTTGTGCTTTGGCTAGGACTCACCGACTTCCCCTCCTGAGATGTTTCGATGTGTTTTTTGATGAATTTGATTGCCCTGATAACCGGAAGGAAATCATCAGGCTGTCGAAACTTGTGCCTATCTGCGTAGCTTGTGTGCCGTGACGTCGACCGGAAGTCGGCAAACCGATCCCCATTCGAGCCGAAAGTAGGGGGCGATGATGAGAGGAATCTGATGATAGAGTAAGACGGCAGCGTCTGCACGGCAAAACAACAAAGTCAATGTGTTGTTCGATTGCAGTGAGCGCGGATTGTGTCTACTCACCTGGAGTTGATCGAGAAATAGCACGTATGGAAATTCATCTCGACATAAATGATCAAATTTTCTCACTTCAATGATAATCGAAGAGCATCGCTTTATGAGGTCGATTTTGTTGTGAAAGATTCCAAAGGTAGATGTGAGATCTGTGCTCACGGGAAGTCCATCGAGTGTCAGGCGCTTCAAACAGTGAAGTTGCTCGATGAACGGCTGGAACGGGGTAGGTGATAAGAAAAAAAGCTACCATTGTCAGCAGAGGAGCGACCTATTCAGGAGTAGAACGTACAATGCCTTTTGTTGCCTTCCATAAAAACCGGGATGGCTTATCTTCTCTGGCTCGGAGTAACATCTAGTGAAGTAGCGAAACACAGTCAGTCTGACTAGCAGGTAAACTAGGACGGGATAGAAAAAGTGAAGGGTTGGTAAAAACTTGAAAGTTCGGATGTAGGTACTCTTTGAATAGTCAGACCACCTAGGCCATTACCCGCGAAAATGATAGGTCTGTCCATAGTCGATGCATCCTTCAATCTGAAAGCAAGAAGTTCGGCAAATAGCACACTCGTATCGTATTCACCACCAACGTTGGTGACATGTTGGAAGAGGAGGATGCGAGAGTCCGGAAATTCTTTAGGCAGCAGTTCTCGAGGCCATAGCGTCTTCTGGGGACCCTCCCAACTGTCCATGTAATTGTGGCCAAGGCCGCTCACAAAAATCATGCTGTGTTGGAATCATCAGCTTGCAGTCTCCTCGTGGACAGCACAAGTTGGAACGTCCGTACTCAGCTACCACATTGGGGATATTATGGCCTTCTGCGGGGTAGACTTGCTCAAATCCCATGAGCGGTATCAAGCCGTCAGACTCCATCAGGCGTTAGGACAAAAGACCAGGAAAAGCGCAGGTAAGAAGCGACGATGAGCAAAGAGTTCATTAGCAAGCTGAGTTGACGGCACGATAGACGCTGCCGACCTGGCTGGGTGCTGGGTGGGCGCTCTGTCCCGAGCGCTGGGTTTTGGCTTTCATTTCAGCTCCCAGCCTCCAGCCTTTTTGGACGGATGCGTTCTGTAGCATGCACGTGCTGGACGAAGACAGCCACTCGACGCTTAGATGCATAATATGCCGCTAAATTTGTCTTCACCTGCTAAGTAAGGATCCCCAAGCCGATTCTGTTTCGCTGCGGGGTTATGCACTGAATGGGTGCACAAGGCCTCCATCAAGAGGGCAGCAAATTTCCGAGCTGATTCTTTTCTTCCCCACCTGGCCAACTTTAACAGTTGCCGTTGCAAATCTCTTCTACAAGGTCAACTTCTCGAGCAAGAGAACCTTTTTCTACAAACAATTAATCATCACGCACTTCATCGTGGGATTGTCAAGCCTAGCAGGCCAAACACAAAATCACGGCAATCATCATGATGCTGCCCGATAGTACTTGACGACACTCTCCAAAGCGACTCGTTAGCCTCTTCTTTTAGAGTTTTACTCGGGGTGCACCAGTCCCTACAGGGTTAGGGTTATTGGTGCAAAAAAAATCCGTGCCCCAGCAAAGAAATTCCATGCCGGGACCCTTGCACAACCACCAGATCGTGCCCACCACGAAGATCGCCGCCAACGGCGCCACAGTCAGTTGCTTCCAACGATCGCAACACAACCAAACTAACGCCTGCGATAGAGTCAATCGAGCGCTTTCCAGCGCAGCAACTACAGTACGATTCGGCGCAAGATTCGTCGAGAAACACGGCCAGGCGCAATGGACTACTGGGGCGACTCCAGCGAAAGCGACGACGGGGGCCTTAGTAACGAGGCCATTCCAGACCCTTAGTAGTTTGAGCTGGAGGTTAGTGACGAGGAAGAGGCTTAGCAGGCACCATCAACGCAAAGCCAACACTACGGAGCTTCTCAACACTAAGGAACAGCATCATCAACGGCTCAGGTACCCCAGAAACGACCTCGCGGCAGGCCCAAGAGGTCTAAGAACAAGCCAAAGATGGACAAGAGGTGACCCAACAGGGGAACAGGAACCAGAGCCAGCAAGAGGGCCAGAAAAAGAGGACGTTGATAGTACTGCCGCCAAGGAAGCGCAACCGGCTTGTGCAGCTGGAATAGTGGTAACCGCGTTTGCAACTACTGATGTTGAGATATCTAACCAAGCGATCGCTTTTTTTCAGGCGCAGATTGTTGCAATAGATAGCCCTCAATTTGCTCTATCATCTCGTACGCTTTAGATAGTTCTGTTTATTGTGGTTGGTGTTGTTAATGGGGAGGTTGTTTCTTGTGATGGCGATGCGGGCGGTCTTACACCGAGATGCGGGGTGGGAATGCGGGACTTGGTGTTGTGGCGGGGTCGGATTTTTCTTGGCACCAATAACCCTAACCCTGCAGGGACTGGTGCACGAAACTCTTCTTTTATTTCAGCGACCCTTGCTGCCCAAAAAAAATTTCCAGACCTGGACCGGGGTGAACCACCACGCAACTCTCAACCCTCAACTCACACCACTCACATAACTCGTCATTTCAATCCTGTTACTGGGCAGTGAGTTCCTCTTTTTGCATTTTCCGCCTCCGCTTGAAAGCTTGGCGGTAGGGATGATGTGCAAAAAGGAGGCAAAGACGATTCCCAGCTGCGCAGCGACTCCTCCTCCTCCTCGCTATCCTCTCCCATCTTCTCATCGTTCACCGTGTCAAGCACCTCCATCACCCCTTCCACGTCCCCTCTCTTCTCCTTGCTCACATACGATTTGTGATACCCGCTCAGTCCCCGCCAGAACCGCACCCGTGTCACGGCCTGGCGCCTGGGACCCAGCATTGCGGGGCCCCACCAGGTCCGTGGAAGCAGGTCGATGAAGCCCCACTGCGGGTGGCCCGTGCGGTCGCCCTAGTGCCTTCATCTTTTTTCGCCTGCGCGCCTTGCGCGCCCTCACTTTTACTCCCAGTTTGCAATTCCACAACAGTAGTAGGAAAGCAGATCCATTGCATCGCGCCAATTCTTCACTTCCGTGACAACCCGCAGCTCAATCTCCCCGAGAGGTTCCTCGCCGTCGTCGAGTCCGCGGTAGTGGGCACAGCTCTTTGCCCGTGCTAGCTGGTGCTTCCCACCTTTCTAAACCTTGGCCTTGATCGTCTGTTCCTCCTCACCGGGGATGCTGGTGAGCCACAGGACCGTCAGCCCGGGGTTGTCCTCCGACAAGAATGAGGAGTCGCGGAAGTGGATCACCACCCTATTTTCAGGGTGCAAAGCTCCGTGACCAGGGCATCTCCAATGGACTGTCCCCTAACCTGGGTGCTGCGCCGGACGCTAACTGATCGCAGCCCATTGCTTTGTTGGCCTGGACCAACCACGAAACTTGGGGGCCCCACGCGGGGATGGTAGGACGAGGAAAAAGAAAGAAGAAAAAGGCCGAGACGCACAATCTGACATTATGATGGGGGGGAAAATGAGGGCGTCTCAAATGCCACAGTGCCGATAGCTAAAGAGGGCCGAATTTGCAACTGAACGTGCAGGATGAGGCTTTCGAGGCTGAGCCCCACGGAATCCCAACCGTTGCATCTCGGTTGGTATGACGTCACGCATTGGCGGCTCAGCGTACCTCGTACGTAGTGTTCTTCGGCACCCCCCACCGCGGCGTCGACAGCGCCAAGTGGGAGAAACTCATCGGCAACATCGTCTCAACTAAGCTGAGACGCCAACGCTCCGACTTCATCCAGACGCTGCAGACCAACTCGCCGGGATTGATGAAGATCTCGGAGGACTTCCGACCGCTAGCGTCGAAATACTCCGTCGCCAGCTTCGCTGACTGGACTTTCTGACAACTTGCAACAACACGACCACTCCACATCTGTCTGGCCAGAGCGCGAAAAGGCGAATCTCAATATTATCTCTTGTTTAGAGTTGCAGTGTGGCTGCTCTTCCGAGTATCTTAAGGAGCAATCCTATTTTTGGGATCTAATGTGCGGTGAGCGCGAGATTCTCAGCAAGTCCATCTGTGTTCCTGCAAGCACAGACTCTGTTTTTTTGACCGGAGAGCTCCGCAATCGCGCTTCACGCCAAGCTATAAACGGTTTGAAAATCTGTAGAAGCTATGACCACTAATATAGACTAACCAAATCGGGCTAGATTAGTATTAATCCGGTTGCAGTCGCCCTTCAAGACCTACTCCACTTTTGCGTCATCTCCTAGCTGAATAGAGGCTGAACCTTTGCTCTCCTTGAATCACTCGCGGTTATCCGTCATGCCTCCAACTGGCGCCCTATGTTTGTATTGTGAAAAGATACCCTTTGATCCTGTTGTTCTCCATGGCGGCCACGGAACCTTGCCATGCGTCTTCAGACTCGGCCGCGGAGACCGCGTGGCTGACAGCCCATGTCCCTTCTGCCGTCTCGTCAAGCATGCCTACTTTGAATGGCGCGGTGAGGCTCCCAACGCCAACGACACCGAAGTCAGCGTGACATGGCGACAGCACGGACAACCCTTGGGGCCGGCGGGCCGCCCGGCTTTCTTCGTCGACCTAGTCGCCGATATCTGGATCTGCTTCACGCACTGGCCAACGGATGCGCTCCTCGCGCCAAGAATGGACGGCCCCAACTATGCTAAACTCGCCATGGATCCTGTGTTGGACATGGCCCGTGTGTCCCATTGGATCTCAACGTGCGAAAACAGCTATGTACACGCCGGCCGCTGCCAACTACCCACGCCGGCGGATTTTGCCACAGCCTTCCCGGGTCTACAGGTCCTTCGACTCATCGACGTTGAGAGGAACTGCGTCGTCGAAACACAGAAATTTTCCAAATATGTCGCCCTAAGCTACGTCTGGGGCGCCGTGCCCAACTTTCGGCTCACTAAGATTAACAAACCTAACCTACTCGTACCAGGGTCTTTGGCCGACACGAAAGTCCAGGAGAAGTTGCCAAGGACGATAAGGGACGCCATGACCCTTGTCCGACGCCTGGGTGAGAGATATCTCTGGGTCGACTCGATATGCCTACTGCAAAACGATGCCGACGATCTGGGCCGGGGCATCAATGTCATGGACCTCATCTACGAGAGGGCTTGGCTCGCTGTCATTGCCGCCTCGGGCTACGATGCAAATGCCGGTCTTCCTGGCATCCGCAATGGCACGAGGAAGGGCACGGGAAATTCCATCGAGGTCAAGCCGGGGGTGTCTCTGGTTGTCATATCCGGCCTGGACCATTTGCTCGGAACGACGGCGTACAGCTCGAGGGCCTGGACGTACGTCTCTAATTTCAAGCCACCAGGCAAGAGACAAAAAGCCTATCACTGACTGTGGACCTTAGGTTCCAAGAACAAGTCCTTTCCCGCCGACAGCTCCACTTTATCGACAACAAAGTCTACTTTCGTTGCCGGTCCACCGAGCTCACCGAGGCTTGTCTGGATCCCTACCGCGAATACTACTCCAATCTAGGCGTGAGTATTGCGGCGGTTCTGTCTGAAGCAGTACACATGACGCAGCCTGTGACCGACTACCGCGAGATGCTCGTGCACTATAGCCGACGGGCCTTGACGCATGAGAACGACGCGCTGCGGGCCATGTCGGGCATCACCCGGCGCTTCGCCGAGGCCATGCGGTGCCGCTTCCTCGAGGGCATCCCCACGGCCGTGTTTGATGTCTTTGTCCTCTTCCGATGCTCCCTTGGGCGGCGCCGCCCGTCTTTTCCGAGCTACTCGTGGGCTGGATGGCGGGGAGCGCTGGACTTTGAGCTGTGGGACGCTTATATCGATATCGATTCGTGGCTAATATACAGAACGTGGATTATTTGGCATGAGCGGAGTCAATCGGGTCTCATCACCTCTATTTGGAATCCTGAGGCGAACGAGGCTTTGCCTTATGGTGACAAGAGCGACGTAGGATACAGATGCCGACATCCGTTTCTGCCTCGTCAAGGACTGGAGCTTCCCAACCACTTAGCGGCGGTACAAACAGTACCAACTGACCATGTCCGGTTCGGGCGTCCGCTACCAGCCTACTCGATCCTCCAGTTTTGGACCCTCGCTGTGTACTTTACTATCGAGGACATTGACGTCTTTGGCGGCGTTGCGGCCATCGCCGACCTGTACCATGCGAGATGCGGTACCATCTGGTTGGACGGTTTCGAGGAAACAACGTTTTTCCAAGAGTCAGACGAGAAAGGCAAGCTCATTCTAGAGTTCATCCTGCTCTCCGAGGGCGCGTCCGAGCCCGGCCGCACCAGCAGCTTCGAGCCGACAAGGTACCACCCGGCCACGAACGGAAACTACCAGAAAAAGTTCAATGTCCTGCTACTCGAGTGGCGTGACGGCATTGCCGAGCGCAAAGGCATCGGCTGGATTCATCAGCCGGCTATTGAGAGTAGCTTGTCCCCGGGTCCAGTTTGGAAAGAGATTTTTCTAGCCTAAGGAGGGGTCTAGAATTCCTCCGTAGGGTTCCTCCCAACATGCGAAGATTATCTCTGAACGGACTCAATAAACCCCTACATTTGTGCATCGTGAGGCTTGCCATCAGAACCTAAGAAGGGAAAGTGTGGGAGGGTGTGCCCTGCACTGGACTTCCACACACCGCAGGATACCTGACATACGTGAATATTTGCTAGCGTTACTAGTTGCTGAAATTGGTTTGACGGGATATGGACTCTGTGCTTCTGAGAATCTGATAGAATTAGTGAAGGGTAGTTTAACGTACCTTGAGTTCGTCATATGGTTGCATCTTTATTTGTTTGCGTGGATTCTCTTCCCACATAGGCCTAATAAAACTAGGCTAAGCCCATTAAAGCTCAGTACGAAGGTGCTGCTCCAACAGCGTCGCAAGCCCAACCAAATTCTCCTCAACCGAAGCGTACTCCCTTTCCACCTCTTTTACAAGCTCACGATCTTTCCCAATAGCGTTCCACAACGCGATGAAAAATGCCGTGGATATCAGTATAAACGATCCATGCAGATTCTTATGCTGGTCTGTCAACCCGTTTCTGCCCTCTGCGAATGTCCACCATGAAGTGAGGGAGTCAAAGGAAGTAATGTACAAGCCTTTGAGGAAGGGCATGTTCTCTTTACTCATGCAGGAGTATCCGAGCATCCACTCGCGTTGGCGCATGATTGCACGGAGCAGGAGGGGGGTTGGAGTAGCTAGCTCGCGAGAGTGGCAAGTGAATGCGAGGCACATGCGCGCGTTTGGGAAGGCAAGGCCCTGTTCGGTCAGGACTCCGCCGGTAAAGGAGACGATTATATGCCGTGTTGAGGTTGAGCCGGCTGGGAAGAGAGCGAGAGCCATGCCCGTTACTTGGAGGATCCTTTCAGCACTGGTTAGAGATGTGCGAGAAAGTCTTGAGGCGACCCAGGCAACTTTGTCACCTGCTTGCGGTGTGAATCCGGAGCTGAGTGTGGAGTACATCCGCAGGTCGAAGCGCTGATCGACTCGGTCTTTGATGGGCTTCCTCAAAGCGCTGTCCACGTCCAGCACACCGGTCGAGTAACATCTGTTCTCTAGTCTAGTTTCGGTGACTTCCTCGAATGTAGCCTGCGCCGTCTTGTTGAGCGATCGTGCAAACGCTGCGGAGAGACAGATGGCTAACTCGCTGATTGAGAGCCACCACGGTGAAGATCGCAGACCGAGGTAGTGACAGACAAACGCCAGGGTAAGAAATACCGCCACCATCCAGGATGCCATGTTCATGAGCTCGCTCTGCTCGCGCAGCCATACTGCTTCGAAGGTGGGATGGCACCCATTGCTGCGGAGGAGAGGACTCCCAGAGGTATCCATCGAGTCGGTTGTATTGACATTGTTTAGCAGACCGATTGTCCACATGGATGTGGTAGATGGTACGGATCTATCTGGCGGGAGAGGCATGACGGCCGAGTTTGTGGTTAGACGCATCAAGTGTAACGTCGAGGTAACTCCTAGGACAATGCAGATATACCCAGCTACTACCATGACGCAAGGGATGGTCTTCCGGTCTTCTTGCCATACAGAGAGGATTTGGATTCCGAGCATTGCCACGAGCGAGGTTACAGCGATGGCGATGGTCGAGACCTTGGACGGAGGCGTGATGGTGCTTAGCTCAGAGATGGCTTCGAAGGTGCAGAGAAAGGTCACTGCCAGGGGTGGTTGTTCCTGAGTCGGCCTGATAGACTCCTTTGCTTCGTCGGCGGCGTTTTCGTCCTCGATTTCGAGCGTCTTCTCGCTGCCAGAGGGTTTCTTAACCAGATCCTGGATAACGGGGCTGTCGTCCACTTCGCTGCCATGCCCCTCATTCTGCCCTGCCTGCATCCTGCGCAACACATCCAGGACGCTCTCCCGATCATCGACATTAAACGCACCTGCAATACCCTCCGCAGCAATCTCCAAGTCTCCTACACATCCCACAACCCGAAAACACCAACTCGCACTCGCAATGCCCTCAGCACATTTTTTCCCCCTCTTTTCCTCTTCAAACACCCTCCACCGCTCAATCATCTCAACTCCCTCCTTCACGCCATCCCTCCCATTCATTCTCAATACGGCGACCGCAACTGCCCGTTTTACAGCCTCAACAGCCCCCACAGCTCTCAAAACATGCCCGTCAACAACAAGCGCATGCAGACCTCCACAGTTGACCCTTGTAACCTCCAGCGCGGCCGCAGCCCGGGCCTCATGTTCATACCCCAGGTATGCACGTAGTTTCGGACTCCCACAGAGACGAACCATAGAGGTCATGACCGAGACGAGCCCCAACGGTGCGAAAGCTAAGCTGGCTACCCCTGCTGGGCCGCGGAGGGTTCGGAGAAGTTGCTTGGCGTTGCGCTCACCGATGAGGAGGATTAGGGGGCTTATGCCTGATATGCTCTCGGCCCATGCATCAGGGGCGGCATCAATGTTGGGAGCAGAGGCAGGCGTGTCTGATGGGAGGGGCAGGGAGCAGACGGCGGGGAGGAGAGAGAGGGAGATACGAAGGTAGGGAAATGGAACCAGGTAAAAGGATGAAAGGGTGATAAGGGCCCGCGACAGCCGGGATATCGCAAGAAATAAATTAGGAAGCGCCATGATGTGTACCACTGAAGGCTATTCAACTGAGCTCGTCGAGGGATGATGGGGATATATAACTCCATGACGAGGCCCCGAGACTGCAGGCACAAGGGGATTAACCACATGTTTCGGATTTCATTCGGAAGGATACTCGACTTCCTCCCCTTGCAGTACAACATCCGATCCGTCGTGCAAGGCTGCGAGCGGGGTAATGCACGATGCGAGTTGAAGCGGTGTGGAGTGCCAGCCCGGTGAAGCCGTGATGTGGAGTGCCTTTGTCGTCAATTGGTCAACGGGATAGAATATATGTGATATGTGATGACACTACATGTCTACTGGCAATTCTGTGGACGGACGGCTCGGTGGGTGGCTTGCGGCTGAGCAAATTACTCACGCGAGCAGAAATCTCTATTCTATAGTAGAACGACTAGGTACTAACCAAAATGGGAACATATCTGATGTTCATATGGTTCAAAGCCTCCCAAGGAAATTGCAGATGATGTTAGCGGCATCACCCAGAAATCCTGGCGACATTCCTTCATACAACGTAGGCAATAGCTCTCGAACTGGGGTGTCT